>Ga0102953_1000355_pt1 | contig 32876 bp, 25 predicted proteins | sample SalPon2A_C_D2_MG_FD_78509 | JGI IMG/M metagenome (GOLD analysis project Ga0102953, IMG submission 78509) | Soil microbial communities from South San Francisco under conditions of wetland restoration - Salt Pond MetaG R2A_C_D2_MG | ecosystem: Environmental > Terrestrial > Soil > Wetlands | place... | reverse complement strand
GGCAGGTTATTATCAACACCATTTTCAAAAGGCCAGAAAAGCGGATTCCCCTGGAAGGCGCAGCCAATTTCCTGAGGCTGCTGCAGCAGGGACGGAGCGGACATGCGGCCAATCCTGTTTTTTATGTCAGCCACAGTCCCTGGAACCTCTACCGCTACCTCCTGTACTTTCTGACAAAGAACAATTTCCCCAAAGGCCCCATCCTGCTCCGGACATTCAAAAGTTTCCTGCAGCGAAGGAAATCCAGGGAAAAGCCCCAAAAACAAAAGGAGATCATGAATATCCTCAAAACCTACCCCCATTTGCCCTTTATCCTGATAGGGGACAGCGGGGAACACGATGCGGATATCTATATGGAAATTGCGGAGGCGCATCCAGGACGCATCCTGGCCATCTATCTGAGAAGTGTACGCCACCGTGCGAGGCGTTTGCGGGTACGGAGCCTTTTCGAGAACTACAGGACCACCCATGTCCTCCTGGCCGAAAACAGCGGTGAACTCATTTCCCATGCGCGGGAAAAAGGGTTTATCCACTAGGAAGATTTCAGAACAATCCGTGTATTTCGGCATCGATCCGATTGATGACCTCCCCCAGGTGTTCGGGATTGTCAACAAAGTTAAACTGATCTACATTAATGATCAGCAGCTTGCCTTTTTCGTAATTCTGCACCCAGGCCTCATAGCGCTCGTTGAGCCGGCTCAGGTAGTCGATGGAGATGGAATTTTCATATTCCCGTCCCCTTTTATGGATCTGGTCTACCAGGTTGGGGATGGAACTCCGGAGGTAGATGAGCAGGTCTGGCGGTTGTACCAGGCTTTCCATCAGCTCGAACAGGCCCGAATAGTTTTTGTAATCCCGGTTGGTCATCAGGCCCATGGCATGCAGGTTGGGAGCGAAAATATGGGCATCCTCGTAAATAGTACGGTCCTGTATCACATTTTTCCCGGTTTCCCTGATCTTCAGGATCTGCCGGTAGCGGCTGTTGAGGAAATAAATTTGCAGGTTGAAACTCCAGCGGGCCATCTGGGTATAAAAATCGTCCAGGTACGGGTTATCTACCACATCCTCATAATGTGCTTCCCACTTATAGTGCTTCGAAAGGAGTTTAGTGAGGGTGGTTTTTCCGGAACCGATGTTTCCAGCGACGGCAATGTGCATGAGGCGCAGCAATTAATGGTTGGAGTTCGAAACAACTTAAGGCATACAATATACAAAGTATCTCGGGCTCCAGAAAAAATAGTCGGGGAAATGCCGCCCCAATAATTCCTGTGCAAAATTTTTATTTCATGTGCAAATATGTACTTTTGTCCGAATCTTGAACAGAGGAAAGATTTGACTGATTGCAACCTCTGGGCCCGGGTGGCTGCTTCCTTTGAACAAACAGCTTTTAAAGTGATTGCAGGCACCGGGAAATACAAAAAATGCTAAAGCAGTTTCTTCCGGGAATCCAGCAGCAAACTACTTGGCGCTATATAAAGGAATCTAAACCATATTTTACCGCGATATCATGCCCTATTATTTTACCTCCGAATCGGTGAGCGAAGGCCATCCAGATAAGATAGCCGACCAGATCAGCGATGCGCTGCTGGATAACTTTCTGGCCTTCGACCCGGAAAGCAAGGTGGCTTGTGAAACCCTGGTGACCACGGGGCAGGTAATCCTGGCCGGCGAAGTGAAAAGCCGCACCTATGTAGACCTGCAAAGCATTGCACGCGAAACCATTAACCGAATCGGATATACCAAAGGGGAATACCAGTTCAGCGGGGATTCCTGCGGCATAATTTCCCTGATCCACGAACAGTCCCAGGATATCAACCAGGGAGTGGACCGCGGGTCCAAGGAAGAACAGGGGGCCGGAGATCAGGGAATGATGTTCGGCTATGCCACCACGGAAACAGGGAATTACATGCCCCTGGCCCTGGATATTTCACACCGGATCCTGATGGAACTGGCGCGCATGCGGCATGAAAAGGAGGAGATGCCCTACCTGCGGCCGGATGCCAAGGCCCAGGTAACCATAGAATACGATGACGAGAAGATGGCCAGCCGGATCGCAACCATTGTCGTTTCCACCCAGCATGACGAATTTGACAATGGGGACGACAAGATGCTGGAGACCATCCGCAAGGATGTAATAGAAAAACTGATGCCCAGGGTGATTCGCCAAATGGTGCCCAAGGTGCAGGCGCTATTTAAGGGGGATATCACCTACCACGTCAATCCGACCGGAAAATTTGTCATTGGAGGCCCCCATGGAGACAGCGGGCTAACCGGAAGGAAGATTATCGTGGATACCTACGGGGGCAAAGGAGGCCATGGCGGGGGCGCTTTCAGCGGTAAGGACCCCAGCAAGGTAGATAGGAGCGCCGCTTACGCGGCCAGGCATATGGCCAAGAACCTGGTGGCCGCCGGGGTGGCGGATGAACTCCTGGTACAACTCAGTTATGCCATAGGGGTAGTGGAACCTACCTCCGTCTATGTCGATACCTATGGGACGGCCCGGGTGGACATGAGCGACAGCCAGATTGCCCAAAAAGCCGGGGAATTGTTCGATATGCGCCCTTTTGCCATTGAGGAGCGCCTCAAACTCAGGAACCCCATCTATTTTGAAACGGCCGCCTACGGGCATATGGGAAAATCGCCCAGGATGGTCAAAAAGGTCTTCGAATCACCGTATAACGGGCGTATTGAAACGGAAGTGGAACTCTTTACCTGGGAGAAACTCGATATGGTAGACCGGGTGAAACAGGCTTTCGGGCTCTGATTTTTTTAAAAAGATTAGGAAATTCGGGCGCCTGCACCCTATATTTGCAGGCATAAAGTTCCGGGACATATTGAAAGTTATCAAGAAAGGTGGAGGGAATAGACCCTTTGAAGCCTTAGCAACCCTTTGCCCCCGGCAGAGAAGGTGCTACATTCTATCCGAAAGGCCGGGTGCCGCCCGAAACCTGCGGAATAGATAACATATGTGAATTCACGCCCGGTAATTCTCCCTTTCTTTTTAACGCTTCGATATCCCCGGATCTTTCCGGAACGGCAATCGGTTTGCCGTAACCGGACCCCGGCACCATGCGGGCCGGGGAGCTAAACCATGCGTAATAGCCCAAGAAAACAGATGCTGTATCATTTAAAAATAAAGGCATTTACCACCTACAGCGGGGTAACCCAGGACATCAGCCTTTCATACCAGCTGTTCGGGCCCGAACTCCATTCGGCCCCTATCGTACTCGTAAACCATGCGCTTACCGGCAACTCAAACGTTACCGGAAAAGATGGCTGGTGGTCTTCCCTGATCGGGGAGGGGAAGTGCATCGATACAAAAAAATATACCATCCTGGCCTTCAACGTACCCGGGAACGGCTATGACGGCTTTGTGATCGATAACTATAAGGATTTTGTTGCGGGAGATATGGCCCGGATATTCCTGCTAGGTCTCGAATCACTGGGGATCAATCGGCTTTTCGCTATCATCGGGGGTTCTTTGGGCGGAGGGATCGCCTGGGAAATGGCGGCCCTGGACCCGGGCCTCACGGAACACCTCATCCCGGTGGCTTCCGATTGGAAATCCACAGACTGGCTGATCGCCAACTGCCAGATCCAGGAACAATTCCTGGTAAACTCCAAACAACCTGTGCACGATGCACGGATGCATGCCATGTTGTGCTACCGGACACCGGAATCCTTTAAGCAGCGCTTCCAGAGAAGCACCAATGAGGAATTGCAGGTTTTCAACGTGGAAAGCTGGCTGATGCATCACGGGAAAAAATTGCAGGAACGCTTCCAGTTGTCGGCCTACAAACTCACCAATCAATTGTTGAAAACCATAGACATAACCCGGAAAGGGGAAGCGGCTTTCGTCAACCTGCAAAACAGCAGCACCAACATCCATATCATTGGGGTGGATTCAGACCTCTTTTTTACAGCCAAGGAAAACAAGGAGACCTATAAACAGCTGGCGCAGGCCAACAGCAATGTCACCTACGGGGAAATACAATCGGTTCACGGGCACGATGCCTTCCTGATCGAGTTCGAACAGATACAAAAATTGCTGAAGACCATATTCGACCAGAATGGCAGGAGCCGGCGGGTAAAAGTGCTTAAATTCGGCGGTACTTCCCTGGCGAATGGGGAAGGGATTGGCCGGGTACTGGAGATCGTATGCGGAAAGGTGGCTGCCGGGGACAATGTCGTGGTGGTCCTTTCGGCCCGGGAAAAGGCGACAGACCAGTTGGAGGTCATTCTGGAGAAGGCTGCTTCCGGACGGGACTACCGCAAGGATTTCGAAGCCTTTGAAACCTATCAGAAACACAGTTTCCACAATGTGAACCTGTCTGCCGAATTCCGGGAACTGGCCAGCCTGTTTGAAGGGGTGGCCCTGCTGGGGGATTACAGCCTGAAAACCAAGGACCAGGTACTGGCCTACGGCGAACTCATCGCCGCCAAATTGATCACCAAACTGCTGATTGGCAAAGGGGTGAAAGCCGTGTTGCTCGACACCAGGGAGCTGATCAAGACCGATTCCAATTTCGGGGAAGCCAAGGTCCTTGAATCCCTTTCCAAAGAAATGGTGCTCAAGGCATTCTCCAGGCTGGAGCCAGACGATGTACCGGTATTCACCGGCTTTATCGCGTCTACCAGGGCCGGGGAAACCACCACCCTGGGTAGGAATGGCAGCAATTATACGGCTTCGCTGCTGGCAAACTTCCTGGATGCCCAGGAATTACAGAACTATACCCATGTAGACGGCATTTTTACAGCCAACCCGGAATTGGTGCCCGAAGCCCAGAAAATATCTCAACTTTCGTACAGCGAAGCAAATGAACTGGCCAATTTCGGGGCTACCATCCTGCACGCCAAAACCATAATCCCCTTACTGGAGAAAAACATCCCGCTTCGGATCCTGAATACCTTCAACCACGACGGGGAAGGGACCCTTATCTCGGCGAAAAGCGGGACCGAAGGCATTAAATCCCTGTCGGTCATCGAAAATGAAGCCCTGATCAACCTGGAGGGACGGGGCCTCCTGGGGAAGGTAGGGGTAGACGCACGGATTTTTAAGGCGCTGGGGCAGAACAACATCAACGTCGGCATCATTTCACAGGGTTCCTCGGAGCGCGGGATAGGGCTGGTGGTCGCCTCAGACAAAGCTCGGCAGGCCCGGGCTGTGCTGGAGGCCGAATTCGAGGACGCCTTTCAGTCGCAGGACATCAATGCCATTTCCATCATAGAAGACGTCTCGGTGATCTCCATCATCGGGCAGGACCTGAGTACCTTCCACAAACCTTTCAACGCCCTGATCAAAAACCAGGTTGTGCCCCTGTTGTTCAACAACACGGTAACCGGCAAGAACGTGAGCCTGGTGGTTCGGAAGTCCGACCTGCATAAGGCATTGAATGTAATGCACGGGCAGATCTTCGGGATCAGCAAGAAGATCAACCTGGCCCTGTTCGGGCATGGCAATGTGGGGGGAACGCTTGTGGAACAAATCCTGCGATCCGCTAAAACCATTGAAAAAAGGAAAGGCATCCATTTGAATGTCTTTGCCCTCGCCAACTCCAGGAAGCTGCTGCTTAGCAAACAGGGAATCGGCAGGAACTGGGAAGCAGCCATGCGGGAGAAGGGAACGGACTATTCCCTGGAAGATATATTCGAATTTGCACGCCAAAACCACCTGGAAAACCTCATCGCTGTAGACAATACCGCCAGCGAGGAATTCGTAGCCGGTTATTTTGACTTCGTCGCCAATGGATTCGACCTGGTGTCTTCAAACAAGATTGCCAATACGCTGCGATTTGATTTCTACGAGCTGTTGCGGGAAGAGCTGGGGAAACATCAGAAGCAATACCTTTATGAGACCAATGTGGGGGCCGGTCTTCCCCTGATCGATACCATCAAGCTGCTGCACCTTTCGGGTGAAAACATCACCCGTATCAAGGGGGTTTTCTCGGGTTCTCTGAGCTATATTTTCAATACTTTTTCAGAAGGTGACCAGCCGTTTTCAGCCATTTTGAAAGACGCCATTGCCAGGGGCTATACCGAGCCGGATCCCAGGGAAGACCTTTCGGGGAACGATGTAGGCAGAAAGCTGCTGATCCTGGCACGGGAACTGGACCTCCGGAACGAATTCCAGGACATCCGCATCGAAAACCTGATCCCTCCGGAACTACGGGAAGGTGGAGTGGAGGGGTTCCTGGAAAATCTGCCCTTGCTGGACAAGATGTTCGAGAAAGAACGGGAAAAGCAAAAACCGGGTCATGTCCTCCGGTATATCGGCGACCTGCACGGCGACCTGCAAAAGGATAAAGGACAGCTGGATGTGCAACTGGTCTCCGTCCCTGGCGAAAGTGCCCTGGGGCAGGTGAAGGGGTCTGATTCCATAATTGAAATTTATACTGAATCCTACGGGGCCCATCCCCTGGTGATCCAGGGGGCGGGTGCCGGGGCGGCTGTAACTGCCCGGGGGGTGTTCGGGGACATCCTAAGGATAGCGGAAAAAGGATAAGCAGAGAGCATCTATAATTGAAATACCACAACATGAAAAAAAGAAAATTCGAAACCGAAGCCATCAGGACTCAGATAGAACGAAGCGCCTTCCTGGAGCATTCCAACCCTATCTACCTCACCTCCAGTTTTGTATTTGAAGATGCGGAAGATATGAGGGCCTCTTTTGCTGAAGAAAAGGAGCGGAATATATATTCGCGTTATTCCAACCCCAATAGTTCCGAATTCATTGATAAGGTTTGCAAAATGGAAGGCGCGGAGGCCGGATTCGCTTTTGCGTCCGGGATGGCAGCCGTATTCTCCACCTTTGCGGCCCTGCTGGACAGCGGGGACCATGTGGTTTCGGCCCGGAGTATCTTTGGGTCTACCCACGGCCTGTTCACGGATTTCTTCCCCAGATGGGGTATCAGCCATAGCTATTTTAACGTGCAGGAGCCGGAATCCATCGAGTCCCTCATCCAGCCGAATACCCGCATCCTATATGCAGAATCCCCTACCAACCCCGGGGTGGATATCCTGGACCTGGCATTCCTGGGCAAGCTGGCAAAAAAACATGGGTTGCTTCTGGTCATAGACAATTGTTTCGCCACCCCCTACCTGCAGCAACCCCTGAAATTCGGGGCAGATCTGGTGATCCATTCCGGTACCAAACTGATGGACGGGCAGGGGAGGGTGCTGGCCGGGATTACCGTAGGCAGCCATGAACTTATAGACAGGGTTTACCGCTTTTCGAGGATCACGGGCCCGGCCCTTTCCCCTTTTAATGCCTGGATCCTATCGCGCAGCCTGGAGACCCTCGCAGTACGGGTAGACCGTCACTGCGAGAATGCCCTGAAACTGGCCTCGTACCTGGAGGGCCACAAGAATATCAATTGGGTGAAATATCCCTTCCTGCCATCCCATCCGCAGTATGAGCTGGCGCAAAAACAAATGAAGGCCGGGGGCTGCGTAGTGGCTTTCGAGGTGAAGGGAGGCCTGGACGCCGGCCGTACCTTCTTCGATGCCATACAGATGCTGTCCCTCTCGGCAAATTTGGGCGACACCCGCAGCATCGTCACCCATCCCGCCTCGACCACCCATAGCAAACTTGCTCCGGAAGAACGGGCGGCATCCGGTATCTCAGACGGGATGGTCCGGGTTTCTGTGGGCCTGGAGCACATAGACGATATCATATCGGATGTGGCACAGGCACTCGACCGCTCCTGACCGGGATCCTTCTGAATGCAAAATGGGAAGGGGATAGCGCCCTGTTGTGAAACTTGAAGCATTGGAAGAAGCTGGCAGGGGAATGTTAATTTTAGTTATCTTCGTACCATGCTTTCCAAAAAGACTAAATACGGGTTAAAAGCGCTGACTTACCTGGCTAACCAGGACAACAAAAAGCCCGTACAGATCGCTGAGATCGCCAGGCACGAGAATATTTCACAGAAATTTCTGGAAAGTATCCTGCTCACTTTGAGGAAAACAGGATTCCTGGGCTCCAAAAAAGGGAAGGGCGGGGGGTATTACCTGATCAAAAGCCCTGAGGAAATCCCCATGACTTCGGTTATCCGCGTCCTGGAAGGGCCCATTGCCATGGTGCCCTGCGTAAGCCTCAATTTCTACGAGCAATGTGACGACTGCCCGGACGAAAACGAATGTTCCGTACACAAACTCATGTTGATGGTGCGCGACAGTGCGTTGGATGTATACCGCAACAATACCCTGGCCGATATCCTTATCTGACCCCATCGACAAACGGCACCCCATCCCGACCAATGGCAGGGGGTATGCTCCCTATCCCGTTTCCCCTTCTTATTAAATTGACAGGCAAGGGTAAATTTTAATAAAAAATTATTATTAAACAGCGGCCTTTTTTAAAAATCTATTAAAACTATAGGGTAAACCAAATAATTGTACCTTTTTTAACGTCTTCCTGATCACAAATGCTTTATTTTTGTTTATCCTATTAAGTCGATAGGATTATTAATTTACAAGGTTACCCCAACGGAAGAATTGTGAAATCGAGGTTCCCATTCTTATCAGGGAGCACTATAGCAACGGATCATATGCGATTATCGGAAGAACAAATTCGTGGCCTGAACACCCAGTTGAAAGGGATACCCCCCGAAGAAATTATTTCATGGGCCGTCTCATATGGAAAGAAAGCCGTGGTCACCACCAATTTCAGGCCATATGAAGTGGCCATTCTGCACGCCGTCACGGAAGTGGATCGGGACATCCCCGTAATTTGGTGTGATACCGGCTACAATACCCCGAATACCTACAAACACGCCGAGGAACTTATCAGCCGGTTGCAACTGAACCTGAAGTTGTATGTCCCCAGGCAAACTACCGCCCACAGGGACTCCGTAATGGGAATTCCGGAAATAGATGACCCCAGGCATGCGGAATTCACCGAGCAGGTGAAACTGGAACCTTTCCGCCGGGCCATGTCGGAACATCAGCCGGACGTTTGGTTTACCAATCTGCGCAAGGGGCAAACCGCCCTGAGGGATACCCTGGACATTTTGAGCCTAGGGAAAAACGGGGTCCTTAAAGTGAGCCCTTTTTACCACTGGAGCGATTCCCAGCTGGACATCTACCTGAAAGACCTGGGCCTGCCCAACGAACACCGGTATTTCGATCCGACCAAGGTACTTGCCAACCGCGAATGCGGCTTGCATACCTAGGAATCAAAAAATGATGGAATTACAAAATACGTTGATTTAAAATCTATAAAATAGATAGGATAAATAGGTAAATATGCAAAGCTTTCGAACCGAGATTGAAAATCCGATAGTAGCCAGGGACATCATTGAACTGGAACGGAAAATACGGCAGTTCCGGGAAGGAAAACTGGATGAAGAAAAGTTCAGGAGCCTGAGGCTGGCACGGGGCGTATACGGACAAAGGCAGGAAGGGGTGCAAATGGTGCGGATCAAATTGCCATACGGGAAAGTGACTTCCGCCCAGCTGAGGCGGATTTCGGCCGTGGCGGATGAATATTCCACCGGCCGCCTGCATATTACCACGCGCCAGGACATACAGATCCACTATGTGGCCCTGGAGCGCACCCCGGAGTTGTGGGCGGAACTGGAAAAGGATGAGGTCACCCTCAGGGAGGCCTGCGGCAATACGGTCCGCAATGTCACGGCCAGTGAAACGGCCGGGATCGACCCGGGCGAACCCTTTGATGTCTCTCCCTATGCCCACGCCCTGTTCCAATATTTTCTAAGGAATCCCATCGGCCAGGAAATGGGCAGGAAGTTCAAAGTGTCCTTTTCGGCCAGCGATGCCGATACTGGCCTGTCCTACATGCACGACCTCGGCTTTATCGCCCGTGAACGGGATGGCGAAAGGGGTTTTAAAGTATTGATCGGCGGGGGCCTCGGATCCCAGCCACGGCATGCCGACCTGTTATATGAATTTCTGCCTGCAGACCGGATCATTCCCCTGATGGACGGGGTCCTTCGCGTATTCGACCGCTACGGGGAACGAAAGAGCAGGGCCAAGGCACGGATGAAGTTCCTGATCAAAGACCTGGGCCTGCAAGGGTTTAAGGAGTTACTGGAAGCTGAAAAAACGGCGGTACCCCACACTAGCTTTCCCATAGACGCCGGGGCCTACCCGGTGGCAGTGCCCTCGGAAAAAGTGGCTCCGGAGGTAAAAATAACAGATCGCGAAGCGTTCGAACAGTGGAAATCCACCAACCTCATCCCGCAGAAGCAGGAGGGCTATGTGGCCATTGGGATCAAGGTATTGCTGGGTGATTTTTATACCGATAAGGCCCGGCACCTGGCAGACCTGGTAGAGCAGTATGCGGCTGGCGAGATACGCCTGTCCCTGAGGCAGAATATCCTCATACCCCATGTCAAAGAAACTGATGTCCCCTTCTTCTATACGGTTTTGGAGAAACTGGACCTGGCCGAAGCCGGTTATAACAAGGCGCTGGATATTACCGCATGCCCGGGCACCGATACCTGCAACCTGGGAATCGCCAGTAGTACGGGCATAGCCGCTGAACTGGAGCGGGTCCTCAAGGCCGAGTACCCCCACTATGTCAACAATGCCGACGTGGTCATCAAAATCAGCGGATGTATGAACGCCTGCGGGCAACATACAATGGCCCATATCGGTTTCCAGGGCATGTCTATCCGGGCCAGGGACAAGCGTGTCGCCCCCGCCCTGCAGGTCCTCCTGGGCGGCGGCAACAAGGGCAACGGACAGGGTATTTTTGCGGACAAGGTCATCAAGCTCCCATCCCGCCGGGGCCCGCAGGCGTTGCGACTGATCCTGGACGACTATGAAGAACATGGAAACGGGCTATCCTACGAAGACTACTATGCCGCCAAAGGCCAATTGTATTTTTACGATTTTCTGAAATCGCTTTCCGATACGGACCACCTGACCGACCAGGATTTTATCGACTGGGGTACCACGGAGCGGTATGAGAAGGCGATCGGCATCGGGGAATGCGCTGGCGTGGTAATCGACCTGGTAGCGACCCTGTTGTTTGAAAGTGAAGAAAAGATAGGGAATGCCCGGACGGCCCTTGAGGAGGGCAAATGGGCTGCCAGCATTTACCATTCATACGCCTCCATGGTGAACGCGGCCAAAGCTTTACTGACGGCCGGGGACGCCAAGACCAACACCCATGCCGGCATCATCCGTGATTTCCAGGAGCAATTTGTGGCCCCCGGGAAAATAGAGCTTGGCCAGTCTTTTGAAAGCCTGGTGCTGCAGCTTAGGGATACGGCCCCTACCGAGGCCTTTGCCGGAGCCTATCTCAAGGCAGCGACAGATTTTCTGGGGCAGGCGGAGACATACAGAAAACAGGAACTTGTAGAAGCCTGAAGAAAATGCCATACCATACAGACATAGATCCACAGCAGGAAAAACCGCTAGCCGCCGGAGTGATCCGGCCCCGACTCACGGTCGTGGGAGCCGGCCCGGGTGATGTGGAACTGATCACCCTGAAGGCGATCCGGTCCCTTGAAGATGCCGATGTTGTTCTGTACGACGCCCTGGTTGATCCCGCCCTGCTGGATTATGCCCCGGAGGCGGAACATATTTTCGTGGGGAAACGGAAAGGCTGTTACTCATTTCAGCAAAAACAGATCAACGAACTGATCGTGCAGCGCGCCTTTGCATGCGGCCATGTAGTACGCTTAAAGGGAGGTGACCCTTTCGTTTTCGGCCGCGGGGCCGAAGAAATGGTATACGCCGCATCGTATGGGGTGGCCGTGCAAATGGTACCGGGGATTTCATCCTGCATTTCGGTGCCCGCTTCCCAGCAGATCCCGGTGACCAAGCGGGGTGCCTCCGAAAGTTTTTGGGTGATCACGGGAACTACCCGCAACCATGAACTTTCCGGGGATGTAAAATTGGCGGCCCTGTCTAGCGCCACCGTCGTCATCCTGATGGGGATGTCTAAACTCCCCGCCATTGTAGAATTATTTGAGAAAGCCGGAAAGGGCGACCTCCCGGTTGCGGTGATACAGAATGGTACCCGAGCCGATGAGAAATTAGGTATTGGGACCATCAGCACCATCGTTCCTATTGTGGAAGCCAACGAACTGGCCAACCCCGCCATCATCATTATCGGGGAAGTGGTAGCGCACAGGGAGGAATTAATGAATGTGAACAGGCAAATAGCCCTGAATACCGAGATATGAGCACGCGCAATAATCTATATCCGATCTTCCTGAAAGCCGGTAAGCTGCATTTCCTTATCGTGGGCGGGGGACAGGTGGCAGCGGAAAAATTGCATTTCCTAACCAAATCAAGTCCGGATGCCCGGGTGAGCATGCTGGCACCGTTTTTTCGGGAGGATACCCTGGAGCTCGCAGGAAAATTCGACGTAGAAATAATCAAATCCCGCTATGATGCCGGCTATCTGAAGGGGAAACAGCTGGTGATCGCGGCCACGGACGACCCTGAAGTTAATATAAAGGTCTATAAAGACTGTCGGGAACGCGATAAGCTGGTTAACGTGGCAGACAACCCGCCCTATTGTGATTTTTATATGGGGGGCATTGTGACCAAGGGCCATGTGAAGGTGGCCATATCCACCAACGGGCAATCACCCACCACAGCCAAGCGCCTGAGGCAATTTTTTGAGGAAGTACTGCCAGAGGATCTCGATGCGATGGTGCGCAACCTGAATGCCTACCGGGAGACCCTCAAAGGGGATTTTGAATACAAAGTGAATAAAATGAACCAGGTAACAGAAGCCCTGGTTGGCAAAGAGCAACATAAATAATCGGGAATGCCTGGAGAGTGGAAACCCCGCGCCAGGGAGGAGAAATCAAAACGAAAAAAATGATCAAAACAGATATCATTATCATAGGGGCCGGGCCCACCGGACTTTTTACGGTATTCGAGGCGGGATTGCTGAAGATGAAGACACACCTTATCGATGCCCTGCCGCAACCCGGGGGCCAATGTTCGGAAATTTACCCCAAAAAGCCCATTTACGATATCCCGGCCTACCCGGAGATCCTGGCAGGGGACCTGGTAAACCGGTTGATGGAGCAGATAAAGCCCTTTAACCCGGGCTTTACCCTGGGGGAACGGGCCGAAACCCTTGAGAAGCAGGATGACGGAAGTTTTGTGGTCGCCACCAACAAGGGCACCGCACACCAGGCCCCGGTGGTGGTTATCGCGGGCGGACTGGGATCGTTTGAGCCCAGAAAACCCCCCATTGGAAACATCCAGGATTTTGAAGATCGTGGAGTTGCCTATATGATTAAAGACCCCGAGGCTTTCCGCAACAAAAAAGTGGTGATCGCCGGCGGGGGAGATTCCGCCCTGGACTGGTCTATCTTCCTGGCGGATGTCGCCTCAGAAGTAACCCTTGTCCACCGCAGGAATGAATTCCGCGGTGCCCTGGATTCTGTGGAGAAGGCGGCCGAACTGGCGAAACTGGGTAAAATCCGGTTGCTGACCGAGGCTGAGGTGAAAAAATTATACGGGGATGAACACCTGGAAGCCGTGGTGGTGGAACACAATGATGCATCCCGGGGGGAAAGCTATGTGGAGGCGGATTTCTTCATCCCCCTCTTTGGCCTGTCGCCAAAACTGGGCCCAATCGGGGACTGGGGGCTGGAAATCGAGAAAAATGCCATCCGGGTGAACAACGCCTATGACTACCAAACCAATATCCCCGGGGTATACGCTATAGGTGATGTGAATACGTATCCGGGGAAACTGAAACTCATCCTTTCGGGCTTCCATGAGGCCGCCGTCATGTGCCAGAGCGCTTACCAACTCGTAAACCCCGGTAAACGTTATGTGATGAAATATACTACGGTAGGCGGGGTAACCGGATTTGACGGTTCCAAAAAAGAGGCGAAAAAAGAAGTAGTACAAAGCATTACGGCTTAGTGTTTTTTAGTTTGCAATTAGCAGAAGACCTTTCAGTTCCTTTGCGGACCGGAAGGTTTTTGCATTTCCCGGCGGCTAAAAAATAAGCGGAAACTCTTGCTTTTATCTGGCCTGTGCCGTTTCTTTGCAGGAGTTCATAACCACATTGAAGACGTTATCAAGAAAGGTGGAGGGAATAGACCCGGTGAAACCTTAGCAACCCTTTAACTGTAAAGAAGGTGCTACATTCTATCTTATGCTATCTCCGGCGGCCAGCCCCCGGGCAGCTAAGAATAGATAACACAAGAAGGAAATCCCATCCTGACCTTCCCTGACTTGATATCTTTTTACCGTATGAATGTGCAAAAGTCAAAAGTATACCTATGAGCCGTTTATCGGATTTATTACAGGAAAGGATCCTGCTCCTTGACGGGGCAATGGGCACTATGTTGCAACGTTACAAATTCACGGAAGAGGATTTCCGTGGGGAACGCTTCCGCGATTGGAAATTACCCCTGCAGGGGAACAATGATTTGCTGTCTCTCACCCAGCCGCAGGCTATAGCGAAAATCCACAGGCAGTACCTGGAAGCCGGAGCCGACATCCTGGAAACCAACACTTTTTCATCCACGCGGATCGCCATGGCTGACTACGGGATGGAAGGCCTGGTCTATGACCTGAATTTTGAATCGGCCCGGATTGCCGTGGAGGCCGCCCGGGAGTATACTGAAAATGAACCGGCTAAACCCCGCTTTGTTGCCGGGAGCATTGGGCCCACCAACAAAACGGCCAGCATGTCGCCCGATGTGAACGACCCCGGGTTCCGGGCTGTTTCCTTCGATTTACTGCGCCTGGCTTATAGAGAACAGGTGGAAGCCCTGTTGGATGGCGGGGTGGATATCCTGTTGGTGGAAACCGTCTTTGATACGCTTAATGCCAAGGCAGCCCTCTTTGCCATAGAGGAAGTAAAGGAGGAACGTGGGAGCGAGGTTCCGGTTATGGTGAGCGGGACCATTACCGACGCCTCAGGGCGGACGCTTTCGGGCCAGACCGCAGAGGCATTCCTTATTTCCGTGTCACACATCCCTCTTTTTTCCATTGGGTTTAATTGTGCCCTGGGCGCAAGCCAGCTCATCCCCCATCTGGAAGTGCTGGCAGCCAAAACCGGCCTGGCGGTTTCCGCCCATCCGAATGCCGGACTGCCCAATGCATTCGGCCAGTACGACCAGACACCGGAAGAAATGGCTGAACAAATCACCGAATACCTCGAAAAAGGACTGGTCAATATTGTAGGTGGCTGTTGTGGCACCACCCCGGAACACATCCGGGCCCTGTCTGCCCTGGTGGCCCGTTACAGCCCCAGGAAATTAAAAGTTCCATCACCAGTTAGCAGCAATATCCTATGAGCAGGGATACAACTCCCATACCGCCCGAACCATCCCGGAAAAGGGACTGGCGCCCGCTGAAACTCTCCGGGCTGGAACCCCTTGTAATCACCCCGGAAAGCAATTTCGTGAACGTGGGTGAGCGGACGAACGTGGCGGGGTCCCGGCAGTTCCTCCGGCTGATCAAGGAGGAGAAGTACGAAGAGGCCCTGGAGATTGCCAGGCACCAGGTGGAAGGCGGGGCGCAGATCATCGATATCAATATGGACGATGGCCTCATCGATGGGAAAGAAGCCATGGTGAAGTTCCTGAATCTGGTGGTGGCGGAACCGGATATCGCCCGGGTGCCGATAATGATCGACAGTTCCAAGTGGGCAATCATCGAAGCCGGATTACAGGTAGTGCAGGGGAAATGCGTGGTGAATTCCATCAGCCTGAAAGAGGGAGAGGAAGAATTCATCCGGCAGGCCAGGCTTATCCGTCGGTATGGGGCTGCCGTGATCGTCATGGCCTTTGATGAGGTGGGGCAGGCCGACAATTACCAGCGGCGCATTGAAATAGCCAGGCGTTCCTATGACCTCCTGGTTAACACGGTTCACTTCCCGCCCGAGGATATCATTTTCGACCTGAATGTCTTTCCGGTTGCCACCGGTATGGATGAACACAAGAGAAACGCCCTCGACTTTATTGAGGCCACCGCATGGGTCCGGAAAAATTTGCCCTACTGCAGCGTTAGCGGGGGCGTCAGCAACGTCTCCTTTAGTTTCCGGGGAAACAACCCGGTGCGGGAAGCCATGCATTCGGTATTCCTGTATCACGCCATACAGGCCGGGATGAACATGGGTATTGTAAACCCTGCCCTGCTTGAAGTCTACGATGCCATCCCGAAGGAATTGCTGGAATATGTGGAAGACGTAATCCTGAACCGGCGGGAAGACGCGACAGAGCGTTTGCTGAATTATGCGGAAACCGTGGTAGGCAAGGCTCGTGAGAACAAGGCAGACCTCTCCTGGAGGGAGGAGCCGCTGCAGGATCGGATAACACGGGCCCTGGTGAAGGGCATCGATCAGTACATAGAAGCCGATGTGGAAGAGGCGCGGAAAAGCGTGGACCGCCCTATTGAGGTTATAGAGGGGCACCTGATGCGAGGGATGAATGTGGTGGGCGACCTGTTTGGCAGCGGGAAAATGTTTCTGCCCCAGGTGGTGAAGTCGGCCCGGGTGATGAAGAAAGCCGTGGCCTACCTGTTGCCGTTTATTGAGGAAGAAAAGAAACTGCGGCCTGATTCCCAGGGGGAACAGCAGCACGCTGGGAAAATACTGCTAGCTACTGTAAAGGGCGATGTCCATGATATCGGAAAGAATATTGTGGGGGTAGTCCTGGCGTGTAACAATTATCAGATCGTGGACCTGGGGGTTATGGTACCCCCGGAAAAAATTATCCAGCGGGCCCGGGAAGAGTCGGTGGACATAGTGGGCCTTAGCGGGCTGATCACCCCTTCCCTGGACGAGATGGTATTTCTGGCGAAGGAAATGCAACGACAATCATTTACTATCCCCCTGCTGATCGGGGGCGCCACCACCAGTAAGGCCCACACGGCGGTAAAGATTGATCCGGAATACAAAGCGGCCGTTGTACACGTAAATGATGCTTCCAGGGCCGTGACCGTGGTGGGCAACCTCCTGCAAAAGGAAACGAGGGCAGGTTATAAGGGCACCCTGAAATCGGAATACGAGGATTTCCGGAAGAAGTTTTTGAAAAGGGGAAAACAAAAGGAATACCGCACCCTGGAAGCGGCCAGGGAAAACCGCTACAGGATTGACTGGAAAGCGGCCGATATCGCCGTCCCGAAATCCCTCGGGATACAGGTGATTGACGGCCTGGAGCTGGGAAAGCTCAGGGAATTTATAGACTGGAGCCCTTTCTTCCGCAGCTGGGAACTGCATGGCAAATACCCTCAGATCCTGGAGGATGAAGTGGTGGGCGCCCAGGCCCGGGAATTGTTTTCGGATGCACAGAATATGCTAGACAGGATCATAACGGAAAAGCTGTTAAAGGCCCGGGCCGTTTTCGGGATCTTTAAGGCGAACAGCACTGGGGTGGATGATATAGAAGTGGAAGCGGCCGATGGAAAAAATACCTTTGTTTTCCGGACCCTCCGGCAGCAATTGAAAAAGAGGGAGGGGGTTCCCGATCTGGCGCTGGCTGATTTTATCGCCCCTGGAGATACCGGGATACAGGATTACATCGGGGCTTTCTGCGTCAGCACCGGATTCGGTACCGCCGAATTGGCCGCCGAATATGAAAAAAAACTGGACGATTACAACGCCATCCTGGTAAAGGCGTTGGCAGACCGGCTGGCGGAAGCACTGGCCGAGTACCTGCACCGGGAGGTGCGCCGCCAATATTGGGGATATGCGGCAGAAGAATCCCTGGACAACGAGTCGCTCATCCGGGAAGCCTACCGGGGGATCCGCCCGGCACCCGGCTACCCGGCCTGCCCGGACCACCTGGAAAAATATACCTTGTGGGACCTGTTGCAGGTGAAGGAGCGGATTGGGGTTGAACTCACCGAAAGCCTGGCCATGTGGCCGGCAGCCAGTGTGAGCGGGTATTATTTTGCCCATCCGGAATCTAAATATTTCGGGCTGGGGAAGATACAGGAAGACCAGCTGGCCGATTATGCGGCCCGTAAGGGGATTTCCCTGGAGAAAGCCCGGAAATGGCTGAGGCCTAACCTCGCGGAAGGGGGAGAATTGGCGTAATGCCCTTTCAAAGGGCACCTATCCCGCGTTAGGGATTGAAACGGCATCCCCCGGCCCCCCGGGCGCCGGGGATAGAGTGGAAAGCCCGCCCGCCGCGAATGGAATGAGCGAGGCGGGAACGCCCGTATAAAAAAGCAATGGATTAAAGCAATAGCCCGTGAACAGCAGTTTTGGGAATCGGGAAGCCAGACATGAAAGTAACAGAGCATATAGAAAAAGCGAAGGGGAAAACCCTTTTTTCCTTTGAGATCATCCCGCCCGTGAAGGGACGGAGCATCCAGGAGTTATATGACAATATCGACCCGCTGATGGAGTTTAGCCCTCCGTTTATCGATGTGACGACCTCCAGGGAGGAATACGTCTATTTAGACCGGGATGGATTGCTTGATAAAAAACTTACCCGGATGCGCCCGGGGACCGTGGGGATTTGCGCTTCTATCAAGCACAAATACCAGGTAGACACCATCCCGCACGTGCTTTGTGGCGGGTTTACCCGCGAAGAAACCGAATACCTGCTCGTCGACTGCCACTACCTGGGGCTCGACAATGTGATGGCCCTGCGCGGCGATGCCATGAAGGAGGAAAAATATTTTACCCCAACCCAAGGCGGGCACGCCTATGCCACAGACCTGGTTCGCCAGATCAAACGCCTGAACCGGGGGGAATACCTGCATGAAGTGATTGAGACAGACCACTGTGCAGATTTCTGCATAGGGGTGGCCGGGTATCCTGAAAAGCATATGGAGGCCCCCTCCCTGCTGACCGACCTGAAATGGCTCAAAAAGAAAGTTGACCTCGGGGCAGATTATGTGGTCACCCAAATGTTCTTCGATAACCAAAAGTTTTTTGAATTCGTTGAAGCCGCCCGCAAGCTTGGGATCGACGTACCCATCATCCCGGGGATCAAGCCCATCGCCGTAAAACGGCACCTGCAATTGCTGCCACAGGTCTTCCGGATAGACCTTCCCCAGGACCTGGTGGATGCGGTGGAGGCCTGCCCAACCAACAAGGAAGTGCGGCAGGTTGGGATCGAATGGACGATAGAGCAATCCAGGGAGTTAAAGGCAGCCGGGGTACCGGTGCTGCATTATTATTCCATGGGAAAATCCGACAACATCCGGGCAATCGCCGAGGCCGTCTTTTAACAGCCGGGGCCTGGGAAGCCAGCCGCAGCCTGTTTTTTCCTACTTTTACTGCCGATGAATATCCGGATGCTTATCTTGGGGCTATTAAGCGCAATTTGGGGAATGGCCCAAAGCGATCCAGCCTCCCCGGAATATACCCTGGATATCAGTGATTACTATGGTTCTATCCTGCTCCATAACACAGATATTTCCCATCTGATACGTGAACACCCTACGGGGATCATCCTCGCCTGGAACCGTAAAACATTCGGGGAGGAAGCCTGGGAGGAAGCCTTCAATTACCCGGATCTGGGGTACTCTTTTATATACCAGGACTTCAGGAACCCTATCCTGGGCGAAAACTTCGGGTTGTACGCACATTATAACTTCTATTTCTTCAACCGGCTCCTCCAATGGCGTATCGGGCAGGGCATTGCGTACAATACGAATCCTTATGACCGGGAAGAAAATTTCAGGAACAATGCCTACGGGAGCCATTTGCTGAGCACCACCTACCTGATGTTCAACATTCACAAGGAAAAGTTGTTCAACGGCCTGGGGGTGAAGGCGGGCATCGCCCTGATACATTATTCCAATGCCAATGTGAAGGCGCCGAATACCTCTACCAATACCTTTGCCCTGAATGCAGGCCTGACCTATACGATTGACGGGGGTGAAGAAAGAGGCTACCTGCACCCGGAACAACCCGAATTCCAGCACCAGCCCCTGCGCCTGAACCTGGCCTTCCGCTTCGGGGTGAATGAGAGCGATGTCGTGAATTCGGGCCAATTCCCTTTTTACATCCTTTCGGCTTATGCCGACAAACAGCTGGGGCGTCGCAGCGCCATTCAGCTGGGGGCCGACCTCTTTTTCTCGAATTTCCTGAAAGAACTGATCGCCTTCCAGTCGGTTTCCTTCCCGGAGATGCAGGTGTCTCCTGATACAGATTACAAAAGGGTAGGCATTTTCCTGGGGCATGAGCTTTTTATAAACCGGATGAGCCTGGTAACCCAACTGGGGTATTACCTTTATTACCCGTTTGATTTTGAGGGCAGGGTATATAACCGGATCGGGTTAAAGCGCTATTTCGGGGATCGCTGGTTCGGGTCGATCACGCTGAAGTCCCATGCCGCAAAGGCCGAGGCGGTGGAATTCGGGCTGGGGGTCCGCCTTTGACTTCATGTCGGGATAACGATGTGGATAATTAGTTGATTTTATGATGCTTTACAGACTTAAAATTTACTGGATTGTGCCCTTTTACATGCTGGTGGCCTGCAACGGGGAGCAGGTGCCGGACTGTATTCAGAATGCGGGCAAACCGGTGCGGGAAGAACTGCAGCTGGCCCCTTTTGATAAGATTACGGTTTTTGAGAAGGTGCAGGCAGTGATCCGGTACGGAACGGAACAAAAAGTGGAGGTGGAAACGGGAGAATACCTCCTGGGGGAAGTGAGCGCCACGGTGACCGGGGGCCGGCTTGAGTTGCGGGATAACAACGGCTGCAACCTTTTCCGGGAATACGGGCTGACGACCTTTTACATCACGGTTCCCGAACTAAGCGAGATCCGAAGCAGTACAGGCTATCCCATCCGGAGCGGGGGGGTGCTTCCGTTCAACGACCTGAGCCTGTATTCCGAAAGTTTCAGCCAGCCCGGAACCGATACAACGGACGGATCTTTCGAACTGGACCTGGATGTTCAAAAGCTTACCGTGGTGGCCAACGGGATCGCCTATTTCAGCCTGAAGGGCCAGGCCGGGCAGGCCCGTTTCGTTATTGGGGCAGGAGATTCCAGGATAGAGGCCGGGCAGCTCAGCGCCGGGAAAGTTGAAGTAAATCACCGCGGCAGCAATGACATCCTGGTGAACCCTTTGGAAAGTCTTTCCGGGGTCATCAGGGGAACAGGGGATGTGGTGAGTTTCAACCACCCCCCGGAAGTGGACATTGACATCCTGTACAAAGGGCAGCTTATATTTCAGGATTGATGGTTTGAACCGGGGATCGAAGCCACCTACGGCAGTTTTATTCCCCCATAGTAAGAGGAAGGTGTGGATGCCGAATCAGCCCGTGAGTTCCATAAAAAGGCTTTCGAGGTTCTTGTTCTTGCGGCTGAGCTGCAGGGTTTTCAGTTGATGGTCGTGGGCGAAGTCGAAGATAACAGGGCGCATATCAGTGGTGGTACTGAAGGTGATCTCGTACACAAATCCACCGGTATTTCGAATTTGGGAAACCGATGGCAATTTTTGCAGCAATACTTCCTCCACCCGGTAATCGAATTCCACTTCCACCACCTGTTCATCACCGTCCCTGAGGTCGGCCAGTTTTTTGTCGGCCACCAGGACCCCTTTGTTGATGATGAGTACCCGGTCGCAGACAGCCTCCACTTCCTTCATGATGTGTGTGGAGAGCAGGATGGTTTTGGTTGTCCCGATTTCCCGGATCAGTTTCCGGATCTCCGACAACTGGTTGGGGTCGAGCCCGGTGGTAGGTTCGTCGAGTATGAGTACGTCCGGGTCGTGCAGCAGGGCCGCTGCCAGGCCTACACGCTGGCGGTATCCTTTCGAGAGCTGCCCGACCTTTTTGTGTGCTTCCGGGAGGAGTCCGGTTTGAGTGACCACCGTTTCGATACGCGCATTGGGCAAGCCGTAAATTTCGGCCTGGTAGCCCAGGTATTCCCGGACGTACAGTTCGGGATACAGCGGGTTGTGTTCGGGCAGGTAGCCCAGGCTGGTTTGCACTGCCCGGGATTCGGTGCGCACGTCGTAGCCATTAACCATGGCCTGGCCGGCATCGGCATTCAGGTAGGTGCTCAGGATTTTCATCAGGGTGGATTTGCCGGCGCCGTTGGGCCCCAGAAACCCGACCACCTCACCCTTTTTTATTTCGAAGGAAACGTCGTCCAGAGCTTGTTGCCTGCCATAGGCCTTACTTATATTTCTTACCGATAAAGACATCCCCTTTAATTTTTCCAAAAATAAACAATGGGCAACGATCTTGCGGAAGATTTTGGCACAGAGTTTTTCGACGCCTGTCCCGGGGGTTAAAAATGTGTAATTCTCATTGGAAACCCCAGATTGCAAAAATTTTCACAATGAAATCTTCAAAAGTCCTATTTTTCAAAAAAATAATGGGAATTCTGCGGAGATTTAAATTTAATATTTACCTTAGACCCCTGATTTAAGCGAAATGACACGCAATTATTTCTGGAACGGATTCTATTTTTACTTCTTTTTTAGGAGAGGCATGGGACTGTTATAGGATATTGCGAACAATATATGTAATGAAGTCCCGTGAAAACCGGGACTTTTTTTTTGGATGCCTTTGCGCGGGTCCCCGGGGGAATTCCGGCGGCGGGGATCCGAAGCAACCGAATACTGGGAAAGCAGTGATAAAGCGTATAGCCATACAGGGGATCAAGGGATCCAACCACCACCAGGTGGCTTTGGAGTTTTTCCAGGAGCCGATCGAACTGGTTGAATGCCTGTCGTTCGATGCCGTGGTGGATCAACTCCTGAACAAAACTGCTGATCAGGGCGTCATGGCAATTGAGAATTCGATCGCGGGTTCCATTTTGCCCAATTATGCCCTGGTGTACCAGAACAACCTGCATATCATAGGGGAGCATTACCTGAACATCCACCACAACCTCATGGTCCTCAACGGGCAAAAGTTATCCGAGGTGACGGAGGTGCATTCCCATCCGATGGCCCTTTTGCAATGCAAGGATTTTTTTAAAGGCCAGCCCCATATCAAACTGGTGGAGGACGCCGACACGGCCGAAACCGCGAAGCGGATCAGGGAAAAGGGCCTGTTGGGGATCGCGGCGATTGCCCCCCGGATGGCGGCCGAATTATATGGCCTGGAGATCATTGCGCCTGAGATTCAGACGATCCACAACAACGCCACCCGTTTCATTGTCGTAAAGACCCGGAACAAGGAGTTGCCCCCAGAGGAAATCAACAAGGCATCCGTGCGTTTCATTACCGACCACAAACGCGGCAGCCTGGCCACCGTATTGAATGTCATGAGCGATTGCAACCTGAATCTCACCAAGATACAGTCGCTCCCCATAATTGAAACCCCCTGGAAATATGCCTTTTTTGTGGATGTCACCTTCCAGGAATACGCCCAGTTCGCAAAAGCCAAAACGCTGTTGAACCTGATGCTGGAGGATTTCAAGGTATTGGGGGAATATAAAAACGCCAGGGTATGATACGAACGGCAGACCGGTTACATACCGTAGAGGAATATTACTTCTCCAGGAAACTGAGGGAGGTGCGCGAGCTTATCAGTGCCGGAAAACCGGTTATCAATATGGGGATCGGCAGCCCGGACCTGGCTCCTTCCCGGGAGGTGCTCTCCGCCATGCAGCAGGCCCTGAATGATACCGGGGCACACCAGTACCAGAGCTACCAGGGGCTCCCGGCACTGCGGGAACACATCGCGGCTTTCTACGCCGACCATTTTGGCGTATCCGCCGACCCGGGGAAAGAGATCCTTCCCCTGATGGGGTCCAAAGAAGGCATCATGCATATTAGTATGGCCTTTTTAAATGAGGGGGACGAAGTGCTGATCCCCAACCCCGGATACCCCACCTATACGTCCGTTACACGCCTGGCTGGCGGGGTGCCCAGGGAGTATGAACTGACCGCAAAAAATGGATGGTTCCCGGATCTTAAGTCCCTGGGGCGACAAGACCTGTCGCGGGTGAAGCTGATGTGGGTAAATTACCCACACATGCCAACAGGGGCGCGGGCCACCAAAGAACAACTGGAGGAACTGCTGGCGTTTGCCAGGCAGCACGGGTTGTTACTTATCAATGACAACCCCTATAGCTTTGTGTTGAACCCCAACCCCCTGAGCCTTTTGAGCATCCCGGGAGCCTTTGACTCGGCCCTGGAACTCAATTCCCTTAGTAAGACATTTAACATGGCCGGCTGGCGGGTGGGGATGGTACTCGGGAACGAAGCTCATATTGAAGCCATTTTGAAAGTGAAGAGCAATATGGACTCCGGAATGTTCTACGGGATACAGAAAGGGGCCATCGCAGCTTTACAAAGCAGCGGGGAATGGTTCAGGGAATTGGATGCGGTCTACAGCAGGAGAAGGGACCTGGTTTTTGAACTTGCCGATGCCCTGGGTTGTTCCTTCGATCCGCAAGCGGCCGGGATGTTCGTGTGGGCACAATTGCCGGACGGGGTCCGGGATACCGAAGGATTTACAGACCGGTTGTTGCATGAGAAAGATCTGTTTATAGCCCCGGGAACTATTTTTGGAAGCCGCGGGGCCGGCTATGTGCGTTTCTCCCTTTGCATTAAGGAAGACCGCATTCGGGAGGCGATCAAGCGAATGCAAAAATAAATGGAAAACATGGAAGTAGTTATCATAGGGATAGGATTGATCGGGGGCTCGTTTGCGCGGGATTTAAGAAGGATAGATCCCCGGGCCCGGATCAGCGGGATGGATGTAAACGCAGGGCACCTGGCGCAGGCCAAATCCCTGGGGCTGGTTGATTCTACAGACGGGGCGGCCCGTCTGGGCGAAGCCGACCTGGTACTTGTGTGCACCCCGGTGGATGTACTTGTGCAGGAACTTCCGTCTATCCTGGATCGCGTAAAGGATGATGCCCTGGTTATCGATGCCGGATCTACAAAGGCACTGGTCTGCAAGGCGGTTGCCGCCCACCCCAAACGCCGGAACTTCCTGGCCTGCCACCCTATTGCGGGGACGGAGTTCTCGGGCCCTGAAGCGGCACTGGAAGGGCTTTATGAGGGGAAGACAAACATTATCTGCGAAGTGGAACAAACGGCCTTTAAGTTACAGGAAAGGGCACTGGATCTTTTCCGGGACCTCGGCATGCGCATCCGGTACATGAACCCTGAAGCCCATGACCGGCATGTGGCCTACGTGTCGCATCTGTCGCATATCAGTTCCTTTATGCTCGGGAAAACGGTGATCGAGAAGGAAAAGGACGAACGCGATATCTTTGATATGGCCGGGAGCGGATTTGAATCCACAGTTCGCCTGGCGAAGAGTTCGCCGGCCATGTGGACCCCCATCTTCCGCCAGAACAAGGCCCACGTTTTGGAGATCCTGAAGGCCTATATCGCGAACCTCGAAGACTTCAGGGAGAAGCTGTCACAGGATGATTATAAAGGGATATACGACGAAATGGACTATACCAATAAGATCCGTGAGATCCTTAAGGGGATCCCTATGAACAGGAAGGCTTAAGAAAAACGATTGAAAAAGGAAGCTAATAATTTATAACAGGTAAAAAGTGAAAAATTCAAAAGAATTAAGGACTTGGTTAGATGACATGGCCCTGCCGCACCCCTTGGTGATTGCTGGCCCGTGCAGTGCAGAAACGGAAAAACAGGTCTTGAAGATTGCGCATGATCTGAAAGACTCTGATGTAAATTACTACCGTGCAGGGATCTGGAAACCCAGGACCCGCCCCGGGAATTTTGAGGGCGTGGGCGCCATCGGCCTGAAGTGGCTGAAGAAGGTGCGGGAAGAAACCGGCCTCAAGACGGCCATAGAGGTGGCCAACAAGGCCCATGTAGACCTGGCCCTGGAATACGATGTGGACCTGTTGTGGATCGGGGCGCGGTCTACCGTCAGCCCGTTCATTGTACAGGAAATCGCCGATGCCCTGGAGGGAACTGATAAGGTGGTGCTGGTAAAAAACCCCGTAAACCCGGACCTTTCCCTCTGGCTGGGCGCCGTGGAAAGACTTTATGCAGCGAACATACGCAAGCTTGGGGTGATCCACAGGGGCTTTTCCACCTATGAGAAAACCAAGTACCGGAATATCCCGGAATGGCAGCTTGCGATCGAATTGCAAACCAAATTCCCCGACCTTCCCCTTATCAACGATCCCTCCCATATTACGGGGAACAGGGATATGATCTTCGACGTCTCTCAAACGGCGCTGGACCTGAATTTTGACGGGCTGATGATCGAAACCCATTCCGATCCGGACAATGCCTGGAGCGATGCGGCCCAGCAAGTAACCCCTAAAAGGCTGATCCAAATTATGAAAGACCTCCGCATCCGAAAGGAAACCGATCAGGAAACGGAATACAATAAGGAACTGAGCAACCTGCGGGCGCAGATCGATATTTTCGACAACCAGTTGATCGACATCCTGGGCAAGCGGATGAAGGTCTCCGACCGCATCGGGGAACTTAAAAAGCAGCGGAATGTGGCCGTATTACAAACCAATCGCTGGAATGCCATCCTGGGTAAAATGATCCTGGAAGGCGAGAGTCACGGGCTGAGTGAGGAATTCGTACTGCGCATGTTTAAAGCCATCCACCAGGAATCCATCAACCACCAGGAACGGATCATCAATGACGGGGAAGTGGTCCGGAAGTGATATGTGCATAGCCTGGCCCGGTTTTTTCTTGCTTTGAGGAAGATAGTGCCTGCGAACTGTAACATTCCGGCAACCGATGCGTCTTTATCTTAAATTAACACCTATTGGGAAATGAAAAGATTTAGCACATTATTACTGATACTGCTTGGCACCCAGGCCTTTTCGCAACGAATTGTCGACCGGGAGGTCGGTAATTTCCATGAGATCAAGGTCTTTGACCTGATTGAGGTGAACCTGATCAAATCAGATGAAAACCGCATCCTGATCAAAGGCGACCATGTGGATGATATCCGTTTCGTGAACCGGAACGGCGTCCTGAAGTTGCGCATGCAGCTCGACAAGAAGTTCCAGGGGGAGGATACGCTGATCGAAGTGTATTATACCGACGTGGATGTGATCGACGCCAATGAAGGTTCCCATGTGGTCTGCAACGAAATGGTGAACAAGAACAACCTGGAACTGCGCGCCCAGGAAGGAGCACAGATCAGGATCGGGATGAATGTCGAACAAGTAGATATCCGGGCTGTGACGGGGGGCATCGTTTCCGCATCCGGACTGGCCAAAAGACAATCCATAGTCCTTAATACCGGAGGGGTTTTCGAAGGCAGGGACCTGAAAACTTCTGAAACGAGCATTAAAATATCTGCAGGGGGCGAAGCGGAACTCAACGCTTCGGACATGGTGGATATCAATGTAACCGCAGGGGGAGACGTCTATGTTTATGGTAACCCTGCCGAGGTTAGGAAAAGTACCCTGGCAGGCGGGAGGATCTATATCCAGGACTGACGGGCCCTGCCTGTCCTTTCGGACTTTCGCGATCAGTAGGCTGTTAAACTAGGCAGTGAGCCGTGGCAGTTGGCATCAGGAGAAAGGTTAATGTTACCGGTTGCCAAACCCTCCGTCCCGCCACGCCTTCGGCGGCCGGTCCACCTCCCTTTGATTAAAGGGAGGAGCGTTTGGAAGTAACATATTCTCTGGTACAAGAAAATTAAATGGTCCTATAAGCTCCCCTCTTCAGATGAAGAGGGGAATGAATCCTGACCGAACTATAGTGAGCGTCAGGAGAGAGGGGAGTTTGACACGTTTCCTCAGCCTCCGTGCCCGCGGGAAACCTCCCCCTAAAGAAGGGGAGGAGTATTTATACCATTAATAGACTATTGGTTCATCACACCTGTTTCAATTATTGGCATCAGAAACCCCATTGAAGATGGAGGCATGTTCAAAGCAAAACCCCCGGTCGTGCCGGGGGTTATTGATTCAGGAATAGGGTTTATTCTTACTTCTTAAAAAAGAAACGGGTAATAAAGATCCCCTGGTTGTCGCCTTTGCCGCCATCACTTTCAACGGCGCTGCTCACGAAGGTAAGCTCCCAGCCTTCGCTGATCATAGTATTGATCATGGAGGTGATCAGGGCGTCGTTGGCGGCGATATTCTGAAAGCGGATCCCACCCAGGTTGTAAAAGTTCAGGAGTTTCGTCTCCGCGAAATTCTTTACGCGGATATCGCTTCGGTCTGCAGTATTCCGGGAATTATCCTCGTCGGTCTGGACACTGGTGTAATCCATATAATTTTTGTCTTCCATGGAGTTGATGATCCTGGAACGACCTAGCCCGTTGGGGACGATAGATTCCACACAGGTGATAACCTTGAACTGTTGCCCGCTGGCAACCGGAATGGCAGTCAGGGCCAGGAAAGCGGCGAATAGGATTTTTTTCATAATTTTAAATTAAGTGAGTGATTGTTAGGATATTTACCCGCAAATATAGCAGGGAGAATTGAAGTAAAATCGTTTCTTTGCAAAGAATTATTCAGGCAGATGCAGGGAACGGTTTACAAATCCACGGGCAGCTGGTATCTCGTGAAGGACGGGCGGGGCCGTTTTTTTGAATGCAGGATCAAAGGCAGGTTCCGCATAAAGGGCATTAAAAATACCAACCCTGTGGCGGTTGGCGACCGGGTGCGATTTGAATTGGAGCAGCCCGGTGCGGGGGAGGGCATTATCACGGAGATAGAAGAACGCAGGAATTATATCATCAGGAAGTCGGTCAATCTTTCCAAACAAACCCATATTATAGCCTCCAATATAGACCAGGTATTCCTGATGGTCACCCTAAAACAACCCAGGACTTTTACGGGCTTTATCGACCGCTTTCTGGCCACGTCGGAAGCGTATGACATCCCGGTGGTCCTTCTCTTTAACAAAGTGGACATCTATTCGCCCGGGGAACTGGAGGAGGTAGACTACCTGTCGTCCCTCTACCGGGATATAGGATATACCTGCCTGGGGATATCCGCCAGGACCGGGGAGCATGTGGAAGTGGTAAAAGCCCTGATGAAAGATAAGACCAGCATGTTCGCCGGGCATTCCGGGGTGGGGAAGTCCACGCTGATCAATTGGATTGAACCCGGGCTCGACCTGAAAACAGAGGCCGTATCCGAGCAGCACCTACAAGGGCAGCATACCACGACCTTTGCGGAGATGTACGATCTAAACTGGGGAGCCAGGATCATAGATACCCCCGGGATCAAGGGATTTGGCCTGGTGGATATGGACCGCGATGAAATTGGCGACTACTTCCCCGAATTCTTTGCTCTTAAATCGGAATGCAAATTCAATAACTGCCTGCACCTCGACGAGCCCCAGTGTGCGGTCAAAGAGGCCCTGGAGCAAAATGAGGTGGCCTGGAGCAGGTATAAAAGTTATGTTGCCATGGTAACGGGCGAGGAGGACACCTACCGCATGGATAATTACGAAGGCGTGTGAGGGCTGTGATCCAACGGGTATCGGAAGCGACGGTTCGGGTGGATGGCCAAACGGTCGCGGCTATGGGGAAGGGGCTCCTGGTTTTCCTGGGGGTGGAGGATGCCGATTCACCGGAAGATATAGCCTGGTTGGCCCGAAAAGTGGCCAATCTGAGGATTTTTAATGACGAAGCAGGGGTGATGAACCGCTCCCTTCTCGATACGCAAGGCGAAATGATAGTGGTAAGCCAGTTCACCCTTCACGCCTCTACTAAAAAGGGCAACCGCCCGTCTTACATCCGGGCCGCCGGGCCGGGCGTTGCCATCCCCCTTTATGAAGGGTTCCTGTTGCAGATGGAAGAGGAACTGGGCAAAAAAGTGGGCGCCGGCATCTTTGGGGCCGATATGAAAATCAGCCTTTTGAATGACGGGCCGGTAACCATTTTAATGGACACCAAAAACAGGGAATAATACCCTTAATCGATTTTTTGGTGATTTTTTGTAGGAAATTTACCATTTTTACCCCAACCAATTCAAACCAAAACCAAACCATGCGTTCCTACACATTGCTTTTCTTATGCGTTGCCGTGAATTTTCTCCATGGCCAGCAACCAGATCACACCGCATTATTGCCGAAGGAATTAACCACCCATGCGGATGCCGTCAAGAGATTGGATGAAATGCAGGTGGAAATCCTCGCACTAGATAAGATGACGCTGAGGCGCCACCAGGTAATCACGGTTCTGAATGCCAGGGGAGACCGGCACGCCCAGGCGTATGCCTGGTATGATGATTCCCGGAAGATCAGGGAGCTTCAGGCTTCGGTCTACAACGCCTTGGGCCAGGAAGTCGAGAAGTTCAAAGAAAGGGATTTCGAGGATGTCAGCGCGGTGGACGGGGCGACACTTTATACGGATTCCCGAATCAAATACCTCGATTACACTCCGGTGGAATATCCCTATACCCTGGACTTTTCATATGAGATAAGTACGCCCAACACGGCTGCTATCCCTTCCTGGCCCTTCCTCGGGGACAACCGTATGAGCATTGAAAAAAGCCGGTACGAATTGCGCTTTGCCGAACCCGAATTGCGCCCCGAATGCCTGGAACTGAATATGGGGGAAATGGGGATCAAACGGCACGAAACAGACCATAGCATAAGTTACGAAGCCAGTTCCATTGCAGCTGTTGATGACGAAAGCCTCTGCCCCGATTTTGATACTTTCATGCCCCGGATTATGACCCGCCTCCCCGTATTCAGTTATGAAGGATATGAAGGGCAGGCCAGGGACTGGGCGGAAATGGGGAGATGGATTCAGGCCAACCTCCTTTCGGGACAGGATGTGCTCCCGGCGGCCACCCAGGCGCGAGCAAGATCACTGGTAAAAGGGATTGAAGATCCTATGGAGAAGGCCCGGGTGATCTATGAGTACGTGCAAAAGAATACCCGCTACATCAGTGTACAGGTGGGGATCGGGGGGATGAAACCCATTAGTGCCTCCGAGGTCGACCGGGTAAAATACGGAGATTGTAAAGGGTTATCCAACTATACCAAGTCCCTCCTGGCAGCAGTGGGGGTGCCTGCCTATTACTGCCATGTGCAGGCGGGGCCTGAGAAGGAAGACCTGCAAGAGGATTTTGCAGACCTGATGCAGGGAAACCATATCATCCTCGCTATCCCGGACGGGAATGGATACCACTGGGTGGATTGCACGTCCCCCATCCTCCCTTTTGGATTTTTGGGGGATTTTACAGATGATCGCAACGTCCTGATGGTCAAACCGGACGGTGGGGAAATCGTTCATACCCCGGCCTACCTCAATGAAACGAATTTCCAGGGAACCACGGCCAGTTGTGCCCTGGATGGGTCCGGAGGCCTGAAGGGAAAGGTAGCTATTGAGACAAGAGGCATACAGTATGACCAGCACTTCCTCCTGCAGAGCCGGTCCAGGGACGACCAGGTGAAATATTACAAGGATTACTGGTCCTACCTGAACAATTTGCAGTTGACCGACTTTTCATTTGACAATAACCGGAAGGAGGTCTCTTTTAAAGAGGATGTTTCCCTGTCGGCTGCCAATTATGCCAGCAACAGCCGGAAGCTGATGCTGTTCAGCCCGAACCTTTTTAACCGGAGCGATTATGTGCCAGACCGGTACCGCAACCGGGAACTGCCTTTCGAAGTGTCGCGGGGGTTCCTGGACGAGGACAATTTTGAGATCCGGCTCCCCGAAGGTTATGCCATTGAAGCCATGAACCCGGAAAAGAACATCGATTCGGAATTCGGGCAATACCGTTCCTCCCTGTCTTACGACAAGGCGAGCCATTCCATCCGTTACCATCGCAAGCTGATGGTGAAGCACGGATCTTACCCCAAGGAAAAATATGAAGCCTACCGCGACTTCAGAAAGCAGGTTGCCGCGGCGGACAATGACCAGATAATATTGGCCCAAAAAGGCCCCCTTAACCACTAAAACCATAAATTATGACTACCAGGATGAAGACCATGGCAGGCATACTATGCCTGATGCTGACCGCCACTGAGGCACAGGAAATTAAGTTCGGCGATGTTGGGAATGCCGAACTGGCATCCCAGGTCTATGAAGCGGACAGTACGGCTGCGGCAGCTGTACTTTATCGGAATGTAACCGTGAAGTACAATTACGTGCCCTCGGATGGGTTCCACGTGTTAACCTATGTTCATGAACGGATCAAAATCTATAATCCCAATGGATTCGAATTTGCCACGGTTCGCGAACAACTTTACAGGAACGGGAGCGATAATGAATCTCTCAGCGGCCTGAAAGGATATACCTATAACATGGAAAATGGGGAGGTAGTGCGAACGAAGATAAAAGGTTCGGATTCCTTCAAAAAGGAGCTGAACCAATATTATTACGAGGAGGCCTTTACCATGCCGAATGTGAAAGCAGGCAGCATTATCGAGTACGAATACCGATTGGATTCGCCCTTTTCCTACCTTATCAATGAAATCAAACTTCAGTATGACATCCCTATCCAGCGACAGGAAATTTCCGTGGCCATCCCGGAGTATTATCATTTCAAGCCACAGGTAAAGGGATATCTGCTGTTAAATCCAACCTATGGCAGCAAGCAGGATCAGATCAGCCTGATGAGCAGGTCCAGTACCGGCAGGAGGCAGTTTATAAACACTTCAAGCATGACCACTCGTACAGTCAATTACCAGGTGCTGACCACGAACTTCAAAATGAAGGATGTCCCCGCATTAAAAGAGGAACCATATGTGAACGACATGGACAATTACCGAAGCACCATCCAGTATGAGTTGCAGTTTGTTCAGTTTCCGCAATCGACGGTGGAACACTATACCACAAACTGGGAAGAAGTGGTGAAAACCATATTTGAAAGCAGTGATTTTGGCAGGCAAATAGATCAGGAACGTTACTTCCGTGAACCGCTGGAGACCATTACGGCAAACAGCCCGGGGCAACTGGAGACCGCGGCCACCATCTTCAGGCATATGCAGGATCGGATGGCCTGGAATGGCCTCCATGGATTTTATACGGACAAAGGCGTGAAAAAGGCCTATGAGGAGCGTTCGGGTAATATTGCCGATATCAATCTGGGGCTGGTCGCCATGTTGCGTGCCGCCG
>Ga0102953_1000353_pt1 | contig 32886 bp, 26 predicted proteins | sample SalPon2A_C_D2_MG_FD_78509 | JGI IMG/M metagenome (GOLD analysis project Ga0102953, IMG submission 78509) | Soil microbial communities from South San Francisco under conditions of wetland restoration - Salt Pond MetaG R2A_C_D2_MG | ecosystem: Environmental > Terrestrial > Soil > Wetlands | place... | reverse complement strand
TTCCTTTTTTGTTATCCTGTTTTGATTCAGCGCGGTTATGTCTGCTTTCTTTGCTGTAATCGCCAAATTGAGGGGTTTTAATTGGGTTGAATCCTGACCCATTGACTGCATTAACCGGTATGGGATGAAGTCATTGGCGTTGTCTTTGTAAACGATCGTGATATGATCACCCGGCTGCAACTGACCGATGGTACTGCCATAATTTGAAAGAAACTCGGTAGTCCGGTCTATAACCTGTTGACGGGTTAGCTTTTGGTTGGCAGTGTTTAACCATCGCAGACCTCGCCCGGGCCCGCCGACTCCAGCGGCTCCGGTCGAACCCTGTATTTTCCCATTCGACCCTGAACGGCCGTTGTTCATCATATTGGATAAACGACCCATGCCGATGTGGCGAAAAATGGCAAATGATGATCCGGAGACGTAATACATGATTCCATATCCCGGCAGATAAGAGGCATTTACGGCCTGGTCGCCAAATGGCAGCGACTGGTTGTAATTATCGCTGAAGATCTTTCCCAGGATATCTTCGGAAATTGATAAATCCCGGTTCATTTGATCCTTGTTGATGCTATTTTGTTGGGCATGGGCCGGAGATCTCATGAAGATCGATACCAGTGCAAAGGCAAGGATCATTATTGTTCTGTTGAGCAAGTTCATAATCTTATCCCGTTAATTGTTGTACTGGATAGTGTGGATCAGGTTGTCCAACGTCTTGTCGGTCAGCTGCAAACGGCTGTTTGTATTCTGATAGTAGGCGTTAATATGATCGGCAAGAGCCTTCATCTGTTCGCTTTGTCGTTCCTGAATGGCATAGGCGTATTCGTCGAACATCTGTTTGTAGAACTGGGCGTCTTGCTGGCGTGTAGTGTTTACAAGGGTTTGCATAATCTGCAAATCCTGATGCTGTATTTGATTGATGAGTGCTGTCTTTTCCTTGTCGCCGAGTTGCGCATTAGCTGCTTTTTCCTGGGTTCCCATTGATATCACGAAAGACTGTCGATTCCATTCGAGCTTGAGATGTGCAAAAGATCCCGCCAGGACAAAAAGGAGCAGGAACGAAGCGGCTGCAAAGGCCAGCCTGCCAGGCATTGAACGAGGGATTAGTTGGAGAATCCTCTCCTTTATCGATAATTCGTGCACAGGTTGTTCTGCAAAACCTGTTAAGGGGAGGGGTGGAGGTTCAACAGGCAGCTTGTTAAGCAGAAGGCGGGATTGCTTAAGAGATACAAGCTCATTGCGGCAATCTTCGCATTCATCAATGTGTTGCCTTACCGACTCCTGTTCTTCCTGAGGAAGTTCTCCGTAGAGATAGTCGATTAGCTTGTTTTCAAGAATATCACATTTCATAACCTAGCAACTCCTTGTCGATATTCCATTTGGTTAAGATCTTGCGGAGTGTCCGCAAGCCATAATAAAGGCGTGATTTCACCGTGTTTTCAGATTCCTTTAGTACTTCTGCTATGTCGTGGAATGTTAAGTCCTGATATTCCTTGAGTATGATCACGATTTTTTGCTCATCCGGCAACTCTGCCAGTGCACGGGCAAGGATATCCTGAAGCTGAGCCTGTTCAGTGGACCACTCCGGATTGGATCTGTCAGCGCCCATTTCTGAGGTTACTTCCCGGACATTATTCGGTTCATGATCCCCAAAATTTTCAGAATCATCTAATACATGGTATTTGTAATACCGGTTTCGCGAATGATCGCGGCACTGGTTTAAAGCGATCTGATAAAGCCAGGAACGGAATCGTTCTGCATTGTTCAACTGATCGAGCGAATGGTAGCACTTGATAAAGGTCTTTTGGGCCAGATCAAGTGCGTCATCCCGTGATCCCGAGTATCGCAGGCAAAAGTTGTAGATGGGTGTTTGCCATCTCCAAACCAGAAAGTTAAATGCCTGCGCGTCACCATGGACATGTCGCTGTATCAGTTCTGCATCATTCATGAATTCATGGACTTACGCATTGTAATCGATCATAACTATATCTAAGACGCCACAGCGGATAAAAAAGTTTTAAAAAAGGCAGGGTGGGTGAGATAAAGGGAATAGGGGAAACAATAAATAAGGGGATAGAAATGATTGCCAACACGATGTCCGGCAAGCTGTGGTCGTATTTGTTGCCGGACACAGTGTATTAAGCATCCGGCATCTTCTTGATTCCTTATTTCCCCACTGTCGCAAGTCTGTCCCGAGCTTTCGGGTATGTCATCTGCATGTTAAAAAAAGACTCCGGAAAAAGAGCTGCGGAGCCTTCGAATCTCAGACAGTACAAATTCAGAAATTGGCAAAACGTTCATGTGCCTGCCTGCACAGTTCTTCGCGATGATCGGGATGCGCAATTTCTATCAGTGCTTTTGCCCGTTCCGTCAGGTTTTTTCCATACAGATTGGCGATTCCGTATTCGGTAACGATATAGTGCACGTGGGCGCGTGTGGTGACAACGCCGGCACCGGTCTTCAGGAACGGTACAATTCGCGAGGCACCACGGCTGGTTGTGGAAGGCAATGCGATAATCGGTTTTCCACCCTCGGATAGTGAGGCGCCACGTATAAAATCCATCTGCCCCCCGACACCAGAGTACATTCTTGTGCCTATGGAATCAGCGCAGACCTGTCCCGTTATATCCACTTCGATGGCACTGTTGATGGCGGTCACCTTGGGATTTTTACGAATGACGTGCGTGTCGTTGACATAGGCCACATCGAGCATGACGACTTCGGGATTATCATCGATAAAGTCGTACAGCCTGCGGGTGCCCATCACAAAACTGGCTACAATTTTACCGGGATGACGTGCTTTCAACCGGCCATTGACAATTCCTTTTTCAACAAGTTCAATCAATCCGTCTGAAAACATTTCAGTGTGTATTCCAAGGTCCCGGTGGCCATGCAGGGAAGCAAGGACCGCATCGGGAATACCGCCGATACCCATCTGAAGGGTTGCCCCGTCTTCAACAAGCCCGGCGATGTATCGTCCTATTGCCAATTCTGTTTCAGACAACTCGTGAACAGGCACCTCAAGCAGCGGATCGTCGACCTCAACCATGGCATCGATCTCACTGATGTGGATCAGACCGTCGCCATGCGTACGTGGCATATTGGGATTAACCTGTGCAATGACGGTTTTTGCCATCTGAACAGCTGCTCTGGATACGTCGATTGAAACTCCGAGTGAGCAGAATCCATGTTTATCCGGCGGGGAGACCTGTATCAGCGCCACGTCTATGGGGATTATCTTCCTTCGAAACAGGTAAGGTACTTCACTTAAGAAATTGGGGATATAATCGACCTGACCCGATTCAAATCCTGATCGCACGTTAGCTCCGATGAAAAGTGCATTTGTTTTGAAACTTCCGGCATATTCGGGTTTTGCATAGGGAGCCTCTCCTTCTGTATGGAGATGATAGATCTTGACGTCGCGAAGCTCTCCGGCCCGGTTCGTCATTGCATTAACAAGGCGTTGTGGATTTGCTGCAACGCTGTGAATAAATACGTGGTCTCCGGATTTTATCAATGAGACCGCTTGTTCAATGGTAGTCTTCATAATCTTCTCTTTTTATCAATAGAATTGCAAATAATGTTGATGCAAATACCGTTAAAACAGTTTTTCAAAGATGTCTCCAATACCTAAAATATTAAGAGTCATTTGTCTTAAATACAATTCTGATGCTTTACTTGCACAGTAAAGATTTTATCAAATTTTGTTTATTTGCCTTATTTCATTTTCATCAGAATCATTGTCATATCATCATGCTGGGCGGCGCCGTTGGTAAACTGGTTAACCTCCTGCACAACATGATCGAGTATGATTTGGGTAGGGTAGGAGTAACTTTTGTCGATGATGTCTACCAGCCGTTCGTCACCGAATAGTGCCTTGCTGTGATTCATAGCCTCGGTGAATCCATCCGTATATACGGATATCAGATTGCCGGGTGTGAGAGATAGGCTCGTGTCGTGGATATTCTGCCTGAAAGCGTCGGTATCGGCCATTCCGACGGCGAGGCCATCGGGACGTAACACCTGCGACTGGGAGTCGGCATCGGACTTGAAGATGAGCGGATTATGTCCGGCACGGGCAAACACGAGGTTTTTTGCGGATGGGTTGACAATGCCGTAAATCATCGATACAAAAATACCGCGATCGACATTATCCCGGAAGAGTGTATTCACTTCTGTCAGCAATGCCGATGGAGAGTTGAATTGATGTGCAAGGCATTGCAGATATCCCTTCAACAATGTCATGTAAAAAGCGGCCTTTATTCCTTTGCCACTCACATCGGCAATGACGAACCCAAGGCTGCCATCTTCGCGTTTGATGAAATCATAATAGTCGCCGCCGGTTTCATAGGCTGAGACACATCGGGAAACAATGTCAACTCCATTCAGACTGGGCTGCATACTCGGCAAAAAGTTGAGCTGGACCGAACGCGCCAGTTCCAGTTCATGCTGCATTCGTTGTTTCTGGGTAAACTCTTCGATGTATTTTGGAATGTATTTGGGTAAATCTTCCAGGCTCTGGCTGCTGTACATGCTCCAGAGCCCCATAAGCAAGACACCCGCGAGGATGATCCAAATCACGATAGCTGAGGCGAGATCCGGTGAATTTGGTATCATCCAACCGGTTGAAGTCTTCCAAAGAGCAAAATAAGTGAAGCTGCTTACAATGACCGTCAGCAGGTCAAATCGCCAGTAGATGAAGGCGATGACCAACCCGATCAAAAAGGACAAAATCCATTGGTCAACTATGTTCAGATTAAAAGGCGCAATAGATAAGAAGGCAAGTAAAACGGCAGTAACAAGAAAAAATACCCATGGCTTTGGTTTCGCGCTGTAGACATACGAGCCAAGGCCGAGAAATACCATGAAACTGACGAGGATGACAGAGTATCCTGAATTCCCAATAATATGTATAAACGGCAGATACGATTGATCTGCCAGAAAGACCAACCTGGAATCGTTCTGAGTAAGTGCGACATGTGGAAAGGCGAACAGCAGCAAGGTGGTAATCCCACAAAGAATCAACCCGAAACTGATTCCCCGGAACAAAACCAACCCCATGGGGCGGTTTCGCAGGTATCCCCTGCGGGCCAGTGAAAGTGTCTCGAGTTTAAGAGGAACGTATTGACGGCCAATGGACTCGGCTGTACCTGACACTACAAAGAGACCGATTGCTCCAATAAAGCCAGAAGCTACAACTCCCAGAAGAATCATAAGATAAAACTGGTAACCGACTCCAGGATAATAATTGACCAGTTGTTGGGTGATGCTTGTTGAGACAAGTAAAAACCACCCAAGTACCCCGTCTGCGATGCTATTTCGTGTATCGAATCTTCGGGCGTCAATGCGCCTGATGAACACGTAGACAAAGAAGATGAACAGGAAGACATAAACAACTATAGTTACAAATGCAGAAATGGATGGAAACGTACGAGTTCCCGAAGTTGGCTCCGGCTCAGAATTAAACTTGGTCTCCATCCGTACCAATCCCCCGGTGGTGGCAATGTCGACATCAGACGTAATACTTTGTCCTGCAATCCTGTTTTGTGCAGCAATGTTGATGCGGGTTACCATACCGTCGGTGCCCGGCAGGTTATAGATGGTATCGATCCTGGAGCTGTTAAACCATGGCAGCTCTTTCCGGAGTTGATATAAAGCCAGCTTTTCTGCCAGTTTTCGGTTTAGGAGCAGTGGTTCTCTCCTGGAGAGGGAAGTGCTTAATTGACCTACCTGTTCAGGAATATCATGGAGATGTCCGAAATGCCGAATTTGATTGTTTAAATCCCAGATGAATTTATGTTCCAGTATAGTATCGGGGATGGCTTCCAACAGAATACTGATAGCCTCACGAGTGGAATCAACAGATGAAAGCGCATATGCCAGGGCTTTCCGGTCGATTTTTGCTTTCGGCTCGACATTACTTTTTGAGCGATTGAAAAGCCAGATATTCCCGCCGGGAGTTAGATTAAATGTGTAAATAGTCTGACCTTCGGGATTGTTGGACGATTCGGTATTATTGTCTGCGTTGCCCGGCTTAAACCACTCAACATACCAATAATAGACCGGCAAGCTTTTAAGTTTGCCGGATCTCATCAAAGACTGTATCCCGGAACGGCTGTAATCCTTGCTCAGTGAATCCAGCAGAATCGTGTTAACTTTAAACTGAGCCTTTGTTTTTAATTGTTCATGTGAAAAATGCTGGGAATCGAGAAACGTCGAGGTCCTGGCAATGGCTTTGCTTTTGCTTATCCGGTTCGTAATGGCACTGGTGGGATTTTGATTCGGATAAACAATAAAAAAAACAGCTGCCGCCGCTATTGCCGCCAGTATGAGCAGAAGATGTTTTTTTTGCAGTATTTCAGCCTTTCTAAGATCCATATGATTTGCAGGGACACACGGTCAGGAGAAAATAATATTACTGTTCAAGGATACGGAGTTGTTATGGTATTGTTACATAGTATGGTATTTGATCGAATCTGTAACAATACCTTACAAGATTTTATAAAATCTGACATAAAAGTTTGCGGCATTATTGCAGGAGTTTGTAATCGATACAATTTACTGATCGATTGGATGATGTCTCAGGCTTTGATCTTGAACAAAATCCCTGGTTTTGCAAAGCCTTCTGTTATGTTTCTATGAAATAATAAGAATATTGAACGTATTTAGCGTCCATAAATGAAAGATGTAAACATTTCTACACAGACTACGGTATATTCAATGAATCTTTGAAAGTAAAAAGACTTCTATGCGAATACTTACCATACTGTTATTGGCTGGTATGATGTATCCGAAGGGGGGATATGCGCAGTCTGAAACAACAAATCGTGTCGTTCGTCCCAAGCTGGTTGTAGGGATTGTGGTAGATCAGATGCGCTTCGATTATCTCTACCGCTACAAGGATCATTACACGAATGATGGTTTTCTTCGTCTGATGGATGACGGATATAATTTTGCAAATACTCATTACAACTATGTACCTACCTATACAGGTCCGGGCCATGCCTCCATCTATACCGGAACCACTCCATCGGTCAATGGTATCGCTGCCAATAATTGGTACGACCGTGACATGCAGCAAATGGTCTATTGCGTAGATGATTCTGGTGTGAAGAGTGTGGGAGGCAACCGCTATGCCGGAGAGCGTTCGCCGGAGAACCTGATTTCTTCAACAATTACCGACCAGCTTCGCTATGGAACAAACTATAAGGGAAAGGTGATTGGCATTGCACTAAAAGATCGCAGTGCTATACTCCCGGCCGGCCATGCCGCAAATGCTGCTTACTGGTTTGATACCTCAACCGGTAACTTTATTACCAGCACTTATTATATGGATCAGCTGCCTCACTGGGTAATTTCATTTAATGCGAGAAAATTACCTGAGTTATTTATGAAGAGAGGATGGAGGTTGCTGCTTCCGGACAGTGCCTATACCGCCAGCACCAGGGACAATGAAAAATGGGAGAGAGTAATGAAAGGAGAAAAGGAACCCGTTTTTCCACATCTGTTTCCAAAGGATCCGGCAAATCCGTATCAAAGTATCCTCACCTCGCCCTGGGGGGATCAGCTGACCCTGGATTTTGCGGAGTCTGCCATCACACACGAAAATCTTGGAAAGGATTCAAATACTGATTTCCTGGCGATTAGCTTCTCATCTACCGATTATGTGGGGCACAGTTATGGCACAAATTCCCGCGAAACTGAGGATATTTATTTGCGTCTCGATCGTCAGCTAACTGATCTGTTACATTTTCTTGATCGTCACGTTGGCAAAGACAACTACCTTGTGTTTCTGACAGCCGATCATGCTGCTAGTCCAACCCCTGAATATTTGCTGGCTCACAATGTGCCGGCCGGACGGTTTGATACGGGTTCATTCGTAGACTACCTGAAACAAAATCTAGCGCAGACATACGGCACAGCCAATTTGATGACGAAATATGCCAATCAACAAGTATACCTGAGCGACTCGCTGTTGTCGGTTCTCGATCTCGGTAAAAGCGATGTCGAAAAAAAAGTAGCCGACTGGGCGATATCATATCCCAACGTTTACACGGCTGTTACAGACGACCAGCTTCAAAACCAGGAGTATGAGAAATTCCCATTCTCCCTGGTTCAGAATGGGGATTACCCGGGGCGAAGCGGCGATGTTTTTGTTGTATATCAGCCTTATTTCGTAGATGGGGGAGATGCCGTTGGTACTACCCACGGCTCACTCTATGCATATGATACGCACGTTCCGCTTTTATTCTACGGATGGCATATACCAAAAGGAACCAGCTATAAAAATGTAACAATCACTGATATCGCACCAACCCTGGCTGCCATGCTCAAGATTACAGAACCGAATGGTACCACAGGGAAAGTCTTGACGCAGTTATTTTCCAGATAGTTGAAAACAAGGGTATTGGCATCGGGAAAATACCGGTTCATACTCCACGGCACTGGTTAAAACGTCCTCGCTTGAACCATGACAAGTGGCGTTATACAGACGAGGACGCCCGTAATAGCAGGTGGGGGTAATTCAACATTCAACATTCAAAATTTTCCTTTATTCTCCATCCTTCTGGCATCAATTGCTTCTCCAATAACACCGGCCAGGTACTCCGGATAATCCTTCCCATCCAACTCGGCGAGTATGGCGAATGTGTTGTCAACGGCAAACGTCGGCAGTGGATTTATTTCCAGGAAATATGCACTCCCGGCCCCATCCAGTTTAAAATCGATCCGTGCAAAATCGCGCACACCTAGTTCTTGGCAAATTTTCAGGGACCACTCCTGCAGTTGATGCTCGAGTTCGGCCGGCAGGTGATGGGTCAGGTGGATGAAGTCTTCATGACCGGGTTCATGCAATACCGTATGAATTCCCACTCGATTCACCGCATGTACGGCACGTTCGAGAACGGGAAGAGCTCGTAACGGTGTCCCTGCAACGGCACAGGTAAACTCCGCTCCCGGCAGGAAGGCTTCGGCGAGAACGTCCTGGCGATATTTTGTTATGAGATGTCGTGTGCGATCATTCAGTTCGTCAGGGGAGCCAACCACCGACTCGCTCCCGATTCCTTTTGCAGTGCCCTCATATCTGGGTTTCAGAAAGACGGGCCAGGGACCATGCCAGTGAAATGTTTCATCATTTTCTGAAAATATCTGCCATGCAGGAGTGGGTACATTTGCTGAACGGCATATGATTTTGGTTAGGACCTTATCCAGGGAGATGGAAAGCGTGTGCGCATCGCTTCCAAGGCAGGGAATGCCATGCAGTTCACACAGAACAGGCGCCCATGCCTCGCGGTTGCGTGTTCCGTATCCCTCGGCAATATTCCAAACCAAATCGATATCCGGTTTACGCTCCAAAAGCTGTTTGGGAGCACCAATGCGCACCGGCTCGTGACCAAGAAATGACACAGTGGCCTCCATAGCCTCAATCGTCGACTCGGGCTCGAACTCGGCGAACCGATCGGCCGGGCCAACAGCCTCAGAATAATCGTCCGGGCGATCATAAAGGATTCCTATACGCAAGATGGAAAACAGAAATTAGAAATTAGTGATTAGATGGTGGTTTAAGATAAGAAGGAATGGAGACAGAACGGATGTATTGTGGTATTGAATCAATCTTGTAATCATTCTTCGGAGCCCAATTTTGTTTTGTCCCCTCAAGGGGACTTTTAGGGGGTGTCAACGCAGCGTTTCGCAATGAATCCACTTGTTGAACTATGATATGTCCGGTAACACCCACCTTAATCCTCCCTCGAGGGAGGAAATCGACAAATATCATTCACACCAGAGTTAATCCGCTACTGTAATTAACGGGGATTCTTTTGGTGGATAATATCTTTGCGTTTGGAATTTTGCCAATTCACGCTTCGACATTCCCGGAATAACTATATTTTATGCTCATGAAATCTGCTGAATACATAGCCAACCGGATTCGACTGCTGATTGCCACACGTCAGTTCCAGGTGGATGAGGTACTGCCGTCCACCCGCGAATTGGGGAAACAGCTGGAAGTGAGCTTCCATACGGTACGTAAAGCGTATCATATGCTTGCCGGCGAAGGCTTGTTGCACAGCGAGCCGGGTCGTGGGTTTGTAGTGGCACGGCAGAATACGGTCATCGAGAAGTCGAAGAGGCTGGAGCTGGGAGCCGATCGGATGCGTCAACTCCTGGAGGAGCTGATTGGTTACGGGTTGAGCGAGGATGAGATCGAGGAGATCTTTGAAGAACAACTCGAATTCATGGAGTGGCCCGGGCGGCTGGAGAAATGTGCAACGGTCGGTACCAACGAAGAGCACGCAGCCATGCTTGCCGCATCTATTAAAAAAGAGATAGGTATCAGCAGCGATACCATGACCATCGACCAGTCGGAGAGAGCGGTAAATTACGATGCCCTTTTCGTACCTATCGCTTACTATCAGCTGTTTAAAGCAGAGGTGAGTGAAGATATTTTGTTGATTCCAATCATTTATCGCTTTGATTCTAACCTGTTGTTAAGTATCGTAGAAAGAGGACGTCTGGAAGCTATAAGTCTGGTTACACAAGAGGAGGAATCCATACAAGTACTGGTCGACGAATTGAAACTTAGTCTCAAGTTTTCGGGTTCATTCATCGCAGGAGCGATTTATGGCAAGTCTTTGCCCTTGTTTGTGCGTACTTCCGAGCTGATACTCTACACACCGGCAGGAGCATCGCTGGTTGAAAAGCAATTGCCGGAAAAACGTCGCCTGTTGCTTCAGTACGAAATAGCGGAGCAAAGTGCCGACCACATTCGGCAGCAGCTCTGGGATCAATAACATTAAGAGGAATAATGGAATTTTGGAATGATGCAAGAGGGGCCGGCGGTCACCTGTCAGCATTCAGCAGGCTGAGAGGCATCAAAATATACAACATGCTCAATGCTCAATAATCAAGACTCACTACTCACTATGAAAACATTTTTAAAGATTATCGGAGGAATTGTTGTCCTTATCCTGATTTCGGTTGCAGCACTGCACTTTTATTTTACCGATGCCAGGCTCAAGGAAATGGTAGTGCCCCGTCTGAATGAGGCGTTAGGGCGCCAGGTATCTGTCGATCATCTGTCCTTTTCGATCCTGTCGACTTTCCCAAATGTCGGACTGGATGTGGAAGGTGTGTCGATTCCGGGTGATCAGCCTCGTGATACCCTGATTTCTCTCAAGCAGTTGACGGTTAAAGTGGAGCTGCTTCCGCTGATCTCTAAGAATGTCAGGATCTCAGGCCTTGAATTGGATGGCCCTCGATTTGTCTACCATGTCTTTAAGAATGGGCATACCAACCTCGATGGACTTATGAAAGCTATGCCGAGTAGTTCCTCCGATACCACGTCATCATCTCTGCCGCTCGATATCCAGAATTTCAGGTTGACCAATGGACAATTCGGTTATGTCAACGACAGTACACAGATGGATGCCCGCCTCAACGATGTGGATGTATCGGCGAACATCAACTATGGCAAGATCCTGAATACGGATCTGAATCTGTCGCTTGGCGGTGTCGATTTCAGCAAAGGCGGCAACAGTTACCTGAAAGGCCTGGCCGTAAAGCTGCAGGAGTCATCCGAAGTTGATCTCAGTAATGAACAGGTGAACCTGAAAAGCGGCAAGCTGACCATCCAGGGACTTAGTCTTGATCTGAAGGGGAATATCAGTCGGTGGAGCAAGACACCCACCGTTGATCTTCAGTTTGCCTCCAGTTCCAGCGACTTCGGTTCGCTTCTGAAATTGCTGCCTGCGGATATGCAGTCGAAATTTAAAAATTATGAGACGCGCGGCTCGCTGACGCTGAATGGGGATGTCAAAGGAGCTGTTGGCGGATCGAAGCTGCCCGCAATCAATGCTAAACTGGATGTGACAAATGGATATCTCAAAGATCCCGATATGCAGGAACCCGTTAAAGATATCGCAGTCAGTGCCGTTTTTACGAATGATAAACTCACGGTCAGCAATCTGCACGCCAGTGCAGGATCGAACGTTATTCAGGGCTCCGGCTCGCTGACCAACCCGCTCGAAGACAACGGACACTTCCAGGCTGATCTGAAGGGGGACGTCGATCTTGGCACCGTTGAAAAGTTCTACTCTCTGAAAAGCATGGATGTTGATGCCATGAAGGGTAAGCTCCACCTGGATGCGAAGGCCAGCGGCACCCGGAAAGATCCGTCGAAAGCAGACATCCAGGCCCATATCGATCTGCAAAACGGTTATCTGAAATATGCCAGGGCCCAGAAGCCGTTCGAAAATATAAACCTGATTGCCGATGCCACACAGAATGAGATCAAGATTCAGAAACTGGATGCGCAGGCGGCGGGCAACAGCGTGAATGCCAGCGGTACTGTGACCAGCTATATGGATAGTACACGGCGTGCCGTCAATATGAACGTGAAGGTCGATGCCGATCTGTCGACGATCCCGCAATTCTATCCGCTCAATCCGGATACGCTTCAGTTGAAAGGAAAATTATCGGCGAATGCGCACATCACCGGAAAGACGGCAAAGCCCGAATCGATGACCGGCAGCGGCCATATATCGCTCACCAACGGATACATCAAATACGTCGGTTTTCCGAAGCCGATCCAGGATATCATCTTATCGGCTGATATCAGTAAAAACACCATCAACATTCAAAAAGGCAGCCTCAGGACCGGAAGCGACCAGCTGGCTGTGACCGGAACGATCCGTAATTACCTGTCGGATTCGCCGATCGCAGACTTGTCACTAAACTCAAAGGCGCATCTGGATGAGCTTGAGACCTATTATTCCCTGAAACCGATGATCACCAAAATGACCGGTGTTTCAATAGCCAATCTGAAAGTTAAAGGTCCTGTCAGTACTCCGGAAAAACTGGAATTGAGTGGCAACATGGAGTTGCAAAATGTGAATATCGAAGGAGATTCCCTGCCGGAACCGGTTCGAAATCTCAATGCCAAGATGATCCTGACACCAACCGAAGCCAGGCTCGAATCCTATAGAATGTATTTGGGGCCTTCGGATATTTCACTAAACGGCTCAATGAAGCATTATATGACACTGATGGAAAACGAGCCTCACAGACAACCCCCGGCCGATCTGTCCGGATCGTTGACGAGCCGTCATTTCAATTTCGATAAGCTTATCGCCTGGCAAGAAAAGCACTCCAACCCAAACGACACGACGCCTGTGCCTATCGACCTTCCATACATGCAAAGCACGCTGAATGTCAACGTGGACACCCTGACAGCCACCGGCGTGAATATCACGAAGATGAAGGCGAATATCGTAACATCACAGAATAAGATCGAGATGACCAAAGGCCAGTTTGATCTCTTCGGTGGTCAGGTGTCGGGAAGGTTTGTCTGGGATGTGCCCAAGCCCTTGAAAACGCACATCACGTTCAATGGTTCGTTGGACAGTGTTCGTGTTGACCAGTTTTTCAAAGAGTACCCGGTACTGGGCAAGAGCAGCAAGTTTTACAAGTATGTGAACGGGAAGTTCAGTGCAACGGCCGATTATAGCACAGACATGCTTCCCTATCTGTCACCCGATATGAAATCGACAAAGGCGAACGGTACCTTCGGCATGCATAATGCCAAGCTGCAGGGGCACCCGGTGCAAAAAGAGCTGGCGAAACTGCTCAAAGCTCCCGAACTTGACAAGGCTACGCTCGACGACTGGACAGCGACCTATAAGATCGACAACGGCATACTGACGTTGAATAATGTGAAACTGACCAGCCAGGATATCGGCGTCGAGATGAACGGGACCGATAATTTAATCAATGACAAGATCGATTTTAAGATGACGTTGTTGTTGCCGGGGCGATACGGCGATCGGCTGGGATCTTTGATCGGAAGCAAGACGGTCGATGTGTTGCGAACGGATAAAGGAGTTGTTGCTGTGCCGGTGCTTATTAAAGGCACATCCGAACAGCCGCATGTGGCACTCGACAAGGACGTCATCAAAAAGATGGTTGAAGAAGCAGCTAAGAATACACTGAAGAAAAAATTAAAAGGACTCTTTGGCGGTGGTAGTAAAAATTGACTATGAAGGGCAGGATCTCAGCTGGGGAACCTGGTTTCGGAAACGGGAATATTAATAATGGAGGATTACAGTAGCAGTCTGCGGCATCTTATCGAACAGGCAAAAGAAGCTGTTGACAAGGAGATAGAGGCCGTTATCGAGATACCGGCTCACGCGGTTTTGCATAATGGCAATCGTGTGGATGCTGGGACAGCTGAGGAAGTCAGCTACCGTTTTGATACTGAGTTGGCGTCTCTTCGTTTTGCCGAAGAGTTCACCGCTACCATCAACGGCAAGCAGATGGAGGCTGAGCCGGTCGAGTCGGATGCGAAGCAGATTACCATTGCCTTCCCGGAAGATTTAGGTGACTCGATACACGAGGTGAACCTGGAATGGGAGAACGACTTCGTGCTTCGTAAAATCCGTGCCGAGCTGGACCGGCTGCCCCTGGAATCGAAACGCAACGACCCGGGACTACGCGCTCAGCTTTTTTATCCCGACAGTTTTCCGGTTAGGGAGATCGCACCCGATCGCATATTGGAAGCTTATGATGATGGTTCCCGGAATGAGGTTCAGCACGAATCTATGGAGATGGCACTAAACAACAAGGTTACCTTCATTTGGGGACCGCCTGGAACGGGTAAGACCTCGACCCTGGGTTTCATCATCGCCAATTATTTGCTGCACAACCGGAAGGTGCTGTTCGCATCCAATACCAACCGCGCTGTCGATGTTGGCTTGTTGGGGGTTATCGAGGCACTTCAGGGATTGCAGTCAACCGAATACCTCAGGGATGTCACCCGGTTTGGCGAATTGGCTCTTGAAAATCCACAACTGGATGCCCTCCATTTCGATACCCAGCTTGAACAGAAGCATGAGCGGGTCCTTTCAAAACGCAATCGTCTCGGAGAGTTACTCAGTGAGTATGCCCAAAGGGAAGAAGAGGCTGAGCAAATTCTGACCGACGGAGGAACCATCCCGCCGGCCTTGCAACTCAGACTTAAAAATCTTTCGGCCGATATCGAAAGAGAAGGCGGGCGTGATAACGTGGAGGCGCGTCTTGAATCTTCTTATACCATAAACGAACACAACGAGCTGGAGAGGAAGAAGCTGGTGTGCACCACGCTGGCTAAAGTGTGCACTTCCGAGCTGTTCAACGACCTTAGTTTTGATGCTGTGGTTGTTGATGAGGCATCCATGGCAAACCTTGCGTATATGCTGGTGCTGGCCTCGAAAGCGAAGAAGCATGTTGTAGTTGTCGGGGATCCCATGCAACTGCCGCCGATAGCTGTAGCCAGGGACCTGTCGGCAAGGCATTTCCTGGAACAAGACATTTTTGTGCAGGTATCCGGAGCACGTACGACGGATGACTTGTTTCGATGGCATGATGCCCATCCGGGATTTACTTGTTTCTTCGATACGCAATACCGCCTGAACCATGACCTGGCCGATATCGTGAGTCACACGTTCTACCAGGGACGGCTTAAGACATCAGTCTCAAAGAACAGAGCTGAAGAGAGCCGTTCGGTTACCGTGATCGATAGCGCGTCGCTCAATCCGGTGCTAGTACGGAAAAGCGGGAGTCGTGGTTTTCAGCCGTTTAATGAAGTGCACCAGCAATTGGTGCAGGATCTTGTCCGCGAACTGGTGTTTAAACAAAGCCTGCCAATGGATCAGATTGGTGTGCTTGTCCCGTTTCGCCAGAGTGTATATGATCTGCGTCGCACATTGACCAAGTCCGGGTTTGGCGAGGTGGAAGTCGGTACCATTCATACCTTCCAGGGCAGGGAAAAGATGGTGATCATCTTTGATACCGTGATGACCGGCGAGTCGCAAAACGGCTATGTGCGCCATTATTCGGTTAGGCCGTTTGATGAACGCAAGAACGGTTTGAGTGTTCCCCGCTTACTGAATGTAGCTTTCTCCCGCAGCAAGGATCGCCTGCTGGTTATAGCCGACATGCGACACATCCGGCGCGTATACAAAGACATGTTCATCGGACGGCTGCTTGAAGGGTGTCTTAATAATGGTATATAATTGTTATATCAGTGGTCATTCTCCGCCGCGGCGGATGTCATTCGGTAGTCATTCAATTGCCATATGAGTTCGGTTTTTAAAATAATTTAGTGGGAATCTATAACGAATCCCGGAGCAAAATTGTCCGATGGACACCACGGTGAATAACTATGTCAATTCAAGTGGTCATAAAAAATCTTCCTGGGGGTCAGATACCACCAAATGACGACCGATTGACCACCGAATAACCACCCGTCATCAACACCTTGATTTTCGTGGTGAATTTGACCCCAGGTACTTTAAACTTCCTCAAATTCTCCAAGCTCATACCTTTCGGCAAGGCGTTTTTCATTGACTCTGCGATATGGTTGCAATAAATCCGGGTTTAGCGAAGCAAGTGTCATCTCGCGTTTTCCAAGAGTTCCGGGGACGCGTGCAATGAACCATCCCGCCCATGCCATAGCGGCACGAGCCGATGAAGCGGCGCAGTAGGTGGACAGGATTACATCAGGTTTGCTTCCGCTTTTTAATTTTTGGAATACCTGTCCGGTCCATAACTCCGGGTTTGCATGGGGCGAAAATGCATCGAAAAAGATGAAGTCGGCAAATGAATCGGGAATGATGAAATCATCAAAAAATCCATAGAAAACATGCAGATCAAGCTTATCTGACGGGGTAAAGGTGTTTTCTCCGGGTTTCAGATTCTGAAAGATACCGGGTAACCATTCAACGATATCGGGATGTTCAAGAAACCGGCCGTAATTCAATTTCTCGGCCGTCTCCTCATCGATAGGAAAACCTTCAACCGAGTGATAGATCAACTTTCCCGAATCTTTCATCTGCAGGACCAAATCCGACAAGAGCGCAAAATTCAACCCCGTGCCGAATCCGATCTCAAGCACGTGCGTCTCCGGGTTATGAACCAGGTGATCAGCGAGCTTCGTCTTTTCTATGAATACATACCGGCTTTCGGTAACAGCGCCGTTGTGGTTATGGTAATGTTCCTTAAACCGGTTCGAATAAAGAGTATCCGAGCCATCCCGGCAGATTTCAATGGTTGTTTCGTGCATGTACCTAATCAAATCGGAAATACGCGTTGTCTTTGATCAATAGGAGGCTTTGCAAAACCTTAACTTTACCTCACCAAGCCTCTCCTGATTTACAGGAAAGGCTTATGAGGTTGGTTTTGCAAAGCCTCCCAATAGAATATACCAAAGTGTAGCAGGTATATACAGAATAGTCGTATTAGTAATCTGAGGTGTGTATAAGGAAAACGAACTGCCAATTCTCTCATACTGTCATTCCGTGTGTAACGGAGTGGAACCGAGGAATCTCTATTGGCTGTACGTGTGGCATTTGATCGGTTCGCCTGCTGTCGCACCTTGCCAAGTTAAGTGGCGCACAACTTCTCTCCTTTGCTTCGTTGAATTGTATGCACATTGTAATTATATTACATTCAGTATAATTCAACATTATCACTATGAAAACAAAACTCATACGCATAGGTAATTCCCAGGGAGTTCGAATCCCAAAACCACTCATTAAAGAAAGTGGTCTCTCCGAGGAAATCGAAATGATTCTGCGTGATAACGAAATCGTTCTACGTTCTGCTGAGAGAACCAGAAAAAACTGGGATCAGTCTTTCAAAGAAATGGCTAAGAAGGGAGATGATCAGTTGATTGATCAGGAAGAAGTTGAACAACCAAGGGAGTGGGATCAAACCGAGTGGACATGGTAGCCGGGCAGCAGATTCTGCGTTTTGACGTCTACCTGATTTCTCTGGATCCAGCCCAAAGATTTGAGATCAAAAAGGCACGGCCTTGTCTGGTCATCTCCCCTGACGAAATGAATCGTTACATTCGAACGGTTATCGTTGCTCCCATGACTTCAACACTCAGAGATTATCCAACGCGGATAACAACGACCTTTCAAAACAAGCAAGGACAAGTTGTTCTGGATCAACTTCGTACGGTTGATAAGCAAAGATTGATTAAAAGACTTGGAACCATCAGTTCGACAGCCAAAAAGAAAGTAATCAGTACGCTTCAGGAAATGTTTGCCCCTTAAGTGCGCTGGGTCGATGGATTTCTTCCCGAGGTTTAGGGATTTTATTCGCTCGAAATGACAGTGAGGAGTGCAATTATCATCACGAAGCAAACCGAATGCAATAAAATGCCAAGTGATATAAGCAATGCTCCTCTTTTATGTAAGAAAAGCCTAAATCCCAAAAGATTAAATATTTCATAAAAGTATAATGGGTAAACGTTCAGACTTTGCCTCTTGTTAAATCGATGACGTGTTTTGCATAAAATTTATTATCTATAACAAGAACAGGATTGGAAATAAAGGGTAAGATTGTTTTTGCCATCCTGGCAGGAAGAAGATGGCTGAAGGCTTTATATTGGCCTAACCAAAACAGGTGGATAGATAAAAAATGGTATTTAAAAGTGAAAAGATTATTGAACTATGCCAAATAATATCAGGGAACTGTCCGAAAAATATTTTTCAAAGATGGTTACAATACGACGCCATCTTCATGAACATCCGGAGCTCAGTTTCCATGAATTTGAGACAACTGATTATATCGTTGAACATTTAAAAGAACTTGGATACGAAGTCATGCGGCCGTTGGAAACCGGTTGTGTCGCCGTGCTGGAAGGCGGGCGTCCATCGGACAGGGTCATCGCTCTTCGTGCGGATATCGACGCGTTGCCGATCCTTGAAGACGGTGAGGCCAAGAAAGAGTTCATATCCAAAAATGAAGGTGTCGCGCACTGCTGCGGTCATGATATTCATACAGCAAACCTGTTGGGTACGGCACATATTCTCTCGGAACTGAAAAGTGAAATCACTGGAAAGGTTGTTTTAATTTTTCAGGCAGGGGAAGAACGCATTCCCGGCGGTGGACGCCTGTTATGCGAGACTGGCCTGCTGCAGAAACTGGGAGTACAGGAAATTTACGGCCTGCATACCTATCCATTCCTGGATGCCGGTCAGATTGGAGTCCGCACAGGACCTTTCATGGCACGGCCCGATGAGTTTGATATTGTTGTCAAAGGAAAGGGTGGTCATGCGGCAATTCCGCATGCAGCTATCGATCCGGTGGTCGTAGCGGCCCAGATTGTGGTGAATATCCAGACGATCGTCAGCAGAAACATCGATCCGACCGAACCCGCCGTAGTCACGGTTGGCCGGTTGAGTGGCGGAACGATCCACAATGTGATACCTGATACAGCGATCATTAAAGGAACGGTCCGTACATTTCGTGATGTAACAGCCGAATACATCAGCGGAAGGCTTAAAGCCATCGTTGAACATACGGCATTGGCGGCCGGTGCTATCGGTGAATTTACCTTTAATCAAGGGTATCCGGCGGTAATTAACACAGACTGGGCTGTAGAAAATATCAGGATAAATGCTATTCGCCACCTGGGAGCTGAATCTGTAGTCGATTTGCCTAAGCCATCTATGGCCGGAGAAGACTTTGCTTTTTATCTGAAGCAGTTTCCAGGGGCATTCTTTTTCCTGGGATCGGGCAGCGACGAAAAGGATGCCCGGTATCCATGGCATCATCCGCGTTACAATGTCGAGGAGAAGTGTATGCTGACAGGTTCGACGTTACTTGCTTCACTGGCGCTGGCAGAAAGGACAGCATGACCCAAAAACGTGTGGCACTTGACAATATCATGGACCCGGTGTTCCGCCTGGACAATCACTGGTGGAATGAGGGCATCAAAGCCTCGCGCGAGTCGCAAAGGCAACGGATGATTTTACCTGTGCATCGCGAACAAAGCGCACCGGTCCAACGGATGTTGAATTTTCTTCAACCAGACACATATATTCGTCCACACAGACATCCCGAAAGCGGAGCTACGGAGAGTATGATTGTACTGCAGGGCGCAATTAATTTTTTTACATTTGATGACAGGGGGACGATACAAACATATATATATGTCGGTGGGTCCATAACGAATTCGGTTGTGGATATTGAACCCAATATCTGGCATACCTTTATAGTTAAAGAAACAGATACTGTACTGTTTGAAGTTAAGAGAGGACCATATAATCCAGCGACTGACAAGGAATTTGCAGCTTGGGCTCCGGAGGAATCAACAGCTGCCAGCATTAGTTACCTGTCAAAACTGAAAGAATATTCATAGATGAATCACACACATTCATTCTGGGAGCTAGATGCGTTGCAGCAACCTTACGATCTGGTAGTTGTTGGAGCGGGTATCACAGGATTGTCTTCCGCTTATTTCTACAAGAAGAGTCATCCAGGTGCGCGAGTAGTGGTGGTTGAAAAGGGCATGTACCCGGAAGGCGCAAGTACCCGGAATGCCGGTTTTGCCTGTTTTGGTTCGGTCACTGAGTTGATGGACGACCTGGAACATGAGACGGAAGAGGAAGTTCGTACACGTCTTCTTCGTCGTTATCAGGGTTTGCAGGGTTTGCGTATCATTCTTGGGGATGAAAATATCGGTTTTCGGCAGAATGGTGGTTTCGAAATTTTCAAAGAAGAGCAAGTTTTTAAGCGTGCTGAAGAATATATTTCGTTATTTAACAAGTGGCTTTTTGATGCCGAAGGAATCAGGGGCGTATACCGGCCTACCCGGATCAATGGTTATCCGGCAATCGTTAATCGTCTGGAAGGCGCCCTCCATCCAGGCAGGTTGATATGGACACTCAAAGAGATTGTCAGGAATGAAGGCATAGAGTTTCTATGGAACTCAAAGGTTGACCATGTCGAGCCCGGAGAGCTTGTCGTCAATGAGCGATACAAACTGAAAGCACATTCTATCCTTCTGGCTACCAATGGGTTTACAAGCCGACTGGTGCCGGACATCGGTATCCGGCCGGCCCGTGGATTCGTAATGGTCACCAGCGAATTGTCAGAATGTAACTGGGTGGGTACGTTCCACTATGATCGGGGTTTTGTCTATTTCAGAAACCTGGGAGACCGGATATTGCTGGGAGGCGCCCGTAATCTCGATATTGAGACAGAACATACCTACGAGTTTGGGGTAAATCCTAAAATTCGGACTTGGTTGATAAATTTTGCCAATGAGGTTCTCAAATTGGAAAAGGGATGGGAAGTCGAATGGGAGTGGAGCGGAATCATGGGCTTTGGCCCGACGAAAACACCGATTGTGAAATGCATCAATGACTCCATCTTTGTATCCGCCGGATTTTCCGGTATGGGAGTATCCCTGGGTATGGAAGTGGGCAATCAGGCCGCCCAGTTGATTGGTGATACGGCCCTCGACTTAATCTGATTGGGAGTGAAATTGGAAATTTGAGAATTTGGGGAATGGCTTCTAAATGATATTAGCAATAAACAAAATAATAACAATAATTTAGCAATTAAAATATTGCGATTCCCACTGGCTATAGCAACCTGTTAATTGTTAATCACCTTAAAAGGTACCTGATACTGGGTTGTGTCCCATGCCAGCCGGATATAGCCTTTCCCTCCGGTGGTATCAATCGAAATGGCAAACTCTTCATGAAGATCGGTATTTGATTTTTCCATTGGGATACGGGCAAAATCACGGGATTCGTTATAAACGGTTCCCCATTGTCCCGTCTGGCTGTTAATGATAAGTTTGCCGGAGTCCGGTGTATAAATGCTGTAAAGAGTATAGGTGCCGGCAGGTACTTTTGTGTTGCCAACCATCAGATCTTTGTCGGTGCTGAATTGAGTGGCCGCATTTGCGCCGGTTCTCCAGACCGTATCGTAGGGAACAAGGCTGCCCCATATCTTTCGTCCGCGCATGGATGGGCGGCTGTAAATGATTTTCAGATGCGCACCATCGAGGGTGGCCATTGCTGAATCCAGCGGCGAGGCAATCGGCATACCCCTTCCCTCCGCGTCAAGCCTGGCAAACCGGGAAGCAACCTGTTCCAGATTAACATTGGAAGCCGATTTGGTGACCGTCTTCACCGTCGTTTTCTGTGCTGAATACCAGGATATATTGTTGTTGCTATTGACCGTTGCCAGGTATGAATAACCAAACATACGTAACGATAATGTGTCCCCCCCCAGATGTGTGAGGGTAGTTTTTATTTGTCTGTTTGACCCCGGAATCAGAATGTTTGTGGAATATGAGGAATTGTTGTTTTTCAGGTTTGCTTGATGGATAATCTGCGAAAAGGTGGCTAAGGCCGGCGGCTCTTTACCGAAGCCTGGAACCGCACCGTTAGGAACTGACATTTGGTAAGTAGTGTCGATGTCCTTACCTCTCCAAACACCTGTCATGTGGACGGTAGCAGTTGTATCATCTTTAATGGCGACACTATAAGCACGTGGTTTCGGACCACCGGGATTAGATGAAGGGGTACGCCATTCAATGTTCATGATTGAGACCAGGCCGGTTTGATTAAGCTTGGTTTTGAAAGTGGCAATTTGTGTGGCTGGCATTCTGATCAGCAGTTTCCCCTCATAACTATTATTACTTCTGCTGAAGGTCTCCACAGATATGGTATCTGTTCCAAGTCGTTCGATATAGGTATGGCTATTTGGACTGGTTGAGCAACTTTCGAGGAGGGTGAAAAAAATGACGGCGATGAGTAAAAAAATCGGTTGTCTCTTCATAACAGTAAAAGCTGGTCTTGAGAGAATTAGCACAATACAATAACCAGTAGTATAATCAATAGAATGACAGAATCTGAATTTTTGACATTGTTTTACAACTGTTATCAAAAAGATTCCGGGTTCTGTTTAAAAATGGCCCCTTCAACCGGGGGGCGACTCCGAACCAAATTCCCTGTATAACTCAAGAAGTTCGCTTAGAATCATTGCCGTTGCGCCCCACAGAGGGGTTGTTTCATGCACGTCCCAGAAAGGTACCTGGTAGGTGTTGTTCCGGATAACCCAACTCTCCGTACGAAGTCTATCCGGGTTATCCAGTTCATCCAGGCTGACAAAAAAAGCTTCATCAACTTCACGCTTGTTAGGTATCAGTTCAGGCTCTTTATTAGCACATGCAACAACGGGATGGACATAGTTCATGCTGTTTGGGATGAAAAGGTTTGTAAGCCGGCCTATTATCTGGATATCGTGACCCTGAATTCCAACCTCTTCACGAGCTTCCCGGATTGCAGTATCGATCTCGTTTTCTCCTTTTTCCACCCGGCCGCCGGGAAGACTTATTTGTCCCTTATGAGTTGGCATGTTTTTGCTTCTGAGCGTAAGGAGAACCCGGTAACCGTTATCGTCAAAGGAGGGGCGTGTAAGTAAAATCAGTACAGAATTGTCGCGATAGTGCACTCCCTCGGGTGGACGGGATGCACGGTTGTTGCCGTCAAAGGGTGCCATTTTTATTTGAGCTGCAGTCCCGGGCAGTTCTTTCGGTATCCGGGTAAGTAAATATTCACAAAAGCATTTCATAATTCTTCAATGCGAGAGATTCTTAGTCGTTCTGTCCTTAGTCTAAAATTCATGTTATGCAGAAAGAGGATGTTTTCGATATGGGATCATCCTCGGTACCCGTTTCTGGTATTCCTCATACGTACTTCCAAACCTCTTGACCAGTTTCTGTTCCTCATAAATCGACCCAATCCAAAAATATAAGGCGCATAAGATGACAATCGTTGCAAACCATGTGGTCATGACCGGCCAACAGATAAGGATAATAAGGCTTAGGGTATATAAGGGGTGCCTTATATATCTATAGAGGCCTTTTTGAATAAAAATACCCCGGCTGTTTTCATCATAATATTCAGGTATTTCATGATGACTGATGTACCGCCTCAATTGTTCCGTGCCGAGAAAGCGACCACTGCCAAACAATTGTACCGTTTTCCAGCCGGCAAGCAAGGCCGCAAGCTGAATTAATGAGGTTATGATCACATAAGGATAGGCAATGCGGTAGATGACCCGGTGAGATACGGGCAAGAAAACTGCCCACGTAACCAGTAATACCAAAGAAATGAGATTATAGCTGATGCGATACCAGACGCTCAGTGCGGGGAAGCGAGAGAACAGTTTCTTCTTCAGGGTATGGCTTGCCAACAACGAATGAATCGTTGCAAAGACGGCAAAGCCAACGATAGCAAAAAGCCAGTCTAGCATAATACAGTTATAATTAACCCTCGTTTAATACCCAAAAAATATTGAAATCTGATAATCCCCGGGTTCGGATAAAAGGATACAATTTTATGTAACGTTCATACTGTGTACCTTATGGCGGATTTCATCCACTGAGGGCAATCAGATGTCCTGAAGATGAATTTTACGATGTATCCAAGAAATAGTTTAATATAAAAATAATTTTATTGAAGAGACTTATGAGTATTCTGGTAGTCGGTTCCGTAGCCTATGACAGCCTCGAAACTCCGTTTGGAAAAGCTGATAAAACCCTGGGAGGGTCGGCAACATATATATCACTCGCATCCAGCTATTTTGCTGATGCGGTACAACTTGTCGGCGTGGTCGGTACGGATTTTTCTGATTCTGATGTCCAGCTTCTTAAGAGCCGTGACATCGATTTACAAGGTCTCCAGTTTGATAATAGCGGACGAACTTTTTTCTGGGCCGGCCGTTATCACTACGACCTGAATAACCGTGATACCCTCGAGACCCAGCTCAATGTGTTTGAACACTTCGATCCGGTTATACCGGGTGCTTATGCCGACAGTAAATATGTATGTTTGGGTAACATCGCTCCCAATCTTCAACTCAAGGTCCTCGACCAGGTAAAAAATCCGAAACTGGTGGTCATGGATACCATGAATTTTTGGATCGAAGGGGCACGTGAGGATCTTATTGAGACACTAAAGCGTGTCGACGTTTTGATTATCAACGATTCGGAAGCCCGTGAATTGGCAGAGGAGCCTAATCTCATCAAAGCAGCTGAGATGATACGGGAGATGGGACCGAGAGCTCTCATAATCAAGAAAGGTGAGCATGGTGCTCTGTTGTTTACCGATTCAACAATTTTTTCGGCCCCGGCTTTCCCGGTTGTCGATATTTATGATCCCACTGGTGCCGGAGATACATTCCTGGGTGGATTCATAGGCTGGCTGGCACGGACAGACGACATCAGTGAGACCAACATGCGTCGTGCGGTGGTGTTTGGTTCGGTTATGGCCAGTTATTGTGTCGAAGAGTTTGGAACAAAACGGCTAACCAATCTGAAGAGAAACGACATTGACCAGCGTTACAACGATTTTCGCAACCTGAGTGAAATTCCAAAATTTGACTGAGTAAATCCATGATTCAGTGGGTCGGATGGATTGGTTTGTTTCTTCTGCTGCTGGCATGGGTCCCGCAAACGTGGGAATCAATCAAAGCGGGGAAGACCCAGGTAAACCTTCTGTTTATTATTCTTTATGTCGTTTCGAGTGCCATGTTAGCATTTTATGCTTTTTTAAACTCGGACCTCGTTTTCCTGATTTTAAATGGCCTGCTTACCATCGGCAGCGGTATTAATTTGTATTATAAATTATGGCCCCGTGAAAAAAATCGTACTGGCGTCAAGGAATCAAAATAAGATTGAAGAACTCAGGGCAATTCTAGAGCCATTAGACATCGAATTGCTGGCAGCACCTGACTTTCCGGAACTTGAAGAAGTGGAAGAAGACGGCGACACGCTGGAAGCCAATGCTTTAAAAAAAGCGAGGTATGTATATGAGGTCACCAGCCTGCCATCTTTGGCTGATGATACCGGTCTCGAAGTCGATGCTCTGGACGGGCGCCCGGGTGTATATTCTGCACGCTTTGCAGGAGAAAATGTGACGTATCAGCAAAATGTGGAAAAGTTGCTCCGTTTGTTACAAGACTGGCCGATTTTGGATGACAGGAAAGCCCGGTTCCGTACGGTGATAGCCTTTATCGAAAATCAAAACGAGCATGTGTTTGAGGGCAGATGTGACGGACACATCACAACGGATCAACGGGGTTCGGGCGGATTCGGCTATGATCCGGTCTTTTTGCCGGATGGATTTGAGCAGACGTTCGCAGAATTATCGCTGGAAACCAAAAACGAGATCAGTCACCGGGGAAAGGCCGTTCAGTCATTTATTGAGTGGATTGAGCACCATTTGTTGTAATTTTGTGTTGTAGTGCGGTGCTTAAAATCTGAATGATGTATATCTAAATCTTTTTAGGTATTTATATCAAAAAAAGAATTCCGTGTAAGAGGAATAGATACTTTTACCATTTTTACGGTACATTTGGGAAATTTTCAATATTTGTAAAGCGTGGTTTTGTTCGTTTATTATTGATTCATTCATTACGGTATCATCACCAAAACAGTAGTTGAAAACCTTTTTTTTGATGATTTAAGGTGGGTTCTGCATGATTTTTGCTTCACATTATAATTGTAACAGTAATGCATTATGACTGAAACCAAAACAACCGAGCAATGGGGATCGCGCATTGGCCTCATTCTCGCCATGGCAGGAAATGCGGTTGGTCTTGGTAACTTTCTGCGCTTTCCCGAACAGGCAGTTGAAAACGGAGGCGGAGCTTTTATCATACCTTACATTGTCTGTTTCTTGCTGATGGGGATTCCTCTTTTATGGATTGAGTGGTCCATGGGCCGATACGGCGGAAAATACGGACACCATTCCACACCATTCATCCTCGATACCATGGCAAAAAAGAGGCTATGGAAGTACTTCGGAGTGTTTGGGATTTTTACAAACCTGGCGGTCGCCGCATATTACTGTTACATCGAGTCGTGGACGATATCTTACGTATTGCATTCGATCCTTGGCACCTTCAACGGGATGAATCAGACCCAGGTAGCCCACTTTTTTGATACATATGTCAACATCAGCAAAAGCACCTTCGGGATACCGTATGAGGCGGTGGTCTTTTATGTGATCTGTCTTTTGATTAATACCTGGATTCTCTCACGAGGTCTCGATGGGGTTGAGAAGGTGGCTAAGATCGGGATGCCGCTGCTGATCATGTTCGGGCTCTTCCTGGCTGTCAGGGGGTTGACACTGGGCACCTCCGGCGCTACAGCTGCTCATCCGGATGCCAGTGCGTGGGCCGGACTAAACTTTTTATGGACGCCCCAGTTAAACTCATTGTGGAATCCCAAAGTGTGGCTGGCAGCCGCCGGACAGATATTCTTCACGCTCTCGGTAGGGATGGGTACGGTGCACTGTTATGCCGCTTACGTGAAATCCAACGATGACATTGCTCTGAACGCGGTATCAGCCGGATTTATGAATGAGTTTGTTGAGATCGTTTTGGGAAGTTCCATCGTAATTCCCATCGCTGCCGGTTACCTGGGTGTGAACTGGCTGAAAGCCCATGTCGGCTTCGGCCTCGCTTTCCAGACGATGCCTTATCTCTTTGAACAATGGGGACCATTCCTGGCCGCTGTCGCAGGCGTGATGTGGTTTGGACTGTTGTTCTTTGCCGGTATCACTTCTTCGCTGGCGATGGGTACGCCATGGCTTGGCTTCATGGAAGACGAGTTTAACTGGAACAGGAAGCGGGCAGCATGGAGTTTCGGTCTGATTGTCCTGATTTTAGGCCTGCCCACAGTATTCTTCTACAACTACGGGGTCTTCAACCAGTATGATTACTGGGCCGGTACGGTATCACTGGTAGTTTTTGCCCTGGCTGAATCACTCTTGTTTTCATGGGTATTTGGTATTGAAAACGGGTGGCGCGAGATTAATGAAGGGGGCGATATTAAAGTGGCCAAGCCCTTTAAGTTCATCATCAAATACATTACGCCTCTTCTTCTGTTATTCGTATTTATCGGTTCTTTTTTCAAACCGCGGGGGAATGATTGGTCGCTCGCTTTTCACAATTTATTTACGGGAAAAGGATGGATACTGGACGACTCATCTGTCGTTAAACAGTGGTTTAATGCCGGTCTGCATAAACAGATAGCAAGTGCAACAAATATTGATGTGTTACACCATCTGAAGCTAGAGTTGACCTATGTTAACGGGGCACGTGCTCTGTTGAGCATCGTATTTATTGCGCTCTGTGTGATGGTCTATGTTGCTTATCGTAAACGTGTAAAAGAAGGGAGAGTAAGTCTATGAATCCGGTAGCTGCAGTTTTGATGATTGTCGTGCAGGTTACAGTTACGGCCATCACAGGTTATTTCTTCTGGAGGGTGCTCAAGACACCTCCGAAATCAGAATCAGAAAAAGAAGAGTGATATCCCTCAGGGAGGACATCGGCTTAGTGCATTGTATTCTGTTAACTCCGTGCTTCCGTGGTAATTTAGTTTACAATTAGCCACAGAAGTAGGGAAAGGCAAAGAATCCCGCATCATGCAAATTCTGTCCCGGACTTATTGACATCGACAGTAGTTTTATTTACTAATCTCATTGTATATTGCAAGAGGGAAAATTTCGGGTATAGGGTTTATTAAAAAAGGGAAGCCGATCGCCAAAGACGACGTCAACAGATCTGATTTACCAGTGTCATCAATTATGACGGATTCTGTCAATCCGGATACGCTTAAAGAACATCTTCAGGCCGCGGGCCGTCAGTTAGTTCGTGAGGTACATACAGTCTTCGAACAGGCGTATACAGAACGGATAAAAGGTATAAAGCGCATTATTAGGGATACGTTTGATAAGCCGCTGAGTTCGGAAGAAACAGAGCTGGAAATTCTTATTCGTTTTTATGCCGAACTGCGAACCTGGCTTGATGAATCCTCGACCGTGGTGTCGGCTGTGCTTCCCGATGACACGATGGATTCCTGGAATAGTCACTTCGGTGATATATACGATAAACAGCCGGAGTGGATCACGCTCGATATTCCGGAGGAATTCTGGGGAAAAGAGGATGATGAGAATCTTTTTGTCGGCATAGGTAAAAGCTGGAGACGAACTGGCAGAAATATTTACCATATACGGAATGGAGCCGGCAATTCTCTGAGGCGCCTGTTTAAGAGAAAGAAAAATCCATGGGAAAATGCGAAACGACGGTTACCTGTGCGGCGTGTTACAGAACAGTCCTGGGTAATTCCGTTTAAATCAACTCTGCTGGAGGAGTTTTTTCAGTTTTTCAGGTATCGGAGTCAATTCATAACCGAAGTTCACACACTGACAGAGCAGATGATGGAACCGGTGGAACATCCTGCTTCTGGCAAAACCGGTCCTGCGGTCGACGATTTAAGAAAATCTCTGGATCGGAAGAAAGAGATTCTTGAAAAATACCTGTTTGATTTTGACGGGCGAATGGATGCGTTTCTTGGACAACTGGATGAAGAATTCGATAAGGTTTGGGATGAAGCCGGCACACTGAAGAGACCGGCACGAAGGTTTCGTAAGGGCAGGAATGAAGCACTCAGCCGAAAGCTAAAACGTGATTTCACAGATGGCCGATCTGCCTGGGAATTACACGTGTCGGCCACTCGTGAGAACTGGCTCAAGGATCTGGAACTTTCAACCGCCCAGCTCCGGCTCCTGGACTACAAACAAAAGGTGGTTGAGATAACCGATGATCGTATCAATAAAAAACTGATACCGGTATTTAACAGTGCCCTTATCCGGATTCGAAAAAGTATCGACGCACTCAGCGATGAAAAGAATAAGCCTGAAGAGCTGAAAGGAACATTGCTGACCGAAGGCCGTGATCTGATAAAGTCCTTAAGACAGGATCTGCTTCCGCAGATGGCTGATACCCTGGTTAATGCCCATCTGGAACAGACCGTCCAGAGTTATCAGGGTCGTTCCAAAAATATCCAGGAAGATCTGTCTGAGGTGCACTCCATTGTTCGTGAGAAAGAGGATACCGGATTGATACCGAAGGTGAAGATCGATGAAGTGCCGATCAAGGAGTTGGTGCGAGAAGAGGTGCTTGTACGTCTTCAAAGCGGATTTTCTGATGCGATGACTTCACTCAGGCCCCGCCTGGAACTGGTCTCCCGGAGCATCAGCGAGATCGATCAGATTGTAGAATACAATATCGAGGCGGCCCTTCAGATTCTTCGTGACCGCGAAGAAGAACCGCGCGAACAGGCATGGCCGGTATTGATGGAAGGCCTGGAACGATCGGAATCGAAACTGGTAACCCTGAACCAGGAATTGTCGGACATCAATGAGTCGATCCGGTTCAACCTCGATGATATTACGGATACGGCAGTAAACCGGATAGGAGAGCTCAAAGATAATGAGGAGATACTGAAGCTGAAGATTCGCTGGGCCCGGGCGCGGGCAAAGGATCAGATGCGACAGTTCCGACGCAACATCTGGTTGGAAATAAAGCGGCTGTTGCCGCGGGTTAAAGCACTTGGACGATTCTCCGCTTCATATCTGCGAACCGGCGTTGGCCGTGTGAAAGAGATAACAGGATTGGGCGGCATATCAGAACAATCAACGGAGGCCATCAGCCGGCATCTGATCGAGTTTCAGGATCAGGTTAATCGCCTGCCTTTCGTGTACCGGCGTTTGTTCCGGATCGAACCGATCAGTGACGACCGGTTATTTTCCGGAAGGAAGGATGAAATCATGGCGCTGCAGAGGGATTTTGATCTGTGGAAAAAAGGAGTCAGGGGCACTGTTGTAATTATCGGAGAGCGTGGGAGCGGCAAAACGACGCTGATAAATGATGTTGTTCGCGATATCTACTCGGGTTATCCGGTTATCACCATTCGTTTTGATCAGACAAGCATCGATCCATCTGTTCTTTTTGAAACAATCCGCGATCGTCTCAATGCAGGGAAGTCAAAAAACTGGGATGAACTCTATGAAGCGCTGGATCCGAATGCCCCGGTCATTTGTGTGATAGAAAATCTGCATAACCTGTTTTTACGGAAAATCGGGGGATTCAACGCCATTGACGAGATGATGAAATTTATCTCCCGGTCACGTGATCGCGTTTATTGGGTCATCTCTTCCGGTTTATATGGATGGCAGTACCTGGACAAGGCCCTTCATATTTCCAGGAATTTCAGCCAGGTAATCACGCTACACAACCTGACGCCCGGCGAGATGCAGGATCTTATCATGAGACGTCATCGCCTGAGCGGCTACAACCTGAAAGTCAAACCACCGGAAAATATCGAGCATAACCGGAAATTTAAGAAGCTAAACACAGAGCAGGAGAAGCAGGATTTTCTGGTCGACAGGCTCTTCCGGAATCTATCGGAAAAATCGGACGGAAATATTGCTGTAGCAATGCTTTTCTGGCTGAGCTCCGTCAGGAACATCGGTTCGGATTTTATTGAAGTTGATACAGACATCGAACTGGATAATTCGTTTGTTCACTATCTTACCACTGATGAGTTATTTGCCCTGGTTGTCTTGATCCAGCATGAAGTGCTCAATTCAGATGAAATGGCATCTGTCATGCGCATGGAGACTGATAATGCGGATTTGCTTCTCCGCCAGATGAGCAACAGGGGTTATGTGCGGCAGCTTGATGTCAACTATTCCGTACATCCCTTTTTCTACCGGCCGGTTGTAAGGGCACTCTCATCCAGAAACATGTTACATTGAGGTATCGCTATGCGTCATATCCATAAAAAGAGTTGGTTTCTGCTTGTTCCGGTCGTGTTTCTGTGTCTGACGGGGATGCAAATACCGCAGAATGCGAATCCGGCATCGATCATGAAGCTGAGTCAGACGGCGAAGGTAGAAAATCACGCAGACTCGGTTGCTCATGGCCTGGAGAAAAGCCTGAGCCAGACCAAGCCCAATATTGCCTGGAATGTGACGGCGGGGAAGATCGTCTGGTCGATCATCGTTTTTATCCTGGCACTGGTCATCATCCGGTTTACCTCACGGCTGCTGGAAGCCGTTGCCGAGCGATGGACCAACCTGCGGCTGTTTATCAAAGGGGTGATCCCTATCATCCGTATCGCCGGATGGACGGTTGTGATTTATATCATCATCATTGGCATCTATGCCCCACCGATAGCAACGCTCATAACCGCCACGGCCTCACTCGGTATCGCACTTGGATTCGCATCGCAGGATATCCTGAAAAATATCTTTGGCGGTATCATGATCCTGTTCGACCGCCCGTTCCAGGTAGGCGATAAGATCGAGGTGGGTACGCATTACGGGGAGGTGGTTCAGATCGGTCTGCGTACCGTTCGGATCGTGACCCCCGACGATTCCATTGTTTCCATCCCCAACAGTGAGATTATGAGCCAGTCGGTTTCCAATTCAAACACGGGCCGGTTTAACCAACAGGTCGTCTCCGAGTTCTATGTGCCGCCCGGCGTTGATATCCCGAAGCTGAAGGATATCTGTTACCAGGCCGCTGCGGTCTCCCGGTATGTGTATTTGGATAAATCCATTGCCGTCGTCATTAAAAATGAGATATTCCAGGGACGATCTCTGCTGAAGGTACGTTTGAAGGCATACGTGTTTGATTTGCGCTATGAGTTTGCCTTTTCGACGGAAATGACCGAGATCGTGATGAACGAACTGCTCAATCGGGGGCTCGTAAGTGCAAAAGACCTGGCACTTTTAAGTGAGTAATCCCTCTATATTCTGTGACTCACCGTGTTTCCGTGGCATTTTTTATTTGCCTGGGGAACACGGTGAGAAGAGTGATTATTCTGTGGTAATTGTAATGGGTACAGCCGTTTTATCCCATGCCATGACCAGCTGGGCAGAGTCGCCGGTCAGACTCCTGAAGTAATACATGAGCCATTCACGCATCGGAGCATCATCAGGAGTGACTTTTACACGCAACACATCGCTCTTCTGTTCATAATCCAGTCCCCATTTGATGGTTGAGTTAAAGATGATCGTCCACTCATTTTCTCCCGGGATCATGAAAAGGGAATACCATCCGGCTTTAAGGGAATGTCCCTGCACCTTCACATCTTTTGAGAAGTTGATCGCTGTGGCTTCATTGGCGCCGGCCCTCCATACTTTACCGTACGGCTGAAGACCTCCGAAGATCTTGCGTCCTTTGACT
>Ga0102953_1000352_pt1 | contig 32900 bp, 30 predicted proteins | sample SalPon2A_C_D2_MG_FD_78509 | JGI IMG/M metagenome (GOLD analysis project Ga0102953, IMG submission 78509) | Soil microbial communities from South San Francisco under conditions of wetland restoration - Salt Pond MetaG R2A_C_D2_MG | ecosystem: Environmental > Terrestrial > Soil > Wetlands | place... | reverse complement strand
TGTTGAAGATGCGAAAAAGGAAACCACGACCGCATTAGATTTAAGTCCTAACGATGTTGTTATGCTTTATAATGCAGCGTGCGTTTATTCAATCATTAATGAAAAGCAGCTTGCCATAAAGACGCTTGAAAATGCAGTAGCCGGCGGATTTGAACACTTTGATTGGATAAAAAGAGATCCTGACCTGGAAAACATCTGGAAGGAACCGGAATACTTAGAACTTATAAAAGGCAAATAATTTTTATAAAAATTACGGAATAATTGATGAACGAATTCAAAGGAAAAACTGTCTCACATTATGAAGTTCTTGACCAGGTTGGTCAGGGCGGGATGGGAGTTGTATACAAAGCAAAAGATCAAAAATTAGACAGAACAGTTGCAATAAAGTTTCTTCCATCTCACCTTGCTTCATCTGAAGAAAGTAAAAAAAGATTTATGCATGAAGCTAAAGCTGCAGCCTCCCTTAGCCACCCCAACATAATGAGCATTTATGAAATAGATGAATACAATGACTCTGTTTTTATGGTAATGGAATTTGTTGAAGGACAGACTTTAAAATCATACATCGCAAATTTAAAATCAGGTTCAGGAATACCTTTCTTAAAAGCAACGGAGTGGATGACAATCATTGCAAAAGGATTAAAAGCAGCCCACGACAACCAAATTGTTCACCGTGACATTAAGAGCGAAAATATTATGCTATCGGACGGAGACCAATTAAAAATAATGGATTTCGGTCTTGCAAAATTAAAAAATAGTTCAGGACTTACAAAAACCGGTACATCACTCGGAACACTTTCTTATATGTCACCGGAACAGGCACAGGGATTAAATGCAGACCATCGCTCCGATATCTGGTCACTTGGAGTTGTGTTTTATGAAATGCTGACGGGAGAAACTTTATTTAAAGCTGAGCACGAAGCAGCATTACTTTACTTAATTGTAAATGAAGATCCCCCTGCACCAAGCATACTTGACAGAAAAATTCCACATCAATTAGATGGTGTAGTAAAAAAGATGCTGATTAAAGATCCGGACAAAAGATTTCAGGATTTATCTGAATTAATTACAGCGTTATCCTTAATCAAAAATGATATTGAAAAATCAGGTAACGATACAAAGAAAAAAGCTATTGCCGTTTTACCATTCGATAATATCAGCTCAGATAAGGAAAATGAATATTTCGGTGATGGGCTTACTGAGGAATTGATAGCAAACCTTTCAAGATTGAAAGATATGAGAGTGATCTCCAGAACTACAACTATGCAATACAAAGGGACTAAAAAAGATATTCAAAGTATTGGGAGAGAACTTGGCGCACGATATATTATGGAAGGAAGTGTTAGAAAATTCCAGGATGATCTTAGAATTACAGCCCAGCTAATCGATGTTGAAAGTGATGAACAACTTTGGGCTGAAACATATAAAGGAAAGCTTGCAGATGTTTTTGATATACAGGAGAAAGTATCAAAACAAATTGTTGATGCATTAATGGTAAAATTGACTCCTACAGAAAAAATAGTTTTATCAAAGAGGTCGACATTAAACCCGGAAGCTTTTGATTGTAATTTAAGAGCCAGGGATTTTCTCTACAGGTACAATAAAAATCATCTTGAATTTGCTATTCAGCTTTTCCAAAAAGCTCTTGAACTTGATCCCCGCTATTCAGATGCCTACGCAGGGTTAGGTCAGGCAAATGCTACATTCTATCAATTATTTGAAAGGAATGTAACCTTGCTTGATAAGGCAATTGAATATAGCCTTAAAGCAATAATGTATGACCCTACCCTCCCTGAAGCTTACGCAGCTCTTGGTTATGCTTATTACAATAAAGAACAATTTGATGAAGGAATTGAAGCAGCAAAAAAGGCAATTGAACTCGATACCAATAATTTCCTTGGTTACTGGATTTTGGGTAGAATTTATGTTGCAATAGATAAAGCAAAGGATGCAATCTCATTGTTTAATAAAGTTATAGATTTGAATCCGGATTTTTATACTGTGTATGGCGATTTACAAATTGCATACGGTCAGTTGCAGGATAAAGAAAGTTATAATTCTATTCTAAAACAAGGGTTACAGATTTACGAAAAATATTTATCAAAACATCCGGATGATGCAAGAGCACATATGTTTTTTGCAGTAGATCTTGTACAAATCGGTGACAAAGAAAAAGCAAAAATTGAAGCTGCAAAAGCGCTTGAGTTAAGCCCATCTGATCCATTGATGCAATATAATGCAGCCTGTTTTTATTCTCAGATGAATGAAAAGAAACTCGCCCTTCAGTCTCTCAAAAAAACAATCGATTCAGGATTTGGTGAATTTGAATGGTTACGAAGAGACAGTGATCTTGATAATGTAAGAAATGAACCTGAATTCATAGAATTACTTAAAGGCAAATAATTTTTTAACAATAATATCCGGAAAATTTGAATGATTGACTTAAAAGGGAAAACTGTTTCACATTATAAAATAATTGATAAGATAGGCGAAGGTGGAATGGGCGTTGTTTATAAAGCCCAGGATACTAAATTGGATAGGTTTGTTGCCATAAAGTTTCTTCCACCTCAAATGGCTGCATCTGAGGAAAACAAGGCCAGATTTTCTAGAGAAGCAAAATCTGCTGCTGCACTTAGTCATCCGAATATATTAAGCGTTTATGAAATTGATGAAGAAAATGATTCTTTGTTTATAGTTATGGAATTTGTGGATGGTGATACATTAAAGTCTCATATCTCAAAAATAACTTCCGGTACAGGAGTTAAAGTTGATCAGGCAATTGAATGGATTGAACAAATATCACAAGGATTAAAATCTGCTCACGATATGGATATTATTCATCGTGATATCAAAACAGAAAATGTGATGATAAACAAAGACAACAGATTAAAAATTATGGATTTTGGTCTGGCAAAATTAAAAAGCAGCGTTGGAGTAACCAAAACAAAATCTTCACTTGGTACATTATCCTATATGGCGCCGGAACAAGTTCATGGAGATCCGGCTGATCACAGAAGCGATATTTGGGCACTGGGCGTTGTCTTTTATGAAATTCTAACAGGAGAACTCCCATTTAAATCTGAACACGAAGCTGCCTTATTATATTTAATATCAAGTGAGCAGCCTCTCTCCCCGAATCTATTAAATAAGAAAGTTCCACATCAGCTTGATTCTTTAATAAATAAGATGCTGGAAAAGGACCGTGAAAAAAGATTTCAGAATATGGATGAGTTTTTGAATACATTCAATTCAGTAAAAGAAGATATTAAAAATGCTTCCGCTGCTCCGAAAACAAAAGCAATAGTTGTACTTCCGTTTGATAACATTAGTCCCGATGCGGACAGTGATTATTTTGCAGACGGTTTAACTGAAGAATTAATAGCAAATTTATCACGATTAAAAGATATTAGACTGGTTCCCCGTACAACCTCGATGAGGTACAAAGGTACTAATAAAGATATAAAAACTATCGGACGAGAATTAGGAACCCGTTACATCCTGGCAGGAAGTGTAAGAAAATTTCAGGAAAATCTTAGAATAACTGTAGAACTTATTGATGTTGATACCGATGCGCAATTATGGGCTGATACTTATAAGGGAAAATTGGCGGATGTTTTCGATATTCAGGAAAATGTATCCAAGCAAATAGTCGATATGCTTATGGTGAAACTGACTCCAACTGAGAAAATCGTTCTAACAAAAAGATCGACTGTTAATGCGGAAGCTTTTGATTTTTATTTACGTGGAAGAGATTCACTTTACAGAAGAACAACAAAAAGTATGCTGCATGCAATTCAGCTTTTTGAAAAAGCAATTTCCCTTGATCCCAGGTATGCAGATGCTTATGCAGGAATAGGAGAAGCATACTCAGCATTATATCTTGATTCTCAAAGAAATCCTGACTGGCTAGATAAAGCTATTGAAAATGGATTAAAAGCTTTAATGTATGATTCAGGATTATCAGAAGCATATGCTGCACTTGGTTTAGCTTATTATAACAAAAGATCCTTTGAAGAGGCTGTTGCTTCCAGCCAAAAAGCTATAGAACTTGATCCTAATAATTATATAGCATACTGGATTCTCGCCAGAATATATATAGCCACAAATAAAGAGAGTGAAGCAGAATCTCTTTGTATGAAGGTTATTGAACTAAACCCTGATTTCTATTCTATTTATGGCGATCTTCAAATAGTTTACGGAAGAACTGGCAATACTGAGAAATATAACTCTCTTATAAAATCGGGAATTGAAACTTATAGAAGACACTTAACTCAACACCCCGATGATGCAAGATGTTATATGTACCTTGCAACAGATCTTGCACAGCAGGGACACAAAGAGGAAGCATTATTACAAGCAAAGAAAGCACTGGAATTAAACCCTGATGATCCATTAATGTTATATAATGCGTGCTGTTTCTATGCTCAACTTGGAGAAAAAGATAATGCACTAAAAAGTATAGTTGCAGCAATTGATGTTGGATATGCAAATATAGAATGGCTTGAAAATGATGTTGATCTGGACAGTATAAGAAACGAACCTCAATTTCAGAATTATGTTCAGCAGCTAAAAAAAAAGGAATTAAATAATTCCAAATAATATTCGGATTAATTTTATATTATAATTATCGTATTTTATATAGGTTAATTCTTGAAGAATTCATATTCAAAAATATGGCATACAAACAATTCAGCTTAAATATAATATTTAGAGTATTTACTCTATGTGTTACCATATTTTTAATTTTTTACCTGATCTTTAAAACCTCACTTTACGCTACAACTTTTATTCTTGGAATAATAATAATTCTTCAAATCTACTTCCTTATCAGGTTTGTGAGTAAAACCAATAAAGAAATTATAAAATTTTTTGAATCGATAAAATATTCAGATTTTTCTCAGAGCTTCTCTGCGCGCATTAAAGGAGCTTCATTTGAGGAATTAAGCAGTTCTTTTTCTGAAGTTATGAAAAAATTTCAAAATACCCGTGCTGAAAAGGAAGAAAACTTCAGGTATTTACAAACTGTCGTTCAGCATATCGGTATTGGACTAATGGCTTTTACTCCTGATGGAGAAGTAGAATTGATTAATACCTCCGCAAAAAGATTATTAAATATTACTACAATTAAAAACCTGAAAGAGCTCAATAATTTAAGTCCCACTCTCCCCTCTTCTTTACTGGAATTAAACTCAGGTGATAAAATTCTGCAAAAAATAGTTGAGGATAATGAATTAATTCAGCTGGCAATTTCAGCTACTGAATTCAGGATGCGTGGCAAAAAGATCATCTTAATTTCGTTACAAAATATTCAAAGCGAATTAGAAGATATTGAAATAGAAGCCTGGCAAAAATTGATAAAAGTTTTAACTCACGAAATTATGAATTCTGTCACTCCAATCACTTCACTTGCTTCAACGGCGGATGGAATTCTGCAGGAATTTGAGAATAATTCTTCTGAATTGGATGAAAGCCTGAAAGAGAATTTAATGGATGTAAGAGGCGCGGTAGGTACCATACAAAAAAGAAGTAAAGGATTGCTTCATTTTGTTGACGCCTACAGAAATCTTACAAAAGTACCAATCCCAAATTTTGCAATATTACAGGTTGGGAAATTGTTCAAGAGAATTGAATCTCTTTTGTCGGATCAATTCAGAAAAATTAACTTAAAATTCAAAATTTCTGTTGAACCTGAAAATCTTGAGATTATGGCTGATTCTGATTTAATTGAGCAGGTACTTATTAACCTGATAGTAAATTCTATGTATGCTCTTGAAGGAAAAGATGATCCGCAAGTTACATTATATGGTAGAATTGATGACCATGGACGGGGAATAATCCAGGTAAAAGATAATGGACCGGGATTAACTGATGATATCGCCGAAAAAATGTTTATTCCATTTTTTACAACCAGAAAAGGCGGCTCCGGTATCGGTTTGAGCCTTTCACAACAAATAATGAGGGCTCACAGGGGAAGTATCAGGGTAAATTCAATTCCTGATAAAGAGACTGTTTTTACGCTAAGATTTTAGCATAGAAATCTCTTCATTAAATATTCATAATTCTTTTAATTATAGTAAGTTTTAGTAAATACTTAGCTTGATTAAGAGCCGTTTATGTGATAATTTGCAATAAAAATTTGAGAGATTAATGCGATTAATTTTATTTGGTTCGCCCGGTGTAGGGAAAGGCACACAGGCTAAAATTTTAAGTTCCAAATTGAATATACCACACATTTCAACAGGGGATATTTTAAGACTGGCAGTCAGGGAACAAACACCACTCGGTATCAAGGCACAAGAGGTTATGGCAAGTGGAGAACTTGTTTCCGATGATATTATGATTGGCATTATCAAGTATACACTGGAACAGGATAAATGTGCAAAAGGATTTATTCTGGATGGGTTCCCGAGGACTCATGAGCAGGCTCATGCCTTTGACGATATGCTTGAAAAAATGAATATTCACGATGTTTATGTAGTTAATCTTACAGCCAATGAAAACGAAATAATAACCAGACTTACAAACAGACGTGCTTGTAAAGAATGTAAAACTATTTTCTCTGTTTCAGAAATTAAAGGATTATCGAAATGTCCTAAATGCGGTACTGAAGATAGTTTTTACCAGAGAAGTGATGATACAGAAGATGTTATCAGACACAGGCTTGATGTATTTAAAGAATCGACACAACCTGTCCTAAGACATTATACAGTTAAGAAAAAGGTAATTACTATTGATGCACTCGGTACAGTTGATGAGGTCTATGATAGGATTTTGAAAGCATTAAACAACGTTGCGCCTGACGAGATATCTATCTCTGCTTAAGAACAGCCTTTATGGCTTTTCCATCTTCCAGTTTAATTATTTTGTGATCATATTTCTTTACAATTTCATAATTATGGGTTGCAAAAAGTACGGCGGTTCCCCTTCCGTGAATTTTCATAATTATACCAAGAATTTCATTTGAAGTTTCTGGATCAAGGTTTCCTGTTGGTTCATCAGCAAGTATTAAAATCGGATCATTTATTATAGCGCGTGCTATGGCTACTCTCTGTTTCTCCCCTCCTGATAATTCATCAGGCATACTAAATCTTCTGTGAACAAGTCCAACATCCGTCAGTGCATTGTTTACTCTTTTCTTTATCTCTTTTCTAGGAGTATTTGTAACTTCCAGAATAAAAGAGAGATTTTCATAAATATTCCTATCGCTTAATAGTTTATAATCCTGGAAAACAATCCCTATCTTTCTTCTTAGTAAAGGTAATTCACCTGAACGAATTGTTTTTGAATCATACCCGGCAACCTGAACTACCCCAAGTTCCGGCTGTAAATTCATATAAATTAGTTGCAAAAGAGTGCTTTTCCCTGCCCCGCTTCTACCGATAAGGAAATTAAATTCACCATGCTCAAGTGTGAAATTCAAATCATTAAAAATCATTTGTTGAGGATAACTGTACTGAACATTACTAAATGATAACATTATCAACCCGCTTTTTTTACTATAAACTGAACTCTTTTAGAATTCTCTTTTCCTTTCCTGAAAGTGAAAGCTTCTACACAATCCACAACATAAAGCTTTGCCTTTTCTATATAATTAAAATAATCTACAAAATGAAATATTTTTTGTTTGTGTGTCTCTTTATGTGTATTACCGTCAGCAAATTTAATCTCAAAAATATTGCTATGAATTCTGGAACTTTTATCGTAGATGCTTCTGTGTACGTATTCAATATCTTTTATTTTCCCTTGCCTCACAGGATTATTTATATGTTTAAGACTATTTCCTTCCATTGATGCATCGAAAGTTAGAATACCATTTTCTTTTAATAAACTTGCAGATTCATTCAAGAATAATAAAAGTTTTTTTTTTGATGTAAGATAATTCACACTATCAAATGTCGAAAGTATCATATCAAATTTTGAATTAAACGGAAGGCTTGTCATATCACAACAAACATTTATTAATTTTGTTTTAGAACGTCTTAGCATATCAATTGATATGTCTGTTGCTACGTAATTGGGAAATTTCTTAATAAAATATTCAGCAAACTGGCAATTGCCAGATCCTAATTCTAATATCCTAGGATTATTATTTAAATATTCAAAAGTCAAATTATAAATATAATCTGCCCAATAATCATAACGAACTTTTTTCATTAAATGATCATAAATTAATGACAAGTCCTGATAGATTTTTTTCTTTATAACTCTAGGCATTTTTATGCCTGTTATTTACAATTTTATTAGCATATCTAAATGCCTCTAGCATACTTGACGAGTCTGCAATTCCTTTCCCAGCAATATCATAAGCTACTCCGTGATCAGGTGAAGTTCTGATGATAGGCAAACCTGCAGTATAGTTAACGCCAACTCCAAAATTCATATATTTAAATGGAATTAGAACCTGATCATGATACATACCCAAAACAAGGTCATAATTTTTGTAAAGCCTGTTTGCAAAAAAAGCATCAGGAGAAAATGGTCCTTCTATTAAGACATTTCCTGCATAACTTTTAAGAGTAGGAATGATTATATCTTTTTCTTCATTACCTATTAGTCCATCTTCTCCTGCATGTGGGTTTAGGCCTAGTATTGCAATTTTGGGTTGAGGTATATCTAAATCAATTTTTAACGAGTTTGTGATTACATCTAATACTGAATGAATCTTTTTAGTAGTAATTAGCCGAGATATATTCTTTACCGGCTCATGTATAGTCAATAATGCTGCTAACATTTTCTTCGACAGGAATGTCATTACAAAGTTTTTTGATTTTGTCCATTCGGCAAGCATTTCTGTATGACCAGGAAATTCTATTCCTGCCTTATTTAAAGCAATTTTAGAAATAGGAGCAGTAACAATCGCATCAATTTGTCTTTCAATTGCTAAATGCACAGCCAGTTTAATTGAATCATATGCACTTTTTCCAGAACTCATTGTTGGCTTACCCAGACTTATTTTATAATTTTTTAATTTTAATATTGTTACAGGAGTTGGACTATCAGGATTATATTTTTCTGAAAAGCTAAACTTGAATTTGGGCTTGATTTTTTTACAGGTTTGGTAAAATACAGTAGGCGAACATGCAAAATAAAATTTATATTGTCTTAAATTACCAATTTCATTGAGCGTTTTAATTACAATTTCGGGTCCAATACCATTTATATCCCCGCTAGTAAAAAGATATTTTTTCATCATCATTTAAAGAGTGCAAATTCTCCTGTTCCATTTTTATCAATAAATAGAAAACTTAAATTACTACTTTCGTAAATCCATTTTTCAATAACTCGTCCATAGTCATCTGAACTTCTTTCTATATTATCCGGATTTCCGTATTTTATAAATATTTCCCCTCTATCTGTGTTTGTTCCATTTCTATTTTCAATAGAAGCAAAATTCCTTATTGCATAATCAACTCTTCTGTAATATTCGTCCATTAACTCATTATATTTTGTCTCTGGTGTCGGATCATATTTTCGCCAGAATTTTGTCAATTCTCTCGAGTAATATAGTTTATCCACTCCAAGCAATTTAGTTATTACAGAATCATTAACCATAAATTTTAATGAATTAATTGCAAATTCAGGATTCCTCAAAGAAAACGGTTTATCAAACCAAACCACGTCTTTTGCTATGTTTTCAGAATATATTGAATGCTTATCTTTTGAAATTGTAATGGTAAGTCTGCCTTCATCCAATTTGTTCACAAAATTCTTAAATATAAAATTTCTAAATCTTTTGGTATTACCATTTGTTTTTAATATGATATGATCTTTAATATTCTGTATATCTAAAGTAGAAATAAAGGATGCTTTTAAATAGCCATTATATAAAGTGTCGGCGTTGTTAACAGCAGTAATGTAAATTTCCGTTAGGGTTGTGTCAACTACAGGTATCATCAATTCGAATTCTCTATGACCAAATGGAATACTATCATTGAAATTAGCAAGCATTCGGTAATTTTCATTTTCATATTGATAGGTTTTATCATCCAGCACCATAGGAACAAGAAATTCTGTTTTTACATCACCATTTTTCTTTGCCAGCAATGGTGTTGGTTTCACATCCTGATTTGAATGAATATCAATTAAATCGGGTACAAATTTATAGGTACCATCAGGTAAATTAAATTTTATTACTCCTTCAACAAATAATAGCGGAACATTTGTTTGAGAATACTTTTTTACAACAACATTGTCTTCCTTAATCTGTCTGGCAATAAAATTGTTGCTAGTGTCATAAACTTCAACAGTTAATTTCATTCCCGCCAGATAGTCATCATCATTTTTTACAAAAAAAAGCTGGTTATAAGGTAACTTATAAACAAAATTAAATGAATTCAGTCCGTTACCAGGAATAATATGAATTTCAGAAAAGAAAGGTACTATATTTTTAAAAGTCTCCCGAGGGTGCATGCGCGGAATCTGAGCATCTAATGTTTGAAAAAATATTATTAATGCTGTCAGGAAGATTATTTTTCTCATCTGCTCTTATTTTTTAATATTGGAAAAAGCCAGCTGTCTCTGATTGCAAGCAAGCTTTTTTAAATGATAAGTAAATTAAGTTTAATTACAAGCTATATCAAGAAAATTAGCTATTCATATTGTTTAAGAATTCTTTATTATTTTTTGTACCCCTTATCTTGTCAAGAAGGAAGTCCATTGCTTCAACCGGACTAAAGTCACTTAATATTTTTCTTAATATCCAGATTTTTTGAAGGTCATCTTCTTTAATAAGAAGTTCTTCCCTTCTGGTTCCGGATCTATTAACATCAATTGCAGGGAATATTCTTCTATCACTCAAATCTCTATTAAGAACTATTTCCATATTGCCTGTTCCTTTGAATTCTTCAAAGATAACATCATCCATACGGCTTCCTGTATCAATAAGAGCAGTAGCTATAATTGTTAAACTTCCACCATCCTCGGTATTTCTTGCAGCACCGAAAAATCTTTTCGGTTTGTGAAGAGCATTTGAGTCAACACCGCCTGATAATATTCTGCCACTATGAGGCACTACTATATTATGCGCTCGTGCAAGACGGGTAATACTGTCAAGAAGAATTACAACATCTTCATTTGCTTCCACGAGTCTTTTTGCTTTTTCAATAACCATATCAGCAACCTGAACGTGTCTTTCCGGTGGTTCATCAAATGTGGAACTTATCACCTCTGCTTTAACTGATCTTTCCATATCGGTTACTTCTTCAGGGCGCTCATCAATTAAAAGAATTATCATCTTTATTTCAGGTTGATTTCTTGTAATTGAATTTGCAATTTTCTGTAGTAATACAGTTTTACCGCTTTTAGGAGGTGAAACTACAAGACCTCTCTGTCCTTTCCCAATTGGTGAAAGTAAATCCATTATTCTCATTGAGTATTCACCCGGAGCGGATTCAAGGTTAATTTTTTTAGTTGGATAAACCGGAACAAGATTATCAAATAATGTTCTGCCTCTTATACCTTCCGGTTCAAGACCGTTTACGGCTTCTACTCTCAAAAGAGCAAAAAATCTTTCACCTTCTTTTGGCGGACGAACCTGCCCGCTAACGTAATCACCCGTTCTCAGGCTGAATTTTTTAATCTGTGAAGGTGAGACATATATGTCATCTGGTGAAGGCAAATAGTTGTAATCCGATGATCTTAAAAATCCATATCCATCAGGAAGTACTTCAAGTACACCTTTTGAAAATGTAAGACCATCTTTTGAAGTCTGGGCTTCCAGTATTTTAAAAATAAGATCCTGTTTCCTCAAATCGCTGAAACCTGAGATGTCCAGGTCTTTTGCTATTTGGTTTAATTCTACAATTTTTTTCGATTTGAGTTCAGAAATATCCATTGGCATGACTTTTCCCTGTTAAAAAATGTTTTTTGATAACTTAATTAATTTAGTGACTATGAAAAAATGTAATACTTTCAAAGGTTTTATCTTCTGATATGCTGTATTAAGAGGATTAACTTAAACTTATAAACTTTTCAAAATAATTGATTAAATGATGAAAGGAACCCGAGGTTTTATTCAAAATTAATGCGATTTTAAGGTAATGTCAAGCTATTTTATTAAGTAATGAAGATTTTATTGCACCAAGCAAATACATGCTTCCCAAAACTACAAGGCAATCTTCTTTGTTATTATTCAAAAATGAAGTAATAAAATCAACATAATTCGTCTTAATTTCGACTCCCAGTCCAATCTCAGCAGCAATTTTCTTTAAATCCGCTGCTTTTGCCGATCTTTCATAATCAATTTCTGTAACATATATATTATCAAAATGGTTTCCCAAGGTAGTTAGCATTTCCTTTAAAGATTTATCTTTCATCGCACCGAAAAGTATACTTTTCTTGTTATATCCTTTACTATCTTTTTTAAATTCTTCAATAAATTCTTTAATACCATCGGGATTATGAGCTGAATCAAAGATAATATCGGGCTTACTATTGAAGATTTCATATCTGCCCTGTAGCCCTGTATTTTCTAATACTTTTCTTATACCCTTTTCTATGTGGGCATAATCATCAGTATCGAACAACTTTGAAATTGTTAAGCCGGCTAGTGCAGCATTTAATTTTTGATAATTACCACGCAAAGGTGTTGTAAAATCATCAATTTCTATGTCTTCAGTATAGAGTTCAATTGAATCGTCTCTTTTTAGAATATAATCTCTTAATTTATAACATCTGCAGCCAAGTTCTTCACATTTTTTTTCAATTACGCTTTCTGCTTCGCTCGACATATTCCCGCAAAAAACCGGTACATTCATTTTTATGATACCGGCTTTTTCTCCAGCTATTTTTTCTAATGTGTCACCCAGGATATGCGTATGCTCGAGACCGATCGAAGTTATTATACACGCTTCAGGTGTTAAAACATTTGTTGCATCCAGCCTGCCGCCAAGCCCGGTTTCAATAACTGCATAGTCTACTTTTTTGTCATCAAAATATTGGAAAGCCATTGCAGTTGTTACTTCAAAATATGTTAATTGTAAATGGTCAATTAGATCGTTGTATTTATTAACAAAATCTGCAATGTAATCATCTTCTATTTCAATGTTATTAATTTTTATTCTCTCATTAAATCTTACAAAATGAGGTGAAGAATAAAGTCCGACTGCAAAGCCAAACTCTTTCAAAATGCTGGCAGCAAAAGCTGAAGTACTTCCCTTTCCATTTGAACCTGCTACGTGAATTGTTTTATAAGAACTCTGAGGATTTCCAATTTGATCAAGAAACTTCTGAATATTATTAATGCCTAGTTTAATTCCGATGTTATGAAGTGAAAATAATTTATCGAGAGATTCTTTAATTGTCATAAAATTAAATAATGTAGGAGGCTGTTAAATCGGAGATTTTATTTATACCTAACTTAATGCAATAATCTTCGAGTTCACTGATTATTTTTCCACCGGCAGATGGATCAATAAAATTTAAAGTCCCTAACTGGACAGCAGATGCACCAACAATCATAAATTCAATTACATCTTTCCAGTTCATAATTCCGCCAATTCCAATAACCGGTATTTTAACTTTTCTGTTTATTTCCAAAACTTTAGCAAGAGCAATCGGTTTAATAGCAGGACCGGAAAGCCCACCGTTTATATTATGAATCTTAGGCTTTTTAGTCCTGATATCAAATGAAGTTCCAACCAATGTATTGATTGCTGAAACTGCATCACCGCCATTATCTTTTACAGCTTTTGCAAATTCAGATATATATGATACATTTGGTGAAAGTTTAATAATTACAGGTTTGTTTGTAACAGCTTTTACTTTTTCCGTGATTTTTCCAACCATAGATGCATCATTTCCAAACTGAAGCCCGCCTTCTTTCACGTTTGGACAGCTAACATTGATTTCAAATGCTTTAATAAAATCTTCGCTGGTTAATATTCTTGTACATTCAACGTATTCTTCAACTGAGCTTGCTGCTATATTACAGATTAATGGTACATCAAATTTTTTAAGAAACGGAATCTTTTCTTTTAGAAAAACTTCTACACCTACATTTGCAAGACCTATTGCATTTAACATTCCGGCAGGAGTTTCTACAATTCTTTGTGGCGGATTTCCCTTTCTCGGTTTTAGACTTAGGGACTTTGTAACTATTCCGCCAATGTTGTTAAGATTTGTAAATTCAGAAATTTCATTTCCATATCCAACCGTTCCTGAAGCCAGTAAAAGAGGATTTCTTAGTTTCAGGGAACCCATATTTATTGATAAATCTACTTTACTCATATTACTACATCTTTCACATTAAAAATTGGTCCGTCTTTACATACTAAATAATATTTTTCAGGGTGGACAGTTGATTCAATCGGGCAGCCCTGGCAAATCCCAAATCCACAGGCCATTGCACACTCAGTTGAGACTTCACAATTCAAATTATTTTTAATAGCAAATTCTTTTAAAGCTCTCAACATAGCGTTTGGTCCACATCCGAATATCTTTACTTTTTTATTTTTTATTTTATCAAAATTGTTTTCAAGCAGTTGTATAACTGTGCCTTTAAATCCTTTTGTCCCATCATCTGTTGAAGTTTGAACATTTTGCATTTTATATGTGATCACATCGTGTTCTGATCTTCCACCTACGAAGGAATATATTCCCTTTTTATCACTTAGCATTTTTGTAAAAAACGGGAAAGGTGCGGCACCGAGTCCGCCTGCAACAATTACTGCAGTTTCAAAATCGTCATCAAGTTTAAATCCATTACCTAGAGGACCAAGAATATCTATAAGATCACCTTTATGTTTTCGCGATAATATTTTTGTGCCTTCGCCGAAAATATTAAACATTAAATAAATGAATTCGCCATCCACATCACAAACACTGAAAGGTCTGCGGAGCAGCGGGTACATTGTTGCGGAAACACGAATATTAAGAAATTGTCCCGGCTTAATTACTGAAGCAATTTCAGGACAATGAATTTTAAGCAGGTAAATTTCGTTATCTAATTTTATTGATTCTTCAACTGGTGAATTTATTATGAACAATCCGTATCCTTTTCCTATTTTTTAGCAAACTTTTTAATAATCTGGTAATTTGGAGGGTTAATATTGATATTCAGATAAATATTTTTTTAACCTTCATAATTTAAGTTTTTGTTTATTCTAAATCAAAATTGGTTCTTTTGTATTTCATTAAATCCAATTTTATTCTCCAATTCTTATCACTTTATAATCATATTTTTTTCTTATCCTGTCAATTGCTGTATACATTCTTTTAAGAGATTCCCCACGGTTATCGAATAATGCACATTGGTCCGAAAAAAAACGAAAATTGCTGAACCTTACGCCTATCAATCTTATGCCTATTCTTCTTGTGTGTGCTTTCCTGAAAAGATTAACAGCTTCTTCATAAGCTTTATGATCCAGGTTTGTCGGCTCTCTTAGAGTAATTGACCGGATCAGCGTTTTGAAATCAGTGTAACGCAATTTCAGAGATATGGTAGAGGCTGTGATATTTTCACTCCTAAGCTGATGACAAAGTTTACTTACATGCTGGAATATAACCTTCTCGATTTTCTTTTCGATCAATATATCTTTGCCGAAAGTAACTTCTTTTGACATTCCTTTCTGTTCTCTTTCCGGTGTAAGATATTCTGTTCCTTCAGCATTTGCCTTGCGCCAGATATCAAGCCCAAATTTGCCGAACGTGGTTGTAAAAAAATCAGCAGGAATAGTAGTGATGTCCTTTATTTTATAAATCGCAAGCGAATGGAGTTTGCTTAGTGTTTTTTTACCTACTCCGGGTATCCTTTCAACCGGGAGCTGTTCCAGGAAATGTTTCGCGGTAGATTCTGAAAGATAAATAAGTCCTTCAGGTTTGCTTACATCGCACGCAATCTTTGCTGTTGTTTTATTTGCCGCAATACCTATACTGCATGGCAGCCCGAATTTATTTTTTATTTCTTTTGTAATGTAATTGGCAAGCATTAATGGAGAGCCGTATATCCTCACAGTTCCTGTAAAGTCCATGTAAAACTCATCTATTGATGCCTGTTCAATAACAGGAGAAAGATTTGTTAAAAATTTTTTAACCATATTAGAATACCTTTCATATTCCAAGAAACTGCCGTGAAGATAAATTCCGTTCGGACATAAACGGTAAGCAAGTTTTATAGGCATTGCAGAATGTAGCCCGTACTTTCTTGCTTCGTACGAACAGGCGGCAACAACACCTTTCCCTATCTTTGGATCTCCGCCCACAATAACCGGTTTGCCTTTAAGTGAAGGATCAATTATTCGTTCAACTGAAACAAAAAAAGTATCGAGATCGAGATGAAAGATAGTTCTCATTAATTCATTGTTGTTTTTTTAAGTTCTGGGAAAAGACCTGGTTCCCGTTCCGGCATTTCATAAAAATTATTATTTAGTAAAGCATTAAGTTCAATTGCGTTTAACACCGCTTTGCCCCCGGGGTGATTGTTAAAGATTACGTGTATCTCGTCTATCTCTTCAAAATGTTCTTCTATCATTACTTTTATCTCCGTCAGTTCACCCGGTGAATAACGATAATTATACCTCGCGTTTTTTTCTTCAAAAGTTTGTTTTGCTTTAAAACTATTAAAATTCCTGAACCATTCATCTTTATTCCTGCCGTGCAGCCTCAGGTATGCGCGCCTGTCGGAAACAGTTAAACTGAATTTAAGTGACCTACCTACTTCCGGCTGGTCCACTGAGCAGAAAGTAAGTCCGTATTCGTTGAACAGTTCTACGGCTTTTTCGTTGTCCCAGCTGTTATGTCTTACTTCCACTACTTTTTTGTACACGGCGAATAACTCGGAGAGCCTGGAAAGATATGATATGTTTTCACTGTTCATATGAAATGAATAAGGAAATTGCAAAAGCAGCGAGCCGAATCTTTCAGAATCTTTAAGTATGTCGAGGTTCTCTCTTACGGCATTAACATTTCCCTTATTAAATTTTTTAAGATGAGTAAAATCCTGGTGAAGTTTAATCTCAAAAATGAAATTGTTTTTATGAGAAACTTTATTTACCCAGTTTTTAACTGTTTCATTATTTACATATGCGTAATAAGTCGAGTTCACTTCCACCGAATTAAAATAACCGGAATAATATTTCAGCCAGTCATATTTTGCCGACTGACTTTTTATATAAAAGGGACCAACCCAGTCCTTGTAGGACCATCCGGCGGTACCTATGAATATTTTTTTCATTACTCCCTCTCCTTATATAAATTATTATTTTCGATTTGTTTCAAAGTGTCCCTTAAAACGCCGAGCGACCGCTGGCTTAAAAGGTCTATTTTTACCAGCCCTATATCTTCCACTCCGTACATATCTGGTTGCGTAACAATCAGCCCAAGACCTTTGTTTCTTGCATACTCCAAAGCTGTGTAATTTGTTATCGGCTCTGGCACTATTACTATTCCCCCCGGGTGAATGCTCAAATGTCTTGGAAAATTTGCGAGTTTCGGCGCAATAGCTGCAATTGTACTCCACGGCTCGGTATCAAACTTTAACGAACGTGCCTCCGGGTATATAGAAGAAATATTCTGAATATTACCCGCATCAGTGTAAGGAATAAATTTACTGTACCGGGATATTTCAGAATCTGGTATCCCGAAAACCTTTGCCGTTTCCCTGAATGCCGATCTCGCCCTGAATGTTATATGCGTGGAAATCATTGCAACGTGCTCGTAGCCGTACTTTTCAAAAACATACTTTACAATTTCGTCCCTTTCCTTCCAGGAAAAATCAAGGTCTATATCCGGTGGAGTTGACCTGCCTTTGTTGAGAAATCTTTCAAAGTAAAAGCCATATTTTACGGGATCCACCTGCGTTATACCGAGACAATAGCAAACCAGGCTGTTGGCCGCAGAACCCCTACCGATGGTTACCATTCTCCTACTGTTGGCTTCACGGAGTATATCCCACACAACAAGGAAGTAATCGCTGAGGCTTAATTCATTTATCACATCGAGTTCATGCTGCAGCCTTTTAATGACAGGTTTTGTAAGCTCGGGATATCTTTCCTCAAGTCCGCTGAATGCAAGCTTCCATAAAAAAGAAAACTGATCTGTATTGTCCCTCGTACTAAATACCGGGTATTTGAAAGTGCCTATACCGATATCGACATTACACATCTCGGCTATGTTGTAAGTATTAAAGATCATATCAGGGAAAGTTTTCCATTTCCTGTTCAATTCCGCCGGGCTTCTGAAATAATATTCCTCATCAACCAATTCATTATCGGGAAGATTCTCAAAGGTGCCTCTTTCTTTTATAGCCGTTACAATTCTATGAATTATGAAATCCTCCCGTTCAAGAAAGTAAGCAGGGTTGGTAGGCACACACTTAATTCCTTCGGCAACAGCGAACTCGTAAAGATTCCTCGTATTCTTTCTTTCTTTTCCGGTAGATATAAGTTCTGCATAAATATTTTTCCTGCGGGGAATGTTTTTAAGCAATTCAATTGAATGGATCAGTATTACAAGATCGGGGAATTCATCCTGTAAAAGATTTTTAAGCGAAAAGTCCTCCTTCAATTTTCTCGTAGTGATTATTCTGCAAAGGTCGGAATAACCCTTCCTATTCATTGCAAGAAAAACAGCGTTAATATTTTTATCGGAAGGATCATCAATAAAAGCGCCGGGTATCGGTTTTATATTCGCTTCTTTTGCTTTTTTCATAAACTCAACCAGGCCGTACATACCGTTTGTGTCTGTTAAGGCAATCGCAGGCAGCGCATACTCCTTTGCTTTCTCTATCAGAGAGTCCATCGGTATGGTTCCCTGCAGGAACGAGTAATATGAGTGAATGTGCAGCGGTATCATAAATAAGTTACAAGTTTAAAAGTTGCAGGTTAAAGGTTGAATTTTTCAAACCGCTTTTTGTAAGTTCATTGAATACGCGTTAATTAATTTTTCTGTATTCAGATCGGACAATGAAATATCTTCTTCGCAGAATTCGTCTTTTTCCGAATACTGCGTGTCCGGACTGAATTCGTTCTGCGAAGTTCTCATCTTTACATCAGCAAACACTTCAAATCTATCCACAACCAGGTTCTTTCCACCTTCAACATCAACTCTCCCCTCTATCAGGTAGGGTCCCATAGAAAGCGTCTTCTCAGCTATACCTGCATATACACGCGGAAAGATCACCGCTTCAAAAGTCCCTGTCATATCTTCCAGCGAAATAAATTTCATAGCCTCACCCTTCCTTGTCCTGATCCTTTTTGAAGCCATATACCAGCCAATCATTTTTACTTTTCGCTTGTCGTATTTTCCCATATCGGCGGCTTTAATTATATCTTTTTGAGAAGTAAACTCTTCGAAAAATTCGAGGGGATGTTTTGTTACCATATAACCGAACGTTTCATACTCTATGCTGCACTTTTCTCTTATACTGTAGTCTTCATCTGTTATCACTTCTTTTTCCAGCCTGAATGATTCACCGGTAAACAGGTCGCCGGTATATTCATCGAGTATTTTCCTGCTGTAGAGATATACATTCAAAAGTCTCAACAGTGTCGGGCGTGTGAATTCAAAGCAATCCATTGCCCCGCATCTAATAAGTGACGATGTTTCTTCCGGACCGGGCTTTAATCTTACTAAAAAATCAGGGAGTGATTTATATTCACCGTTACTCTTTCTTTCATCTACAATTCTTTCACAGAATTCTTTAGAAAGATTTTTCACTGCCATTAATCCTATTTGTATTTCTTTACCCGAACCCGTGTATTGGTGTTTACTCTTATTTATTGATGGCAAATGAAAATTTATCCCGATTCTTTTTCCTTCCCACACGTAAACTGCAGCGGAATAAAAACCTCCGCCGTTGCTTATAACTGAAGCAATAAACTCCGCGGGATAATGTGTTTTCAAATACGCCACCTGGTATGAAAGAAGTGCGAAGCTTGCACTATGCGCTTTGCAAAAAGAATAACCCGCAAAAGATTCAATCTGCCGCCAGAGTTCTTCTGTTACCTTTTTCGACATTCCTTTTGCCTGACAGGAGCTGAAAAACTTGCTTACCAGCCTGAGCATCGCGCTGTGCGAACGTGCTTTACCTGACATTGCTCTCCGCATCAAATCGGCATCATCGAGCGACAGTCCCGCTATGTGGTGAGCAACTTTTATAACATCTTCCTGGTATATCATTACACCGTAGGTTTCAGCGAGATATTTTTCCATTAAAGGATGAAGGTATTTCCGTCTTGACGGGTCCCTGTGCCTCGCGATAAATTCCTGCATCATTCCGCTCTCAGCTACACCGGGACGAATAATTGAAGAAGCCGCTGTAAGCATTTCAAAAGTGTGTACATCCAGCCTTTTAAGCAACTGCCTCATTCCCGGCGATTCGATATAAAAACAACCGATGGTTTTGCCCTTTCTTATCAGTTCAAGCGTTTCCCTATCATTGAACAGGAAATTGTAATCGTAAACGTCAAAATCTACCTCCCGTGTGTTCCTTGGAATTGCCGGATACAGACTGGTTAGTCTCAGTTCTTCTGAACTGGCTAATTTGTAGCTTTTCAGGTCAATTGTGGCGTTTTGCATAAAAATACGGTTTTAAATAAGTGAACATATGTTCACTATTAAATAAGTAAAAGAAAAGGAATAAATCAAGAGGAAACTTATGTAGTGAAGGAAAAGAGATTATGTGATTTTAATTATAGTCTTTTTCAGTTTCTCATATTTATCAAATTTACAATTACTTTCACAATTATCTCTCTATCTAAGGGTTTGCTTTCCGCAACTAAAAGGCATAATCCAACAAGAGCATTGTCTGCAATTCTTTTTTGACCTTTCTTATTATAAAGATATTCATTCATTTCAAGAAACCATAAGAATATAGCAGCAGCAATTCTTTTGTTGCCATCTATAAAAGAATGATTTTTAACTAAAAAAATATAACAGATGAGCAGCTTTCTCTTCAATACTAGGATATAATTCCTTTTTACCAAAAGTCTGATATATTGAATTTATAGAACTTTTAAAAGATTTATCCTTTTCTTTACCGAATAAATTGGAACCACTGAATTTCTTTCTCATTTCTTCAATTACATTTTTGGCATTTTTATAAGAAATTCGAAATACCTCTTTTTTATTTGTAGCATTTATTTTCAAGGATTGGTGATCATATCCATCCAGAATATCAAGAGCGTAGGTATAATCTTTTACAACCTTTAATATCCCCGAAAACTCATCCTGTTTTAGTTTATAATTATCCACAACTCCTGAAAATATTTCAAGAGTTTGTTCAAGTTCTTTTATCCTGTCTTTTTGTTCTTTGAGGCGCTTTTCATTCAGCACATATCCCTTTACAAGATAATCTTTTAATACTTTGTTTGCCCAGATGCGGAATTGTGCACCGCGTTTAGATTTTACACGGTAGCCAACAGAAATGATTACATCAAGATTAAAATGTTCAATATTTCGAGTTATTCTCCTTTTCCCTTCAGCTTGAACTTGTCGGAATTTCCGACAAGTTGAATGTCTTTCCAGTTCCGCTTCATTATATATATTCTTAATATGTTCCAGAACTGTTGGACGTGCTTTATCAAAGAGTCTGGACATATTTGTACGGGTGTCAGCCAAACTGTATCTTCTCTCAGGCTTACTTCAAGTTCTGTTTCACCTTGTGGTGATTTGTAAATTACTATTTCACCTTTGTCCGAACTTTTATCTGCTTTCTTTACCATTGCTTAAAGTTATTTAATTGACATTGAAATAGTTTTAGATCATTCAACGGTCACACTGATAATCGAATATTATGAATAAAATTTTTAGTTGACTTTCTTCAGCGCATCCAGTACAATGCCGGGTGTAAGTATTTCGGGGAGTATTTCGGGTTTATTACTTGATTTACCATAATAAAGCACGTAAAGAGGAACGCTGTTTCTGCCAAATTCTGCAAGCGCTTTTGTTATTACAGGATCACTGTTCGTCCAGTCTGCTTTAAGAGTAACAACGCCTTCGTTCTTGAATGCATCCTGTACGCTCTGCGAACCGAATGCAATCTTTTCATTTACCTGGCAGCTTAAACACCATGCCGCGGTAAAATCTACAAACACAGGTTTACCTTCAGACCTTAATTGAGCCAGTAATTCAGGAGAATATGGCTGCCATTCAATGCTTCCCTGTTTATGAATACCACTGTTATTTTCAGATTTTGCTTCAATGTTTTGAAGTGAAAAGACAATACCGCCAATTATAAAAATTACAGCGAGAATCTGCGCTATTCTTCTTGTACTTGTTTTCTTGGAGATGTTTCCCCACCTGCCGTAGATCCATCCACCGATGCTGACAATAATTAGTGAGAGAAGGAGTAGAATCACACCATCGCTGCCAGCCTGGAAGCTTAATACCCAAAGCAGCCAGAGAACGGTAGCCATTAAAAGAAATCCCATAAATTGTTTAAATGATTCCATCCACGCGCCCGGTTTCGGTACAAATTTTAACAAAGCAGGAGTCGATGTTAAAACAACATACGGCAATGCCATTCCGAGACCGAGGAAAGTAAAAATTAAAAGAGAAACATAAGCCGGCTGGCTTAATGCAAATCCTAATGCCGAACCCATAAAAGGTGCTGTGCAGGGAGTTGCAACAATTGTGGCAAGTACACCGCTTGAAAAAGATCCTGTATAACTTGATTTGTTTGCTGTGCCATGTCCAACTGAAGTAAGTGTAGTTCCAATTTCAAAAACTCCGAACATACTCAGTCCGAAAAGGAACAGAAGTATTGAGAGTATAATCACAAATCCCGGCGACTGAAGCTGAAAACCCCAGCCGAGATATTCTCCACCTGCTCTTAGCGCAATTAAAAATCCTGCAAGTACCCAGAAAGAAACTAATACACCTAAAGTAAATGCAAGTCCGTGTTTTCTTGTTTTACTCTTATCTTCGCCCGCCTGTTGGATAAACCCCATAATCTTTAGTGAAAGTACAGGTAAAACACACGGCATAAGATTTAATATTATTCCTCCGATAAAAGCAAATACAAGAGCAATTATAAGCGAAGTATTTTCTTCAGTTGAAGTAGTTACCGGGGCACCTACAATTTCTGCAGTTGTATCTTTTGATGCCGTTTCTGTTTTTACTGTATCATTTTTAGTTGTTCCTGTTGCAGGAGTTTTATCATTTTCACTTCCGGATTTTTTAACATCATCTTTTATAACCGGAGGAATAGTTTCAGTCTCAGTTTTAGCCGATATTATTTCGACATTAATATCTTTTGTTACTGTTGTCGGTGGGAAACAGGTTTTATCATCACAAGCCTGGTAATTAAACTGAACCGGCACAACGTATTTCCCGCCACCAATTGATTTATCAATTGAAACGGTAACAGGTATTTTTATTGTACCTTCATATGCAGAAATAGGTTGATCAGAAATAGGAAGCTTTAACTTATCCGGATAAGGATATTCAATTTTAGAGAATGTAAATAATTTATTACCGGAAGTAATTGTAACAGGGATTAGAAATTCATCATTTGGTGTATTTGAATTAATGTGAAATCGTTCTTTTATGGTAGCCGATATTTCAAATTTAAAGTTTTCGCCAGCCTTTACTTTATAATTTGTTTTTTCAATTTGAATGGCAACAATGTCTTTAGGAATCTGCGAAAAAGATAGACCTGCTAATGCAAAAATATAAACCAGTATGTATAATATTATCCCTTTGATCCTCACTTTGACTCCAATAATTTATAGAAAGATCCAGAATAATCAGTTCTGAATCAACGCAAAAATTTATTTTTATCTGCAAATTTACTAAAGAAATATTTAAATATTAGAAAATTGGGATGAAAATTTTTATCAATATGGTGTGTTTGAAAGAGAAATAGTTTGTTAATATTAAATTGGCAATTGTTAGAATGCGAAATTATTAGATTTAATTATCCCGGTTGTTTTCTATCTCGATAATTTTATTCAGTCTACGCTGGTGTCTTCCTCCGCCAAAGTTTGTATTTAACCAGGCATCAAGAATGGATTTTGCAGTTTCCTCCCCGATCGCTTTTGCTCCCAGAACAAGTATATTCGCATTATTATGTTCGCGGGCACTTTTTGCTGTGAATTCATTGTAGCAGGTTGCTGCACGAATACCTTTTAATTTATTTGCTGTCATTGCAGATGGATTGCCGCTTGCATCAATTATAATTCCCCAGTCAACATCTCTTTCTTTTACTTTTTTAGCAACTGCAAATGCGAAATCAGGATAGTCACAAGATTTTTCATCGTAAGTGCCAACATCTGTTACTTTAAATTTCTTGTCAACTAAAATTTTTGTGATTATACTCTTTAGTTTAAACCCTGTGTGGTCACTCCCTATTGCAACACTTTTTGAAACCAGGGATTTAATTATACTTGAATCTTTCTCAGCAATTTTTTCCGCTTCTTCCTTGCTGACTATTTTTATATTTAAATATTTAATCCTGTCTTTAGCTCCCGGTGTAAGCAAATCATTCGGACCTAAAGGCAAAACTGAACCACCCTGATTATAAAATATTGTTACATCCTGTTCAGTTATTAATTTCTTCATTTATAGATGCTTGTTAAGTTTATTTATTTTTAAATAATCTACAATTTTTTTTACGTTTTGGCTTTGATCTCTTCTACACACAAGTAAAGCATCATCAGTATTAATAATTATCAAATTATCAACACCTAAAACAGCAGTAAATTTATCCGGCGAATAAATATAAGAATCCACTGCCATTTCTGAATAAACATCACCGACTGTTGCTATCCCATTTTCATCTTTCTTTGAGAGGTTATAAACTTCTTCCCAGCTGCCTACATCACTCCAGGAAAAATTTCCTTTTGTAAGAAAAACTCTTTTGGACTTCTCCATTATTCCATAATCGATGGATATACTTTTTAACTGTCCATAAACATTGTTTAATACAGTTGAATAATCTTTGGAGTTTACTTCCTTTTTAATTTTTAACAACCCGTCACCAAGATCGGGCATATAAGAATTTATTTCTTCTAAAATTGAATCAACACGCCAGATGAACATGCCGCTGTTCCAGAAGAAATCACCGCTTTCGAGAAACCGAACTGCTGTTGCATAGTTTGGTTTTTCAGCAAATGTAAGAACACTAGAGATATTCTCACTTACGTTTTTATCATCTACTTGAATATATCCATACCCTGTTTCAGGTCTGGTTGGTTTTATTCCTATTGTTACAAGTCCTTTTGATTCATACGCAAATTTTGCAGCATTTTTCAATGTTCTGTGAAATTCTTCTTTTTCTTTAATTATATGATCAGCTGGGAGAATAATTGTGATGCCATCTTTTGTCTTTTCACCAATAATTATAGAAGCCAATCCTATACATGCAGCGGTATTTCTGCCAAAAGGCTCTTCAATAATATTTTCATCAGGAACATTTTTAATCTGGTTGACAATTTCAGGTTTTTGGATTTTATTCGTAATAACATAAATATTTTCATTTTCAACCAACCCATTTAGCCTGTTTACTGTATCTTGAATCATTGTATTATCACCGAATATTTTCAACAGTTGTTTTGGTGTCTTTTCCTTACTTCTTGGCCAAAATCTGGATCCCACACCGCCAGCCATTATTACAGCATAAATTTTCATTCTTTCTAACCTTTCAGTTTTATATTTATATTTTGAATTTTTCTGCCAAACTCCTCTGCCCTGTTCAGGTAATTTGTAATATCAACTTCCTTCCCTCTAACAACTGCAACGATTACAATTAAACAGGCTCTCATAGATTCTATTACATCTCTACCAGGCATCAGCTCTCTTGTTTTTATTAATAATAATGATTTTGAAATCACATTATGCATATTCGCAATTATATCGAAACCAATTTTAGCAGATAAATCTCCATTAATTTTCATTATCTTCGCAAAATTGTTTATCTCTTCTGGGTTTATTTCATTCCCTGATATTTTTTTTAGCATTGCATCAATTGGCTTAATAGGTTTTAATATTTCGGTTTCATAATTCTGAAAAAACAGATACTCTTCGTCTTTATCCTCTTCAAAAATTATTTTCTCTTTTAGAATTTCAGTTTCAGACTTAGCAAATGTGTGTTCTACATTTTGTCCTTTAGAATAAGCAGCATCTATCTTTTCTATTGAATTGGTTTTCGAATTAGAATTGTTTTCATTTAATTTTGTCAATGCTTTTTGAAAAACGGGGAGACTAACTGTCTCTAACATTGAATTTAGATCTTTAATTAGATACTGGCTATGATCTTTAAATTTGTCAGATAATTTAAAAAGGTCAATATGATTGCTTGTTAAATAATTGTAAATTTCATTTAGCCGTATTGCAAGTGTTGATAATTCTGTTATCTTTTTCATCTGTTTTATCTCAGACTCAATATTTTCTGAATTTATAATGGTCTCACGAAGTAATGCAACAACTTCTATATTTTGTGCGCTAAGCCTGAGATTATTGGATGCAGCGGAAATACACTGTACAATATATTGTTTAATAAAATCCATTTAATATTTATTATTTTCCCTAATATACATATTTGCTTTGAATTCTCTTTCCAAATCCACAATTATTTTAGAAAGAGGTCATATTTAATTTTATTTTACAATATTTTTCTTTTTAAAGATTATACTAATATATGGATTATATAGATTTAACTTTTAATGACTCATATTAGCATAAGTCAGAATATATAATTCTTACAGAAGCGAAACTAATTTAACCAAATACCTTAACTTTTTCGTTAAAAAAACTGACAAAATTGATGTCTTATTTATTATGCTTTGTCACTTTTTTAAAATTGAAAATGGGAAATATTTTTTTTTAATTTCTTATGTATATTTCAATTTTTAAACTTTTTCTTTGGGCTGTTTAAAATTTTTGATTAACTTATTCTCAGTCTTAGGAATTAGTTTATTTTTGCATTCATTAATTTCTTACTATTGAAAATAAAATAGATAAAATGTTTGAATTTATAGCAAATTTAGCAATAATTCCATCGCGAAAATAAGTTGGTATATATATTGTTATTCTGTGTGCGATTTGGAAAATTGGAGTAGGTAAAAAAGTAAAATCGAGTTAATTTGTTAAACAAACAAGCCGTATCTAAATTTTTACAATAATAAAATAATCTAAATGCTTACTGAATTCGGCAAAATTTTCATCTTCTTCTTAGTCGCAATCCTCTTTGTTGTAGTTGTTGTATCCGTTGCAAAACTACTTCGTCCATCTTTGAAGACAAAAGAAAAACAATTAACCTACGAATGCGGCGAAACCGCAGAAGGTTCACCCTGGGTAAAATTCAATATCAGGTTTTACGTAGTCGCACTTATATTCCTGATTTTTGATGTTGAAGTTGTTTTGCTAATACCCTGGGCTTTGGTTTATAAGAATTTTGGATTTGGTGGATTCCTCGTCGGCGCAATCTTTTTAATTATGCTTGGTCTTGGAATGGCGTACGAATGGCGAAAAGGAGATCTTGAATGGGCAAGGCCAGTTGTTAATCCATTAAAATTAAAAAATGATACACCAAAGCCAGAACAATTAAATGTAAATACCGGAGCCTGAGTTTTATATGGGATTACTAGATAAACAATTAGATGATGGAAATATAGTTATTACAAAAGTTGAGGATCTGCTCAACTGGGCTAGATTATCTTCACTTTGGCAAATGAGTTTTGGACTTGCCTGCTGTGCAATTGAAATGATGGCTACTTCTGCATCTCATTATGACTTTGACAGGTTTGGCGTCATTCCAAGACCTTCTCCAAGACAGTCAGATGTAATTATTATTTCCGGAACTGTCACTTTGAAAATGGCTCTCAGAATTAAAAGGCTCTATGAACAGATGCCTGATCCAAAATATGTTATTTCAATGGGAAGCTGCTCAAACTGCGGTGGTCCATATTGGGAACACGGTTACCACGTATTGAAAGGCGTTGACAGGGTAATTCCCGTTGATGTTTATGTGCCGGGTTGTCCTCCCCGCCCCGAGGCTTTATTGGAAGGTCTTTTAAAGCTCCAGGAAAAAATTCGTAAAGAAACAATGGTTAAGAAATCAGCATGAAAAGTACAGAAGAAATTTTCAATCTATTAAAAGATAAATTCGGTGACGCAGTCATTGAATTAAAAGTTGACCAACCGGTAGAATCATATATTGTTATAAATCCGCTAGAGATTGATAAAGTTTGCAAATTTCTTTTTGACAACGAAGAATTAAAATTCGATAACCTGATGAACCTGTCAGGTGTTGATGACGATAATGAAAAGAAAGAAAAAGATGAGAATGGTAATGAAAAAATTATAGGAAGAACTTTAAGTGTTTATTATCATCTTGAGTCAACTTCTTTGAGACATAAACTAACATTGAAAGTTTCTACACTAATAGAAAATCCTGAAGTTTGTTCTGTTTACGAAATCTGGAAATGTGCCGACTGGCACGAAAGAGAAGCGTACGATTTGATCGGGATAAAGTTTTTAAATCACCCTGATCTTAGAAGAATATTAATGCCTTACGACTGGGAAGCAGGATATCCTTTGAGAAAGGATTACAAAAATCCTGAATTTTACCAGGGAATGAAGGTACCATATTAATAAAATTTACTGAATACTCTATGGCTCTTAAAACTGAAGAAATGATCCTTAATATGGGCCCTCAGCACCCATCAACCCACGGTGTGCTGAGACTTGAGCTCCAGCTTGAGGGCGAATTAATTGTAAATATTATACCGCATATCGGTTACCTTCACAGATGTTTTGAAAAACACGCTGAAGCAATGACTTATCCGCAGGTAATTCCCTACACAGACAGAATGGATTATCTTGCCTCAATGTATAACGAATTTGGATACGCACTTGCAGTTGAGAAATTAGCTGGTATAGAAGTACCGGAAAGGGTTGAGTACATAAGAGTAATAATGGGCGAACTTCAGAGAATTGCTTCTCACCTTGTGGCCATCGGAACATATGGAGCTGACATCGGTGCTTTCACTCCCTTTTTGTTTTGTTTTCGTGATCGTGAAAAAATTCTGAGTTTATTTGAAATGACCTGCGGCGCCAGGCTATTATACAATTATATATGGATTGGTGGAGTTTCACATGACCTTCATCCCGATTTTTTAAGATTAACAAAAGAATTTATTGATTATTTCAGGCCAAAAATCAAAGAGCTGAACGATCTTTTAAGCTATAATAAAATATTTATCGAACGCACTGCAAATGTCGGAATTCTTCCTCTTGATGTAGCTATAAATTATGGAATTACCGGACCGATGCTTCGTGCTTCAGGAATGAAATGGGATTTAAGAAAAGACGATCCATACTCAGTTTATGACAAATTCGATTACGATATTCCTGTCGGTGATGGCAGAATGGGAACAGTTGGTGACAGCTGGGACAGGTATTTCGTCAGAGTTCTTGAAATGGAAGAAAGCCTGAAAATAATTGAGCAGGCAATCGCAAACATTCCCGAAGGTGATGTTACATCGGCAATACCTAAAAGAGTAAAACCTCCGGTCGGACAGGTTTATTCCAGAGTTGAAAACCCGCGCGGCGAACTTGGATATTTTATAATGAGCAACGGGACCCCAAATCCTTTAAGAATTAAAGTAAGAGGCCCGTCCTTTGTTAACCTTGCAGTTATAAATGAACTCTGCAAAAATCTTTTGGTAGCAGATGTTATTACAATTCTTGGAAGTATCGATATTGTACTCGGAGAGGTAGACAGATGATTTATGATTTTTTTACAAACCTGTTCAATAACCAGATTATTGGAATTATAATCTCCGCAGCTCTTCCTCTTCTACTTTTTATTTTACCATTTGTGCTTGTTGCAGTATTAATGGAAAGAAAAGTATCCGCACATATGCAGGACAGGCTCGGCCCAATGAGAGTTGGATATCACGGAATTCTCCAGACAGTTGCTGATCTTTTAAAACTATTACAAAAAGAAGATATTGTCGCAGATGTAAATGACAAACCTCTATTTAATTTAGCACCTGTAATTGTTTTTGCAGGAAGTTACGCTGCATTTGCAGCTATTCCATTTACCGGCGCATATATTGGTTCTAACGTTGATCTTGGAATTATCTATATAATTGCAGCAACGGGATTAGTGGTTGCAGGAATTTTAATGTCAGGCTGGGCATCAAATAATAAATATACTTTGCTTGGTGCAATGAGATCAGCCGCACAAATTATTAGTTATGAAATACCTACAATTCTTGTTGTGCTTTCTTTAATAATGATTACAGGCACAATGAACCTTGAAACACTCAGCCAGATGCAAACTGGTTATTTCTGGAACTGGATGATTCTTGGTGGACCCGGAACAGGATTAGATAAATTCCTCTTCATTCCGTTCACGGTAATTGGGTTTCTTGTTATCTATATAAGTACACTGGCAGAAGTTAACAGAACTCCATTTGATATTCCTGAAGCAGAATCAGAATTGGTATCAGGATATCACACTGAATATTCCGGAATGAAATTTTCAATTTTCTTTTTAGCAGAATATGCAAATATGTTCGCTGTTTCAGCAATTGTTGCAACTTTATTTTTCGGAGGTTATCAATCACCCTTTGGTTATTTAGGAAATACTCTTGGTGCTCACTGGTTAATTCCTATTGAACAATTTTTCTGGTTCACGGTAAAAGGAGTTTTCTTTGTGTTTGTGCAGATGTGGTTGAGATGGACACTTCCAAGATTAAGGGTCGATCAGCTAATGGCTGTCTGCTGGAAATATTTGATCCCAATTGCTTTTGTTAATCTAATAATTATCGGATTGATCACGGTATTGTAAAATAATTATGAAAGAATATTTAAATAATATATACAGCGCGCTTTTTACAATTTTTGTTGGAATGAAAGTTACATTCAAACATCTCTTTGTTCCTTCTGTTACAATTCAATATCCTGATGTAAAACTTGATCTTCCGGAAAGAGAGAGAAACAGGTTATATGTAAATATGGATGACTGCATCGGATGTGATCAATGTGCAAGAGCATGCCCTGTTAATTGTATTGAAATTGAAACTGTGAAAAGTCTGCCAGAAGAAGATCTTGGGAAAACATCAAACGGTAAAAAGAAAGCGCTGTGGGTTACAAAATTTGATATAGATATTGCAAAATGCTGTTACTGCCAGTTGTGCGTATTCCCCTGCCCTACAGAATGTATTTATATGACTGACGTTTATGAATTTTCAGAATTCGAAAGAAATAACCTTGTTTATGATTTTGTAACTCTTACACCAGATGAAAGAGTTGAAAAGAAAATTAATTTCGAAAAATTTGAAGCTGAAAAAGCTGCTCAAAAAGCGGCAGCAGCCGAAGCCGCCGCAAAAGCTAAGGCGGAAAAGAAAGAAGATAATAAAGAATAAATTATGACTATTTACGATATAATATTCTACTTGTTTGCAGCAATTACTGTGGTCTCAGCATTCTTTGTTGTTACCAACAGAAACATAGTTCACGCGGCATTCTATTTATTGTTCACATTTTTCGGAGTTGCAGGGCTTTATGTTTTGCTTGGAGCAGATTTCGTAGCCATAGTTCAGTTGATAGTTTATGTGGGCGGAATCTTGATCCTTTTGATATTTGGTGTGATGCTCACGAACAAAATTACCAGTGTAAATATCAAAACCGGTTCTATGCAGCTTATTCCTGCTACACTTGGAGTAACAGCACTGGCTTATTTCATAATTGCAACTCTTATGAACACGGGATGGCAAACCGGAACAATGCAGGCTGATATACCTTCAACATATAATTTAGGAATGATGCTCGTAGAGCAATACGCGGTAGTTTTTGAACTTTTAGGCGTTTTACTTTTGATAGCTTTAATCGGAGCCGCCTCAATGGCGAGGAAATAATTTTATGATGCACATTGGCTTAAATCATTTTTTAATTATCAGTTCCCTTTTATTCTGCCTAGGAATTTTCGGAGTTGTTACCAGAAGAAATGCAGTAATGGTGTTAATGGGAATTGAATTAATTCTTAATTCAGCAAACATAAATTTTATTGCTTTTGCCAGGTACGGAAACTTTGGTTTTCACGGACAGCTTTATGCACTCTTTGTAATTGTCCTTGCGGCTGCCGAAGCTGCAATAGCACTGGCAATTGTTCTAAATATCTATAAGATATTCTCAAATGTAAATGTTGACGAGATTGATACTTTAAGAGATTAAAATTTTATGAATGAATCATTACTAATAAAACTTGCACTTGTAATTCTCTTCCTTCCGTTGATTGGATTCATCGTTACTCTTTTCTTCGGTAAAAAGATAAAGAAGGTTTTTATTTTTGAAAACTTCATAATCATTGTAACCTTCCTTTGTACGGTTGCTCTTTTATTTATGAAGTTGAATTATTTCAACGATAAAAGCATTACTTCGGAATTCAAATGGATTGATTTTGGCGCAGTTCCGATTTTAGGCAAACTAACTGTTGAACTGGGAATTTTACTGGACAACATCTCAGTTATAATGATCTTTGTTGTGGCTCTTATAAGTATGCTCGTTCATTTGTTCTCTCTCGAATATATGAAGGGAGACAAGAGATATAACAGGTATTTTGCATACCTCGGAATATTTACTTTCTCAATGAGCGGAATAGTTTTTACTCACAACGTTTTGATGATGTACATTTTCTGGGAATTAGTAGGATTGTCCTCATACTTATTGATCGGTTTCTGGTACGAAAAAAAATCGGCTTCTGATGCTGCCAAAAAAGCATTCCTGGTTAACAGGATAGGTGATCTTGGAATGTTTGCCGGAATTCTGATTCTCTTTACTACTTATCACACTTTTTCATTTGACAAAATATTCTTCCAGATTTCACAGGGAGTTCTTCCTTTTAACAGTGAATTCTGGTTAACAATTACAGGGTTATTATTATTCTGTGGGGCAATCGGAAAATCAGCTCAATTCCCTCTTCACGTTTGGCTGCCGGATGCAATGGAAGGTCC
>Ga0102953_1000351_pt1 | contig 32904 bp, 27 predicted proteins | sample SalPon2A_C_D2_MG_FD_78509 | JGI IMG/M metagenome (GOLD analysis project Ga0102953, IMG submission 78509) | Soil microbial communities from South San Francisco under conditions of wetland restoration - Salt Pond MetaG R2A_C_D2_MG | ecosystem: Environmental > Terrestrial > Soil > Wetlands | place... | reverse complement strand
CGGCAAAGCCGCGCAGCGTGGCTTGCAGGTTCACGTCTGCATCGCGCGAGGTGGCTCGCTCGGGCAGCGAACCGCCGCTCAGCTTCACGTCACCCAGGCGCACGCCGTGGCCCTGCGCCGTGATCTGATCCTGGCCCGGACTGGTGCGGTGATCGAAGCTGCCGCGCACCACCCAGTTCTCCCCGCTCTTGCCGGCCGCCGTCGCGTCCAGCAGCACGGGCTTGCCGTACACGCGGGCATCGGAGCTGAGCCCGGTAAGCTGCCCCGTGTAGCGCAGGGTCTCCCCGCCGGCGGCATCCACGCCGCTGCCACTGAAGGCGATGGTATCCACCAGAAAGCCCGGGTAGGCGCGCCCCGTGACCGGGTAGCTGATGAGCCGGCCCGCGCCACGGGTAGGCTTCTGCACGGGCTGCTCGTCCGACGAGAGCATGCCGCGCACCCGTCGGAACTGGGCCAGCACCCAGTTGAAGCGCTCCAGCACCACCTTGCCGAACACAAGCTCACCCACCTGCCCCGCATTCAACCCGCCCAGGTGCGCCAGCCGAGAGGCCGCCGCCACGTCCGCGTCCAGTTCCTGGTCCACCCGGGCAAAGTCCGCCTTCACGTGGCCGGGCTCGGCTCGCACGTCGCGCACGAGGGCCTGCGTCTCCGACTGCAGGGCCTTGGCCTTCGCCGAGGCGTCCTTCAGTCCGTCCAGGGCCTCCTTCAGCTTGCGGGGGTCTTTGGACTTGAAGTCCAGCGCGTTGACCTGCTTTTCGATGGCGTCCAGGCGCGCCTGGGTAGCGAGCCGCTCATAGCGCTGCTGCAGGCCGGCGATGCGGGCCTTGCCATCGGTTTGTGCCTGGTCCAGCGCCTGTAGCGAGCCCAGCTTCTGACCGCTGGTGATGCGCTCCACGTCCAGCTCCTGCTTGAGCGCCTCCAGATTCAGCTCGGGCAGGGGGATGTGCAGCGACCAGCCGCCGCCCTTGCCCTCCGTGGCGGGTGGCGCGGCCTGGGATGGCGGCGGAGGGGGTGCGGGCGGTGGCGGCTTGCAGTCCGGGCACGGCACGCCAAAGCCGAGACCGTCCACCCGAAGCTCGTCCACGACGAACTTGCGCGCGAAGAGCTGCGCGCCGTTGAGATCGAAGCGCGCGGGACCGGCCACCAGCAGCCAGCTCTTGGGATCGTCGCGGCCCTGGATGCGCAGGCGCTGGAACGTCGCGCGCATGGCGAAGGGGTCCAGATCCACCCCCTGCATCTGCACGGGTGTGCCCAGCATCTTCTGCAGCGAGTAGGTCGCTACGCCGGTGACGATGGCGTTGCGGGCGAGGTACACCCACACCAGCACCACGGCGGGCACAACGATGAGCAGGAACAGGCCGGTCTTGCGGATCATCATACGAGCCCCAGCTCCTGCAGGCGGCGATAGAGACCGAAGAGCTTGGTGCCCTTGAGCACCTGCACGATGCGGAACGTGTCAATGCGCGCCAACAGGCGCTCGCGATACGCCCGCACGCCCCGCAGGATGAGCGGGAAGAGCACGATCGCGGTCACCACGGCCGCGATGGAGGCGCCCATCACCACGGTGTTGTTGAAGCGCGTGAGGCTCCAAGGCGGCGAGTTGTAGAGCCGCGTGAACAGGCCCTGCAGCGAGCCCGCCTGCAGCACCGCCGCCCCCAGCGCATCCAGCAGGGGATCGAACACCCAGGCCAGCGCGGCGGCGATGGCCGCTCCCACCAAGGCCATGGTGATGTTCGCCTGCAGCACCAGCAGCAAGAGCAGCAGCAGCCACACCTGCACCGGCCAGCCCGGCACCAGGCCGATGGCCCAGCCCAGCACGAAGCCCAGTGCGATCTGCGCCGGCGTGGCGCCTTCTTTCAGCGTGTTGAGGATCTTCGCGACGATCTTAAGCCAGAACATGGCCAAGGCCTCCTTTGCAGGCGAGCGCGCGACGCTCCATTGTGCCACAGATAGTCGCGGGGCGGGAAGGGACGCGAGCGGCCGGGCCTCACCCGGCGTCAGCGTGCCGCCAGCCGTGCCGGCGGGTGTGCGCCAAGAGAATCGTGGTGCAATTCCCCGCGGGTTTGGGTAGGCTAGCAAAAGGTCCCGGCCAGCCCGACCGCCCGGTGGACACGGCCACGGACAGCCCCGCCGGATGCAGCCAGTTCCGAGAATTTCGTACCCCGATTCTTCCAGACGATGCCCAAACGCGAGGATATCCACGCCATCCTGATCATCGGCTCCGGGCCGATCGTGATCGGTCAGGCGTGTGAGTTCGACTACAGCGGGACCCAGGCCTGCCGCGCCCTGAAGGAAGAGGGCTACCGGGTGATCCTGGTGAACAGCAATCCGGCCACCATCATGACCGACCCGGACCTGGTGGACGCCACGTACATCGAGCCCATGACGCCAGAGGTGGTGGAAGCCATCATCGAGCGCGAGCAGCCCGATGCCCTGCTGCCCACCATGGGCGGCCAGACCGCGCTGAATCTGGCGCTGGCACTGAACGACAAGGGGGTGCTGGCCCAGCACGGCGTGGAGCTGATCGGGGCAAACGTGGACGCCATCCGCAAGGCGGAGGACCGCGAGCTGTTCCGCCAGGCCATGGGCAAGCTGGGCATCCGCGTGCCCCTCAGCCACATCGCCCGCTCGCCGGACGACGCGCACGACCTGGCCGACACGCTGGGCCTGCCGCTGATCATCCGGCCCTCGTTCACGCTGGGCGGGGCGGGCGGTGGCATCGCCCGTACGCGCCAAGAGCTTGACGACATGGTCAAGCTGGCGCTGGCCGCCTCGCCGGTGCACCAGGTGCTGGTGGAAGAGTCCGTGCTGGGCTGGAAGGAGTACGAGCTGGAGGTGATGCGCGACACGAAGGACAACGTCGTCATCATCTGCTCCATCGAGAACCTGGACCCGATGGGCCTGCACACCGGCGACAGCATCACGGTAGCGCCGGCCCAGACGCTGACCGACCGCGAGTACCAGCGCCTGCGGGACTATTCCATCCAGGTGATCCGCGAGATCGGGGTGGATACCGGGGGCTCGAACATCCAGTTCGCCGTGGACCCGGATACCGGAGACGTGTGCATCATCGAGATGAACCCGCGCGTCTCGCGATCGTCCGCGCTGGCCTCCAAGGCCACGGGCTTCCCCATCGCCAAGATCGCGGCCAAGCTGGCCGTGGGCTACACGCTGGACGAGCTGCCCAACGACATCACGCGCATGACGCCCGCGTCGTTCGAGCCGTCCATCGACTATGTCGTCACGAAGATTCCGCGCTTCACCTTCGAGAAGTTCCCGCTCACCGACCCGCACCTGACTACGCAGATGAAGTCCGTGGGCGAGGTGATGGCCATCGGGCGCACATTCAAGGAGTCGTTCCAGAAGGCCCTGCGCTCCCTGGAAACCGGGCTGACGGGCCTGGACGAGCTGACCTACGACGATCCCGACCCCGCGCACCTGGAAGCGCTGCTGGCGGATAACCTGGCGCACCCCACCCCCGAGCGCATCCGCTATGTGGCGGACGCCATGCGGCTGGGCTGGAGCGACCAGCGCCTGCACGAGCTGACGGACGTGGACCCCTGGTTCATCGCGCAAATGCGCCAGATCATCGATGCGGAGGCGGATATTCGCACCCGCAAGGTGGAGGACGTCACCGCCGCGGACATGCTGCACTGGAAGGCCTGGGGCTTCTCCGATGCGCGCCTGGCCCGCCTGATGGGCACGCGCGAGGCGGTGGTGCGCACGCGGCGCCATGCGCTGCGGGTGCGCCCGGTCTACAAGAAGGTGGACACGTGCGCGGCGGAATTCGATGCGGCCACGCCGTACTTCTACTCCGCCTACGAGCAGGAGAACGAGTCATTCCGCAGCACCAAGCGCAAGGCGCTGATCCTGGGCAGCGGCCCCAACCGCATCGGCCAGGGTATCGAGTTCGACTACTGCTGCGTGCACGCCTCGCTGGCGCTGCGCGAGGCGGGCTGGGAATCCATCATGGTCAACTGCAATCCGGAGACGGTGAGCACGGACTATGACATCTCCGACCGCCTCTACTTCGAGCCCATCACGTTCGAGGACGTGATGGAGATCGTGGCCCTGGAACAGCCCGACGGCGTCATCATCCAGCTCGGCGGGCAGACGCCGCTCAAGCTGGCCCGGCAACTGGAGGAAGCGGGCGTGCCGGTGCTTGGCACGCCCTACGACAGCATCGACCGCACGGAGGACCGCAAACGCTTTGCCGAGCTGGTGCACAAGCTGGGGCTCAACCAGCCCGAGAACGGCATTGCCACCTCGTTCGAGGAGGCCCGCGAACTGGGCCGTCGGCTGGGCTACCCGATCATGGTGCGCCCGTCCTATGTGCTCGGCGGGCGGGCCATGGAGATCGTGCCGGGCGAGGATCAGCTCGAGCGCCTGTTCCGTGCCGCCGTGCTGGCCGCGCCGGAGCATCCGGTGCTGGTGGACAAGTTTCTGGGCGGTGCCATCGAGGTGGACGTGGACGTGCTCTCCGATGGGCGCAACGCCATCGTGGCGGGGATGATGGAGCACGTGGAGTTCGCCGGGGTGCATTCGGGTGACAGCGCGTGCTCGCTGCCGCCCCACAGCCTTTCTCCCGAGGTGCAAGCGGAGATCGACCGGCAGTCCGTGGCCCTGGCGTGCGAGCTGGGGGTGATCGGGCTGATGAACGCCCAGTTCGCGGTGAAGGGCGGCACGGTTTACCTGCTGGAGGTGAACCCGCGTGCCTCGCGCACGGTGCCCTTCGTCAGCAAGGCCATGGGCACGCCCCTGGCCAAGCACGCGCTGTGGGTCATGATCGGGCGGCCGCTGGAGCCCGAGCAGTTGCGGCTCAAGCCGCTGGTGCCCTTCGCGGTGAAGGAGACCGTCTTCCCCTTCGCGCGCTTCCCTGGCGCGGACCTCACGCTGGGGCCCGAGATGCAGTCCACAGGCGAGGTGATGGGCCGTGGCCGCACCTTCGCCGAAGCCTTCCTGAAGTCCCAGATCGCCGCCTCCAACGGTCTGCGCAACGAGGGCACCGTGTTCATCGGCGTGCGGGACGAGCACAAGGAGGCCATCGTGCCGCTGGCGCGCAGCCTGCAGAAGCTGGGCTATCATCTGCTCGCCACCACGGGCACGCGCAAGGTGCTGCTGGCCAACGGCCTGACGGATGTGGAGGAGACCAGCTTGGCAGCCGATGCGCCCAACAACCTGTTCCAGCACATGGCCAGCGGTGCGCTGGCGCTGGTGATCAACACCACCAAGCCCGGCAAGCGGCGCATCGACCCTACGCACCTGCGGCGCATGGTGCTTACGTATAACATCGCCTACTGCACGACGGTGGAGGCCGCGCGCACGCTGGTGCATGCGCTCGAACAGACGGGGCGCGAGCGCGCCTTCACCTACCTGCCGCTGCGCGGCTATGGCGACGCGCCGCCGGGCGTGGAGGCCCCATGACTGAGACCGGCGGCGTCCCGAGCCCACTGGCGGTCACGCGCGCCGGGCCGATCGCGCTGCTGGGCGCGGGCCGCGAGGCCTTCCGACAAGTGCCCGGTCTGCGCTGGCTGCTCATCAAGGGCTTCCTGCTGCTGTACGGCCTGTTCATCGTCATTGGCGCCGTGGTGATGGGGGTGGTGTATCGCTTCCTGGTGCAGCCGCTCTCGCAAAACCTGGCGCACCTGGATTCGGCGGGGAACTTCTTCCTGGACCTGCTGCTGCCGCTGGCAAACGGGCTGGTGTGGCTGGGGGAGTGGCTGCTGCTGGCGGCCACGCTGCTGCTGTCGCTGGTGATCAGCCTCTCGCTGCTGAGCCTGTGGTTCGAGGCCCTGGCGGGCCGCGTCGCCGCCCATGCGCGGGGCGGGGCGGCCACCGAGGCGCCCTTCAGCCTGCGGGCCTGGGTGGGCAGTCTCGCGCACGCCGTGCGCGATAGCGCGCTGATGCTGGGGTTGGCGGTGCTGTCCCTGCTGCTGGGCTTCGTGCCCCTGGCGGGGCCGTTCCTGGTATTCGGCCTGGCCAGCTACATGATGGGCTGGGAGGTACGCGAGCCTTACCTGGCCGTGCGCACTACCCGTGGCGAGAACCTGGGCGCGTTGCGGCACGGCCTGTCCTGGTGGACCCTGCGCGCGGGCACCCTGCCTGTGCTGCTGGCCATGGTGCCTTGGCTGGGCTGGCTGCTGCTGCCCGTGGTATTGACGTACCAGGTGGCCGGCGTGGCGTGGCTCAGCGAGCGAGGCCGGGCCTAGAACCGGCCCTGGGCATGCCCCCGTCTGCGCTGGGGCGCGGCGCCAATGCATCAATCCGGAAGGGAACCATGAGTCTGCGCGACGAGATGCTCAAGGCCGGCCTCATCACCGAGGAGCAGGCCAAGCGCGCCGCCCACAAGCAGCGCGTCGAGAAGAAGCGCACGGACCCCAAGGAGCGCGCCAAGCAGCAGGAGGCCGCCCACGAGGAGGTGCGCCGCCAGCAGCAGGCCGAGCGCGACCGCAACAAGGCCCAAGCCCGCGCCCAAAACGACGAACAGGCCGCCCGCGAGAAGAGCCTGGCCGAGCAGCAGCGGCAGTTCACCGCGCTGGAGATGGCCTACCGCGAAGGCGTGATGCCGAACTGGGAAGGCGCCCGGCGCTACTACTACGCCGTGGCGGGCCGGGTGGAGCTGCTGCTGGTGAGTGAGGAGGCAAGCCGTCGGCTGGAATCCGGGCAGGCCGCCATCTGTGCCGGCGAGCGCAACCGCCAGCGCCACATCGTGCTGACCGCCGGCGGCGCCCACCGCCTGCAGGAGGCCGCGCCGGATCGTGTGCTGGTCTGGCACCGCCAGTAGGTGCGGCGATCGCGCCCGGTTTCCGCCTGCCCCCGCTCCCCAAAGGCGCACCCAGCGGGCTCCCGCAGCCTTGTCGACGCGCGACGCCAGCAGTACCGGCAGTCCACGCGGCTTGATCTTGCTCCGATTGGCCAGTAGACTCCGTGATTAGGCCTCCGGGCTGTCGCAACACCCCACCCGTTCCGCCACATAGCCTGCAAGGAGGGCGCGAGTTTGAAGCCACTGGAATTTCATGCCCCGACGACGCTGGATGAGGCCATCGGGCTGCTGGCAGCCGGCGGCCAGGACGTCGGCATCCTCGGCGGAGGCACGGATCTGATCATCCAGTACCGGGCCGGCCGCAGGGCGTTCGGGCACATGCTGGATGTGAAAAAGATCCCCGAGCTCAACGTGCTTTCCTATGACGACGCCACCGGTCTGCGGTTGGGGGCGGCGGTCTGCTGCGATGCGTTCACCGAATACGCGCCGGCCTTGAAGCACTATCCCGGGCTGGTGGAAGGCGCGGAGTTGATCGGCTCCACGCAGATCCAGAGCCGTGCCACGGTGGGCGGCAACGTCTGCAACGGCTCGCCCGCAGCGGACACGATCTGCTCGCTGATCGTGCTGGGCGCCACCTGCGTGGTGGCCGGCCCCGGCGGCACGCGGGAGGTGGCAGCCAAGGACTTCATGACGGGCCCCGGCCAGACGGTGCTGCAGCCGGGCGAGCTGCTGGTGGAGCTGCGGGTGCCGCCGCGTCCGGCGCGCAGCGCGGATGCCTACCTGCGCTTCATTCCCCGCAACGAGATGGACATCGCCGTGGCCGGCGCGGCCACCACCCTCACCCTGGCGGAAGATGGGACGACGGTACAGGACGCCCGCGTGGCCATCGGGGCCGTGGGGCCCACGCCGATCCTGGTGGAAGCCGCCGGGGCCGCGCTCGTGGGCCGGAAGCTGGACGCCGCGGCGCTGGATGCGGCCGCCAAGGCCAGCGAAGCCGCCGCCAATCCCATCAGCGACGTGCGCGGGACGGCGGAGTTCCGCCGGCACCTGGCCGGCGTGCTCACGCGCCGCACGATCGAAATCGCCGCCCACCGCATCCAACAAGGTTGAGCCCCATGAGCAACGGCACCAAGCGCATCATCACGGCCACGATCAATGGCAACGAGACGACGATGGCCATCGACAACCGCATGAGCCTGCTGCAGGCCCTGCGGGATGTGGCCGGCATGACCGGCACCAAGGAAGGCTGCCTCACGGGCGACTGCGGCGCGTGCAGCGTGATCCTGAACGGCCGCGTGGTGGATTCCTGCCTCGTCATGGCAGCGGAGGCGGACGGCGCCCAACTGGAGACAGTGGAAGGCATGGCCCGCGGGCAGGAACTGCATCCGCTGCAGACGCAATTTCTGGAGCACGCCGCCCTGCAGTGCGGCATCTGCACGCCGGGCTTCCTGGTGGCCGCCAAGGCGCTGCTGGATCGCAACCCGAACCCGACCGAAGAGGAGATCCGGTACTGGCTGGCGGGCAATCTCTGCCGCTGCACCGGTTACCGCACCATCATCGAGGCGGTGCAGGATGCCGCCGCTGAGCTGAAAACCTCTGCCAGGTAGGAGGGCCGATGGAACCGTTCACGCACCCCAGGCACGGCAAGTACGACGTCATCGGTACCCGCCCCATCCGCCACGACGGCGAGGACAAGGTGACCGGACGGGCGCAATACGGCGCGGATATCCACTTTCCCGATCAACTCCACGGCTACGTGCTGCGCAGCCCGCACGCCCACGCGCGCATCCTCTCCATCGACACGCGCAAGGCCGAGGCGATGCCGGGCGTGAAGGCGATCGTGACGAGCAAGGACCTGCCGCGCCTGCCGGACAAGATCATCGAATCGGGCGAGGGCGTGGAGAACCAGAAGTACATGAGCGACCGCATCCTGGCCTCGGACAAGGCGTTGTTCAAGGGCCACCCCATCGCCGCCGTGGCCGCGACCGATCCCTGGACGGCCGAAGAGGCCGCCAATGCCATCGAGGTGCAGTACGAGGTGCTCGAAGCCGTGACGGATCCGGTGGAGGCCCTGCGCGAGGGCGCGCCGCTGCTCTTTGACCGCATCACCACCACGACCCTGGGCCAGAAGGAGGTGAAGGCCACAAACGTGTGCCTGCACACGCGGCATCAGCGGGGCGATCTGGCCGCCGGCTTTGCCGAGGCGGACGAGGTGTTCGAGCGCGAGTTCAAGACCGCCACAGTGCACCAGGGCTATATCGAGCCGCAAAACGCCACGGCCCTGGCCCGCTCGGATGGCCACATCACCGTGTGGACGAGCACGCAGGGGGCCTTCCCGGCGCGCGATCAGATCGCCACGGTACTCAAAAAGGACCTCTCCAAGATCCGCGTGATCCCCATGGAGATCGGCGGCGGCTTCGGCGGCAAAATCCCGATCTACCTGGAGCCGGTGGCCGTGCTGCTGTCGGAGAAGACCGGTCACCCGGTCAAGCTGGTGATGTCCCGCGCGGACGTGTTCCAGACGACGGGTCCGGCGTCTGCCACGGCAGCCAAGATCAAGCTGGGCTTCAAGAAGGACGGCACGCTGGTGGCCGCCGATGTGTGGATGGCCTATGAGGCCGGCGCCTTCCCGGGCAACTGGGGTGCAACCGGGGCCATGTGCGTGCTGGCGCCCTACCGCCTGCCCAACCTGCAGATCGACGTGCTGGATGTGCTCACGAACACGCCCAAGGTGGCCGCCTATCGCGCGCCCTCCTCGCCCCAGGCCCTGTGGGGTGTGGAGTCTGTGATGGACGAGGCCGCGCTCAAGCTGGGCATGGACCCCATCGACCTGCGGCTGAAGAACGCGGCCGTGGAGGGAGACCAGCGCCCGGACGGCTACACTTGGCCCCGCATCGGGCTGGTGGAAACCCTGCAGGCCGCCAAGGCCAGCGAGCACTACCGCTCGCCCCCGCCAAACAAACCCAATCAGGCGCGCGGTGTCGCCGTGGGCTACTGGCACAACGCCGGCCTGCAATCCAGCGCCACGGTGGCCATCAACATGGACGGCACCGCCAGCGTGGTTACGGGCTCGGTCGATATCGGCGGCTCGCGGGCATCCATGGCCATCATGGCCGCCGAGACGTTGGGCTTGAAGGCCGAGGAGGTACGCCCGCTGGTGGCCGATACGGATTCCATCGGCCACACGGACGTGACCGGCGGCAGCCGCACCACCTTCGCTACCGGCTATGCCGTGTACCTGGCGGCGCAGGACGCCGTGGAGCAGATGAAGCACCGTGTGGCCAAGCTGTGGGACTGCAAGCCGGACGACATCGCCTTCGAGGGTGGGGCCTTCCGCAGCAAGCAGAACGGCCACGAGCCCATGACCGTGCGCAAGCTGGCGCCCCAGTTGCCGCGCACGGGCGGGCCAGTGCAAGGGCAGGCCAGCATCCTGCCCAAGGGCGTCGGTGCCGGCTTCGGCTGCCACATCGCGGATATCGAGGTGGACTCGGAGACGGGCAAGGTCACCATCCTGCGCTACACGGCCGTGCAGGACGTGGGCACGGCCATCCACCCCGCCTACGTGGAAGGGCAGATCAGCGGAGGTGCCACGCAGGGCATCGGGTGGGCGCTCAACGAGGAGTACGTGCACAGCGACAAGGGCGAGATGCTCAATGCGGGCTTTCTGGATTACCGCATGCCCACGGCGCTGGACGTGCCCAACATCGACACGATCCTGGTGGAGGTGCCCAATCCGGGCCATCCCTACGGTGTGCGCGGCGTGGGCGAGACGCCCATCGTGCCGCCCATGGGCGCGATGCACAACGCCATCGCGCGGGCCATCGGCGTGCGCGTGCGCGAGCTGCCCATGTCCCCGCCGCGGGTGCAGGCGGCGCTGGCCCACCAGCCGGCCAAGCCCATTCCCGCGTAGGCCCCGCACGCCCGGCTGCCATGGTGACGGTACACATCCCGGCCCTGCTCCGCGACCTCACCGGAGGCGCGGCGCAGGTGCAGCTTGACCTTCCCGACGACGCCCCCGTCACCGTGCGCCGGCTGCTGGAGCACCTGGACGAGCGCCATCGCGGTCTGCTGGAGGCGCTGCTCTACGAGGGCGATCTGATGCCCGGCATCGCCGTCTTCATCGACAACGATCAGGCCATGATGGGGCTGCAGGCCAAGGTGGGCCCGCAGAGCGACGTGCACTTCATCCCGCCCGTGGTGGGCGGGCACTGAGGGCACTCACGCCTCCGCGGTGCCGTCCTTCGATTCGGCGGGGGCCGCCGGTTCCGCGACATCATCAGCGGCCGGCTCCGTGCCCAGCAGCACGGGATCGGGGAAGACATCCACGGCACCGGTGAAGGTCTCGGCTCGCAGCATCAGCTCCCGCATGGCCGTCTGTACCCGCTGCGTGTGCGTGGCCTCGTCCGCCTCCGCCGGGTCCAGCCAGATCGGATCACCCACCATTACCACCATCTTGGTGAAGGGCTTGGGCAGCTTCATGCGGTCCCAACTGCGGAACTCCCAGCGCCGCAGCGCCGAGCAGGCCAGCGGCACGATAGGCGCGCGGGTCTTGCGCGCCAGCGCCACGACGCCTGGCTTGACCTCGTAGCGGGGCCCGCGTGGGCCGTCCGGCGTCACGATCAGCGGATTGCCGCCGCCGAGTAGCCGCAGCGACTGCCGCAGTGCCGCGGAACCGCCCGCGGAGGCCGAGCCCCACACCGGCTGGATACCGAAGCGTGCCGAGATCCACTGGATGTCCTCGCCGTCCCGGCTGCGGCTGACGATGATCGGGTAGCGGTCGCGGCCCATCAGGGCCATCAGGGCCATGATGCAGTTGTGCCACACGCCGACCAGGTAGGCTTGGCGTTGGCGGCGCAACTGCTCGAAGACGTGCCAGTTGATAAGCACCAGGCGACCGCTGCGGGAGATGCCCCAGACCAGCGCGACCAGGATCAGGCGTCTGATCCAGTGTTTCAGCACGGCGTCTCCGCAATCGCTCGTTGTGAGGGCCAGGGGAGGCCGCGCTTGCATGGCGGGCCCCGACTGCGGGCGCTTTTGCCTGCCCCCCGGAATTCCGCTACAAGGGGAAGGGCGCCAAGCCGCCACACTCGCCCCGTAGCGGGCTACATTCTACGCGCAGCAACGCAACGTGCAAGGCAAGGAGACCATGGAAGCATTGACGCAGTGGTTCGGGCTGCAGGGCAAACGCGCCCTCGTGACGGGGGCCTCCAGCGGGCTGGGGGTGGCCTTTGCCCGCGGCTTGGCGCAGGCGGGGGCTGACGTGGCCATCGTGGCCCGTCGCAAGGAGCGCCTGGAGGCCGTGGCCAGCGAGATTGGGACCCTTGGTGTGCGCTGCCTGCCGTTCGCGGCGGACCTGACGGACGACGCGCAGCGCGATGCGGCCGTGCAGGCGGTGGAGGCGGCGTTCGGCGGCGTGGACATCCTGCTCAACAATGCGGGCGTGGCGGATCTGGGCCGGCCGGAGAAGACCAAGCCGGAGGATTGGGACCACGTGGTGGCCGTGAATCTCACCGCCGTGTTCCGGCTGACGCAAGCCGTGGCGCGGGGCATGATCGACCGGGGCCAGGGCGGACGCATCATCAACCTGTCGTCCCTGGTGGGCCAACGGGCCAACCCGATCTTCTCCACGCCCACCTACGCCGCCACCAAGGGCGGCATCGACGCGCTGACGCGGCAGCTTGCCGTGGACTGGGCGCAGTACGGGATCACGGTGAATGCCATCGCGCCTGGCTGGGTGCCGACCGAGATGAACATCGACCCGCGCGTGGGAGACGTGGCCCCCAAGTTCAAGCAGCGCATGATCGATCGCACGCCCATGGGGCGGCTGGGTGTACCGGAGGACCTGGTGGGCGCTGCGGTGTTCCTGGCCGGCCCGTCCAGCAGCTACGTGACGGGCCAGGTGCTGGCCGTGGACGGCGGCTGGCTCGCCGTGTGATGCACCCGATCCGGCGCGCCCACGCGGGTCACTCCAGCGGCAGCGGGCCCGGCTCGTGCCGGATCACGCCGAACAGCCGTGTGAAGAGCAGTGCCACCAGCACGGCGCGTGCGAGGCCCAGCCCCGTGCGCAGGAGCAGCCAGCCCAGCGAGGGGTAGGGCTGATCCACCATCAGCGGGGCGAACTCCCCCAGCACGAACAGCAGCAGGCTGAACACCACCGTAAGCTGCACCCAGGAGCCGCGGATGGCCATGGCAATGGGCAGCAGCGGCAGCAGCAGCACCACGGCCCGCAGCCACAGCAGCACCAGCAACGCCACGACCGAGCCCAGCGCCGCCAGCCCGGCACGATCCAGCCACAAGCCCTGTAGCCGGAGCCAGTAGTTGGGCTCCACGAGCGGCACGTAGAGGCTACGGGCGGTCGCTTCCTGGTGCGCGTCGACCGCGGCCACCACGATCCACAGGGCCACTGCCGCCGCGGCCACGAGCGCCAGTCGGCCGAGCCGATGCGCCCAGGGGTGAAAGCGCCAGCGCACCCACAGTTCGCGGGCGTCCAGCGCACCGCCAGCGGGCCGGAACAGCCAGCCCATCAGCAGCCCCGCCGCCAGGGCGCCGCACAGCAGCGAAAGCCCGGACGGCGGCAGATTGAGCGGAAAGGCAGCCAAGCCCGCCCCGGCGATCAGCGTGGAAACGACCCAGTCTCCCAGTGGGCCCACACCGGCGACCAGGGCCGCGCCCAGCGCCATGGCCACGCCGCGGGTCCACTCGATGCGCATCAGCACGGGCCGGCAGGCGAACGCGATGGCCACCCCGGACAGCGCCGTGAACATGAAGGGGCTCTGGATGTACAGGAAGTCCAGCGTGAAACGTGGCACCAGTGCCTGCACCAGCCCGTAGGCCACGCCGACCGTCAGCGGGCCGAACAGCATGCCCCCGGAGAGTTGGCGGCGTGCGAATCCTCTCATCATGACCGGTCTCGGTGCGGGTGCGGCCCCTTGGCCCTGCGGCCGTTCCTCCTTTGAACGGGGCGCCGCGGGAAAAGTCAACCGAAGCGGGCTGGGACGGCACAACCGCGCCCGCGGTTGGACATCGGGGAGCCCCATGCTAGGTTGAACGCATGGGGCGGCGCATAGGTCAGGCATTGCCTGCCACTCCCCGTCCTGCCTCGCCCTACCCGATCTCCACGCAACCGCATGCAGATCGCGCACTCACATGCTCACGCCGGGCACACGCACGGGGTTCCCCCGCGCGCGGAGGGCCCCGGCCTGCGGCTGTGGATCATCCTGGGCCTCACCCTCACCTTCATGCTGGTGGAGGCCGCGGGCGGCATTCTGAGCGGCAGCCTTGCGCTGCTGGCCGATGCCGGGCACATGCTTTCGGACACCACGGCCATCGGACTGTCGCTGTTCGCCCTATGGCTGGGCGGCCGGGAAACCAGCCGGCGCCACACATTCGGCTTTCGCCGGGCGGAGTTCCTGGCGGCCTTCGTGAATTCCATGGGCTTGGTGGTGCTGGCCGTGTGGATCGTCGTGGAGGCAATCCAACGCATCGGCTCACCCCGGGCCGTGCTGGGCGGTGTGATGTTCTGGGTGGCGCTGGCCGGCCTGTTGGTGAACGTGGCAGGCTTGCTGATCCTGCACGGGCATGCCGAGGGCAATCTGAACGTCAAGTCCGCGCTATGGCACATCATGGGCGACCTGCTGGGCTCGCTGGGCGCCGTGGGTGCGGCCATCGTGATCCAATTCACCGGCTGGACGCCCATCGACCCCATCCTCAGCATCGGCATCGCGCTTCTGATCGGCCTGGGGGGGGGGCGTATCCTCTACGATTCCGCCTCTCTGTTGATGGACAAGGTGCCTTCGGAGATCGACACGGAGGCGGTGCGGCAGTTCCTGGCCGATTATCCGGAAGTGGAGCAGATCTGCGACCTGCACATCTGGAGCGTCAGCAGCAACGAGACCATGCTGACCGCGCACGTGGTGGTGGGCGCGCAGGTGGAGCGGGACCGCTTCCTGCGGGGACTACTGGCCGAATTGCAGGCGCGCTTCAACCTGGCGCACATGACGGTGCAGATCGAATCAGAGCCCCAGGCTTCCTGCCCGGATGCATGGTAGGCAGGGCCGTCCGGCGGTGGTGCGGCTGGTGTCCCACGGCCTTTCGGCAGCCAGTGCGTGCGGCGGGAACCCGCCACAGCTCCATGGAATCCTTTTGGATTCGCCCCGGCGATGTGGTAACCAATGGGCAACGCCGCCGTGGCTGCAAGGCCGCGGGCTGGCGGCCCGCAGCCGGCGTGTGCACCAGCGCAGCCTCAGGTGGCAGAGGGCCTTCAGGCAGATCGGCATCGACGGCACGGCAACATGCCTCGTGCCACATCACCCTAGGGAACACACAGGCTCAAGGATGGAGAAGCCACGCCACATCGTCGAATCGCAGCAATTCGATGTGGAGTTTCTGGAAGCCCTGTTTGCCAAGGCGGACGCATTCTCGCGGGGAAGTGCCGAGGGGGATCTGACCACACGCACGGTGATGGCCTCCCTGTTCTACGAGCCATCCACCCGGACGCGGTTCTCGTTCGAGGCGGCCATGCACCGGGTTGGCGGCAGCGTGGTAACCACGGAGAATGCCCGTGAGTTCTCGTCCTTCGCCAAGGGCGAGACGCTGGAAGATTCGATCCGCATTCTGTCGGGCTACGTGGACCTGATCGTGATGCGGCACAATGAGATAGGCGCGGCCAAGCGGGCCGCGGAGATTTCGCCCGTGCCGATCATCAATGCGGGCGATGGTGCCGGGCAGCACCCCACCCAGGCCCTGCTGGACCTGTTTACGCTGTACCGCAAGTTCGGGCGCATCGACGGCCTCAAGGTGGCCATGGTGGGGGACTTGCGCTACGGGCGCACGGTGCGCAGCCTGTCCTACCTGCTGTCCCGCTACCGGGACGTGGAGTTGTGGTTCGTGGCCCCGCCCGTGAGCCAGATGCACGAGGACATCAAGAGCTACCTGGAGCGCCAGGGTGTGGTCTGGCACGATGTCGATTCGTTGGCTCCGATCCTGCCCAAGGTGGATTGCGTGTATATGACGCGCATCCAGAAGGAACGGTTCTTGGATGTCAAGGAGTTCGAGGCGGCGAACAACCTGTTTCGCCTGACGAAAGAGAACGTGCAGGAGATGCGCGAAGACGCGATCGTGATGCACCCGCTGCCCCGTGTGAACGAGATTGACGCGGCGGTGGACGACGATCCGCGTGCCATGTACTTCGAGCAGGCGCGCAACGGACTCTGGATTCGTATGGCGGTGATCCTCTACTGTCTGGGACACTGGGGGTAGCGAGTGGATCACCGGCACGAGTGGGACCGCACGCTCTTCGAGACGTTGACGTCAAACAGGTTGTCTCGCAACAAGTACTTTGCGCAGTTCAACAACGATTGGTTCAAGGCAGTGCACCGGCGCTACCGCGTGGTCGCCTCGGTGAAGAAGGATGCCGAGCGGTTGGGCACCATTCCCGAGACCAACTGCTGGATCAGTTCCAGCGCAGACGGCCTGCTTTTTCACCTGCAGAGCCCACGCCTGAGCTACAAGCGGGTGGTGGCGCTGCAGCCCTATGAATGGGAATGGCTCGTTCAGCAGAAGGCTATCCAGCTGCTGCTGAGCGCGAACTCGGAGGCTGCGCTGCTCGGGGGGTGAGGCGCCGGGCCGCCGCGGCCCGTGCCGTTTCCACCAACCCCGCAAGAGCGGGTGCGGAGGGGCTTCATGCAGCTGAATCGCGACATCTTCATCAAGCTCAAAGAAAACGTCGTCTTCTTCCGCAATTTCAATGACGGCGAGCTGCTGGGCGTGTTGAAGAGCACGCAGCGGGAAGTCTTCAAGGACAACGAGATCGTGTTCAAGGAAGGCACCCGCGGCGACAAGATGTACATCATCATCTCGGGCGGCATCCGCATCAGCCGCCCCATCGGTCGCAAGGAGGAGGAGGTTCTGGCCCGGCTGGAGAGCGGCCAGCTCTTCGGCGAGATGGGGCCCATCGACCAGTCGCCCCGTTCGGCCCGCGCCACGACGGAAGGCGAGACGGTGCTGCTGAGCCTGCGTGAGGCCCTCCTGCGCGAGAACAACCTGGGCTTGGCCTACAAGCTCTACAAGAACTTCGCGGTGATGCTGGCCGAGCGCCTGCGGGCCACCAATGAGCGGCTCACCGAGCTGTCCATGTCCGGCCGCGACACCTCCGACCGCATCAAGAACCTGGTCAAGGCGCGCATGGAGAAGGGGGTGGGCCTGAAGGGCACCGACCTCCGTGGGGCCAACCTGACCGAGGTTTTCCTTCACAATGCCGATCTGCGCGATTCGCTGATGATCAGCGCGAATCTCACCGGCGCCAAGATGAAGGGCGCCAACTTGCAGAACGCGCGACTCATCAACGCCAATTTCTCGCACGCCGAGCTTGAGGGCGCGACGTTCAACAACGCGGACTTCTCTGGCGCGGACTTCTCGGGCGCCAACCTGAGCGGTGCCAATCTGTCCGGTGCCAACCTGACCGGGGTCGACCTCACCGAAGCCCAGTTGCCCAACCTGCCCGTCGCCGGCGGACTGAAGAAGACCTCCTGAACCATCCACGCCCCATCGTCATGCCGCAGTTTCCGGGCCCCTCCCTGGTGGCCGGCACAGCCTTCTGCGGGGGCGCTCCGCGCCACCCGGGCCGCCGACTTGCGAGCCGCCGCGTGCCATACCGAACACCCCATGTACCAGCCAGCCCGCATTCGCAAACGCCCGGGGCCATTGAGATGTAGAATCTGCCACGGGCATCCGGTACCCTAATCAGTTAGACATCGGCCCGACGTTCAGGCGGCCAAAGGCTTGCGGCCGACGTTCCATCGAAAGGGCCATACGCCATGCGGATGCGCCTAGCCACCCCCGGCAGGCCGATCCGATCATCACCGCAGGAGCCGTTCATGCGCGATCCCGAGGAGCTACCCACCGTCCTCTCCGGCAGCAATGCCGAATTCCTCGAGCACCTCTTTGAGCAATATCTGGCGCAGCCGGACTCCGTGGGACCCGAGTGGCGCGACTTCTTCGAGGGTCTGCAGAACGGTGCAGGCAATGGTCACGCGCCCGCAGCCCAGGGCGGCGCAGCGGCCGCGGCGCCCCGCGTGGGGCACCTGGAAGGGCTCGAGGGCGAGATCGCAGACCTGGGCAAGCAGTCCGCCGTCTTCCAGCTCATCAACTCCTACCGCACCTTCGGGCACACACGGGCACGCCTGGACCCCCTGGGCAAGCCGCACATGCCCAATGCGCCGGACCTCTCGTTGGCCTACTTCGGGCTGAACGAGGCGGACCTGGACAAGACCTTCTCCACCGGCACAATGGTGGCGCCGCCGATCGAGCCGTTGCGCACGATCTTCGACCAGCTCACGCGCACCTACTGCGGCGCGGTGGGCGCGGAGTACATGCCCATCCGCAACCAGGCGCAGCGGCGCTGGCTGCAGGAGGCGATGGAGGGGAGCTGGAACGAGCCGCGCTTCGACAAGGAGACCCGCCGCGACATCCTGACCAAGCTCGCGCACGCTGAGTTGTTCGAGAAGTTCCTGCACACCAAGTTCGTGGGCCAGAAGCGCTTCTCGCTGGAAGGCGCGGAATCGCTGATCGTGATGCTGGACGGCCTGGTGGAGGAAGCCGCCGAACTGGGCGCGGAGGAGATCGTGTTCGGCATGCCGCACCGCGGGCGGCTGAACACACTGGTCAACGTGATGGACAAGAAGCTGGAGTACGTCTTCGCCGAGTTCCTCGATGTGGACTACGTGGTGAGCGAGGAGACAGGCACCGGCGACGTCAAGTACCACAAGGGCTATTCCAACGACAAGATCACCCGGGCGGGCAAGAAGGTGCATCTCTCGCTCACCTTCAACCCCAGCCACCTGGAGGCGGTGAATCCGGTCGTCGAGGGCAACGTGCGCGCCAAGCAGGACCGTCGTGAGGACGCCCGCCGCACGCGCATCGTGCCGGTGCTGATGCATGGGGACGCGGCCTTCGCCGGCCAGGGGCTGGTACACGAGACGCTGAATCTCTCCCAACTGCCCGGCTACCGCACCGGTGGCACGATCCACATCATCGTCAACAACCAGATCGGCTTCACCACTCCGCCGCGCATGTCGCGTTCGTTCCTGTATCCGAGCGACGTATGCAAGATGCTGAACATCCCGATCCTGCACGTGAACGGGGACGATCCGGAGGCGGTTCTGCACGCCATCAAGCTGGCCGTGGGCTTCCGTCAGACGTTCCACTCCGACATCGTGATCGACCTGTTCTGCTACCGGCGTCACGGACACAACGAGGGCGACGAGCCCAGCTTCACACAGCCGCTCACTTACAAGCTGATCAAGGATCACCCCTCCACGCTGGATATCTACTCGGCCCGGCTGGTGGAGCAGGGCGTGCTGACCGAGAAGGAGTTCAAGGACATCCAGGGCGACTACCGCGCGCTGATGGACAAGGCCCTCACGACGACGCGCGAGGAGCACGTGCACTCCGTCGCCGAGACCCTCACCGGAGCCTGGAGCGGGCTGGAACGCGGGCTGCGGCCCAAGAACATCGTGCTGACCGAGGTGGAGCCGGGGATTCTGCGTCAGATCGGCGAGGCCATTGCCACCCTGCCGGAGCACTTCCGTCCGCATCCGCGGCTGAACCGGCTGCTGGAGGCGCGCCGCGAGATGGCGCGCGGCAATCAGCCCATGGATTGGGGCATGGGGGAGCTGCTGGCTTACGGCAGCCTGCTTTGGGAAGGCTTCAACGTCCGCGTCAGCGGGCAGGACGTCACCCGCGGAACCTTCAGCCATCGCCATGCGAACTTCGTGGACGTGGAGGACGGTAAGGACTACAAGCCCCTGCAGCACATGAAGGAAGGCCAGGGGCAGTTCTACATCTTCGACAGCCCACTCTCGGAAGCGGGCGTGCTCGGCTTTGAGTATGGCTATACCCTGGCCGATCCCTTCTGCCTCACGATCTGGGAAGCGCAGTTCGGCGACTTCGCCAACGGCGCGCAGGTGATCATCGACCAGTTCATCGCGGCCTCGGAGGAGAAGTGGCTGCGCATGAGCGGGCTGGTGATGTACCTGCCCCACGGCATGGAGGGCCAGGGCCCCGAGCACTCCAGCGCCCGTCTGGAGCGCTACCTGCAGATGTGCGCCCATGGCAACCTGCAGGTCTGCAACGTGACCACGCCTGCCCAGCTCTTCCACATGCTGCGGCGCCAGATGCACCGCAGCTTCCGCAAGCCGCTGATCCTGATGTCGCCCAAGAGCCTGCTGCGCCACCCGCAGGCGGTTTCACGGGTGGAGGACCTGGTGCAAGGCTGCTTCCGCGAGGTGGTCTACGATCGGGCGGACCTTGATCGCGCCGCGGTACAACGCCTCGTGCTGTGCAGTGGCAAGGTTTACTACGACCTTCTCGCCAAGCGGGAAGCGGACAGCATCGGGCACGTAAGCCTGGTGCGCGTCGAGCAGCTCTATCCATTCCCGCGCGAGCAGGTTCTGGAGGTGGTGCAGCAGTATCCGAACCTGAAGGAGCTGGTCTGGGCCCAGGAGGAACCGAAAAACATGGGCGCCTGGGACTTTGTCGAGCCGCGTCTGCGGGAAGTCCTGCCCACCGCGCTGTACCCTCGCTATGTGGGACGCAAGGCGGCCTCCAGCCCCGCGGTGGGATCGCACCACGCCCACGATATCGAGCAGGAGGCGCTCGTGCACGAGGCCCTGGCTTGAACGGGCGCTGCCTGTGGGCGTGCCGAGGCACGGCTAGCGGCAGCGGATTGCAACCCAAACGTTAACCGCAACTACCGGACGAATCGATGCAAGTGGAAATCGTCGTTCCCCAGATGGGGGAATCGATCTCCGAGGCCACCGTCGCCAGTTGGCTCAAGGCCAAGGGCGAGCGCGTCGCCGAGGGCGATGTGCTGGTCGAACTGGAGACGGACAAGGTGATGGTGGAGGTACCTGCGGCCGAGAGCGGCATTCTGCAGGACATCCACAAGGGTACCGGCGAGACGGTCACGGTCGGCGACATCCTGGGCCTGATCGAAACCGAGGGCGCGGGCGCCGCAGCCCCTGCCGGCAACGGCGGCACCCCGGCCCAGGCACCGGCGCCGGCGCCGCCCCCGAAGCCCGCCCCTGCAGCGGCAACGGCGGCTCCTGCCGCTCAAGCGGAGGCGCCCCGTAGCCAAGCCGTGGGTCCGGCCGCACGGCGTCTCGCGGCCGAGCAGGGCGTGGATATTGGGCAGGTGCCCGGCACGGGGCCGCGCGGTCAGGTGACCAAGGCCGACGTGCAGCACGCCGGCGAGACGGCCCGTCCCGCGGCCGAGCCCACCCGTCAAGCCCCGCCCACCGCGCCCCCGGCCGCTGCTCCCCGCCCGGTCGCAGCGGCTCCCACCCGCGCGCCGGGCGAGCGCGAGGAACGCGTGAAGATGACGCGGTTGCGCCAGCGCATTGCCGAACGGCTGGTGGAGGCCCAGCAGACGGCGGCGATCCTGACCACCTTCAACGAGGTGGACATGAGCGCCACGATGGCCATGCGCAGCAAGTACAAGGACGCGTTCCGGGAGAAGTACGGCATCGCGCTGGGCTTCATGTCCGTCTTCACCAAGGCCTGCATCGAGGCGCTCAAGGCGTTCCCGGCCGTGAATGGAGAGATCCGCGGCGACGAGATCATCTACAAGCACTACTACGACATCGGCGTGGCCGTGGGCACGGAGCGCGGGCTGGTGGTGCCGGTGGTGCGCGATGCGGACCGCAAGTCGTTCATTGAGATCGAGCTGGAAATCGCCGAATTGGCACGCAAGGCGCGCGAAAACAAGCTCACGATGGACGACCTGACGGGCGGGACATTCAGCATCAGCAACGGAGGCATCTACGGCTCCATGCTCTCGACGCCGATCCTCAATCCGCCGCAGGTGGCAATATTGGGGATGCACAACATTGTTAAACGGGCGGTGGTTGTCGATGACGAGGTGGTCGTGCGGCCGATGATGTATCTGGCGCTTTCCTACGATCACCGCATCATCGACGGCCGGGAGGCGGTGCAGTTCCTCGTGCGGATGAAGGAATGCATCGAGGATCCTGCCCGCATACTGCTGGAGATCTGAATATGACGCACCGGTTGCCAGAACGCGCATGAAGATGGTCTGGCAAGGAGAGCTATGAATGCCACCGTTCAAGCTGTTCAGTGCCCTGTCTGTGACCAGGACCTGGCCCGGCACTGGGGCACCGAGTACAAGGGTCACACTATCGTGAAGTGTGCGGGTTGCGGTCTGCGATACGTCAACCCGCGCCGCAACGAGAATGTCGACCGGGCCGTATACGACACGGATGAGTACTTTGCTGACGGTGTGCAGGAAGAAAGCGATCCCGATCGGCGGAACCTGCGCCGGGCTATGTACGGGGATTTCTGTCGGCGCATACTGGGATACTGTGGGAACCCGCACCCCAGTTTGCTGGACGTGGGTACGGGCACGGGGCTTCTGCTTTACGCGGCGCGGGAGACGGGCTTCGGACTTGTCGCCGGAACCGATGTCACCGACGTCAATCGGGATGCGCTGGCCGCCGATGGCATTCCCTTGATTGTCGGGGATATCACCCGCATGCCAGCCGAAGACATATTGAAGCACGTCAACTCCGGCGGTGGTTTCGATGCGGTTAGCCTGAGCCACGTGCTGGAGCATGTGGCCGACCCAAATGTCTTCCTACAGGCGCTGCGTAGACTGCTTCTGCCGGGTGGGGTCTTGTACCTGCTGGTGCCAAACGAGGGGAGTGTGCCCTCGGCCGTCAAGAGCTTCATGAGCCGCATTGGCCTGAAGAGACGCGCATACAAGCATCTGTCACCTGGTCACCATCTGTTCTTCTATACTCGAACCACACTGAGGCGTGTCCTGGAGAAGAATGGCTTTGCCATTGCCTATTCCGGAACACGGTCGCGGGCCAAGCAGCGTAGCACCAGCGGCCGTGTGGTCCATATGCTGGCGGATGCCTTGCGAACAGGGACGTGGCTGGAAGTAGTGGCGAGGAAGCCAACGTAATTGAGGCGGCTGGCGTGCCTACGGCGTAGAGGCTGTCTCCGCCATCATCCGCGCCAGCGTGCACCTTGATCGAGACCGAGGAGACACGGGAGGAACCATGAGCGCCTGGATTGGTCGCAGGGGCCTGCCGGTGCCCTTTTGGCCCGCGATTGTTGGACTGATGGTGCTTTTCCTGAGCGCATGCAGCGTGGCCGTGGCTCCGGTCGGAGAGCCGCTGCACGCCGATGCCGACACGGGCATCGCGGTGGTGTCCGTCACCCGCACGGGCTGGCGGGACTTCGACCTGTCCCTGGAGCTGACGGGGCCGGGCATGAGTGCTCCGCGCCCGATCAAGATCTTCGCGCACAGCAAATCGCGTGACTGGACAGGCGGACCCAAGCGGGACGTGACACCAGCGGACGCCCCGGAAGGGCGCTTGTTCGCGCTGAAGTTGGCCCCGGGCACGTACCACGTCAATAGCTGGTTCGGCACCTCCCGCAATGGCGGGGACTTTGAGGAGGGCTACCAGATCTCCGGGTACGACGTGGGTCTGTCCTTCACCGTGGTGCCCGGCACCATCACCTACGTGGGCAATGTGAATGTGGTGCTGCCGGACAAGCTGAACTACCAAGCCAATCTGACGCCCAGCTTCTATCGCATCGAGACGGGGCCCAAGGCCGAGCGGGATTTGGCGTTGTTGCGGCAGCGCTACCCCGGCACCGCCGCAGACGCCGTGCGCACCGATCCGATCCGGTTCGCGCATGCTGGTGCCCAGTTGCGGTACTACATCTACAACTACAAGGTCGGCGACAGGGCTGACCGAAAGTGATTCCTGCCGTCCCAGGCCGCGGGGGCGGCAGGTAGCTCCGCTCGCATCTGGCGTGGGGGGCCCGGCGGTCACGTACACCCAATCCCGATTCCACCGCAAGGAGCATGGCCATGGCAGAAGCAGAGCAGTTTGACCTCATCGTGATCGGCGCAGGCCCGGGGGGCTACGTGGCGGCCATCCGCGCGGCTCAGCTGGGCATGAAGGTGGCCTGCGTCGAAAAGCGGGACACGATGGGGGGCACCTGCCTGAACGTGGGCTGCATCCCCAGCAAGGCGCTGCTGGAGTCCAGCGAGCTTTATCACCAAGCCAAGGAAGATCTGGGGGTGCACGGGGTGCAGGTGGCCGGGGTAAAGCTGGACCTCAAGGCCATGATGGCCCGCAAGGACAAGATCGTGAGCGATCTGACCCGCGGGGTGGCCGGGCTGCTCAAGAAGAACAAGATTACCGCCGTGCACGGGATGGCCCGGCTGGTCTCGCCCACGGAGGTGGAGGTGACGCCTGGCGGCGAGGGCGGCAAGGCTCAGCGGCTGGCCGGCAAGCGCATCCTCATCGCCAGCGGCAGCGAGGCCGTGGGGTTGCCGGGCGTGCCGTTTGACGGCAAGCAGGTCGTCAGTTCCACCGAGGCGCTGGAGCTGGGCAAGGTGCCCAAGCACCTCATCGTCATCGGCGGCGGCGTGATCGGGCTGGAACTGGGCTCCGTCTGGCGGCGCCTGGGCGCAGAGGTCACCGTGATCGAAATGTTGCCCAAGCTGCTGGGGCCGCTTGATCAGCAGATCACCACGCAGGCCCAGCGCATTTTCACCAAGCAGGGCTTTGCGTTCCACCTGGATACCCGCGTAACGGGTGTGGAGCGCAATGGCGGGCAGCTCAGCGTGGCCGCGGAGCGCAAGGATGGCGAGAAGCTGAACGTGAAGGGCGACGTGCTGCTCGTGGCCATCGGCCGGCGGGCGTTTGCGGACGGCCTGGGGGCCAAGGAGCAGGGGGTGGAACTGGACGATCGCGGCCGCATCGTCGTCAATGAGGACTTCCGCACCAGTGTGCCCTCCATCTATGCCATCGGCGACGTGATCGCGGGCCCGATGCTGGCTCACAAGGCCATGGATGAGGGCGTCGCGGCCGTGGAGCGCATGGCGGGACGCAAGAGCCACATCACCTACGAGGCCATTCCCTGGATCGTCTACACTTGGCCGGAGATCGCCTGGGTGGGCTACGGGGAAGAAGAGTTGAAGCAGCAGGGCCGGGAGTATCGCGTGGGCACCTTTCCCTTCACGGCCACGCCGCGCGCCAAGACCATGGGCGAGACCAACGGCATGGTGAAGATGCTCGCGGATGCGCACACGGATCGGCTGCTGGGCGTGCTTATCATCGGCCCCCGGGCCTCCGAGATGATCGCCGAGGCGGCCGTGGCGATGGAATTCGGCGCCAGCGCGGAGGATCTGGCGCTATCCACGCACGCGCACCCCACGCTGGCCGAGGCCATGAAAGAGGCCGCCCTGGCCGTGGACAAACGCGCCATCCACCTGTAGTCGCGCGGCACCGGCTTCCACACCGGCGCCCGGGATTGGCTCGTCACCCCGGCGTTCACCAGCGGCAAGGGTCTGAAGGCCGGTTCAGTCCGCCGTGGCCAAGTGGAAGCCGTTGATCTCATCGCCACCGGGCGTACCGCCTTTCTGGTCGTACTTGAACCCATACAGTGGCATCCCGTCGTAGGTCCACTGCCGCAGGCCGTCGTGCCGGTCGATGATGCCGAACCGGCCGGACGCCGTGGCGTTGTCCGCGGCCCGTTCGGGCGGCCAAGTGAGGGTGCAGGTGTTGACGCAGTTGGATTTGCCGGCCGTGTCGTATCCGTAGGTATACAGCGCGGTGCCGTCGGGGTCGGTGAGGATCCTGCCAGCGTCAGTCTGCTTCACTTGAGGCTTGCCTGCGTAGCCTGCGAGCGCGGGCGATGCGGTCAGTGCGAGCATGAGGGCGGACAGGGCGACGACGGCAAGACTTACGGGCTGCTTCATCGGGGTCTCCTGCAGGTGTAATGGGTAGGTCATAGTGAACGCGCCGGGACGCGCTTGGCGGGTCTGTGCGGAGCGCTGCAACCGCACCGAACCGCATGGCTGTGCTTCAGCGATGTGTACATGAATTTGAGGGGCGGGCGCCGCCTTGGTTCGATCGGAAGCCCGCCGGTGCTTCGGGTGGGGTACGGAGCCACGCTCCGCAAGGGTCGAATGGAAACGCCCTCGCCAGCTTGCGGCGGGCATGGCAGATAGCACCAGACGCAAGCCATCGCAGCGACGTAGGGCCAGCCGGAACCCACGCGGTGCCGAGGACCAGCTAACGGGCTAGATGCCGAACCCGCCCAGCCACCAAGCCGTCAGGGCCAGCACGGCGCCGACCCCGGCTACGACCGCCACCACCATCAGCAGCCGTGCGCGGTAACCTCCAGCGGCTTCCTCCGATCGGTAAAGCCGATCGAACTGGAAGCGCTTGGCTACTTCTGGGCTTTCACTTTCCGTCAGCATGCGCTCGCGCTCGGATTCCAACTCGTGATCCGACTCGCCGCCGCCAGTATCCCTGGCGGCCAAGCGCTCGTACGCATCGATCAGCGTTGCTTTGTGGGGCGTGCTGTTCATCGCGTGCCTCCATGGGCGTGGGGATCGTGTGACGGCTCTCCGCTTCCCCGGCTGTCGGAAGCGTGGGCATCAACCCGCTCGGAATGCGGACCCGGCCACCCGTGCATCCTGGCCGCACCCCCTCCCCTCTATATGTCTATTCTAGCGCGTCTCCGGCGCGTCGCACAAAGCATCCTCCATGTGGGTGCCAACTCCCACGCTAGTGCCGCCCGGCGGCGGGCGTCGCGGGCGCATCGAGCCACAGGGTCAGGGATGAGGTCGTAGGCCTGGCCGTTTCCGTGAGGATAGCCTGCGCAGGCGCCAGCGCTTCCAGCGTGCGCTGGAGCGAGAGACCGAGCGGGCTCGGCACTGCGATAGCTGCCTGGGTTGCTCGCAGGTGGGCCGCGGCCCTCCGGGCAAGCGCCTGGCTGCCCGCTGGGCGGGGCCCCACAGCGTGCAGCCGCGCCGCGGCCAGCAGGATCAGGCCCTGCAGCAGATGGAACAGCGATGAGCCCCGCACCGACCGGGCCCACAGGGCCTCCCACACCTCGTGAGCCTCCCACCAGGCGCTGTGGTTGAAGAGGTCCACGCCGTAGCGGAAAACCTCCTGCGCATCCGGGCCCAGATCGGTGGGCTCGCGCCAGGTGCGTGCGGGCAGTCTGCTTGCGGGCTGGACGAGCGGGTCGGGTAACGCGGCACGTGGCATTCCGCTGCCCAGGCGCCAGGGCCGCTCGGGCAGCGGCAGCCAAGGTACATAGCGGGGCGGCCGGGATGCCATGCAGGCAGCGCGGGCGATCAGTAGCCGGTGGTGAAGAAGCTCACCAGTTCCTGACGAATCTCGAATTCCTTCATCTTGTCGAAGGCGAACAGGAACGGCAGCGTGTAGTGTCTCAGCTCGTGGTAATACGCGTCCGAGTCCCCAATGTCGCGCCGCCGGATCTCCAGCAGGTATGTGCCCTTGCGGGTAAAGGGCTTGATGTACGGAACCATGCGGATGGCATCCTCGCTGGCCTCCGGCAGGTGCGAGAGGCCCAACCCGAACAACAGGTACTGCTCCGGGTGATCCTCGCTCTGGAAGAATGCGTGCCGGAGCCCCTTCAGCATGCCGAAGGCGCGCACCACGTCCATCACCCACTTGATGAAGGCCGCCTTGGAGGCGGCATTGGCGCTGCGCCAGAATTCCGTATCGTTGAAGCCCGCCTCCAGCGTGTCGTGCAGCCCCAGGTAGTCCGTCATGTCCAGGTCTATCGGCTTGATGCGGCCCTTGAGCAACTGCGTCAACTGATGGCGCTGGTGCTCCTGGATCATGCGCTGGATCTCGGCCGGCGTCAGGCCCTTGAGCTGTTCCTCGCTGAGCTGGCTGAAGCGGCCCAGCCAGTCCTTGAGAAAGCGGGACTTGAGGTCCTCGTAGAGCCCGAAGCTGGGCATCTCGCGCACCTTGTCCTCCATGCGGCGCAGGGAGGAGGTGTTGACAGAACCGTCCTTGATCTTGGTGGTCAGGCCGCGCAGGGCGGCGCCCAGCTTGTGCAAGTCGGGCTCTGCCTGCGGGTAGTATGCGATCAGGTTAATCACGTGCGCGTTGGTGTTGGCGATCTTGCGGCCCAGCACCGCACGGTAGTCCTGCTCGCTCAGCACGCGCCGGTCGCGCTTGAGGAAGCTGCGCAGGTCGAGCCGGGCGCCGTCCTTGCCCTCGATCTCCGTGAGCGCCTTCAGGCGGTCGAGCACTGCGGCTTCGTTGCCGCCGGCCGTGAAGACCTGCGTAAGCTTGTCACGCAGCGTAGCCGAAGCGCTCTCCATGCCCGGCTGGGAGGAGATTTGCGTCAGGGCTTCCAGCCGCCAGCGCACTTCGTGAACCACGTCCTCCGACTTGAACTGGGCTTCGACCTCGGTAAGGAACCGCAGGGCGTCGAAGTCCGCATCGCCCTCCTCGTAGACCGACCGAAAGAATCCGGCTGCTTGGTCGCTGCTCATGGCATCATCCCTGCCCGCGCCCCCTAGTGGTGCCCGCGGTCCGCGCAGGCCGCGCCTGCCCGGGCACCCTGGCTGTGGGACTGCACGGGTCAGCCCACGTCGTGCGGCGCACCTTCCGCGAATCGAAAGGCACCCCCCCCCTTGGATTTGCCTTCATATAACAGCAATTCCGGGAAAGAAGGAACCGCGATTGCCCTGGGGATCGGGAAACATCACGCCGGCATCCCAAGGCCCGCCCCCCGGCCACGTGGGCATTGCCGGCGTTACAGGGCCGGCGCTGGCGAGCGCCAGGCCCCGCACGGGTCGCTCAGTATTGGGAATTGAAGAACTCGCGCAGCGACTTGGGCACTTCCAGTGCAGGCACGTGATCGAAGCCAAACATGAATGGCAGCGTGTAGTGCCGCAATTCGGCGTAGTAGGTGGTGGGGTCGCCTAGATGGCGGCGCCGCACCTCCAGCAGGTAGCCTGCCTTGCGTGTGAACGGCTTGATGTACGGAACCATGCGGATGGGTCCGTCCTCGGGCGTGGGCAGGCGCGCCAGCCCCAGCCCACACAGCAGGTGACAGTTCGGGTCCGCCTCGGATTGGAAGAAGGCATAGCGGTGCCCGTCCACCATCCCCACAGCCTGCACGACGCGCAGAATCCATTCCGCAAAGCCTCGCCGGACGGCGACGTTGGCTTTCGCCCAGAATGCCTCGTCCGTGAACTCGCCCTCCAGCGTGTCATGGACGCCCAAGTGCTCGCTGATATCGGCCTGGAGCGGGCGAACACCGGCCTTGACGAGTTGGGTCGTCTGGTGGCGCTGGTGCTCCAGGATCAGCCGCTGCACCTCGTCCGGCCCCAACTTGGCCAACTGTTGGTTGGAGATGCCGGCAAACCGTCCCAGCCAGTCGCGCAGGAAGCGATCCTTGAGCCGCTCATAGGTCCGGAAGGACGGCATCCCGCGGATGTTGTCCTCGATCGTCTTGACCGACCGCGTGCGCACTGCCGGGTCGAGGATCTTCACCGCCAGACCCTCCATCAGCTTGCGCAGGTGTCGCAGCGCAACCTCCTCATCAGGGTAATACGCGCTCAGATTGAGCACGTGCATCTGTGTGTTGGCGATCTTCTTGCGCAGGGCCTCGCGGTATTCGGACTCGTTGTAGATGCGCCGCTGTGATTTCAGGAAGTGTCGCAGATCCACGGGGCGACCGTCCTGCGTCTCAATCCGAGTGATGCCGCGCACCCGCTCCAGGATCGCCGACTCCTCCCCACCCCCCGCGAAGATCTGCGTCAGGCGGTCGCGCAGCACTTCGAACTCGGCTTCCATGCCGCGTTGATCGGAAAGCTCGTACAGCACTTCAAGCCGCCAGCGCACCTCCGTGAGCAGGTCCGGTGACTGGAAGAGCGCGTCTACCTCCGTAAGGAAGCGCTCGCCGTCGAAATCCACCTGCTGTCGCTGTAGATCCCGGAAGAAGGCCAACGACGCGCTTTGCGCTGCAATCATGGCGACGTCCCCACGTGATCGGCCCGGGCGGACCGGTGGCTCGTGCGAAGTTCTTTGCAGTCTAGCGCACGTTGCCAATGATGCGCAGCCCTCCGGTCGCCCGGCGGCATCGCGCACAGGTTCTCCGCACCGAGTGGCCATCCCAAGGCGATGCGGACGAGCCGGGCGTCGTGTTGAGGGCGTCCTAAATTTATATATTTTCGGACGTTTCGGCAACAAAAACAGCGCACGGGGTCTGTGCGCGGGAAGGGAAAGGCGGGCGAGCTTGGTTCGCCCGCCCGCCATCCAGGCGCCCGAAGGCGCCAGGACGGCTACCCTATGTTGCGGCCAGGGCGTCCGTCAGCTTGCTGAGGGTGCTGCGGGCATCGCCGAACACCATCATGGTGTTGTCCCGGTAGAACAGCATGTTGTCGATGCCGGCGAAGCCCGGGTTCATGCTGCGCTTGAGCACCATCACGGTGCGCGCGTCGTCCACCTTGAGCACGGGCATCCCATAGATAGGGCTGCTGGGGTCCTCATTGGCGGCGGGATTCACCACGTCATTGGCACCGATCACCAGCACCACGTCCGTATGCCGGAATTCCGGGTTGATCTCGTCCATGTCCTTCAGGAGATCGTAGGGCACGTTCGCTTCCGCCAGCAGCACGTTCATGTGCCCCGGCATGCGCCCCGCCACGGGGTGGATGGCATACTTGACGTCGATGCCACGTTGTTCCAGCGCGTCTCCCAGGTCGCGCACAGCGTGCTGGGCCTGTGCCGCGGCCATGCCGTAGCCGGGCACGAAGATCACCGACGAGGCGTTCTCCAGCACAGTCGCGGCGTCCTCGATGGTATAGGGCTTCACCGCGCCACCACCGGGCACGTCGACCGCAGCGCCGCCGCCGGCCGAAGCCTCGGTGAGTCCGAAGCCGCCGAAGAGCACGTTCCAGATGGAGCGGTTCATGCCCTTGCACATCTCGTTGGTGAGGAAGATGCCCGAGGCACCGACCAGCGAGCCTGCGATGATGAGCACGTTGTTGGAGAGCACGAAGCCGGCCAGACAGCCCGCAATGCCCGAGTAGGAGTTCAACAGCGCGATCACGACCGGCATGTCCGCACCGCCGATGGGAATCACCACCAACACCCCCAGCACCAAGGCCACGACGGCAATGATGGTCACCAGCATGGGCTGAATTGGGTTCAGCACCACCGCCACGATGCACCCCACCGAGATGAGCGTCAGCACCAGGTTCAGCATGTGCTGGCCCTTGAACACGGTGGGCTGCCCAGAGATCACCTCCTGCAGCTTGGCGAAGGCGATCAGGCTCCCCGTGAGCGTGACCCAGCCGACAAAGATCGTCAGCATGGTCACAGTGGTGAGGAAGTGCGTCTGGTTGTGCATCTCCCGCATGTACTCGGAAATGCCCACCAGCGCCGAGGCGGCACCACCCAAGCCGTTGTACAGCGCGACCATCTGCGGCATGGCCGTCATCTGCACCATGCGCGAGGCCACGATGCCGATGAGGGCACCCACCGCCATTCCCAAAATGATCCAGCGGAAATCGGTGATTTCGCCGCCGAACAGCGTGACGCCGACGGCCAGGGTCATGCCCACGGCGGACAGGTAGTTGCCGCGCCTGGCCGTCTCGGGGGAACTGAGCATCTTGGTGCCCAGGATGAACAGCACGGAGGCAATCAGGTAGACGGCCTCCAGCACATTGGAACTGAACAATGCAGTACTCATGGCGGGGGCCTCACTTGCGCTTGAACATGCGCAGCATGCGGTCGGTGACCATGTAGCCACCCACCACGTTAACCATGCCGCAGATCACGGCGGCGGTACCCAATGCGATGTGCAGGGTATCGCCGCCAAAGCCCGCCGCCACCACCGCGCCCACCAGCGAGATGCCGGAAATGGCGTTGGTGCCGGACATGAGGGGAGTGTGGAGCATCGGAGGGACCTTGGAGATCACCTCGAACCCCACGAACACCGAGAGCACAAATACATAAATGCCGACCAAAAATACGGGGACCATGCGCAACTCCCTTTCTAGCTGGATCCACCAGATGACCGTACCGGCAACGCCGCGCTACACCGCCCATCCTGCAACGATGTATCAGCACTTGCGCGCCGAGTCTTCATACCCCTCAGCTCTGCTGAAGGCTGGGGTGCACGATCTTGCCCCCATGGGTGACCACGACGCCGGCGGTGATGGGATCCTCCATGTTGAACTGGAGGCCGCTCTCGCCCAGCAGGTGCATCACCAAGTTGCTGAGGTTCTTGGAATACATCTGACTGGCGTGCACGGCCATCAGGCTGGGCAGGTTGGCCGTGCCGATGATGGTGACGCCATGCTTCACGACCGTCTTGTTGAGCTCGCTCAGTTCGCAGTTGCCGCCTCCTTCCACCGCCATGTCCACAATGATGGAACCCGGCTTGAGTTGCTGTACCATCGCCGTGGTTAGCAGCACCGGCGCGCGCCGTCCGGGAATTTGGGCCGTGCTGATGACGACGTCGGTGCGGGGCAGTTGCTTGGCGATCAACTCCAGTTCACGCGTGTGCTGGTCTTCGCTGAGCGCCTTGGCATAACCACCGGCGTCCTGGGCCTCTTCGGAGGAGACATCGAGACCCAGGAAGCGGGCTCCGAGACTCTCCACTTCGCCTTTCACCACGGGCCGCGTATCGAAGGCCTGCACGACGGCCCCCAGCCGCTTGGCCGTAGCGATGGCCTGCAGCCCAGCCACGCCCGCACCCAGGATCAGCACGTGAGCCGGGGGCACGGTGCCTGCTGCCGTCATGAACATGGGGAAGAAGCGCGGGAAGGCATCGGCCGCCAGCAGCACCGCCTTGTAGCCGGCCACCGTCGCCATGGAGCTCAGCGCGTCCATGTTCTGGGCACGGGTGATGCGGGGCACCATCTCCATGCTCATCGCCGTGATGTTCCGCGCGGCCAGCTTCTCCAGCATTTCGCGTCGCGCAAAAGGCTGCAGAAAGGCGATCAGCGCGCTCCCTTCCTTCATGGCGGACACCTCGTCCGGCAGCCCATTCTCGCCGGTGGCCGGAGCCTGTACCTTCAGCACCAGATCCGCGCCGAGCACCGCCTCGTGGGCGCTTTCCACCGTGGCGCCCGCGGCGCGATAGGCATCGTCCTCATGCGAGGCCGCAACGCCGGCGCCGGATTCCACCACCACCTCGGCGCCTTTCTCAATCAGTCGCTTGACCGTGTCCGGAATGAGCGCGACCCGGGTCTCGCCGGGGAACACTTCCTTGGGAATTCCAACCTTCATGGCCAGGATCTCGTCAAAGTGCGG
>Ga0102953_1000349_pt1 | contig 32926 bp, 24 predicted proteins | sample SalPon2A_C_D2_MG_FD_78509 | JGI IMG/M metagenome (GOLD analysis project Ga0102953, IMG submission 78509) | Soil microbial communities from South San Francisco under conditions of wetland restoration - Salt Pond MetaG R2A_C_D2_MG | ecosystem: Environmental > Terrestrial > Soil > Wetlands | place... | reverse complement strand
GCTGTTCACCGCCGAGAACGAGGAGCTGGACCGGTTCGCCGATGCCAGCGAAGGCTACCGGAGCTACGGCCTGGCCAGGCGGCTGCAGTCCGGCATCATGCAGGCGGGCGTCGGCCTCAGCTCCGGCTTCGGCACCGGCGCGCTGCTGCTCCTGGGCGGCTGGATGATCGTGCTCAAACAGTCCGGGTCCCCGCTGCCGTTCGGCGCCGCCGGGCTCAGCACCGGCGAGCTGACCGCCTTCCTGCTCTACGTGAGCGAGCTGGTCACCCCGGTGGTCTTCGTCCTCAACTTCAACAACCAGCTGCAGGCAGGCGCCGCCGCGCTGGAGAGGATCGACGAGCTGTTCGCCGAGGCGCCCGAGGTGGGCGGGGCGGAGGCCGCCGCCGCGGCAGGGGCGTTGACCTTCGAGGGCGTCGCCTTCCGCTACCCGGGTTCGGAGGCGCGCGCGCTCGACGGTCTCGACCTGACCGTTCCGGCGGGCGCCACCGTCGCCCTGGTGGGGCCCTCCGGGGCGGGGAAGAGCACCGTCGTGCGGCTGCTCGGTCGCCTCTACGACCCGGACGAGGGCGCCATCCGCCTGGGCGGCCGCGACCTGCGTGAGCTCGAGCTGCCGGCGCTGCGCGGAGCCCTCGCGGTCGTGCCGCAGGACCCCACCCTCTTCTCGGGCAGCGTACGCGACAACATCCGCTACGCAAGACCCGACGCCGACGATGCCGAGATCACCGAGGCGGCCCGGCTCGCCAACGCGCTGGACTTCATCCGCGCGCTTCCCGGGGGCTTCGACACCGAGGTCGGCGAGCGCGGCGTCAAGCTCTCCGGCGGCCAGAAGCAGCGCATCGCCATCGCCCGCGCGCTGCTCCGCGGCGCCACCCTGCTGGTGCTCGACGAGGCGACCTCGAACCTCGACAGCGAGTCCGAGGCGGTGATCCAGGACGCCCTGGGGGGGCTGTTCACGCGCCGCCGCGACGTCACCAGCCTGGTGATCGCCCACCGGCTGTCCACCGTTCGCAACGCCGACCGGATCGCCGTCCTGGACCGCGGTCGGGTGGTCGAGCTGGGCGACCACGCGGCGCTGCTCGAGCTGGGCGGGCTGTACGCACGGCTCCATGCCATCCAACAGCAGGACGGCAGCGAGGCCGCGCAACCACGGCCGGCGGAGCGCCGTGGTTGAGGTCCGGCCGGCGGCGGCGCGCCGCCGCGGCGCGCCCCGGAGCGCGCGGTGAGGGAGGCGGCTCACGGGCTGATCGCCCTCGGCTCCGGGAACCCGGTCAAGCGTCGCGCCTTGGAAGGCGCCCTGGGGCGGCTCCTGGGGGCGGAGCTGCCACGCCTGGCGTGCATGGAGGTGGCCTCGGGGGTGCCCGGGCAGCCCTGGGGCGACGCCCAGACGCGCAGGGGCGCCGCGAACCGCGCGCGAGCGGCGCTGGAGGGGGCCGGCGCCCACGGCGCGGCGATCGGCGTCGGGCTCGAGGGCGGCGTCGCCGCGCAGCGGGGTCGCCTGTGGGCCTTCTCCTGGGCGGTCGCGCTCACCGCGCGGGGGGACGAGGCGGCGGCGCGCAGCGCCGCCTTCGCGCTCCCCGTCCGCGTCGCCGCCATGGTGGAGGGCGGGCTGGAGCTGGGCGAGGCGATGGACAGGGTCTTCGGGGTACGAGGCAGCAAGCGCGACCAGGGAGCGGTCGGGTTGCTCACGGGCGGGGCCCTCGGCCGAGCGGAGCTCTACGAACAACCGGCGCTGCTGGCGTTGGCGCCGTTGCTGCTGCCGGATCTCCATCGAGGCTGACGCGCGGGGCCCGCCACGAGAGCGGCCGCCCGGCATGCGCCGGGCGGCCGTCGCCCTTCGGGCGGGATCCGATCGGTCAGGCGCGCGCGCCCGGGCCGCTGGAAGGCTTCTCCTCGGCGGGCGGCACGAAATCGGACTCGCCCGACTCGGCCGTCACCAGCGTGCGTTCCAGCACCTCCCGGAAGTCGTGGACCGCCGTGATCTTCAGGTCCTGCAAGATCGCGTCGGGTACGTCCTCGAGGTTGGCCTCGTTGTCGGCGGGGAGGATGACGTTGTAGATCCCGGCCTGGTGCGCGGCCAGCAGCTTCTCCTTGACGCCGCCGATGGGCAGCACGCGTCCGCGCAGCGTGATCTCGCCGGTCATGGCGATGTCGCCGCGGACCGGCCGGCCCGACAGGGCGCTCACCACCGCGGTGGCGATGGCGATGCCGGCCGAAGGCCCGTCCTTGGGGGTGCCGCCCTCCAGGACGTGGACGTGCAGGTCCTGCTTCTCGTGGAAGGACTCCGGAAGGCCGAACTCGTCGGCGTGCTTGCGAAGGTAGGCGATGCCGGCCTGGGCGCTCTCCTTCATCACGTCACCGAGCTGCCCCGTCAGCGCCACGTTGCCCTTGCCGGGGACGGCGACCGCCTCGATGTCGAGGGTGACGCCGCCGACGGAGGTCCAGGCGAGACCGTGGGCGAGGCCCAGCTGGGGCTGCTTCTCCGCCTGCTCGTCGCGGTAGGGGGGCACACCCAGGTAGGCGCGCACCTTCTCGCCGTCGACGACGCGCTCGCCGTCCCACGACTCGCTGAGGTACTCGCGCGCCGCCTTGCGCGTGCCCTTGGCGATGAGGCGGTCCATGTTGCGGACGCCGGCCTCGCGCGTGTACTCCGTGACGATGCGGCGCACGGCCTCGTCCGTGATCTCGATCTTTCCCGCCAGGCCGTGATCCTTGACCTGTTGCGGGATGCGGTAGCGCCGCGCGATCTGGATCTTCTCCTCGAGGGTGTAGCCCGGGATGTGGATGACCTCCATGCGGTCGAGCAGGGGCCGCGGGACCGTGGCGAGGGTGTTGGCGGTCGTGATGAACATGACCCGCGAGAGGTCGTAGGGGATCTCCAGGTAGTGGTCGGAGAAGGTGTTGTTCTGCTCCGGGTCGAGCACCTCGAGCAGCGCCGAGGAGGGATCGCCGCGGAAGTCGGCCGTCATCTTGTCGACCTCGTCCAGGAGGAACACGGGGTTCACCGTGCCGGCCGTCTTCATGCCCTGGATGATGCGCCCGGGTAGCGACCCGATGTAGGTGCGACGGTGGCCGCGGATCTCGGCTTCGTCACGGACGCCGCCGAGGCTCATGCGAACGAACTTCCGGTTGAGGCTGCGGGCGATCGATTTGCCCAAGCTGGTCTTGCCGACCCCTGGGGGGCCCACCAGGCAGAGGATGGGAGCCTTGTACTCGGACTCCTCCTGCTTCGCGGTGAGCTGGCGCACCGCCAGGAACTCCAGGATGCGCTCCTTGGGCTCCTCGAGCGCGTAGTGGTCCTCGTTGAGGATCTGCTCGCTGTGCTCGATATCGAGCCGTTCGTCGTCCGCCTCGCTCCAGGGGAGCTCCAGCATGGTGTCGAGGTAGGTGCGCACCACCGTGCCCTCGGGAGAGCCGCCGGACATGCGCTCGAGCCGCTCGATCTCCTTGAGCGCCCGCTCCTTGGCGTAATCGGGCATGTTCTTCGCCTCGACCCGCTCGCGAAGCTCCTCGGTCTCGGAGGCGTCGTCGTTGCCCAGCTCGTGCTGGATGGCCTTCATCTGCTCGCGCAGGTAGTACTCGCGCTGGTTGGAGTCCATCTGCTGCTTGACGCGCGCGCTGAGCTGCTTCTCGGTGTCGAAACGCTCCAGGTCGCGGGTGAGGAAGCCGTAGACCAGGTCCAGGCGCTTGTGCGCGTCCGCCTCCTCGAGGACCGCCTGCTTGTCGCCCACGTCCCAGGTGGCGTACTTCGCGACGACGTCGGCGAGCGGGCCCGCCTCGCGCAGGCCACGCAGGTTCTCCAGGTGGAACGAGTCCAGCCGAAGGTTCTTGTTCTGCTGGGCGTACTCGGCGAAGGCCTGCTTGGCTTGCTCGACCAGCGCCTGCCCTTCCTCGCTCTCGCTCGCCACCTCCGCGATGATGCTGACCTGGGCGCGCAGCGAGGCACCGGCCAGGTAGGCGTCGATGTGGGCACGCTCACGGCCCTCCACCAGCACCTGAAGGGTGTCGTCGGGGAGCCTGATCACCTGCTTGATCACGCACATCGTGCCGACGTCGAAGAGGTCCTCGCCCGCCGGGTCGTCGATGCGCCCCTCACGCTGGACCACGAGCAGCACGCGGTTGTCACCGGCCTGCGCTTCCTCGAGCGCCCGCTTCGACTTCGGGCGCCCGACGTCCACGTTCTCGAGGGTGCGTGGGAGCACCACTTGCGTGCGCAAGGCGATGACAGGCAGTTCCCAATCCATGCCTCAGTAAACCCTGCGCCGCACGCAGGCGTCGGTAAGGTGGCTGACCACCCCTGCCGCCACCGCGCGCCGCTCAGGGCGGCGCACGTGCCGTGCCCAACGGCTCAGCGGCGGTATCTGTTGCCCGGCTCGGGCGTGGTCACGCGCCGCCCGGCCGCGCGCAGCTCCGCGGCGAAGGCGTCCATCGCGTCGGGCTCGCCGTGCACGAGGAACGCCTCGGCGTCGCCGGTGGCGTCCAGCCAGCGCCGGAGGTCGTCGTGGTCGGCATGGGCGGAGAAGCCGTTGATGGTGTGGATGCCGGCCCGCACCCGGATCTCATCGCCGAAGATGCGCACCCGCTCCGCCCCCGAGACCAACGCGCGGCCCAGCGTTCCGGACGCCTGGTAGCCGACCACCACGACGCTCGCATCCGCCCGCCAGAGGTTGTGCTTGAGGTGGTGGAGGATGCGCCCGCCGGTCATCATCCCGGACCCGGCCAGGATGATGGCGCCGCCCTCGACGGCGTTGATCGCCTTCGAGGCCTCGGTGTCCACGGTGAACTCCAGCGTGGGCGGGGCGAACGGATCCCGCCCCTCGGCCAGGACCTCCTTGACCTCGTCGCGGAACTCGTTCTTCCCGTGCTCGTAGAAGCGGGTCAGCCGCGTCGCCATGGGCGAGTCCAGGAAGACGCGCACCCTGGGGATGGCGCCCCGCTCCATCAGCCGCCGGATCTCGTACAGCACCGCCTGGCTGCGCTCCAGGGCGAACGTCGGGATGAGCACGTTGCCCCCCGTGCCCAAGGATGACGCCAGGACGGACCCGAACTCCTGCTCGGTAGCCTCGCGGCTGCGATGGTTGCGCTCGGCGTAGGTCGTCTCCACGAGCACGAGGTCGCATGCCTGCGGGAGCTCCGCGGGTGCCTGCAGCGCGCTCTCGCGGTTGCCCAAGTCGCCCGAGAACAGCAGCCGCGTGCCGCCGTGATCGAGCTCGATGGTGGCGCTGCCGAGCACGTGGCCGGCCGGCCGGAAACGCGCCCGCGCGCCGCCGGGGAGCGAGACCGGGGTGTCCATGTCGATCGTCCGGAACAGCTCCATGGTGCGGTCGACGTCTGCATCGTGGTAGAGCGGCGGGAGGACCTCGTCCTCCCGGCCTGCGCGCGTGGCCCTGCGGAGCTCACGCCGATGGTCCTCCTCCTGCAGCTTGGCCGCGTCGCGGAGGATCACCTCGGCGATGTTGCGGGTGGCGCCGGTGGCGTAAATCGGCCCGCGGTAGCCGCGCTCGACCAGCAGCGGCAGGCGGCCGACGTGGTCGAGGTGGCCGTGGCTCACCAGCACCGCGTCCACCCCCGCCGGCTCGAACGGGAACTCGGCGCGGTTGTCGGCCTCGGCCTCATGCCCACCCTGGAACAGGCCGCAGTCGAGCAGGAACTCGGTGCCGTCCAGGCGAACGTGGTGACAGCTTCCCGTGACGGTGCGGGCGGCCCCTGCGCAGGTGATCTCCACCGCAGACCCCTTCCGGCACCTGATCCGTCGGGCGCGGGCGCAGCCCGCACGTCGGCGCGCCGCCGCTACCCGATACCGCGGACGGTGCCGTCGCTTATACTACCGGCGACGCGCAAGCCGTCGGAGCCTCACACGTGTTGGCATCTCTCTCCGTACACTCCTACGCCACCGTCAGGATCGCCTCCCCGGCGGACCTCGCTGCCGTTCGCGAGGTGGCCGAGACGACCTGGCACGCCACCTACCAGGGCATCCTCCGCAAGGCCACCATCGACGCCTTCCTGCGCCGCAGCTACACGGACTACCGCATCCTGGCGGCCGTCAACGACGGCGGCCTGTGGGTGCTCGAGGAGGACGGTCGGGTGGTGGGGTACGAACGCCTGAGCATGCGCGGCGACGTCGGCTACATCGGCGCCATCTACGTCCTCCCGGAATCGCAGCACCAGGGTCACGGCCGGCGGCTCATCGACACCGCCCGCCCCTGGTTCGCCGCGCGCGGGGCGCACGAGATCCGGCTCACGGTGGCCGAGCGGAACCACGCCGCGCGGGGCTTCTACGGCCACCTCGGCTTCGAGGAACGCGAGGCGGTCGACACCCAGCTCATGGGGGAGCCGCTCGCCGAACGGGTGTGCGTGCTGCGCCTGCTCCAGCCCTACCTGTTCGGTTCGTAACAGCCACGCGCACCGCCCGGGGCGTTGTGGCGTCGCCCGCGGCGACGCTCACGCGGCGTGCCATGTCAGGCGGCCGCCCGTGAGCCGCGCCGAGACGCGGCCCGACTCGCGGAGGTAGCTGAGGTAGGCCGACACCGTGCACAGGTTGAGGTGGTAGCGCGGCAGGTCCTGGATGGCGACTCCCAGGACCTCACAGACCCCGGCCAGGACCGCCTCGGTACCCACCCCTGCGCAGGCCGCCTCGACCGCTTCGGCCGCCCGGTCCACCGCGGCGCGATTGGCCCGCACGGAGGCGCCCAGGTCCTCGCTGGGGTCGCCGTGACCGGGGACGGCGACGCGCACGCCGCTGCGCCCGACCACCTCGAAGGCGGCACGCTGCTTGCCGATGTCCTGGCCGAAGGGGAGAGCGTACTTCTCCAGGACGCCGTCCCCGAAGAACGCATCGGCGGCCAGCAGCACGTCGTCGACCCGCAGGGCAAGCTGGCGGTGGGCGTGGCCGGAGGTGTCGAGCGCCTCGAAGTCGACGCCGCAGAGGCTGAGGGGACCTTCCTCGATCTCCTGGTGCACCGGCGAGGCCTCCGCCTGGAGCCACTTGGAGAGGAGCTCGCGAGGCGGCCTGGCGCCGTGGAAGAGGTAGACAGGCTCCAGGTACGGCGCGCGGATGATGCTCGCTTCGAACGGCGGAGCGTAGACGCGTGCCTCCGGGAACTGGCGCAGGAGGTAGGCGTTGCCACCGAAGTGGTCGGCGTGGGAATGGGTGTTGACGATGGCGGCGGGCGTGACCGCGAGCGCCTCACAGGCCTTGCGCAGCGCGCGCCCGTACTCCTTGTCCTGCCCGCTGTCCACCACCACCGCCCGGGCGTCGTCGCCGATCACCAGCGCACAGTTGACGCCGCCGGGCAGGTAGTACACGCGCTCGCTGAGCTGAACCGGCTCCGCTCGGGCCACGGTGCCCCCTTCCGCCGTTCCGCGCGCTCGCGCCGGCACGGTCCGGACACCATATCAGCACTCCCGGCGGCGCCCCTCATGGGGGCGTCCCGTCAGCCGCGGCGGATCTCGGCCAGGTAGAAGCCGTCCAGCCCGTCCAGGGGCAGGACGTACACGCCGTGACCCACCGCCACGTGGGGAACGCCGACCCGCTCCCCCAGGCCGCTGGAGCGAAGCGCCGGGTCCGCGTCGAGCAGGGCGGCGATCTGGTCGTCCCCCTCCGCCCGCGTGAGCGAGCAGACCGCGTAGACGAGGCGCCCGCCCGGCTCCAGGAGCGCGCCCGCCGTGCTCAGCATGGCCCTCTGGCGCGCCGCCGCCGCGGTGACGTCGTCCGGAGTCAGCCGCAGCTTGATCTCGGGGTGGCCGCGCAGCGTGCCCGTACCGGTGCAAGGGGCGTCCAGGAGCACGGCCGGCGACGCGGGAAGGTCGGCCCTGAGGGTCAGGTCCGCCGTACGGTGCTCCGCGCTCAGCCCCAGCCGCGCCAGGTTGTCGTTCATGGCGCGCGCCTTCCCCGCGTCGATGTCGACGGCGGTGACGCGCGCGCCGGCCGCCGCGAGCTGGGCCGTCTTGATGCCGTTTCCCGAGGCCAGGTCGAGGACCCGCTCGCCTGCTGCGGGGGCGAGCAGTGCCGCCGGCAGGGTGGAGGTCGGGTTCTGCGGCTGCACCTTGCCGAGGCGGTAGGCCTCGAGCGCGCCCAACGGCACCGGCGCCCGCACCCTGAGGGTGCCCGGCAGCGGTCCCGGTTCCACCTCACAACCTTCGGCCCGCAACGCGTCCGCCGCGTCCTCGGCGTAGGCACGCAACCACAGCGGTCCGGGCAGCAGCATGGCCTCGGCGGCGCGGTGAGCGGCCTCCGTGCCGAGAGCGGCCTCGAACTGCGCCAACAGCCAGCCCGGCAGGGACAGCGCGCTCTCGCGCGCGCCGTCGGCGGGGTCCTCGACGCGTCGCAGCACGGCGTTGGCCAGGCCCGCCAGGTGCGGGTTCCTGCGCTTGACCACGTCGACCCAGGCATCCACCGCGGCGTGGCGCGGCGTGCCCCGTACCAGCAGCTCGTAGGCGCCCAGGCGCAGGGCCGCTCGGGCGTCGTCGGGCAGGCGCTCGGGCGCTCGCAGCCGCTGCGCGAGAGCCGCATCCAGGCGCGGCAGGTGCCGAAACGTCCCGTAGGCGAGGTCGGTGACGAAGGAGCGGTCGCGACCGTCGAGCCGCGCGACGTCGCGCGAGCGCCGCAAGCTGGGGGCAAGGAAGGCGCCGCGCAGAACGCGGCGCACGACGCTCACAGCAACGTCCCTGGCGGTCCCGGCAGGTCCCTCCGCGGGCGCCGCCGGGTCCTCGGAGGGGGCGCCGCCATCGCGCCCCTCCCGAGCGTTCACCGGCGCGCGGCGCCGAGGAAGTAGAGCAGGTAGGCGATGGCCGTGGCGGCCGCGGCGACGTAGGTCATGGCGGCGGCGGTCAACACCTTGCGGGCGCCGGCCTGGTCCTGCGCGGTGACCAGCCCCAGCTTCTGGAGCTGAACCATGGCGCGCCGGCTGGCGTCGAACTCGACGGGAAGGGTGACCAGGTGGAACACCACCGCGGCGGCGAAGAGCACCACGCCCGCGGTCAGCAGCGGCTTGCCGGCGGCCCCGAGGAAGAGCCCGAAGACGGCCAGCATGGGCCCGAACTGGCTCCCGATGTTGGCCACGGGGAGGATCGCCGAACGCCAGGAGAGCGGCGCGAACGCGCGGGCGTGCTGGAGGGCGTGACCCGTCTCGTGTGCGGCGACCGCCATGCCGGCGACGCTGGCGCTGCGGAAGTTGTCGGCCGACAGGCTCACGACCTTCTTGCCCGGGTCGTAGTGGTCGGTGAGCTGCCCCTGGACGGCCACCACCTGCACGTCGGTGATGCCGTTCGCCTGCAGGATCGATCGCGCCACCTCGGCGCCGCTCAAGCCGGCCGCGTTGGCGCGCTTCATCCACGTGCCGTAGGTGCTCTTGAGCCAGCCCTGGATGGCCAGGGACGCCACGAAGGCGACCAGGCCGATGACGATGTAACCACCGTAATAACCGAAGAACATGCTTGCTTGAGTCCTCCCTGCGGGACCCGCCAGGCGCGCGAGCCGGACGGGTGGAGACATGAGCCGCGCGGCACGCCCACCGGGCGTGCCAGCTTGAGCTAAGTATACTCAGGTAATGTGAGAAGAACCGGCGGCATGCGACAGCGCCCCGGGCCGGTCCAGGCGGTGCTCACGCGCGCGCACACCGGTGGCGCGGCGCGTCCGAACCGGCCGCAGGGCAGCGGGCGTCAGGGCTTGGCGACCTCCATGGACTCCACGGCGAAGCGCACGGCCGTACGCTCCTCGTTCTGGAGCTCGAGCTTCACGAACGAAGGAACGGTGCGCAGGTCCAGCCCCTCGGCCTCGATGTAGGAACGTGCGATCGCGATCGCCTTCACGGCCTGGTTCACGGCGTGGGGACCGATCGCCTGGACCTCGACCTCACCCTCGTTCCTGAGGATGGCGGCGATGGCCCCTGCGACGGAGTTGGGTCGAGACGATCCGGAGACGCGTAGGATTTCGATGGTGGACCTCCTGAGGTGTCGTGGAAGCGAGCCTCCCCTCAGCGGAGAGAACGGGCCGTTGCAGGGCTCCCGAGGGCTCGCGATCGACGAAGTGCGCAACTCCTCCTCTGGTTCTCCGCTGGCCTCCCTTACGGCCTTCCTTCTCTTCCTCGACGACAGTCGCCCTAGTGTGCGGCATGAAGGGCGCGCCTCGCAAGCGCGGTTGCCACGCCGGGATTCCTTGACACCCGGCGCAGGTGGTCCGTATACTCCCCCCCAATGACGAAGCGCCCCTGCGGTATCGCGTTCGAGAGCGGCCTGGTACTAGGTCTCAGGGGTTGCGCTGCGTAGTCGTTCTCATTGACGCCTGTGGCCCCGCCTCCTTATGAGCAAGGCGGGGCCTTTTGTTAGTTGGAGCCACGACGGAACGAGACGGAGGAGCCATGAAAGGTGCAGAAGCTCTGTTGAAGGCGCTGGAACGGCAGGGGGTCGACGTCGTCTTCGGGCATCCCGGCGGCGCCATCCTGCCCGTCTACGACGCGCTCTACGACTCGCCTATCAAGCACGTGCTGGTACGGCACGAACAGGCGGGGGCCCACGCCGCGGATGCCTACTACCGCGCCTCCGGGCGGGTGGGCGTCTGCTTCGCCACCAGCGGGCCGGGGGCGACGAACCTGGTGACCGGCCTGGCGACCGCGCAGATGGACTCCTCGGCGGTCGTGGCGATCACCGGCAACGTGGCCACCGCCCTCATCGGTACCGACGCCTTCCAGGAGGCCGACGTCTACGGGATCACGGGGCCGGTCACCAAGCACAACTATCTGGTGAAGCGGGTGGAGGATATCCCCAGGGTGGTGGCGGAAGCGTTCCACATCGCCTCGACGGGGCGCCCCGGGCCGGTCCTCATCGATATCCCCAAGGACGTCCAGCAAGCGGAGTTCCGCGGCAGCTTCGATGTCGAGATCGAGCTCCCGGGGTACCGCCCGACCGTGGTCGGCAACGCCAAGCAGATCCGCCGTGCCGCCGAGGCGATCCGCAAGGCCGAGCGTCCCGTGATGATGGTGGGCGGCGGCGGCCAGGTGGCCTACCAGGCGGTCATGGCCTTCGCGGAGAAGACGAACATCCCTGTGATCACCACGCTGATGGGCATCGGCGCCTACCCGGCCGGCGAACGGCAGGCCCTGGGGATGCCCGGCATGCACGGCACCGTCACGGCCAACCGGGCCATCACGCACTGCGACCTGATCGTGGGCGCCGGCCTGCGTTTCGACGACCGGGTGACCGGCAAGATCAGCCGCTTCGCTCCCAACGCCACGGTGGTCCACATCGACATCGATCCCGCCGAGATCTCCAAGCTGGTCAAGGCGCACGTGCCCGTCGTCGGGGATCTGCGCGACGTGCTGCCGCGGCTCGGTGACGCCCTCGAGCCGCTCGCCATCCAAGACTGGTGGCGGCAGCTGGAGGAGTGGAAGGGCATGTACCCCGAGCGCTACAAGCGCGATCAGCCTCTCGTCTCGCAGGAGGTCATCCAGCTGCTGCACGAGGCCACGGGAGGCGACTGTGTGGTGACCACCGAGGTCGGGCAGCACCAGATGTTCTCCGCCCGGCTCTTCCCGACCACGCGGCCACGGACCTTCATCACCTCCGGCGGCCTCGGCACCATGGGGTTCGGCCTGCCCGCAGCCGTGGGCGCAGCCTTCGCCAGGCCCGGCGAGCGCATCGTGTGCATCGCCGGGGACGGCTCGGTGCAGATGAACATCCAGGAGCTCGCCACCATCTACAAGCATCAGCTCCCGGTGGTGATCGCCATCCTCAACAACGGCGTCCTGGGCATGGTGCGGCAGTGGCAGGAGATGTTCAGTGCCGAGCGGTACAGCGAGATCTACCTCGCCGACTCCAACCCCGACTTCGCGAAGCTCGCGCAGGCCTACGGCATCGACGGTTACAACGTCTTCGACCGTGAGACCGCGCAGAAGCTCATCCCCGAGGTGCTCGCGAGCGGCAAGCCCGCCCTCGTGAACTTCTTCGTGTACGAAGCGGAGAAGGTGTTCCCGATGATCCCGGCCGGGGCAGGCGTCGACGAGATGATCGTCGGAGATCAGGATCCCGACGAGGTGCCCGCGTGAGCGCGCGCGACCCGGAGGTGCACAGGTGAGCATCCACAAGCACGTCATGAGCGTCACGGTGCGCGACCAGCCGGGCGTGCTGGTCCGCATCGCCGGCCTCTTCGCTCGCCGCGGGTTCAACATCGAGTCGCTGTCGGTGGCGCAGTCCGAGGAGCCCGGCATCAGCCGCACCACCTTCGTGGTCGCGGGCGAGGACGACACCCTCGAGCAGCTCCAGAAGCAGCTCCAGAAGCTCATCGACGTCATCAAGGTCATCGACCACAGCGAGGCCAAGTTCATCGATCGGGAGCTGATGCTGATCAAGGTGAAGGTGAAGAGCCCCGACGATCGCGTGGAGATACGCCAGATCGCACAGGACTTCCGCGCCCGCATCGTCGATGTCGCCAGGCACGCCCTGGTGTTCGAGGTCACCGGCGACGAGGGGAAGATGAACGCCTTCATCGCCCAGATGCGCGACTTCGGCATCGTCGAGCTCATCCGCACCGGCCGCGTGGCGCTGCCCCGCAGCGAGGCCGATGCGGCACGACTAGCCGCGGTCCGGACCCGAGCCGCCTGAGTCCACCGCGATCACCAGCACACGCGGTACCAGGCTCCGGCCCGGACCGACCGCTCACGCCGGCGCAGGGCCGGACCGGAACCCCTCCGGCGTACGCCCCGCCGAGCCCCACGACGAAGGAGACGGCAACCAGCATGGCGACCATCTATTACGACGACGACGCGAACCTCGAACACCTCCGCGGACAGACCATCGCGGTGATCGGTTACGGCTCACAGGGTCACGCCCACGCCCTCAACGCCAAGGACTCGGGCCTCGACGTGGTCGTGGGGCTGCGGAAGGGATCGTCCTCCTGGACGGAGGCCGAGGCGGCGGGACTCAAGGTCATGGAGGTCGCCGATGCCGCCCGCACCGGTGATCTGGTCATGGTGCTCCTTCCGGACGAGGTGCAGGGCGCCATCTACCGGGAGAGCATCGGCCCCAATCTGGAGGAAGGGAACGCGCTGCTGTTCGCGCACGGCTTCAACGTGCACTTCCACCAGGTGCGGCCGCCCGCCGGCGTCGACGTCTTCATGATCGCGCCCAAGGGGCCGGGGCACCTGGTGCGCCGGGTGTTCACCGAGGGCGGCGGCGTGCCCTGCTTGGTCGCCATCCACCAGGACGCCACCGGCACGGCCATGCAACGCGCCCTCGCCTACGCCAAGGCCATCGGCGGCACGCGCGGAGGCACGCTGGAAACGACCTTCGAGGAGGAGACGGAGACCGACCTGTTCGGCGAGCAATCCGTGCTCTGCGGCGGCGTCACGTCCTTGATGCAGGCGGGCTTCGAGACGTTGGTGGAGGCCGGGTACCAGCCGGAGATCGCCTACTTCGAGTGCGTGCACGAGATGAAGCTGATCGTGGACCTGATCTACGAGGGCGGCTTCGAGCGCATGCGCTACAGCATCTCCAACACGGCCGAGTACGGCGACTACGTCACCGGCCCCAGGATCGTCACGGACGCCACCCGCGACGAGATGCGGGCGGTGCTGCGCGATATCCAGACGGGCTCCTTCGCCCGTGAGTTCCTGCTGGAGAACCAGGTCGGGCAGCCGCGCCTCCAGGCGCAGCGGCGCGCCACCGGCGAGACGCTGGTGTCGCAGGTAGGCCGCAGGCTGCGGAAGATGATGCCGTTCATCTCCGGCTGAACCCTGGCGCCGCCGCCCGCCTCGGGCGGGCCGGCGCGGCGCGGTGCGGCCGCGCACGACCGAGCGGCCGCACGCGAGCGAGAGGAGCGAGGAGCGGATCATGGCTCACATCAAGATCTTCGACACCACCCTGCGCGACGGCGAGCAGTCGCCTGGCGTCGCCCTCAACACCAAGGAGAAGGTGGAGATCGCGCGTCAGCTCGCGCGGCTCGGCGTCGACGTCATCGAGGCCGGCTTCCCGATCGCCTCGGAGGGCGACTTCCAGGCGGTGCGCGAGATCGCCCGCGCGATCCGAGGAGAGTCGGAGCGGGTGATCGTCGCGGGGCTCGCCCGGGCCAACAAGGGGGACATCGAGCGCGCCGCACAGGCGGTCGAGGAGGCGGCCCACCCGCGCATCCATACCTTCATCGCCACCAGCCCCATCCACATGGAGAAGAAGCTCAAGCTCACCCCCGACCAGGTGGTGGAGCGCGCCGTGGAGGCCGTGAGGCTGGCCAAGAGCTACGTCGACGACGTCGAGTTCAGCGCCGAGGACGCCGGACGCAGCGACCCGGACTTCCTGGTGCGCATCTTCACCGAGGCCATCCGCGCCGGCGCCACCACCATCAACGTGCCCGACACCGTCGGTTACATGATGCCGTGGGAGTACGGCGCGCTCATCGGCGAGCTTCGCGAGCGCGTGCCCGGCATCGCCGAGGTGGCCATCAGCACGCACTGCCACGACGACCTCGGCTGCGCCGTCATCAACAGCCTGGCGGGCGTGCAGAACGGCGCCACACAGGTGGAGTGCACCGTCAACGGCATCGGCGAGCGCGCCGGCAACGCCTCCCTCGAGGAGGTCGTGATGGCGCTCGAGACGCGCAAGGACTACTGGGGGCACATGACCGCCATCGACACCACCGAGATCTACCGGTCCTCCAGGATGATCTCGGGCCTGACGGGCATGCTGGTGCCGCCCAACAAGGCGGTCGTGGGCGACAACGCGTTCGCGCACGAGTCCGGCATCCACCAGGACGGCGTCATCAAGGCGCTCGAGACGTACGAGATCATGCGCGCCGAGACCGTCGGGCGCGACGCCGGCGTGCTCGTCATGGGCAAGCACTCGGGGCGCCGGGCCTTCCGGCAGAACCTCGCGGAGCTCGGGTACGAGGGCCTGTCCGACGACGACGTCAACGGCCTGTTCCGCCGCTTCAAGGACCTGTGCGACCGCAAGAGCCACGTCACCAGCGAGGACATCCGGGCGCTGGTGGACGCTCAGACGACGCGCGTGCCGGAGACGTACCAGCTCCAGGCGGTGCAGTTCCAATCGGGCAGCGGCATGACGCCGGTGGCGACCGTACGCCTCAAGACCGACACCGGCGTCTACGAAGAGGCGGCCACCGGGGACGGCCCCGTGGACGCGGTCTACCATGCCATCGAGCGCGCCACGCAGTTGCCGCTGGAGCTGGCCAGTTACGAGATCCGCAGCGTCGGCGCCGGCAAGGACGCCCTCGGTGAGGTCACCATCCGCGTGCAGCAGGGCGACCGCATGGTTCACGGTCGGGGCCTGTCGACCGACGTGGTGGAGGCCTCGGCGCGCGCCTACGTGGACGTGCTCAACAAGCTCGCGGCGGGCCTGGGACGCCCCAGGGACGCCGGCGAGGAGATGACGGCGCCGTGAGCGGCGAGGCGCCCGCCGGCCGCGCGTCAGCGCCGCGGCGCTGACGGCCGCCCGGAGGCGAAGCATGCTCGAGCAGCTCCAAGATCCCCTCCCGGATGGTGCGGTGGAGATCTACGACACCACCCTGCGCGATGGGACGCAGGGACAGGGTTTCAACCTCACGAGCAGCGACAAGGTCGCCATCGCTCGGCGGCTGGATGCCTTCGGCGCCACCTTCGTGGAGGGCGGCTGGCCGGGATCCAACCCCAAGGACATGCAGTTCTTCGAGATGATGCGCGGCACGCCGCTGTCTCGCGCCCTGCTGAGCGCCTTCGGATCTACGCGCCGCAAGGACCTGCGCGCCGAGGACGATCCCAGCCTGGCCGCCATGCTGGCCGCGGACACGCCGGTGGTGACCATCTTCGGCAAGTCTTGGACGCTCCACGTGACCGAGGCGCTGGGCGCGCGGCTGGAGCAGAACCTCGACATGATCCGCGATTCGGTGGCGTTGATCCGATCAACGGGACGCATGGTGGTCTACGACGCGGAGCACTACTTCGACGGCTACCGCGCCGATCCCGAGTACGCGCTGGCGACCCTCGAGGCGGCGTTGGAGGGCGGCGCGGACCGCCTGGTGCTGTGCGACACCAACGGCGGCTCGCTGCCCGCGTTCGTCAGCGAGCGCGTGCGCGAGGCGATCGAGCGCAGCGGGGTTCCGGTGGGCATCCACGCCCACAACGACGGCGAGCTGGCGGTCGCGAACACGCTCGCCGCCGTGGGAGCCGGTGCCCGACACGTCCAGGGCACGATCAACGGCTACGGCGAGCGCTGCGGTAACGCCAACCTCGTGAGCGTGCTGGCGAACCTCGTGCTGAAGCTTGGCCGGCCGCAGCAGCAGCGCCTCGACGGCCTGCGCGACCTGTCGCGTTACGTCGACGAACGCGCCAACCTGCAGCCCTCGCTGCGCGCGGCCTACGTGGGCGACGCGGCCTTCGCGCACAAGGGCGGCGTTCACGTCTCGGCCGTGAACAAGCAGCCGGAGACGTACGAGCACGTGCCGCCGGAGGCGGTCGGCAACCGCCGGCGGGTGCTGCTCTCCGAGCTGTCCGGCCGCGCGAACGTCCTGGCCAAGAGCCTCGAGGACGGCTCCGGAGCCGACGCCGGCCCCACGGCGCGGGCGGTGGTGGAACGCCTGAAGGAGCTCGAGAACCGCGGCTACGCCTTCGAGGGCGCAGAGGCGTCCTTCCGCCTGCTGGCGGACAAGGTGCGGGGAACGTACCGCCCCTACTTCCTGCTCCACGGCTTCACCGTGATGATCGACAAGGCCGACGAGGCCGCCTCGGCACGGTGCGAGGCCACCATCCGGGTGGAGGTCGGCGGCGCGCTGGAACATACCGCCGCCGAGGGGGACGGGCCCGTCAACGCGCTCGACCGCGCGCTGCTCAAGGCCCTGGGCCGCTTCTACCCGCAGCTCCGAGACCTCTACCTGGTCGACTACAAGGTGCGCGTCCTCTCCGGGCCGGAGACCGGCACGGCCAGCCTGGCTCGTGTCCAGGTCGAGATGAGCGACGGCCGGGAGAGCTGGGGAACGGTCGGGGCGAGCACCAACATCATCGAGGCCTCCTACGAGGCGCTCGTCGACGCCTACGAGTACCGCCTGGTGGCGAGCGGCGCACGGCCGCAGGCATCCGCGGCGGAAGCGCACCCCGGGGCGGGGGAGGGGGACCCCGCCGACCCGGTGCCGGGCGCCGCACCTCCGGGCGGCCGCTGAGAGGCGCCCGTACTGCATAGACAGCTGCATAACCATGCCAGGACGGCGGTCCGCGCGACCGGCACCGGCCCAGGCGCACACTCGGGCCGGCCCGCCGCCGCCCGTCGGGAAACGCGCCTCCAACGATATTGCCGTCGCGCGCGCCGTCGTTGACAGCCTCGCTCGTGAACGGTATCATTTGTCACGAGGCCGCTCGCGGAGCGGCCGCGCTTGTAAGGAGTTGCCGCGTCGTGCAAAGCGCGACGCGACCTTGAGGCGCTTGCGAGGTCAGGGTGAGCAGAGACGCCGCACCGACGCCGGGCATGGCTCCCGAGGGCTAGCACCTCGCGGCGTTTCGTGATGGCGTGCGCCGCCGAAGCCCGGCGCCGCCCCAGGTCCCTTCCAGTCCGCCACACGTCCTTTCGTCCTCTCAGGGAGGATGCGATGCACCGCTACAGCGAGCGCCCATATTCCGACGTTACGACCCTGGCCTGGCCGGACGAGCGCGACGCCTGCGGCGTCGGCTTCGTGGCGGACTCGGGCGGCCGCCGCAGCCACGACGTGCTCGCGTATGCCCTCCAGGCGCTCCACAACCTCAAGCACCGGGGCGCGGTGAGCAGCGACGGCAAGACCGGCGACGGCGCCGGCGTCCTCACGCAGGTCCCGCATCGCCTGTTCCGGCGCGAGCTGGAAGAGCGTGGCATCTACCTGGAGCGCGACCGCGACCTGGCGGTAGGCATGTTCTTCGTCGGCAACGACACGCCCTACAAGAAGATCTACGCGCTGGTCCGCGACGAGATCGCCCGCAGCCCGCTGAAGAGCCTGATGTGGCGCGACCCCCCGCACGACGACGCCGCGCTCGGCGCCCAGGCGCTCGCGCGCCGCCCCATCATCCGTCAGGTCCTCCTGGGCAAGCCGGAGTGGCTCTCGGACGACGGCTTCGAACGGCAGCTCTACCTCACCCGCAAGCGCATCGAGCACCGTCTGCGCGAAGCGGAGCTGGGGCGCGCCTACGTGACCTCGTTCTCGAGCCGCACCATCAGTTACAAGGGGCTGATGGTCGCCGATCAGCTGCCGAAGTTCTACCTGGATCTGGCCGACCCCGACTACGACACCGCAATCGCCGTGTTCCACCAGCGCTACAGCACCAACACCATGCCTAGGTGGTCGCTGGCGCAGCCGTTCCGCTACCTGGCGCACAACGGCGAGATCAACACCTTGCAGGGCAACGTCAACTTCATGCGGGCCCGCGAGCCGCGGCTCACGAGCCGCATCTGGGGTACCGAGGTCCGCGACGTGCAACCGATCATCGAGCCCGGAGGCTCCGACTCGGCGGCGCTGGACAACGCGCTCGAGCTGCTGGCGCTCTCCGGCCGCGACCTCCTCCACAGCCTCATGATGCTCGTGCCCCAGGCCTACGAGGAGGACCCCGACGTCAGCCCCGAGCTGCGCGGCTTCTACGACTACCACGCCACCCTCATGGAGCCGTGGGACGGGCCGGCCGCACTCGCCCTCACCGACGGGCGCTTCGCGGTGGCCGGGCTCGATCGCAACGGCCTGCGCCCGCAGCGCTACTGGATCCACCAGGGCGGGCTGGTCGTCGTCGGCTCGGAGGCGGGGGTGCTGCCCTTCGAGGAGAGCGAGATCGTCGAGAAGGGCCGCCTCGGCCCCGGCCGGATGCTGGCGGTGGACACCCTGGAGGGGAAGATCCTGCGCGACGGCGAGATCAAGAACCGTTACGCGCTGAGGCAGCCCTACCGGGAGTGGGTGGAGCGCTACCGCGTGCCGCTGCACCGGCTCGAGGAGCCGTTCGACGGCGCGGCCTGGAACGAGGAGCACCTCAAGCGCACCCAGAAGGCGTTCGGTTACTCCAGCGAGGACTACGACCGGCTGTTCGAGCCGATGTGCTTCGACACCGCCATCCCGGTGGGGTCGATGGGGGACGACACCCCGCTGGCCGTGCTATCGGAACAACCGCAGCAGATCTACCGCTACTTCAAGCAGCGCTTCGCCCAGGTGACCAACCCGCCCATCGACCCTTTGCGCGAGCGGCTGGTGATGTCGCTGGCGACGGTGGTGGGTCCCCGCTCCAGCATGCTCGAGGAGGAGCCCGAGGCGGCGCGCGTGATGCACTTCCGCAGCCCCATCGTGGACGAGGCCACGCTGCGCTACCTCAAGCGCCAGAAGGCGCTCGAGACCGCCACGCTCAAGACGCGCTTCCGCGTCGAGGACGGACCCGAGGGCCTGGAGCGCGCCCTCGAGGGCCTCGCCGACGAGGCCCAGGCCGAGGTCGAGGGCGGCGTCAGCGTGCTGGTCCTGTCGGACCGTGACATCGACGAGGGGTGGGCGCCGGTGCCGATGCTTCTGGCGGTCGGGGCCGTACACCACCGCCTGCTCCTGGTCGGACGGCGCACCAAGGCGGCCATCGTGTGCGAGGCCGGCGAGCCGCGCGAGGACCACCACTATGCCGCCCTCATCGGCTACGGGGCCGCCCTCATCCACCCCTACCTGGCGTTCGCTTCCGCGCGTCACGCCGCCGGCTCCGCCAAGCACCGCGACGCCATCCCGCCCGAAGAGGCCGTGAAGAACTACGTCGAGGCGGTGGAGAAGGGCCTCTTGAAGATCATGTCCAAGATGGGCATCTCCACCATCGCCAGCTACCGCGGGGCGCAGATCTTCGAGGCGGTGGGCGTCCACCAGGACGTCATCGAGCGCTACTTCTACGGCACGCCCAGCCGGGTGGGCGGCGCCACCCTCGAGACCTTCGGCACCGACGTGCTGCGCCTCCACGCCGAGGCGTACGGCGAGGATCCCACCCTCACCGATCGGGGCATCTACCGCTTCCGCAAGGCGGGCGAGTACCACGCGTTCAATCCGCTGGTCTTCAAGGCGCTCCACAAGGCCGTACGCAACAGCGACTTCGAGGCCTACCGGGCCTACGCCGCCGAGGTCGACGGGCGCCCGCCCACCGCCCTGCGCGACCTGCTGGAGCCCGTGGCCGCCGGCGAGCCGGTGCCGCTGACGGACGTCGAGCCCGTCGACGCCATCGTGCGCCGCTTCACCACCCAGGCGATGAGCCACGGCTCGGTCTCGCGCGAGGCCCATCAGACGCTGGCCGTCGCCATGAACAGGCTCCAGGGCAAGAGCAACTCCGGCGAGGGCGGCGAGGATCCGGTCCGCTTCAAGCCGTACGAGCAGGACATGCCGGAGCTCAGCGCGTCGGAGGGTTGGCACCCTGCGGCGGGCGACTGGGCCAACAGCGCCATCAAGCAGGTGGCGTCGGGGCGCTTCGGCGTCACCCCGGAGTACCTGGTGAGCGCCGCCGAGATCGAGATCAAGATGGCGCAGGGCTCCAAGCCCGGCGAGGGCGGTCAGATCCCCGGCAAGAAGGTCTCCGAGGAGATCGCCCGCATCCGCCACTCCGTGCCCGGCGTGACGCTCATCAGCCCGCCCCCCCACCACGACATCTACTCCATCGAGGACCTGGCGCAGCTCATCTACGACGTCAAGCGCGTCAACCGCCTGGCGCGCGTCGGCGTGAAGCTGGTCTCCACGGCCGGGGTGGGCACCATCGCCGCCGGCGTCGCCAAGGGCTACGCCGACAACATCCAGATCAGCGGCTTCGACGGGGGCACCGGCGCCAGCCCGCTCTCCAGCGTCAAGCACGCCGGCGTCCCGTGGGAGCTCGGCCTCGCCGAGACGCAGCAGGTGCTGGTGGCCAACGGCCTTCGCGGACGCGTGACGCTGCGGGTCGACGGCGGCCTCAAGACGGGCCGTGACGTGCTGGTGGGCGCGCTGCTCGGAGCCGAGGAGTTCGGTTTCGGGACCGCGGCCCTCGTCGCCGCCGGCTGCGCCATGATCCGGCAGTGCCACCTGAACACCTGCCCGGTGGGGGTCGCCACGCAGGACCCCGAGCTGCGCAAGCGCTTCCAGGGCAACCCCGAGCACGTCATCAACCTGTTCGTGTACGTGGCGCAGCAGGTGCGTATGCTGCTCGCCGAGATGGGCGCCCGGAGCCTCGACGAGATCGTCGGGCGCGTCGATCTGCTCCGCGCACGGCGGGTCACGCTCCCCAAGAACGTACGGCTCGATCTGGGGGCGGTGCTGCGAGACCCCGATCCGGGCGGCACCAAGCCGCGCCGGAGCCAGCAGCGCCACAACGACCGGCCCGAGGTGGTCCCGCCCCTGGACGAACGCTTGTGGCGCGACGCGGAGTCCGCCCTCGAGCGCGGCGAGCCGGTCGCTCTCGGCTACGCCATCGATAACGGCGAACGCAGCGTCGGCGCCCGGCTGGCGGGGGAGATCGCCCGACGCCACGGCGACGCGGGCCTCGCGCCCGGAACGGTCCGGGTGACCTTCGAAGGCGCCGCCGGCCAGAGCTTCGGCGCGTTCGCCGTTCCCGGATTGCACCTGCGCCTGGTGGGGGAGGCTCAGGACTACGTCGGCAAGGGCATGGCGGGCGGCGAGCTGGCGGTGCTGCCGCCGCCGGGAACCACGCGCGCCCCCAACGGCAACGTCATCGTCGGCAACACCGTGCTCTACGGCGCCACCGGCGGCAGCCTGTTCGCCGCCGGCAAGGCCGGCGAGCGCCTGTGCGTGCGCAACTCCGGCGCGCGGGCGGTGGTCGAGGGGTGCGGCGACCACGGTTGCGAGTACATGACCGGCGGCGTGGCGGTGGTGCTGGGCCGTACCGGCAGGAACTTCGGGGCCGGCATGTCGGGCGGCGTGGCCTATGTCTACGACGAGGACGGCGGCTTCGAGCAGCGGTGCAACCCCGGCATGGTGGGCGTCGAGGCGCTCGCCGGCGGGGTGGACGAGGAGCTGTTGCGAGCGCTCGTGGAGCGGCACGCGCAGGTCACCGGCTCCCCGCTCGCGGGCGCCCTGCTGAAGGACTGGGCCGTGGCCGTCACCCGCTTCGTGAAGGTCGAGCCGCACCCTTCGCTGGAGGACGCCACCGCCGCCGAGCGGCAGAGCGCCGTCGTCCAGGAGGAGCTTCTCGAGAAGGTGCGCGCGGACGCCCGCGTCGGCGCCTGAGCGGCGCCGCTCAGCTGTAGGCGGCGACGGTGCCGTCCAGGGCGGCGATCAGCACGACGTCGCCGAAGGGGAGGGGGCTCGCCTGGATGGGCCCGCTGCCGACCCGGTCGCGGAACAGCGCCTGGCCGGAGCGGGCGTCGAACGCCAGCAGCTCGCCGCTCTCGGTGCCCAGGTAGAGCGCGCCCGCCGCCAGCGCCGGGGAAGCCGTCACCGCGGCGGGGAGGTCGCGTGCCCACAGCTCGTCGCCGCCAGCGAGCGACAGGCAGTGCAGGCGGCGCCCCCACGACACCGCGTAGACCATGTCGTTCCAGATCAGCGGGGTCGCCCACAGCTCGCCTTCGAGGTCGAAGGTCCAGTGGGTGTCGTGGTCGGCCACCCCGAACGCGTGAAGGGCGCCGCTGCGCTCCGGGATCAGGACGGTCCCCTTGGCCGCGGACAGCGTGGCCACCACGGGACCCACCTCGACCTTGAAGCTGGGGGCGCCGTCGCCGGCGGTGAAGGCGTGCAACCAGCCGTCGTCCGTGGCGTACAGCGCCAGACCGCCGTGAACGGTCGGCGGGGTGGCCGCCGCCGCGCCCGCCTCGTAACGCCAGCGCTCGGCACCGTGCACGTCCCACCCCACCGCGCCGCCGTTGCGCTCGGTCAGGATGAGGCCGTCGCCGTACGGGAGCACGCCCATCACGTCGGCATCGTCGCGGCGCCACAGCGTCTCGCCGGTCGGCCACGCGATAGCGTGCAGCGCGCCGTCGCGACTCGCCACCAGGATGCGGTCTTCCATGAACACGGGGGGCTGGGAGACCTCGTCGCGCAACTCGAAGACGGCCTGGACGCCGCCGTCGGCGGGCCTGAGCACGGCCAGAGCGTCGCTCCGCTGGCCCACCAGCACGAACCCGCCCGCGGCGGCCATGCCCGCGGGCCACTGCGGCCCCTCCTCCAGCTTGCGTACCCAGCGGCGCGTGAGGCCGGCGGCCGAGGCCGGTCCGTGCGGGTAGACGCCGCGCCGCCCCGGCCCGCCCAGCGCCACGTGGGTGGCGCGCTGGCGTTGGCTGGCCAGGATCGACCGGAGCGCGTCCGCGACGGCGAAGCCGGACACGGGCCGCTTCTCCGGCTCCTTCTCCAGCAGCGCCTGTATGAGGCGCGACAGCGCCAGGGGCACCTCCGGGTTGACCCCGACGGCCGGGCCGGGCTCCCCGTAGACGTGCTGGTAGAGCACCGCCTGGTCGTTGTCGGCATCGAAGGGAGCGTTCCCGGTGACGGCGCGGTAGAGCACGGCGCCGAAGGCGTAGAGATCGGTGGGGGCGCCGGTCGGGTCCCCCGTTGCCTGCTCCGGCGCCATGTACTGGGGCGTCCCCAGCGTGAAGCCGGTGCGCGTCAGCTCGCGCGAGGACTCCGTGAGCTGCACGAGGCCGAAGTCCATCACCTTGGGGTGGCCCTGCTGCGTGAGGAGGATGTTGCGCGGGGTGAGGTCGCGGTGCACCATCCCCAGCCGGTGGACGTAACCGAGCGCTTCGGCCACGGTGATGGCGGCTCCGAACAGCCGCTCCAGCGATTCCGGGTCGCCCTCCAGCGGGCCCAGCTCGGTGACCGGGCCGCCCTCGATGAGCTCCATGGCGAAGTAGACGTGCTCGCCCAGGCCGAGGTCGTAGATGCTGACGATGCCGGGATGGTTGAGGCGCGCGAGGGCACGGATCTCGCGGCGGAAGCGCTCGCTGTCGGTGTCCGTGAGATGCGGCCGCAGGACCTTCAGCGCGACGGTGCGTTGCAGATGCCGGTCGCGGGCCCGGAAGACCTGCGCCATACCCCCGGCTCCGAGCGCGCCCAGGATATCGTAACGGTTGTCGACGACGTCGCCGGTCTGGAACATCGGAACGGCGCCGCGCTCAGTGCTCTTCGAGCGTCTTGAGGATCTCCGGGTCCAACCTGCCCTCTTCGACCGCGCGGTTGAGCATCTCGATGCCGAGCCTCACGACCTCGGACTTCGAGACGAGGCGTTCCGGGTTGGAGAGCTGGTACGCCGTCTTCGTGAGCAGCGAGTCCTGCGCCTCGGTGATGACGACCTGCAACCGCTTGCTTTTCTCCCGCTTGGGCACGGCGCTCCTCCACAGTCACGTCGGATGGCAAGTAACCATAGCATTATACGCATTTTCTTGACAATGCTGCGTTGCCGTCCTAGACTACATCTGCCAAGCGTGTGTAAGTTGCTCATGATGTGGCATATATCACACGGGCGTTCGGAACGCGCCCAGCGAGGAACGGGATGGCCGACGACAGCGATCACCTGATCATCCAGGGCGGGACGCCCCTGACGGGCGAGGTGCGCGTGTTCAGCGCCAAGAACTCGGCCCTGTACCTCATGCTCGCGGCGCTCCTCACCGATGAGGCGGTCGTCCTCGAAGACGTTCCCCGGCTGAGCGACGTCCTCGTCACCGAAGAGATCCTCCGCCACGTCGGCGCCGAGACGCGCTGGGAGGGGCGGGACCTGCACATCACCGCGCGCCGCATCACCAACTGCCAGGCGCCGTACCGGCTCGTCAGCAAGATGCGCGCCAGCTTCGTCGCCATGGGCGCCCTGGTCGCGCGCTGCGGCGAGGCCCGCATCCCCATGCCCGGCGGATGCGCCTTCGGTCCGCGTCCGGTCGATCGGCACGTCAAGGCGTTCCGCGATCTGGGCATCGCCGTCGACGAGGACGGCGGGGATTTCGTCGCCCGGCGGCACGGGCCGCTCGGGGGCCACGTGAGCTTCGACGTCTCGACGGTCGGAGGCACGCAGAACGTGCTGCTGGCCGCAGCGCTGTCGCCTCACGAGGTGGTCATCGAGAACGCCGCGCTGGAGCCCGAGGTCCCCGACCTGGCGCGCCTGCTCAACGCCATGGGCGCCGTTGTCGAGGGCGCGGGCACCTCGGTGATCCGCGTGCGCGGCGCGGAGCGCCTTCACGGCGTGCGCTTCCGTCCCATCCCCGACCGCATCGAGGCAGGCACCTACCTGCTCGCGGCGGCCGCGAGCCGCGGCCGCATCGCGCTGGACAACGTCCTGTCCGATCACCTCGATGCCACCCTCGCCGCCTTGGAGCGGACCGGCGTTCGCGTCGAGCGGGGGGACGGGCACGTGCGCATCGACGCCACCGGCCCGCTCGGGCCCACCGACATCGTGGCGCGCCCCTTCCCGGGCCTGCCGACCGACCTGCAGGCGCCGTTCGGCGCCTACCTGGCGACCGTCGACGGCTCCAGCACGGTGCGCGACGAGGTGTACCCCTACCGCTTCACCCACGTGGAGGCGCTCGCGAAGACCGGCGCGCGCATGCGCCTGGACGGGCACGTGCTGCATGTTCAGGGGGCGCGCCTACACGGCGCCACCATGCACGCGGCCGACATCCGGGCCGGCGGCGCGCTGGTCGTGGCGGCGCTGGCGGCACAGGGGCGCTCGGACATCAGCGGCGTCGGCTTCATCGATCGAGGTTACGAGGATCTGGCGGGCCGTCTGGCCCTGCTCGGCGCGGACGTGCGTCGCGAGGCCGATCGGCCCGAGCTGGTGGTGACCGGAACCTACGGCCGGTAGGCTTCAGCCGACCTTCACGCGCACCTCGTGGTAACCCGTCGCGCCGTCGGGCAGAGGTTGGCTGCGCTCGCTCGTCTGCACGTCGCCGTTGCCGTCGACGGCGCGGACCAGCGCGTCGTACGTACCGGGCTGGGCGTCCCACTCGAGACCCCACAACGTCCAGGAGTACGGGTCGTCGGCCGGCCGGAGGGTGGCCGGACGCCACGACGTGCCGCCGTCGAGCGAGACCTGGACCGCCTGGACCCCCCGCAGACCCGCGAAGGCGATGCCGCCGATGGCGGCGCTCCCGCCCAGCGCGGTGGCCTCGGGCGTATCGATGCGACTCATGGTGTGCACCACCGCCGTCTGGCTCCAGCCGCGCTGCTCCCAGTAACCGGTGTAGGGACGGTCGACGAGCTCGATGTCGACGAGCCACTTGACGCTCTTCATGCCGTACAGACCCGGGATGAGCATCCGAGCGGGGAAGCCGTGGGCGCGCACCAGCCGGTCGCCGTCCTGCCGGTAGGCGACCAGGTTGCCGTCGCGCCGGGCCACCTCGAGCGGCACCGAATCGGAGTAGTTGTCGGCCGCGCGCATGACGAGGTGGGTGGCCCCGGCCCTCACGCCCACCATGTCGAGCAGGTCGGCGAGCGGCGCGCCCGTCCAGGTGCTGTTGCCCACCAGATGGCCGCCGACCTCGTTGGAGATGCAGATCAGCGTGCTCGAGCGCGACACCGACGGGAGCGCCTCGAGGTCGGAGAGCGCCAGGTCGAGCGGGTGGTCCACGAGCCCGTGCACCTTGAGGCGCCAGCGCCCCTCGTCGACCTTGGGATCGACGAAGTTCTTGGAGACCACGTAATGGTCGCCGACCGAGGTGATCACGCTGGGCAGCCCCTGGATCCGGGCCACCAGGCCCTGCACGGTGTCGGCGGCCCTGGCAACGGCGGCGAGCGTCAGCCGCAGGACGCCGGCCCCGGCCACCAGCACCAGGAGGCCCCGGGCGGTCCGGCCGAGCGCCTCACGCCTGCCCGCGTCGTGCTCCGCGCGCCCCGGCGGGGGCCCGGCTACGAGCAAGACCGCACCGTACACGCCCCCGAACAGCGCCGCCCACAGGTGTGTGGCCAGGGGAGGGTAGAAGTAGTTCGACGGGCCCAGCCCGAACGCCGAGAGCCCCTCCAGCGGCAGGAGCACCAGGCCGACGAGCGCCGGCGTGAGCACGGCCGGTAGGAGCGGCCGCCAGGGCCGCGCGAGCCGCACGAGCGAGGGCGCCACCGCCGTGAAGACGGCCAGGTAGAAGGCCGCCATGACCGCGAACAGGGCGTACTTGGCGTAATGGTCGAGGCCGTATGGCAGGGCGTGGATGACGTTGAACACCGCAGGCACGCCCAGCAGGTGGCCGGTGAGGTCGAAGAGCATGTCCACCGGCGACCGCGCCGACGCGAACAACCTCGCCACCACCATGGCGGCTCCGGACGCTCCCGCCGCGCCCGCACCGATGACCAGCCCTCGGCCCCACCGCCGCTCCGTCGCGGCTGCGCTACCGCTCGCGTTGCCGACAGCCATGTCGCGCCTCCTTCCGGAACTGTTCCCGGTATAGCGCTTCGGCCCGGCCCGATTCCTCACACGGACGTCACGGAGCCGGCCGGGGAGGACGCCCCGCGGCTCAGGGGCGACGTTCCGGCGGCCCGTCCTCGGGATCGGAGCCGCCGCCTGCGTCCGGGTCGTCGCCGCCCGCCCGCCAGGCGTCTCCCCGATCGCCGGGCCCCGCTACATCGCCGTCGTCCAAGGGATCGTCCGCTCCGGTGGCGCCGCCTTCGTCCCCGTCCTCCGTGCCGGCGCCCGCTCCGTCGGTCGCAGAGGCGCGGTCCCCGTCGGCCTCCGCGGTCCGCGACCGGACCCCTTCGTCCGCCGGAGCGTCGCCGGCCGCCGCCTCCTCCTCCGCGGCCCGCGCCACGCTGGTATCGGCATCGGGCCACAGAGACGCCTCTTCGAGCTCATCGAGGAAGCTCGGCTCGGTGGGCGGCATCTCGTCCCAGAAGGACGGCAGCCGCCGTTGCGGCTCCTCCGCCCTGGGAGGCGGAAGGGCGGCCACGGGGCCCCGTCGGGCCCTCCTGCCCGGCACACGGCGTCGCAGCAGCAGGCCCGCCGCGGCCACGATCAGCCCCAGGACCATGAGCAGCAGCCAGCCGATGCCGTGCGTCGGCGAGTGGAAGGTCACCAGCTGGCCGCCGTCGATCGCGCGCCGCTGCGCGTTCATGCCGCTGGCCAGGACGTCGACCACGGGCGCCCTCTGGGTGTCGCTGGAGAACGCCCACGGCGAGACGGCGGTGGACAAAGCGCGCCAACCGTCGCCGGCGAAGGGATCGTAGACGCCGGTGAGGGCGTAGACGGTGGCGTGCTGCGGCCGGGGGAGACCGGTGTGGATGAGCAAGGCGTTCCCTTGGACGTCCACCGTCGCCGCCTGGTGCGGCCACGAGCCCGGGTCCCCCTGCGCCTGCGGCGTCACCGCGTACACCTGATCGCCGGTCGCCCGCAGCGCCACGTTCCAGCCGCGCTTCGTCGGCATGGTCAGGCCCGACCCCGGAAGCAAGGCATGGGCTCCACCCGTGCCGGTGTCGAGATAGACCTCCACGACGGCATTGGAGAAGCCGTTCGGGAGGTGACCCGGATCGGACAAGGACCCGAGCGTCACCCGTACCGTCAGCTTCGCGTCGTCCGTGACGGTGACCGACTGGAGGTCGAAATCCGAGGCGTTGGCGTAGACGGGGGCGGTGGGCGGCGCCAGGGTGCCGTCGCCCACGGCGTCGCCGGCGGGATCCTGCAGGTGCAGGAGCGCGGCGGCCAGGACGATGAGGTGGATCATGCGCGCAGCCCGGCCTTCCGGGTGGCGGCGTGATCGCGGGCCAGCTCCGCCAGCCAGGAGGCCAGCCGGTCACTGTCGTGTTGCGCCAGCCGCCCGCCGGCGAGCAGCGGCAGGCGCAGCGCCTCGATGCCGGCGCCTTCCAGCCGCTCGATGGCCGGCGCGACGACCTCCGCGCCCTCCGCACGGTAGGCCTCGACACGCGGCTCGTCCACCGCGCTGCTGTTGAGGACGACCATGTCCGGGAGGCGCCCCAGATGCCGCGCCAGTGCATCGGCGTGATCGAAGGCGTCGAAGCCGTCGGTCTCGCCCGCCTCGGTCATGATGTTGCAGATGTACACCAGCTTGGCCTCGGTCTCCAGCAGCGCGTCGCGGACGGCGGGCACCACGATCGGCGGTAGCGTGCTGGTGAACAGGCTACCGGGTCCGAGGACGACCAGGTCGGCACGGCGCACCGCCTCGAGCACCTCCGGCACCGCCTCGGGGTTGGACGGCTCCAGCGTCACCGAGCGGGCCGGGCCGGGCCTCTCGCGCGTACGGCTCTCACCCTTCACGACCTCCCCGCTCGCCTTCGCCACCGTCAACGAGACCGGCCGGCCGGTGACGGGGTAGACGGCGCCGGAGAGGTTCAAGAGGCGGTTCAGCACGCGGATGGCCTGGCCGAAGTCGCCCTCCACCTCCGCGAGGGTGGCGATCAGCAGGTTCCCGAACGTGTGCCCCTTGAGCTCGTCGCCCCGGGCGAAGCGGTACTGCAGCAAGCGGCTCACCTCCAGCTCGTTGTCGCTCAGGGCCGCCAGACAGTCGGTCAAGTCGCCGGGCGGAGGCATGTCGAAAGCGATCCGGAGCCTGCCCGACGAGCCGCCGTCGTCGCTCACCGTAACCACGGCCGTCACGTTGGAGGTGTGCTCGCGCAGCCCGCGCAGCAGGTTGCTGAGGCCGGTGCCGCCCCCGAGGGCGACGATGCGGGGCCCCCTGGCCAGCGACAGGCGGCGGTGGAGCAGCACCGCGGCCTGGCTGGGGCTGGGCATCCAGTTGGAGAGCAGCGAGCGGTTCAAGCGCCCCACGGCGAAGACGGCGAACACCACGCCGACGAGGGCCACCGCCAGCGACAGGTAGCCGCCCGCGTGGCGCCACGTCCCGCTGACGAGCACATGCTCGATCGGGCTGGAGAGCTCACGACGGCGGTCGTTGAGCAGCCAGAGCACGCTGCCGATGACGCCCAGCACCAACAGCAGCGCCCCCCACACGGCCACGACCACGTGACGCTTGACGCCCATGCCGGGCGTGAGCCAGAACCGCCACGTCAGGAGCTCCGCGACGCGCTCGCGGAGCCGCGTCACGAGCGCTCCTGCAGGGCCTCTTCCAGGTCGCGGTGCTGGGCCCTGGTATGGAAGCTGTCTGCCAGGTCGTGGGTGAGCCGCTCGACCACCGCGACCGAACGGTGTTGCCCGCCCGTGCAGCCGACCGCCACGCTGTAGCTGGAGCGCCCGTCGGCGCGTGCCGAGACGGCAAGCTCGCGCACCAGCCCGCGGAGCTGCGAGTACAGCTCGAGCGCCGGCGGCGCGAACACGAAGGCCTGGACCTCCGGAGCCGTGCCCGGCAACGGTTGCAGCGCCGCGTTGTAGTACGGGTTGGGCAGCGCCCTCACGTCCAGCACGGTGTCCACGTCGGTGGGAACGCCGCGCTTGTAACCGAACGACACCAACCGGAGCAGGAAGTCCCCCTCGGTCCCGAAGCGGTCCCATAGCTCCAGCGTCAGCTCCCGCGCCGACGTCGAGGTGGTATCGATCACCACGTCCGCGAGCTCGCGCAGCCCCTCCAGGGTGCGTCGCTCCTGCAGGAGATCGGCGGTCAGGGTGCCCTCGGCCAGAGGATGCGTGCGTCGCGTGAAGCTGTACCGGCGTACCAGGGTCGCGGGGCTGGCGTCCAGGAAGACCACCGTGGGCGAGATCCCGCGGGCGCGCAGCTCGGCGACGGCCGCAGGCGCGCCGTCCAGGAAGGCACGGGTGCGGATGTCGACGCCGATGGCGATGCCGCCGTCCAGCACGCCGGCGGTGTCGACCAGGCCGAGCCACAGGGCCGGCGGCAGGTTGTCGACGGTGTAGAAGCCGATGTCCTCGAGGGCGTGCAGGGCGGTGGTCTTGCCCGAGCCGCTGAGCCCGGTGAGCACCACCAGACGGATGCTCACGGCGCCCCGTCCCTCGCCAGCTCGGGCCTGAGCGGCACCAGCCGGCAGGCGACCACCTCACCGGCGCGCTCCACCACCGCCGCCGCCCCCGCGTGACCGATCAGCTTCCCCGGGCACAGCATGCGCGGCCCGGCGGCCACCTCTTGCGCCACCCAGGGGACGCCCCCGGGGCGGGCGTCCGCGAAGCTGGCGGCCGGGGGCACCGCCTCCTGGGCCGGCAGGGCCCCCGCTTGCAGCACGCGCCACCCCGCGCCCGTGAAGATCAGCCGGGCCTGGTGACCGCCGATCTCCACACGGAAGGTGGGGAGCCCATCGGCGACGTCCATTCGCTTCCAGGTGGTCGGCTTGAGGAAGCCGATGTCCTCCTGCACGCAGTCGTGCGCCTGGCTGTCGGATGCGAGCTGCACCGGCACCGCCTGCTCGGTGACGTGGCCCGCCAGCGCATCGGCGGCGGCCTGAGCGGCGGTCCGGTCGGTGTAGCACCCCACCCGAACGCGCACGAACTGCTCGCCGGCGTGCATGGCGAACTCGCTGTAGGCGTCGAAGCCGAGCCCGCGTAGCTCGCCGACGACGGCGGCGGCCTGGCGCAGGTCACGCAGGGCGACGGTCTGGACCGACCACCCCTGCGCCAGCCCGACGCCGCCCGCGAGCGTCGCGACCATGACCGCCAGCAGACCCGTACGCAACGGTGAACGTCCCACCTCAGGCCTCCAAGGCGTTCGCCGCCAGGCGGGCGAAGTTCTCGAGCACGCGCAGGCCGACGGCCTGGCTCTTCTCGGGGTGGAACTGGGTGGCATGCAGCGGGCCCTGTGAGATGGCGCTCTTGAACCTGACCGGGCCGTACTCGGTGACCGCGCCGGGGACGTCGAGCTCCTCGAAGGCGACGTAGTACGAGTGGGCGAAGTACACGAACGCCCCGTCGGCGACGCCCTCGAGCAGCGCCGGCCGGCCGCGCGGCTCGATCTGGTTCCACCCCATGTGCGGCACGCTCACCCCGGTTGCCGGGAAGCGGCGCGCGGTGCCTCTGAGCAGCCCCAGGCCGGGCACCTCGGGCGCCTCCTCGGACGCCTCCAGGAGGAGCTGCAAGCCCACGCAGATGCCCAGGAAGGGACGCCCCGCGGCGAGGTGCGCTCGCACCGGCGACTCGAACCCCGACGCCTTGAAGGCCCGCATGACCTGGCCGAAGTGGCCCTGGCCGGGCAGCACCATCGCCTCGGCGCCGGCGGCGCTCGCCGGGTGCGAGGCCCGCTCCACCGCCAGGCCGGCGCGCTGCAAGGCGCGCTCCACGCTGTGGAGGTTGCCGGCGCCGTAGTCGATGAGCACGGTGCGCACGGTTACAGAAGCCCCTTGGTCGAGGGAAGCCCGTCGTGCGTGACGCGCGTGGCGGCGTGCAGAGCGCGGGCGAACGCCTTCATGACGGCCTCCACCACGTGGTGCGTCTCCTCGCCCGCCAGCACCCGCACGTGGACGGTGGCGCCGGCATGGTTCGCGAAGCCGCGCAGGAGCTCCCGCAGGTGGTAGGCGGTGAAGCCGCCTGCGTCGCCGGCGAAGCCGGCGGGGTCGAACGCCAGCAGGGGCCGCCCCGACAGGTCGAGGACCACGTGCGCCAGCGTCTCGTCCATGGGGACGAAGGCGTCGGCGTAGCGCTCGATGCCGACGCGTTCGCCCAGGGCGCGGGCCAGCGCCTGCCCCAGGCCGATGCCACAGTCCTCCACGAGGTGGTGCACGTCGACGTGGAGGTCGCCCTGCGCCTCCACCTCCAGCGCCAAATGGCCGTGGCGGATGAGCTGATCGAGCATGTGGTCGAGGAAGCCCATGCCCGTCCTGGCGCTGCCGCCGCCGGCGGCATCCAGGTCCAGCACGACCTTCACGGTGGTCTCTCCGGTGACGCGCTCCACCGACGCCTGTCTAGCCACCGATGGCCTCCTTGCTGAGGACGTCCTGCAGGGCATCCAGGAAGATGTCGTTCTCGTGCGGCGCCCCCACGCTCACGCGCAGGCAGCCCTCCAGGCCGGTCAGGTGATCCTGCCGCCTCACCGCCACGTCGCGCTGAAGCAGGCCGTCGTAGACACGCGGCGCGTCCGGCACGCGGAAGAGCACGAAGTTGGTGACCGACGGGAAGGGCACCACGCCCGGGAGATCTCGAAGCCCGTCAGACAGGCGTTGGCGCTCCTGCGCCGTCAGGGCGACCCGCTCGCG
>Ga0102953_1000348_pt1 | contig 32965 bp, 30 predicted proteins | sample SalPon2A_C_D2_MG_FD_78509 | JGI IMG/M metagenome (GOLD analysis project Ga0102953, IMG submission 78509) | Soil microbial communities from South San Francisco under conditions of wetland restoration - Salt Pond MetaG R2A_C_D2_MG | ecosystem: Environmental > Terrestrial > Soil > Wetlands | place... | reverse complement strand
TGCCGCTCCATCGCACGCCGGATGCGGCGCCCTGGTACGTCCGGCACCAGGCCCGCGACAATGCGATCCACGACCTGATCGGGGATTCGCAGTACGGCATCGACTCGACGATGCGCGTGGGCGTCTATGCAGGCAGCACCTCCGCCGGAGTCCTCTATGGTGCGGGCATCGTGACCCTGAGCATCGCCGGAGGCGGGCTGGTCGTCTACTTGGCCGCCGAAGCGGGCAGCGGCGAGGGTGTCGCCTATGGTATCCTCATCGCCGCGGCCGGCTCGGCCTATGGGATCAAGCAATCACTGCGGATCGAGCGGGAAGCCCGCGCCCGGCTCGTCGAGAAGTCCGACCCCTCTCCCTACTACCGCTTCGTGCGCTTCCTGCCGGACTATGCCTGGATCGGCTGGAGCGACGAGCCCGCCGGCCGCGCTGTGTGGGTGGAGACGACGCCGGGCAGCGGGCACGACGAGGGTGAGCTGGTGCCCGCGCTGGAGACGGTCGCGCCCAACGTCTACATCGGCTATCTCCCCGACGTGGCGCTGCCGTGAGACCGGTGCGAGCCAGGCTTTGTCCTGGATTGTCCAAGTGTCGTCCGTCTGCCGCCGGTTGTCATTCCGAGGCCCGCAGCGCGGGCCGAGGAATCTGTTTTGTTTCCGGGCACAACAGATTCCTCGCTGCGCTCGGAATGACTGGCATGGACCGGACAGGACACACCTGCTGGTGGTTACAGCAGCGCCGGGACACTCGGCTCTGTGCGCGTTCTCCATTGAGAAAGCGCCCCGCGCGCGGTAAGGATAGGCTTTGCCCGCGGGGAAGCGGGGCAATCACGGCACGAGGGGCCATGGGCACACCATCCAAAGTGGGTACGGACTTCCAGACGCTGCACGAGATTGTGCTGGCCGCGAAGCTGAACCTGAACCAGGGCGATTGGGACTACATTGTAGGCGGTACGGAGACGGAGACGACGCTCAGGCGCAACCGGCGCGCGCTGGATTCCGTGGCTTTCCGGCCCCGCGTGCTGCGGGATGTCTCGCAGATCGATGCCTCGCAGACCTTCCTGGGCCGCAAGCTGCGGCTGCCGCTGATGCTGGCGCCGGTGGGCTCGCTGGAGGCCTTCACGCCCGAGGGCGGCACGGCGGCGGGCAAGGCCGCCGGTGAGTTCGGCATCGCCCAGACCCTGTCCTCCGTGTGCCAGCCGGGCCTGGAGCAACTGGCCCAGGACGTGCCGGACACCCTGCGCGCTTACCAGCTCTACGTGCGCGGGGACGCCGCGTGGATCGACGACGTGGTGAAGCAGGCCATCGACAACGGCTACGGGGCGTTCTGCCTCACGGTGGATACGGACAAGTACAGCCGGCGCGAGCGCGACATCGCCAAGCGCAACGAGCGCGCCGCCCTGCGCCGCTTCGCCCCCGGCCGTGAGTGGCAGGAGCGCCTGAGCTGGGACTACGTGAAGCACTTCAAGGACACCTTCGACCTGCCGCTGATGCTGAAAGGCATCGCCACGGCCGAGGACGCCGCCCTGGCCTGCGAGCACGGCGTGGACTACGTGTACGTCTCCAACCACGGCGGGCGCCAGCTTGACCACGGCCGCGGCGGGCTGGACGTGCTGCCGGAGGTGGTCAAGGCCGTCAACGGCCGCGCCCGCGTCATCTTCGACGGCGGCATCGTGCGCGGCACCGACATCGTGAAGGCCATGGCGCTGGGCGCGCACATGGTGGCCATGGGGCGCATGGAGTGCATCGGCCTGGCCGCGGCCGGCGCAGCGGGCCTCGTGCGCGTGCTGGAGCTGCTGGAGCACGAGGTGCAGATCGCCCTGGGCCTGCTGGGCGTGACGAGCTGGGAAACGCTGGACGCGAGCTACCTGCACCCCGCCGAGCCCGTTACCGACCCGCACATGCTCTCCGCCTTCCCGCTGCTCACGCTGGACGAGGGATACGTCTAGCGGGCCGGCCCCGTTGGGGCCGCCCATACCCTTCGGCCCGCCGCCGCGGGCCGCGACGCCGCTTTCTCCCCCTTGCCGCGGGCAGGGGGGTGAGGTTCCCCCAATCCCCAATCTTCCAATCGCAGACGACGCAATGCCCAAGGACAAAGTGGTGCTCGCCTATTCAGGCGGGCTGGATACTTCCGTGATCGTGCACTGGCTCACCCAGCAGGGGTACGAGGTGATCGCCCTGCTGCTGGACCTGGGGCAGAAGGTGGAGGACATCAACGCCCTGCGCGAGAAGGGCAAGGCGGCCGGCGCCAGCAAGGTGGTCGTGCAGGACGTGCAGGAGGAGTTCGTGCGCGACTTCGTGTTCCCGGCGCTGCAGTTCAACGCGCAGTACGAGGGCACGTACCTGCTGGGCACGTCCCTGGCGCGTCCGCTCATCGCCAAGCAGCAGATCGAGGTGGCGCGGGCCGAGGGCGCGGCGTACGTCTCCCACGGCGCCACGGGCAAGGGCAACGACCAGGTACGCTTCGAGCTCACCTACTACGCGCTCAATCCGGACATCAAGGTGATCGCGCCCTGGAAGGTGCCGGACTTCTTCCGCGCGCTGCCGGGCCGGCGCGAGCTGATCGCCTACGCGGAGCAGCACGGTATCCCGGTCAAGGCCACGCTGGACAAGCCCTGGAGCAGCGACGAGAACCTGCTGCACATCAGCTACGAGGCGGGGATGCTGGAGGACCCCTGGGAGGAGCCGCGGCCGGACATGTTCGAGCTGACCGAGGACCCGCGCGTGGCCACGCAGACCGGCGAGGGCCTGCTGATCGACTTCGAGGACGGCATCCCCGTGGCGGTGGACGACCAGCGCATGTCCCCGGCGGAGCTGCTGCGCTACCTGAACAAGCTGGGCGGCAAGCACGGCGTGGGGCGGCTGGACCTGGTGGAATCGCGCTACGTGGGCATGAAGTCCCGCGGGGTGTACGAGACGCCCGGCGGCACCATCCTGCACATCGCCCACCGCGCGATAGAGTCCATCACGCTGGACCGCGGCATCATCAACCTCAAGGACACGCTGCTGCCGCGCTTCGCGCAGCTCGTCTACAACGGCTACTGGTACTCGCCGGAGATGCGCGTGCTGCTGGCCACGGGCCGCGAGAGCCAACGCGGCGTGACCGGCACCGTGCGCCTGGAGCTGTATCGCGGCAACTGCACCGTCACCGGCCGCAAGAGCCCCTACAGCCTGTACGACATGGCGGTGGTCTCCATGGATGACGACCAGGGCGCCTACCAACCCACGGACGCCATCGGCTTCATCAACCTCAACGCCCTGCCCCTCAAGATGGCCCACCGCCAGGCGGAGCGCATGCAGGCGGACGCGAAGGCCAAGGGCAAGAAGAAGTAGCGCGCGGAGGCCCGCAGTCCCGCGGGTCTCCCTACCCCCATTCCTCCGTGGGGGCCATCATGGCGATGATGCCCAGCAGGCCCATGTTGCTGAACAGCAGCGGGGCCAGGAAGGGTGCGCCGCGGATGAAGCGCTCCACGATCACCACGCCCTCGCCCACCAGGTTGGCTTCCACGTGCAGGGCGGAGCCCAGTGTCCCCAGCACGATCAGCAGCACCATCGTGCCCAGGTACACGCGCAGGTCGTCCACGCGCGGGTGCGGCATCAGGCCCAGCACGATTGGCACCGCCGCGGCGAATACGCCCACGGCCAGCGCGAGCCACATCCAGCCGCTGTCGTAGCCGGTGCGGGCATGGTCCAGCACGCTGCTCAGCAGCGCCGCCAGCACGCCCAGCCCCACCAGCAGGTAATAGCCGCGCGTCTTGCTGAAGGGCATGGGCAGGCTGCGCCCCCAGGGCAGGGCCAGCCGCCCGCTGTCCGCCGGGCGCTCGATCCACGCCGCGCTCATGCCCAGCACGCCCACGCCGCAGAAAGCCAGCGGCCCCAGCAGCGGGGGCGCCCACACCAGCAGGTACACGGCCAGGGTCTGCCCGGCCGGTGCAGCGGGCAGCACGGCGCGCTGCCAGTGCAGCCACGAGCCCACCAGGCCCACGGCCACGCTGGCCAGCAGGGTCACGAAGGCGATGCCCATGGCCGGGGTGCGCCAGCGCAGGGCGATCAGCCCCGCTACCAGCAGCAGCAGGCCCGCCACAGGGCCGAACACGATGGGCGTCCACTCCCAGGGGCGGATGGTGCCGCTGATGCTGTGCGCCAGGTAGGTATCCACCCCCAGGAAGAGCTGGTTCACTGCCGCCAGCAGCAGCATGAGCTGATCGCGGGACAGCGGCGAGTGCCGCCCGCGCACCCAGGGCAGTGCCGTCTCCAGGTGCGACATGCCTAGCGCCTCCCGGCGCCGTGCAGCTTCTCCTGCACCTGCGTGCGCAGCTCGGAGAGGGCCTTGAGCACCTCATAGGCGCCGTGCCACTGGGTGTAGTCCGGGCCCTGCATCCACACGCCGAACTTGGCTGTGCGGCCCCAGTGGTGCCACAGCTCGAAGTAGGTGAAGTCGATGGGCTCGTCGAAGGGCGCCTTGGTCATCAGCCCGCGCTTGACCAGGGGTGCCACCATCTCGTCGCTCTCCTGCACCCACTTGTTGACCTTCTCCGTGGCCACGTCCGCCTTTTCGTAGAAGTCCTTGATGAAGTTCTCGTTGTGGCAGGTGCGGCAGACGTTCTGCATCCGCGTGCGGTTGTCCTGCCAGGCCGGGCGGCGCTTGCTGATGGGCGAGAACAGGTACCACGTCAGGCGGTCGCCCACATCGTGGGTGGTGCCCGTGGCGCCGAAGCCGCTGAAGTGGCAGGTGGCGCAGGTGGGCGCGGGAAAGTCGTTCACCGTCAGCGTGCCTGGCTTGGCCGTCCAGTGCCACTTGTCGCCGCCGGTGGCGTAGGCGATGCCGTGCGGGGATTCCTGGTAGATCTCCCACTGCGGGTGATCCGGGCCGATGTGGCATGCGTTGCACGTCTCCGGCTTGCGGGCCTGGGCCAGGCTGAACTCGTGGCGCAGGTGGCACTTGCTGCACTCGCCGACGGAGCCGTCCGCGGCGGGCTTGCCCACGTCGTGGCAATTCTGGCAGGCGAAGCGTGTGATCTCCTCGCCCTCCAGCGCGAACAGGGAATTGCGCATGCGCTCGGGTTGGAACTCCGCCTCGGGGATGGCATCGTACTGGGCCCGCAGTGGCTTGCTGAGCGCGCCCGTGCCCGCATAGGCCACAAAGGCAGGCAGCGCGTGGCGGCTCTGGCTGAACTGCGCCACCTCCGCCGCGTGGCACTTGCCGCAGGTCGCGGCGGTGGGATGGTTCACCACCCACGTGCCCTCGTGGGCTACGGCGCCGGGGGCGTCCGCCTTCACCTCGTGGCAGTCGCGGCAGGTCACCTTGGCCGCGGCCATCGTGCTGTGGCCAAACTGCTCCACGATGCCCGGTGTGGCGCGCTGATGACACACCACGCAGGCATCGCTGCTGCGGGCCAGCGCATTCACGGTGCCCGGCTCCTGGGGCGCCTGGGGCACGCTGCGGCCCACCGTCATTGCGATCAGCGCCAACCCCAGCACCACGGCCACGGCCACGATTCCCACCACGAAGGTGCGCATCGCTGCTCCTCCTTTCGTTGGCATCGCCGCCGCGCGCCGGGGCGTACCATTCCGGGCGCGGTCGTTCCTTGATTCGGTTATGGATGCGCTGACCTTAGCGCGTCTGATCCTTCCAGTTCAATTACGGCGCGGACGGGCGCGAGGTTTCCTTAGCCCGGGAGGAAGCGGGCGTCCAACGGAGGGAGCAAATGGGGGGCGGGCCTGCCCTGGGTACGGCAGGCCCCCGCCGGACGGCGCACCTACGCTGCGCGCCAGTCCAGCACGGCCTTGGTGGCCAGCAGCGCCCAGGGTGAGGCGTGCAGCAGTAGGTCGAAGATGTCGATGGGCTTCACCAGCGTGCCCGTGAAGAGCATGCGCAGTTTTTCCACCAGGTGCGGCTCGGGGAAGAACGGGGCCAGCCCCAGCGTGAGGCACAGCACGATCAGGATCGGATAGTTGATGGCGCTCATAGGCAGGTGGTATTGCGGCTGGAGCCGCGCGTGAGGGTTGCAGGTCGGCGGCGCTTCGGCGTGCCGCGGGCGTCACGTTGATCCGATCAGGATACCTGCCGCGGGGCTCCGTGAACGTGACATGCGCACATTGGGGGGCCGCCGGGCCGTTTCGTACCGCATGGGGCCGCTTTCTTCCCGCGCGCGGGCGGCGGCGATCTGTTAGAATAGGTGGCCCCGGGCGGCGCCGCTCCCCGGGGGACGTGGGCCCGCGCGGTGCGGACCCATTCTGCGAAACGAAGCCAATCTCCCCGAGTGCCATGACCCCGAACGGCCGTCCGACCATTCCCGATGTGCTGGCCCAACGCTATGCGAGCCGCCCCATGCTGGCGATCTGGTCGCCCGAGGGGCGCATCGTGCTGGAGCGCGAGCTGTGGATCGCCGTGATGAAGGCGCAGCGCGCGCTGGGCGTGGCCATCCCGGCCGAGGCCATCGCGGCCTATGAGCGCGTCAAGGATCGGGTGGACCTGGCCTCCATCGAGGCCCGCGAGCGGGCCCTGCGGCACGACGTGAAGGCGCGCATCGAGGAGTTCTGCGCGCTGGCGGGCCACGAGCACATCCACAAGGGCATGACCAGCCGCGACCTGACGGACAACGTGGAGCAGCTCCAGGTGCGGCGCTCGCTGGTGCTGCTGCGGGAGAAGGCCGCGGCGGGACTGTTGGCCCTGGCGGCCCTGGCCGGCCAGCACCGCACCACGGTGATCGTGGCGCGCACGCACCACGTGCCCGCCCAGCCCACCACGCTGGGCCGGCGCCTGGCCATGTTCGGCGAGACCCTGCTGCGTGGCTTCGAGCGGCTGGATGCGACCCTGGAAAGCTACCCCTTGCGCGGCCTGAAGGGCGCCGTGGGCACGCGGCTGGACCAGCTCTCGCTGCTGGACGGAGACTCGACCCATGCGGACGAGCTGGAGGCGGCCATCGCCGCGGAGCTGGGCTTCGAGCGCGTGCTGGATGCCGTGGGGCAGGTCTACCCCCGTGCGCTGGACTTCGAGGTGCTGAGCGCGCTGTACCAGGTGGGTGCGGGGCTCTCCGACTTCGCCACCACCATGCGCCTGATGACCGGGCACGAGCTGGTGAGCGAGGGCTTCGCGGAGGGGCAGGTGGGCTCCTCGGCCATGCCGCACAAGATGAACGCCCGCAACTGCGAGCGCATCAACGGCTTCCAGACCCTGCTGGCGGGCTACCAGGAGATGGTGGCGCGGCTGGCGGGCAACCAGTGGAACGAGGGCGACGTGTCGTGCTCCGTGGTGCGGCGGGTGGCGCTGCCCTCGGCCATGTTTGCCATGGATGGCGCGCTGGAGACCTTCCTCACCGTGCTGCGGGAGATGGAAATCTACGAGGCAGCCATTGCCCGCGAGGTGCGCAACGCCCTGCCCTTCCTGGCCACCACCACCCTGCTGATGGAGGGCGTCAAGGCCGGCGGTGGCCGCGAGACCCTGCACGAGGTGATCCGCAAGCACTCGGTGGCCGTGGCCCGCGGTCTGCGTGATGGATCCCTGGCGGAGAACGATCTGGCCGCGCGCCTGGGCGCCGACCCCGCCTTCCCCCTCGATCAGCGGCAGGTGGAGGCCGTGCTCGGCGACCCGCAGCGCTTCCTGGGCGATGCGCCCGGGCAGACGGACGCCTTCATCGCCCGCGCCGCGGCCCTGCGCCAGCGCTTCCCCGCCGCGCAGGATTACCGCCCCGAGCCTGTGATCTAGGGTAATGTTCGAAAGCGCACGCCAGTGTGTTCCGACCCCTCCGTCCTGTCATTCCGAGCGCGGCGAGGAATCTGTTGTGCGCCGAAAACAGAGCAGATTCCTCGGCCCGCGTTGCGGACTTCGGAATGACAACCGGCGCCGACGTCGCAACCTGAACGCTATGCGCGGCGAGACGCAGCCTACACGGCTCACGGCTGGGGCGGGCGGTACTCCTCGTACTGGCCGCGCGTGAAGAAGAGCAGCCAGATCCAGAGCGATTTGGCGTAGGGGAACACCAGCAGCACGGTCACCACGGCGGCCGCGGCGCTGGCATAGGCGATGTGCTCGGGATTCTGCACACCCAGCATCATCAGCAGGGCCGCCACGGCCAGCCCCACGATGCCCGCGGCCGTGTAGCTGAACACCACCCCGCCCCAGAAGTCCCCCTCGTCGCGCTGGAAGGCCAGCCGACACACGGGGCACTCCTCATTGATCACGTAGGGCTTGCGGAAGATGCGCCCCTGGCGGCAGTGCGGGCAGCGCAGGGTCACGCTCAGCGGCAGGCGCAGCAGCAGACGCGGGATGGAGTTCATGGGTGCGGGCTCGTCGATGTGGGGCGCGGTGCAGTATCGGTGCGTGCAGGGCAGGCTAGCATGGTGGCTGGTGTCGCGCCAAACGCCTCGGCGCGCTGCGCAGGCCCGTCAAACGGTCGCCGGACCGTGGCGGCCGGCGCTGAAAATGACGCGGCCGGCACGCAACCGGTGGGGAGTGGAATGGTCGCGTGCCGGCCGTCGTCCTACCGCCAGGGAGGGGGGAATGCCCCGGCGGTACTCCCGGCGTCGCGGGGGGTGCCCACGATGCGCGGTGATCCCAATCTGTCTTCAGTCTACGGTCTGGGGGCGGCGCCGTCGGTGACCACATCACCGATCGGCGCCCTGGGAGCGAATTTGGCGGGAGCAGCCGGGACTGGGCCATTGGGCCCGGTCAGGGCGCGGTGCCCCGTGGAACGGTGCCAGGGGCAGGGGCGATGCCCCCGCCCGCTACGGGCGTTCCAGGCAGGGACTAGCGGTGGCGACCCTTGACGGGCAGGCCGGCGCGATTCCAGGCGATCATGCCGCCCTGGAGGTTGTACAGGTCGGTGAAGCCCATCTGCGCCAGTTGCGAGGCGGCGCTGGCACTGCGGGCGCCGCTGCGGCAGACCACCAGCAGGGGCGTTTCGGGTTTCCACTTGGAGGGCGGCCCGGCGCTGAAGAGGCGGTCCAGCGGAATGTGCACAGAACCGGGGATGTGGCCCAGATCTCCGTGCAGTTCGTTCTTCTGGCGGACGTCCACCACTGTAAGGTCCTTGCGTTGGGCGGCTTCATCCGGTGAGAGCTGCGAGAAGCCCGAATTCATCAGCCTGGCAAATGCACCGAACATGCAGGTCTGCTCCAGTCAGGGGGGTGCGGATCGCGGACGCGGCCGGCGGCGCCTCGTGCGCTGCCCGGCCCGTCGGTCATATCCCGGAATTGTGCACCCGCTGGGGCGGCCGTGCAGTGACGAGGTCACCGACCAGAGCACAGGGAGGCGGCGGTGCTGCCGCGCTCAGCCGCGGCTGCGGCGGGCCAGGAAGCCCTCCAGGCGGTCCAACGCCTCGGTGATGTTCTCCAGCGAGTTGGCGTAGCTGAAGCGCAGGTAGCCCTCGCCGCCGGGCCCGAAGTCGAAGCCGGGCGTCACGGCCACACCGGTCTCGTTCAGGATCTCCATGGAGAGCTTGAGGGAGTTGGGCTCGATGTGGCGCGCATCCGCAAACACGTAGAAGGCCCCGGCCGGCTCGTAGTGCAGCGGCAGACCGATCTTCCCCAGCCGCTCGATCACGTAGAGCCGGCGCCGGTCGTACTCCTTCACGTAGCCTTCGCAGGTGGGCACGGCCTCGCGCATGGCGGCGATGGCTGCGTACTGGGGGAAGTCCGGCGCGGAGATCATCACGTTCTGGTGCAGCCGCATCACGGTGGGCATCAGCTCGCGCGGGAAGAGCAGGTAGCCCAGCCGCCAGCCCGTCATGGCGAAGAACTTGGAGTAGCCGTTCAGCACCAGCGCGTTGTCCGTGAACTCGAGGATGCTACGCTCCCGGCCGCCGTAGGCGAGGCCGTGGTAGATCTCGTCGGAGACGATGGGGACGCCCAGCCCCGCCAGCTCCTGCAGCACCTCCGGGCGCATCACGACGCCGGTGGGGTTGGCCGGCGAGCAAATCAGCAGCGCCCGTGTGCGCGGCGTGATCTTCGCCTTCACTGCCGCCGGATCGAGTTGGAAGCCCTCGCTCTCCCGGATGGGCACCGAGACGGGCACGCCGTGGGCCAGCCGCACGAAGTTCGCGTAGCAGGCGTAGGTGGGGTCGGCCAGCAGCACCTCGTCCCCCGGCTCCAGCAGCATCAGCATCACCAGCGCCATCAGCACCGACGAACCCGCGGAGACCAGCACCTGCTCAGGCTCCAGCGCCAGGCCGTATTTGGCGTTGTGGTATTCGCAGATGGTTTGCCGCAGCTCTGGGATGCCCAGGCTGTGCGTGTAGCGCGTGGCCCCGCGGCGCAGCGCCTCGATGGCCGCCTCGGTCACCACGGCCGGGGTGGGAAAGTCCGGCTCGCCGAACTCCAGATGGACGATGGAGCGGCCCTGTGCCTCCAGCGCCTTGGCCGCCTGGAACACCTCCACGGCGTAGAAGGACGTGATCTCGTCCAGATAGGCGGGCAGTCGGATCATAGCAGCAGGCAGCGGTGGCAGGGGTGGCAATGGATACAGACTTGGAGGCAGCCGGGGGGAGGTCTTGCCCTTCGCGACCGCGGTGCTGGCTCCCTGGGCGGGTGCCCGAAACTTAGATGGATCAGTCGCCGTGCAGCACCTGCTCCCAGAGTTGGTTCACCTGGGCGGCGAGGGTCTCCAGCGACCCGTCGTTGTGGATCACGTGGTGCGCGCGCTGGGCCCGCTCGGCGTTGGTCATCTGCGCCGCCAGCCGTGCCCGCGCCTCGTCGTGGGTCATGGCGTTGCGCTGCACCAGACGCTCGATGGCCAGCTCCTCCGGGGCCTCGACGGTCCAGATGGTGTCGCACAGCCCATCCCAGCCGGCCTCGAACAGGATCGCGGCATCCAGCACGATGGCGGGTGGCTGCTTTTCCGGTTCGCGCAAGCGGATGGCCTCGATCTCGCGCCCCATGCGTTCGGCCATGCGGGGGTGCGAGATGCCGTTCAGCTCGTCCAGCCGCGCGGGATCGGCAAAGACGATGGCCCCCAGCTTGCGGCGCGAGATGGTGCCGTCCTCGTCCAGAATCTCCGTGCCGAAGGCCGCCACGACTTCCGGGTAGGCCTCGCCCTGGGGCGTGATCACGGCGTGGCCCACGCTGTCGGCATCGATGATGATGGCACCCCGGGCGGCGAGCTGCTGCGAGACGGTGGTCTTGCCCGCGGCGATGCCGCCCGTGAGCCCGATGACGGGCAGGCGGTGCGTTGACTGGCGGTTGGACACGATGCGCGTTTCCGCTGGCTGGCCCCGGCCCGGCTGTCGCGCCGGAGGGCGGCGCGGGCCCGCCGCGGCTGCACGGGCCGGTGATCCCCTGGTGTTTGGGCGATTGTGCTGCCCCCCTTTTACCGTTAAAATTGCGAAGAGCGCAATCAACACGCCTCCGCTGACGCCTCGGGGCGCTCCCGCCGCGGAGGGGCCTCTTTCGCAGAGCTTGCAGACTTTCGTATGGACGCTGCCCGGTCCCCATCCGAGGGCCAGCCGCCGGCCCCGCCTGCCGTGGCGGGGGCACTGCCCGCGCGCGCACCCGGCCCACGGGAGATCCTCGGCTTTGCGATCCCGCTGATGCTGGGGCTGATGACCACGGCCATCAACACGTTCGTGGACACGCTGTTCATCGGTCGGCTGGGCACGGAGGCGCTGGCGGCGGTGCCCCTGGCCGCCATGACCTATATGGTGGGCTGGGTGCTGGTGACGGGCACCCTGCGCAACGCCATCGCCTTTTGCGCCCGGGCCTACGGCGCGGGGCGGCACGGCGAGATCGGCACGATCCTGGCCCACTACCACCTGATGGCGCTGGCGGGGCTGCCCCTGTTGGTGCTCTACGTGCAGGCGTGGCCGCTGCTGTCCGCGTTCGCGCACCTGGCCCCGCCGGTGGAGGCGCTGGCCCGCACCTACCTGCACATCCGCGTGGCGGACATCACGTTCTCGCTGCTGCTGGTGCTCTACAGCGCGTTCTACCAGTCCATCGGCAACTCGCGCTTCCCCATGCTGGTCAGCGCGGGCACGGTCGGGCTGAACATCGCCCTGGACTACGGCCTGATCTTCGGCCACTTCGGGCTGCCCGCGCTGGGCGTGGCGGGCAGCGCCCTGGCCACCGTGGTGGCGCAGGCCTGCGGTGCGGCGACGATCATGGCGGCGTCCTTCGCCGGCAAGGAGCGGCGCCGCTTCCGGCTGCGGCTGGTGGTGCCGATCCACTGGCCACTGATGCGCGATCTGCTGCGCGTGGGCCTGCCATCCGGACTGGGCGATGGCCTGGAGGTGGGCGCATGGGCGGGGTTCCAGCTCATCGTGGGCCGGCTGGGTGATGTGGCGCTGGCGGCCAGCAACATCGGCATGCAGGCCACGCAACTGCTCTTCCTGCCGGGCTTCGCATTCGGCATCGCGGGCGCGTCGTACGTCGGGCGTTTCCTGGGCGCCGGGCACCCGCAGGTGGCGCGCAGCACGGCGCGACGCGTGCTGGTGCTGGGCGTGGGCTACATGGGGCTGCTGGGCGTGCCGCTGTGGTTCTTCGGGGAGGAACTGGCCCGGCTGTTCACGGCCGATCCGCGGGTGGTGCACGAGACGGGCCGGCTCTTCAAGCTGATGGCGCTCTACCAGGTCTTCGACGGCATGGGCTTCATCACGCGCACGGTGCTGGGCGGCGCCGGCGATACGCGCATGCCCATGATCGTGCTCGCGGTGCTCTCGGTCGCCGTGCTCTTCCCCGGCGCGTGGGTGCTGGCGCGTCTGGTCTCGCCGCCCCTGATCGGGGCGTGGCTGGGCGCCTTCGCCTACATGCTGGCCTATGCCGCCGCCATGCAATGGCGTTTCCACCGCGGCCCCTGGACGCGCATCCGGCTGGCGGTTTGAGCCGCCGGAGTCCGCAGCCGGGACGACCCTGGACTTGGCTATAAATTGCCTGAGCGTTGTCGATCTGTCGGCATTTGTCATTCCGAGGTTCGCAGCGCGGGCTGAGGAATCTGTTTCCTTGCAGGGCAAAGCAGATTCCTCGCTTCGCTTGGAATGACCGAAGCGCAGTCGGCGGGAAGTGCGCTCGTGCCGCTCCTGGCAAGGCCTACAACCGCAGGCCCACCAGAACGGTCAGCGTCCGCAGCTTGAAGTTGTCGGTGCGGAAGGACTCGTACTGCAGCGCCAGCAGAATGCCCATGGGCGGCTCATAGCCCACCGACATGCCCGACCCGAAGCCGGGTTCGGCCGAGCTGGTCGTGCTGCCGAGCTGCGAGATGGACACGCGCAGGTTATAGCGCATGCCGTGGACGCCCAGGTAGGCATCCCGCAGCCACAGGCGGGCCTGCATGCCCGCGCCCGCGACATCCCACGTGGCCCGCGTCTCGATGCCCTGCACCGGCTGCGCGCCGGCGTCGAAGTGGGTCCACTGGGCCAGGGGATTCAGCGTGACGTGCTCGCCCAGCGCCAACTGCATGTCCACGCCCAGCGTGACGCTGTGGCCGACGTCGGACAGCGCGGGCGTGCCGAGCCAGCCTCTGCCGATCCCCACGCCGAACCCCGGCCCGCTGCGGGGTGCGGCCGCCAGCGGCGTCGCACACAACAGGAGCACCGTGGTCAGCGCGGCTGCGAGCAAGCGTGCGCCCATGCCTGCCTCGGCGGAAACGCGCCTTCCGTCCCTCCCCAACGCGGCACAGGTCCATTATAGCGCCGGGTCGGGCACGGGGCAGCAGGCCTGGACGAGCCCTCGATGCGCAACCCGCCCGGTAGGCGGCGGGGTCGCAATCTGCTACATGGCAGAATGGACACACCTTTGATGCCGCCTACCGAAGCGAAGGCATCAGAGATGTGGCAGGCTGCACGACCGGGTCAATGGGTGTGTTCCCAGGCGTGGTTCGGTCGCACTACTGCTGGTTGAGTTTGATGCGGACGCCGATATTCAGCCGCGTGCCGGTGAGATCGATGTCCGTGTCGGAAAACACGGAAAGACTACTGGCAGAGTCGTACTGGAGGTTGGCCAGCAGAATAATCTTCTGGTTGATCTCCTGTTCGTAACCCGCGGCCACACCGAATCCGAATCCCGAGCCACTCGCACTTACACTCGGTGCATCCACACTTTGGCCATAGAGGCCTAAATGCGCGCCGACAAACAGGTTGTCATTGGGCCAAAAGCGGATTTGAACTCCCAGGATATCATTGGAGACTGAGTTGCCCGAAACAAGTTGAGACGACGTCTCCGCGGATAGCATATAGAACGGATTAACCGAAAGCTTGTCGCCAAGCGGGTATTGAAAATCGACCCCAAGTCCAAGCCCGCTGCTCTTGTATTCCGCGCCCGAATAGGCTTTGGCGGACGATGTATAACTGGCGGCCCCGCCGAAAAAACCAACACCCTTGGCCGGCGCACCCAGTGCCGGTTGGATGAAGGCGACAAGAATCAACAATACCAAGCCCGTCGCACGGGCCACTCGTAATCTTAACTGCTTCATGGATTGTCCCCTGTCTATTTAATCGTTGCGGAACCGCGGCGTCTCGTGCCGCAATCGCCAATCAAGGCTGAGTCAACCACGGCTGTACAAAGCACATTCCGCAGACGAAACCGTGTCCTCTAACGGAGCACACGAAGGCACCGAGATTCGATATTTGTCACCCCCCAAGTCCAATCGAATCATCGGGGCGGCCATCATTGCTCATCGCTTTGCGATTAACCATAGTGCATTTAGATGAAAAAGCTCCTCGAAATGAGAAATGAACCATCCGTTTTGGACGCCTGAGCGACTAAGGAGCGCAGTTGCGAAGCCGCATGGAAGAAACCTGGGCGATCATCTATAACGCCGCGGCGGGGGCGTTCCGGCCCTGGCGCCTGGAGGCGGTGCAGCGCGCGCTGCACGGCGCGGGCGTGGCCACGCGCCTGCTGGCCACCAGCGGACCGGGGCATGCGACGGAGCTGGCGCGGGGCGTGGAGGGCGTGGCGCGCGTGGCCGTGTTCGGCGGCGACGGCACGCTCAGCGAGGCAGCCAACGGCCTGCTGGGACGCGAGCTGCCGCTGCTGTTCCTGCCCGGCGGCACGGCCAACGTGATGGCGGTGGAGTTGGGTCTGCCCATCGATCCCGTGCGCGCGGCGCTGGCTGCCCTGCACGGGCGCGTCCAGGCCGTGCGTCCGGGGCTCGTGAACGAGCGCGCGTATCTGCTGATGGCGGGCTTCGGTTTCGATGGCGAGGTGGTGCACGGCGTGAACCTGCGGCTCAAGCGCTGGGCCGGCAAGGGGGCCTACGTCTGGAGCGGCATGAAGGCCGCGCTGCACGACCTCCCGCTGCTGCGGGCGGAGCTGAATGGCGACGGCACCCTGGAGGGCGAATGGCTGGTGGTGGCGCGCGCGGCCCACTACGGCGGGGCCTTCCGCGTGCACCCCGGTGCCGGGCTGCTGGCCGAGCGGCTGGGGCTGGTGATGGTGCGCCGGCGCTCGCTGCTGCCTTTCCTGGTGGGGCACCTAGGACTGGACCGGCACCGGGAGGGCTCCGGCGTGGCGCTGCGCACGCTCACCCACGGCCGGCTGGAGTGCGATCAGCCCGTGCACGTGCAGGTGGATGGCGACTACTACGCCCGTGGGCGATCGTTCGAGCTGGGGCTGGCGCAGGAGACCGTGCCGCTCTGCTTTCCCCTGGCGGGGCCGGCACCCGAGGGCCGTCCCGAGGGCCTGCAACACGGTGCGCCGACATGATCCCACGCGGCACACGGTATCGCATCCTGCAGCTCACTGCGCTCCTGGTGGCGGTGGTGGCAGCTGGCACCGCCGGCTATCACTTCGTGCTGGGCTGGGCTTGGCTGGATGCGCTGTACATGACGGCCATCACCATCACCACGGTGGGCTTTGAGGAGGTGCACCATCTCGATGCCACCGGGCGGCTGCTGACCATCGTGGTGCTGCTAACCAGCGCCGGGGTCTTCGCCTACACCCTCACGACGCTCGCCACGATCGTCCTCGATGCACGGTTCGGATCCCTGTTGTGGAGACGCCGCATGGAACGCAAGATCGAAAAGCTGGAGAACCATTACGTGATCTGCGGCTTCGGCCGCACGGGGCGGGCCGTGGCCGAGCAACTGCAGCGCAACACGCACCCCTTCGTCGTCATCGAGCATCTGCCCGACAAGATCGAGCTGCTGCAGGAGCGCGACTACCTGTTCGTGGACGGTGACGCCACCCAGGATGACTGCCTGCACCGCGCGCGCATTGACCATGCCAAAGGCTTGGTGGCGGCGCTGGGCAACGACGCGGAGAACGTGTACCTGGTGCTCTCTGCGCGGCAGATCAAGCCCGACCTGAGCATTGTCTCCTGGGCCACCTCGCAGGAGGCCGAGCGCAAGGTGTTGCGCGCCGGGGCCAACCATGCGCTCTCGCCCTACCTGCAGGGCGGGCGCCGCATCGCCACGCTGCTCACGTCGCCGCACGCCCTGGAGTTCCTGGATCACGCGATGGGTGGCAGCGACAACATCCGGCTGGGCGAGATCATGGTGCAGCCCGGATCGCCACTGGCGGGCAACTCACTCAAGGACGCCGGCCTGCGGCGCGACCTGGGCGTGATCGTGATCGGCATCCGCCGCGCCAACGGCAAGCTGGAGTTCAACCCCTCGGCGGATGCGACGCTGCACGAGCAGGACATCCTGATCGGCATCGGCGCGCCCGACCAGATCGAGAAGCTGCGGCATATGGTGTGACGCGGCCGCGGGTCCGTCGCCCGCTCATGCAGGCCATCCGGGGGAATCTCTCATGACGCGCTGGGCGCTGATCTGCAACCCCACGGCCGGGGGCTATCGGCCCGACGTCCCGGAGCGCGTGCAGTCCGCGCTGGCGGGCCAGGGCGTGGAGGTGCACGTGCAGCGCACGCAGGGCGCCGGGCACGCCGTGGAACTCGCGCAGGCACTGAACGGCGTCGCGTGCGTGGCCGCCTACGGCGGGGACGGCACTGTGCGCGAGGTGGCCAAGGGCCTGCTGGGGCGCGACCTGCCGCTGGCGTTCCTGCCCGGCGGCTCCGGCAATTCCACCGCGAAGGAGCTGGGCCTGCCGTTGGAGCCCGTGGCGGCGGCGCTGGCCTCGCTGCAGGGGCGGGTGCTGCCGATCCGGCTGGGGCACATCAACGGCGAGCCGTTCGTGAACATGGCGGGCATCGGCTTCGATGCGCTGGCCGTGCACCTCATCACCCCGCAACTCAAGGCGCGGCTGGGGCCGCTGGCCTACATCGCTGCGGGCTTCCGCTGTCTGGTGCACCGGCACCCGGCCCTGCGGCTGCACACCCCGGCGGGCGAACGGCGGGCGCGGTGGGTGGTGGGCGCGCGTGCATCGCGCTACGCGGGGCTGCTGCGCATCCATCCCACGGCCCACATGACGCGGCCTGTGCTGGGCCTGGCGGCCGTCAACGGCTGGATGCTGCTGCCCTTCGGCATCGGGCGCCTGCTGCTGCACCTGCCCGTGCGCGGGCCCGGCTTGACGCTGGAGGAGCACGCCGGCTTCCGTGTCACCAGCAGCGAGCCGGTACACGCCCATGTGGATGGCGACTACTTAGGTCAGGGCACATCCTTCGAGCTGGGCCTGCTGGAGCAGCCGGTGTCCTTCTGCCTGCCAGGAGGCAAAGTTCAGTCTTGAGCTGGCGGAGTGCTGTCCATCCGCCGCGACTTGTCATTCCGAGGCCCGCAGCGCGGGTCGAGGGATCTATTCTGATGCAGGGTACAACAGATTCCTCGCTGCGCTCGCAATGACGTGCATTGGAAGCGCAGAACGAACCTGCCGGTGTTTCCAGACGGCGCGTAGGCGCCATTGGGGGATTTGACCGGGCGGAGCGGCGCCCGGGGCGCCTACTCCCGCTGTACGCCGCCCATGGCGCCGGGGGTGTAGTGGCGCATCTTGAAGTGCAGGAACTCGCCCAGCACCTTGCGCGAGTAGCCCGGCATCACGATGCGCGAGACGGAGCCCAGCTTGAGCGCCTCCTCCGGGTTCATCAGCTCACGCTCGTAGCGCTGGGTCAGCTCGGCCATGCGGCGGTCGCGCTCACGGGCGGCGACCGTCTCGTCGCCCTCGCGGTCGCGCCGGTAGTTGGCAACGATCTCGCGGAATTCGTCCTTGTAGATGTACTGCCGGCCGGCCGGGCCCATCACGGCGATGCGGGCCGTGGGCAGGGCGAACACGGCATCGGCCCCGGTGGAGTAGTTGTTGTAGCTGGCGTAGGCCCCGCCATAGGCGTTGCGCACGATCAGGGTCAGGCGCGGCACGCGCAGGTCCACGATGGCATCGAGGAAGGCCCGCCCCGCCTGCACGATCCCGGCGCGCTCCTGCTCGCTGCCGGGCGCGAAGCCGGTCACGTCCTCGATGAAGATCATGGGGATGTTGTACAGGTTGCAGAAGCGGATAAAGCGCGTGGCCTTCTGCGCCGCGGCCACGTCGATGTAGCCGGAGTTGACCGCGCTGTTGTTGGCCACGAACCCCACCACCTGCCCGCCCATCCGCCCGTAGGCGGTGACGATGTTGCGGGCGCGCCCGGGCTGGATCTCGAAGTAGTCCCCGTGATCCACGAGCTGCTGCAGGAACAGCGTGATGTCGAAGGGCGTGTTGAAGCCGCTGTTGGGCGTGGTGAGCGCCCGGTGCAGCAGGATCGCCTCCTCCTCCATGTACGTATCCAGCGGATCGGAGGTCGGGCTGTAGGGCGCCAGCGAGTGGTTGTTGTCCGGCAGGTAGCTCAGCAGCTTCAGGGCCAGGCGCAGGGTGTCCGTCTCGGTCTCGGCGGTGAGGTCCACTACGCCGCTGGCGGAGTGCACCGCCGGGCCGCCCAGCTCGTCCGCCGTGATGTCTTCGCCCAGGGTCTCCCGCACCACGTCCGGCCCCGTGAGGCCGAAGAAGGTATTGGCGGGCTGGATGACGTAGCTGCCCTGCCGCGGCAGGTACGAGCCGCCCCCGGCGTTGTAGCCGAACATGATCATGATGGAGGGCACGACACCATTGATCTTGCGCATGGCCGTGAAGGCCTGGGCATAGCCATCCAGCCCCCCCACCCCGGCGGGAACGAAGGCCCCGGCGGAGTCGTTCATGCCGATCACGGGGATGCCGCTCTCCGCCGCGAGGTACAGCAGCTTGGCTAGCTTGGCGCCGTTGGTGGCGTCCATGGAGCCGGCGCGCTGGGTGAAGTCGTGCCCGTACACCGCCACGTCGCGCCCGCCGATGTCCAGGATCGCCGTGACGATGGAGGCGCCGTCGAGCTGCTCGCCCCAGTTCTGCCACAGGATGTTCGGCTCGCTCTCGCTCAGCACGCGCACGCGCTCCAGCACGGTCATGCGCTGCTTGGCGTGCTGTTGCATGATGCGCGCGGGGCCGCCCATGGCCCGGCCCTTGGCGATCAGCTCCTCGCCGCGGGCCACCACGCGGTCATACTCATTGGCCGGCTCGATGCGCAGGGCCTTGCCGGCATCCTGGGCGAAGGGATTGTCCAGCGTGTAGTCCAGTTCGGCGTCCGGCCGGTGCCGGGCGCTGCGGGTGCGGGAGGCGGAGGGTGTGGAAGCGCTCACGGGGTCCATCGCTGCGGGTGACGCGGGCTGCCTGCGTTCGGCGCCATTGTGGCGCGGGTGCCCACCCAACGCAAGGCGGTGGGCGGGGAGGCTCAGCGCCGCCCCCGCCCGTGCAGGCGGATGATGGACACGTTCAGGTGGACGAGCCCCGTCGCGCCGAATATCACCACGCCCAGGGCGGCCCAGCCCGCGGGACTGTCCAGCCGGGGCACCAGGAACAGGATCACCGCGCCGCCCAGGCACACCACCAGCGAGCCCAGCGTGTTCATCAGCAGGGCGTTGCCCAGGCCCAGCCGGCGCAGGGCGCGTCGCTGGCTTTCCAGTTGTGCGCGCTCGCCCATACCGCGGGCCAGCGCTCCGGCGGAAAGATTGGTGCCCGCCACCAGCAGGCTCGTCACCACCAGTGTGATGGCCAGCCCGTGGTGCAGCAGCGGCAGCCCCAGCAGCGGCACGTTGAGCAGCGCCATGCGCCCCCAGCCCACCTTGCGCGCCAGCGGATTGGCCTCCAGCTCCAGCCGGGGCGTCACCGCCCAGGTGGAGAGGAAGTCCAGGCCCCGGCTCAAGGCGACGGCGGCCACCAGTAGCCAGGTGAGCGGGTCTACCGGAGAGGGGAAGTCCATTCGCCGTCTCGGGAAAGTCCGGGGAACTCAGCCTTGATCCATCTCAAGGACGACGTGAAGCCTGATCGTATATCATTGTTTTGACCTCGCATATCAGGAATCGGCAATCCGGCGGTCAACCCCGCGTTCGACCGCGCCTCCCGGCAAGCAGGCAGTCACGTCCAGCACATGGCGGTGAGCGATGAGAGCGATCGTGTATCGCGCCTATGGAGCGCCGGATGTGCTCAAGCTGGAAACCATCGCAACGCCAGTCCCGCGGGATGATGAACTGCTGATCAAGGTTCATGCCGCATCCGTGAACGCGTGGGACTGGGGCCTGCTGAGGGGCACACCGTTCATCAACCGCCTGGGAGGGCTTTTCAAGCCGAGATATCCCGTCCTGGGGGCGGACGTGGCGGGACGCGTTGAATCGGTGGGCAGGAGCGTCACGCGGTTCAAGCCGGGCGATGCGGTGTTCGGGGACCTGTCCGCGTGCGGCTGGGGCGGCTTTGCGGAGTATGTGTGCGCGCCCGAATCGTCATTGGCGCGCAAGCCGGACAGCATGAGCTTCGAGCAGGCCGCGGCCATTCCTCAGGCCGGAGCCATGGCCCTGCAGGGCCTGCGCGACCAGGGGCGCATTCAGCCCGGCCAGCGTGTGCTGATCAATGGCGCGGGCGGTGGCGTGGGAACGTTCGCGGTACAGATCGCCAAAGCATTCAGGGCGAACGTCACCGGCGTGGATAGCGCCGGGAAACTGGCATTGATGGCTGAGATTGGCGCGGACCAGGTGATCGACTACACGAGGGACGACTTCACCCAAAGCGGTCAACGTTACGATCGGATCCTCGATGTCGCGGCCTATCACTCGATGCTCGATTGCGCGCGCGCTTTGAATCCAGGCGGGATCTATGTGCTGATCGGCGGTTCCCTGGCGCTGGCCTTCCAGCTTCTGTTCTTGGGCCCATTGATTTCCCTGGCCCTCGGAAAGCGGATGGGTGTGTTGCCGGCGAAGTCGAACCAAGGGCTGGATGTGCTGATAGGCCTGTGCGAGGCCGGCAAAGTGAAGTCCGTCATCGACAGGCGATATCCGTTGGAGCAGGTTCCGGAGGCGCTGCGGTATCTGGGCGGAGGATTTGCCCAGGGGAAGGTGCTTATCGCTCCGATGGCCAACTGACGCGGCCTGGGCATGGACAGCGCTGGCGCACTCTGTCGGTGAAGCCGTCGCGATCAGCCCGTGTAGCGGCAATGCTTGTCGAGGCGAACGGCGAGTGTAACCAAGGCATCCAAGCCGGAGGAGAAGCATATGCCGGGAATGGCTGTAGGACAGGGACTGGCAGCCCTGGGGTTCTGGATCTTCCTGGCCGCTGTGGTCGTTGCGGGCATCTGGTACGGGGTGCGCGAGCGGCAGGCCCGATACGAGACGTTGCGCCGCATACTGGACAGCGGTCAGCCCGTCGATCAGGCGCTCATGGCGCAGTTGCTGCCGCCAAGCGGGGGCGACAGCAGGCGCCTGGAGCGAGACCTCAAAGTGGGCGGACTGATTGTCCTGTTTGTCGCGGCCGGTCTGGCCCTGCTGGGTTGGTTCATTGGGATGCAGTCCGCGCAGTGGTTGCTTCCGATGCTGGGCGTGGCGGCGCTGGTGGGGTGTGTCGGCACGGGGCTGGTCGTGACGTCGAACGTCGTTGGGCGCAGTTACGGCAAAGGCAACGCTCCGGCATCCGATAAGCCAAGAGCATAGGGCTCCAGCTCCCGCCACTGGGTTGGCGCCGAGGTGGGCGGAACGCAAGCCTCCGGCGCACGGCGTACCGCCGGCAGAAGCATGGCCACGGTTCCACGCATCCGCACCGGCAAGGAGGGACGCGATGAAGGCCATCACCTTCGACAGGTACGGCTCTCCGGATGTCCTGCGCCTGCAGGATATCGAAAAGCCAGTAGTGACCGACGACATGCTGGTGCGGATCCGCGCGGCCAGCGCCAATCCCTACGACTGGCACTTCCTGACGGGCAAGCCCTACATCATGCGCCTCATGCTGTACGCACTGCGCAAGCCGCGATTCACCCGGCTGGGTGCCGATCTGGCAGGGCAGGTGGAAGCGGTCGGGCGGAACGTGACGCGCTTTCGCCCGGGAGATGCGGTGTTCGGCATGGTGAACGATGAGGGGCCCGACAAGCCCTTTCTGGCCCTCGCTTCCTTTGCCGAGTATGTGTGCGTCTCGGAAGACCGTGTGGCACTGAAACCGGCCAACCTCACCTTCGAGCAAGCGGCGGCCGTGCCTGTGGCCGCGTTGACGGCCCTGAAGGGACTGCGCGACATCGGACGGATCGGGCACGGGCAGAAGGTGCTGATCAATGGGGCCTCGGGCGGTGTGGGCACGTTCGCGGTGCAGATCGCGAAATCGTTCGGCGCCGAGGTGACGGGCGTGTGCAGCACGCGGAATGTGGACCTGGTGCGATCGCTCGGGGCCGGCCAGGTCTTCGATTACACGCGTGAGGACTTCGTGCGCGGCGGGCAGCGCTATGACCTGGTGCTCGACCTGGTGGGCAACCGGTCGCTGTCGGAATGCATGCGCGTGCTGAAGCCCACGGGGGTCTATCTGATGTCCTTTGGACTGCCGGATAACGCATGGCTCGGCCCGTTTCCCCGGCTGCTCAAGGCCCGGGTGGTGTCGCGGTTCGTGGCGCCGAAGCTTGTCGAGCTGGCGTGGCAGTTCGAGCGTGAGGATCTGCTCGTCCTCACAGGACTGCTCGAAGCCGGAACGGTCACGCCGGTCATCGACCGCTCCTATCCGTTGAGCGAAGCCCCCGAGGGCATGCGGTATCTGGAAGCGGGCCACGCCCGGGGCAAGGTCATTCTCACCATGTGAGGTGCTTGCGCGCTGCACGCTCCCCGGCCTCCCGCACGCCCTGCTGTGCCTCCCAGCCGGCTGGCTGCGCCGCTCAGCCTGGGCCTTGCCCGGCTGCCTCGGCGGCATGCGCGAGTGCGGACGGCGTCTGGCAGCCCACAATGGCCGGGGCTTCGTGGATCAGCGCGTCGTTCTCAAGGGCGTCTACCATGAACAGGGCGAAGTCGATGCGGCGGGTGCGGTTGCTCTTCAGGATGGGGTCGCCCACGTGCCGGCTCCAGACGGGCAGCCCCTGGCTCTCGCCCTCCTCCAGGTCGCTCCCGCGCACCACCGTCCAGCGGGTGTCGCTGGCAAAGATCCGGCGGCATGCTTCGACCTGGTCGTCGATATCCGCGAAGCGTACGAGCCGCATCAGCCAACCCGCCACCTTGACCAGCGCAGTGAAGGCCGGGGAGTACACGTCCTGTCCGTCACGAGTGATGTGCCACCCGCAGGAGAAGATGAGGCGGGCCCCCGGCGGTGCGTAATCGAGCACCGCCTGGGCCGTGCCCGTGGAATATTGCTGCACGCCCCACGGGACGAGCACGGTGAGCACCCCGTCACATCCCGCGACCGCCCGCTTGATCACCTCGCGGTCGTTCGTCGCACCCGGAACGACGGTGATGCGTCCCTTGAAGGCGTCAAGCTTCTCGACGCTGCGCGGTCGGCACACGCCCACCACCTCGTGGCCCCGATCCAGCGCGTGCTGCACCATGTATCGGCCGAGCTTGCCGGACGCACCAACGATGCAGACCTTCATCGTTGACTCCTTTTTGCGGTGCTGTGCGGACGTATGCCCTTGGAACGATCGGGCATGCTGAGGCCAGGAATGGCCCCCCTGTGCCCTCCGGCAGCGTCCTCGCGCGCCGCCACCGGGGTCCAATCAGTCTACACCAGGGCAACCGGGTAGTGCGATGTGTTGCGCCGGCCACCCCTTGCGGGTGTGGGGCAGGATAGCGACCGCCCTGCGCCCACCAGAAGCCAGGTCAGCGGGTATGAGGGGGACGGCAGCCCCGTCAGAGGAAGAGCGGGGTGATGCCGCGGCCGGAGATATCCCGTTCCATCTCCGGCTGGGAGGGCCCCGCCTGGAAGCGGCTGGCGGCGTCCAGCACCTTGGGCAGCAGGTGCGTGTCCCCCACCGTGTTCAGGAAGACGCCCGGCCGGCTGAGCACCCAGTGCACCGCATGGTCGATGCTGGCCTGGTCTTCCAGGGGCTCGTACCAGGTGTCGTGCGTCGGCGTCTTGTCGCCCCACGGCGCGCGGGCAATGGACTTGATGGTCTGCACGGCCACCTTGCGCTCCTGGCACAGTGCCACCAGGGCCTCGAAGTCCGCGCGGTACTGCGGATTCTGCATCATCACGTAGTTGTACGGCAGCAGCACGGAATCGAACGGGAAGCGCTCCAGGCTCTGCTTGTGCACCCGGGGCGCACCCGTGCCGTGCCCGGTCACGCCGATGAAGCGCGTCAGCCCCTGCTCGCGCGCCTCGATGGCCGCCTCCAGCGCCCCGCCGGGGCCCATCGCCACATGCCAGTCCGGCGGGTCCACCAGGTTGTGGAGCTGCAGCAGATCCACGTGGTCCACCCGCAGGCGCTCGAGCGAAAGGTGAATCTGATCCTTGGCTTTCTGGTAGCTGCGCTCGCGCGTCTTGGTGGCCAGAAAGAATTTGGCGCGGTGTTGCGCCATCCAGGGGCCGATGCGGAGTTCCGATTCCCCGTAGGTCGCGGCGGTGTCGATGTGGTTCACGCCGTGCTCCAGCAGCAGATCCAGCACGCGGTCCGCTTCCGCCTGGGAGCAGGCTTTCAGTCCGGCCCCGCCGAACAGCGTGCGGGTGCTGAGATGGCCGGTGTTGCCGAAGGCTAGCTTCTCGATCATGCGTGCACTCCATTCCCCGTGGGCCGGACGCTTCCCGGTGCCGCAACGCGCCCGGCTCGATCTTGCTGCGACGGTGGCGCTGCCCGGGCCACAGAACCGGGCGCGCCGGCAATCCACCGGATGGCCCCGCCGGCTCGCATGCCGTGCAGGGCATCCCGATCGCACCGTATCACGACCCGCCGCCGGATGAATCCCGCAATGGGCCTGACAAATGGCGAGGCCGTGTTTTGAAAAGCATTTCGGCCAAGGGGGCTTTGCCCCCCGCGTTAGATTTCGTGTGGTGTTCAAGCGGCCAGCCGCTTGAACACCGATTCCTAAACAGAACCTGGCCCACCGGCGGCACCCCACACCGCAGAGGCGGTTGAACATGGGGGCCCACCCCGCGGATTGCTGGCGCGTGTGCGGATGCGGTAGGGGAAAGGGGGAGCCGTCCCCAGCTCCCTTCGTGCGGTGGACGCTGGATCAGCAGGAGGTGCCAATGATCCCCAGGGTGGATATCCGGGTGCCCGTGGGCCTGCCCGTGCGGGAAACCGCGGACTTCATCGCGGAGTGCGAGGCCGCCGGCTTCGCCGGCGTGGGCGTGCACGACCACCAGCACGCCGGGCGCGACGTGTTCGTCACGCTGGCCGTGGCGGCGGAACGCACGTCGCGGATCGCGCTGTACCCGGCCACCACCAATCCGGTCACGCGCCACCCCACGGTGCTGGCCTCCGTGGCGCACACGCTGGAGGAGATCGCGCCGGGTCGGGTGATGCTGACCGTCGGGCCGGGCTACCTGGCGGTGCTCAACATCGGCCGGCCCAAGGCCTCGCTGCAAACCATGCGCGAGGCTATCCTCACCATCCGGCGGCTGCTTCGGGGCGAGACGGTGCGCATCAACGGCGGCGAGACCCGCATGCGCAACGTCAGCGAGCGGCCCACGCCCATCTTCATGACCGCCGCGGGGCCGCGCATGATGGAGCTGGCCGGCGAGGTGGCCGATGGCGCGCTGATGATGGTGGGACTGCACCCGCGCTCCGTCGCCGCGGCCCGCCGCCGGCTGGCGGCGGGTGCCCAGCGGGCGGGTCGCGACCTGAAGGATTTTCAGACCCTCTTCATCACGCCCATGACCGTGAGCGAGGACGGTCGCGAGGCCCGGCGCTGGCCCCAGCAGTGGTTTCGCCCCGGCCAGCCCTACCTCAAGTATCCCAGCGCCGCGAACTTGGTGTGGCTGCGGGAGGCCGGCTTCGACCTGCCCGATGACGTCGTCCCGGAGCAGATCGGGGACGACGAGGCGGCGCGCATCTGCGATGCGTTCGGGTTGTTCGGCACGGCCGAGGAGTGCCTGCAGCGCCTCAAACGCGCGGCCAGCGAATCGGGCATCGAGCACGTGTTCATCTTCCCCACCCACACGCAGGAGGGCGGGTACGACATGCCGCGCCGCGAGGTGCAGGCGTTCCGCGACGTGATCTTCCCCGGGCTGCGCGGCTAGCCGGGGTCACCACGGCGGCCTCCGGCCGCCCATACGCGGGAGGGGAACATCCCATGGGCAAGCTATCGGACCGCCCGGCCCTGGTCACCGGCGCGGGGAGTGGCATCGGCCGGGCCATCGCCCACGCCTTCGCCGCGGAGGGCGCCCCGGTGCTGTGCGCGGACATCGTGGCGGACGCCGCCCGGCGCGTGGCGGGGGAGATCGCCCAGGCGGGCTGGCGTGCCGAGCCTTGCGAGGCGGACGTGAGCCGCGGCGATTCCGTGCGGGACATGGTGGCACAGGCGGTCGCGGCCTTCGGGTCGCTGCGCATCGTGGTCTGCAATGCAGCCGTGTTCTCGCCCATCGCCACGGTGGAGACGCTGGACGAGGCGGACTGGGAGCGGGCGTTGGCGGTCAACCTCACGGGCGCCTTCCTCACCTGCAAGCACGCCCTGCCCCACCTGCGGGCGGCGGGCGGCGGCAGCGTGATCCTGCTGGCCTCGCAGATGGCCCGCGTGGCCAACGCCGGCCAGGCCGTCTACTGCACCACCAAGGGCGCGCTGGTGCAGTTGGCCAAGGGCATGGCGCTCGATCACGTGCAGGATGGCATCCGCGTCAACACGCTCTCGCCCGGCGGCGTGGCCACCCCCCGCATGGTGCAGCGCTTCGGCGACATGGAGACGGCGCAGCGGCTGTGGGGCCCCAAGCATCCCATGGGCCGGCTGGGCGAGCCGGAGGAGATCGCGCGCGGCGCGGTGTTTCTCGCCGGCGACGATTCGTCGTTCATGACGGGCGCCGATCTGCTGATCGACGGCGGATACACCGCCTGGTAGCCGGGCTGCGGCTCAGCGCAGGTGCCCGGTGCGCTGGAGGCTCAGCGCGGAGCCGAGCAGGGCGATGGCGCACAGGCCGATGGGCAGGAATGCCAGGCGTGGCACCCCGCTCAGGTCCCACGCGGCGCCGCTAACCAGCGCGATGGCCATGGCGCTGGCATAGCCGATGGTGAACATCGACGCGGAGGTGCGCGGCACGTCCCGCTGTGGGCTGAGCAGCGCCGGGAGCGTTAGCGCCAGCGTCAGCACCGCGCTGCCCGAAAAGCCCAGTAGCGACGCCGACACGAGCACCCACACGCCGGTGGTGCTCGCCATGCCGATAACACCCAGCAGCGCCATGATGCCGGCGACCAGATAGGGCCAGCCGCGCCGCTCGATTCGGCTGGCCACGGCCAGCAGCAGCAGCGACGACGGGAGCTGGCTGAAGTTGAGCGCGCCCAGCGCGCCGCTGATGAGGTGCGCCCGCCCCGTTGTGCTCAGATAGGGAGGCAGAAAGGCGTTGGTGGCGAAGTACATGCTGTTCACGCTGCCCATCAGCGCCCCGAGCTGCCACGTCAGCGGGCTGCGCCAGTCCGGCCACCAGCGGCCGGTGACCACCGGCTTCGGGGCCTGCGGGGCTGCGGGCTGCTTGGGTGTGGGCCGGGGCGCCGCGATGGCGACCAGCACGCCCGTGATGGCCAGGGGAATCGACCACACGCCCAGGGCCGCCCGCCAGGAGCCGCCCACCCACCCCAGCACCAGCGGCAGGGTCAGCAGCACGGGGAAGATCTCGCCCAGCAGCAGGCCGTTGGTGTACACGGCCGTGCCGAAGCCGATGCGGTTGGGCAGCCATTCGCGTACCACCGCCGGCAGCACCGGCTGCATGATTGCGATGCCGAAGCCCATGACGCCGGTGGCCAGGTACAGCAGGTCCAGGCTGCCGCTGGCCGCGCGCAGGCCGGAGCCCGCCGCGGCGATGAGCAGACCCGCCACCAGTGTGGTCAACGTACCCAGCCGCGCGATCAGCAGCGATCCCGGCACCGCCGCCAGCGCGAACAGCGCCACGGGGATGCTGCTCAGCAGCCCCACCTGTGTTGCGGAGAGCGCGAACTCCCCGCGGATCGCCGGCAGCAGCGGCGGCACGGCGAGGATCGTCAGGCGCAGCCCGGACCCCGCCAGCCACAGCAGCGCAACGGCCAGCCACACGCGTCTGTTTCCCATCGAGCCTCCCTGCTCAGTGTGTACGGTTGCCCCAGGCGATAGCGGAACGGGGGCGCCCTGACAAGTCCGGGGCCTGCCACGTGCCGCACGGGATGCTCGCGGGTAACAGTCGGATGGGCGTGCGGCTGCCCTACCGGGGCGGGTCCAGCTCGGGATAGTGGCGGAAGATGCCGTGCTCGTTGAACGGCAGCCGGCGCGGCGAGGCCAAGTAGGCGGCGATACGCGGACGCTCCGCCACGGCTGCGTGCAGCGCCATCACGCGCGGAAACTGGGGTGCCAGCGCCGCCAGCGCGTTGGGGAACGCATAGGCCAGCCCGTCCACGAGCTGGAACAGCGCCAGGTCCACGTAGCTGAGGGCATCGCTCACCAGCACCTGCTCCTCGCCCGCGGCATTGGCGCTCAGCACATGCTCAAAGTAGCCCAGTGCCTTGGGCAGGCGTTCCGCGATGAAGATCGGCGCGAGGCGCAGTGCCTCGGTCTGTTGATCCTCGTAGTACAGCGAACTTGCCAGCGGATGGTGGACGTTGTGGACCTCCGCCACCCGGTCCATCACGGTCAGCATGAGCTGGTCGGCTCGCAGCCAGTCGTCCTCCGCCGGTGGGAGCAGCCCGCCGTGGGCGGCCACGTAGCGGCAGATCAGCGCCGTCTGGGCCAGCCGCAGCCGGCCCACGCGCAGCACTGGGGGCGCGAAGGGCGGCGTGCCGGCCGTGTCGTCCTCCAGCAGCCGCACGATGGCCCCGGGCCCGCCGCCTTCGCCTGCCGGGCGGCGCGCCACGTCCACGTAGGGCAGACCGGCCTCCTCGAACACGAGGCGCACGAACTCGCCGCGACCCTGGATGGTGGGCCAGTAGAACAGCTCGAAGGTGGGTGTGGCTGCGGACATGGCGGAGGCTCCCTGGAATTCAATACGTGGCGCGCATCCCTGCCCGGCGCCGGAGCAGGGATTGTAGCGGCTCGGTGCAGTGCGGCGCGGCGGCAGGTGCGCGCCGATGGTAACACAGGCGCGACGAGCCGGGTGCTTGCTCATTTGCGGGGGAGGTCGCAGAAAGGGGCAGAGGTCCGCGCGGGCGGGCCCGCACATCGAGCAAAGAGGGAGGGTGCCATGAAGCTGCTGTACTTCGACGAGTTCCGGCTAGGCGTGCTGAAGGGCGAGGCGGTCGTGGACGTGACGGACGCGGTGCGGGACATCCCGCACACGGGACCCCACGACCTCATCAGCGGACTGATCGATCGCTTCGCGGAATACCGTCCGCGGCTGGAGGCTGCTGCCGCCAAGGCCCCGGGCGTGCCGCTGGCGCAGGTGCGCATCCGCCCGCCCCTGCCCAGGCCAGTCAATATCGACTGCATGGCGGTGAACTACATGGAGGACGGCACGCGCAGCGAGCCCGCGCCCATCAACGGCTTCCACAAGTCCCCCAACGCCGTGATCGGACACGGGGACACGCTGGTGCTGCCGGACGTGCCCGCGACCATCTTCGAGGGCGAGGCGGAGCTGGCCGTGGTGATGGGCCGGCGCGCCACCCGCGTCAAGGCCGCGGACGCGATGGGCTACGTCTTCGGGTACGTGAACTTCATCGACGGCTCGGCCCGTGGCCTGCAGCCGCCCGGCAACACCTTCTACCAGATGAAGTCCCGCGACACCTTCGCCCCCATGGGGCCGTTCCTGGTCACGGCGGACGAGATTCCCGATTCCCACAAGCTGCAGATCCGGCTGTGGAACAACGGCGTGCTGTACCAGGACTTCAACACGGACGACATGGCGCACGACATCGCCCGCTGCATCGAGTTCGTCACCGCCATCCACACACTGGAGCCGGGGGACGTGCTGGCCACGGGCACCAACCACCGTGGGCTCAATCCGTTCATGGACGGGGACGTGATCGAGATGGAGTGCGAGGGGCTGGGCCGCCTGCGCTTCAACGTGCGGGACGAGCTGAAGCGCACCTGGGCGCGCACCACGCGGCTGCAGCACCAGCAGGCGCAGGGTGAGGGTCCCACCACCCCGCAGCTCACGGGCAAGTACGCCAAGCCGCGCTGAGCCGCCATTGCCTGGCGCACGGGGTGGCGTGTCTCGGGGCCGCTCAGCCCCCGGCGATGGGCGGGAAGATGGCCAGCGTCTCGCCCTCGTGCAGGGGGTGCGCCTCGATCTCGCCGGCCGTGAGGTGGACGCCGTCCACCAGTGCCAGCGTGGCCAGCGCGCGCGGGATGTTCAGGCGCTCCACCACCTGACGAGGCGTAGTGCCCTCGGGCACCTCCAGCTCCATGGTGTGGTCTTCGCTGCCCGGCGGCAGCCGCGAGGCCAGCATGGCGAACAGCTTGAGCTTGATCTTCATGGTGGGAGGGGCGGCGCTCCGCCAGAGCGGGAGCGCCGCCATCGAAGCGACTACGATGCGGCGTGATACAGCTCCCGCACCCCGAGCCGTTGCAGCACTTCGGGGCCGGGCACGCCGCCGGAACTCCAGCCGCGCAGCTCGTAGTATTCCGGCAGCATCACGTCCAGCCGGCTCACCTTGCCCTTGGACGGGCCGCTGCGCGCCGCTTCCTTGAGGATGCGCTTGGGCAGGGTGTCATCCTTGCCCGTCAGCCCGGCCGCCAGGTTGAACTCGCGCTCCAGGTTCCAGATGCGCTCGCCGATGCGGCCCAGGCTGTCCTCGGAGAAGTCGCCTTCGCTATCCGCCGAGAGCAGCGCTGAGATTTCCGGGGCGCCCCAGGCGAAGGTGCTGAACAGGCACAGCCCGGCCGAGTCCACCACTGCCGTCAAGTCCTGGAAGGCCTTGACCAACGCGGCCTTGCCTTCGTACGCCTGCGGGTCGGTCTTGGTGGGCACCCCCAGGATTTCCGAGGACACGGCGTACCCGCGCACGTGGCAGGCGCCGCGGTTGCTGGTGGCATACTCCAGCCCCATGCCCTGGATGCCCCGGCCGTCGTAGGCGGGGAACTCCTGGCCCTTCACGCTCATGGAGAGATCGGGGTGCCCGTGGCGCTCGCAGAGCCGCCTGGAGCCCAGCCCCATCTCCTTGCCGAAGCCGATGCCCTTGGCGGTTTCCTCCGTGATGCGCACCAGGGCGTGGGCATCGCCGAAGTGCAGCGGATAGCCCACCTGCGCCTCCGTGATGGCGCCGATCTGGAACAGCTCCATGGCCGCACCGACGGTGCTACCGAAGGAGATGGTATCCATCCCGTGCTCGTTGCACAGGAAGTTGCAGAAGGTGAGCGCTTCCAGGTCGCTCACACCCGTAGCGGCGCCCAGCGCCCAGGCGGATTCGTACTCCAGCCCGCCCGAATCGCCCCAGTACTCGGGCCGGTCCTTCACGGAGAAGTGCGTGCGCAGGATGTGCGAGACCCGCCCGCAGCCGATGGTGCACGAGAAGCAGGGCTCGCGGTGCACCAAGTTGGTCTGGCCGTCCTCCCGCACCACGTCGACCATGGCCTCTCCGCTGATCTTGCTGGCGCCCTCGAACTGCACGTCCTGGGCGTTGCGGGTGGGCAAGCCGCCGGTCTCGTTGATGATGTTCATCAGCACGTTGGTGCCGTACGTGGGGAGGCCCTCACTGGTGACGGGGTGCTCCTCCAGCAGCTTCTTGGTGGCCGCCGCCACCTCGCGGAACTTCTCGGCATCGCGCGGGATCACCTTACCCGTGCCGCGCACGGCCAGGGCCTTCAGGTTCTTGGAGCCCATCACGGCGCCCACGCCGGAGCGGCCGGCCGCGCGGTACTCGTCGTTGATCACCGACGCATAGAGCACCTGCTGCTCGCCCGCGCCACCGATGCTGGCCACCTTCAGGTGCGCATCGCCGTGCTGCTGGCGCAGCCAGCGCTCGGTTTCCCAGACCGTCTTGCCCCACAGCTTCCCGGCGGGCAGCAGTTGGGCATCGCTGTCGTGGATATACAGGTACATGGGCGCCTTGGCGCGGCCCTGGAAGATCACCATGTCCCACCCCGCCTTCTTCAGCTCGGCGCCGAACAGGCCGCCGGAGTTGGAGCAGGCGATGGCGCCCGTAAGCGCGCCTTTGGTGATTACCGAGTAGCGGCCCGCCGTGCCCGCCGTGGTGCCCGTCAGCGGGCCGGTGGCGAAGATCAGCTCGTTGCCCGGTGCCAGCGGGTCCACCTTCGGGTCCACCTCCTCCACCAGGTAGCGTGTGGCCAGCCCGCGTTGACCGATATACTGCCGCGCCCAATCCATCTTGAGCGCTTCGGTGGTGCAGGTGCCCTCGGTCAAGTTCACCCGCAGCAGTTTGCGTGACCAGCTCATGGGTTTTCTCCTTGCCTTCCGATCGCTTGCGCAGGAGGCGCCGTCGCCTGCAACGGCAGCCCCGGCCGGCGTCCGCACGGATACCGGCGCCTGGACATCCCCCTCATAGATTCATTGCAGCACACCCGTGAAAACCGCTCTGTGACCTGCATCAAGGCGCAACTCGCTGCCCGGAGCACCCCAGGGAAGACTGCGCCCCGACCCACATTACGGGGTCCGCGTTGCGGAGGAAGTGGGGAGGCAATGCCAGGCGGGAGACGCGCGGGCGAAGGTGCGGACAGTGGCCCGGGCGCGGCGGCGGTGCCGCCGCCGCGGGGCCGCCGGAGGACTACGCGGCGAGCTTTTCGCCCAGGAACGCCAGCACCTTGCGCCAAGCGTCCTCGCTGGCCTGCTCGTGGTAGCGCTCGGAGTTGTTGAACGACTGG
>Ga0102953_1000347_pt1 | contig 32971 bp, 26 predicted proteins | sample SalPon2A_C_D2_MG_FD_78509 | JGI IMG/M metagenome (GOLD analysis project Ga0102953, IMG submission 78509) | Soil microbial communities from South San Francisco under conditions of wetland restoration - Salt Pond MetaG R2A_C_D2_MG | ecosystem: Environmental > Terrestrial > Soil > Wetlands | place... | reverse complement strand
GAGCAAAATTATCCGAATCCGTTCAATCCAACCACAACCATCAACTATAGCATCCCGCATAACGTCAAAGTTCGCCTGACGATCTACGATGTATTGGGACGCCGGGTGTCGATGCTTGTGGACAGGGTTCAGAATGCCGGCAACTATCATATAACATTTGATGCCCGGCAACTTTCGAGTGGTATGTATTTCTATCGTCTGGAAACTCCGGACAAAGTTATCATTCGCAAGATGATGCTGATTAAATAAAAACCATTTGGATCCCCGGTGTTGATCCGGGGATCCTTTTCTTTTCAAGTGGATTATGGGGCATCTACCATCTTCTGCAGATATATAAAATGTGATTGAGTTGGAATTTCATGAAACTCTCAGCTTTTATTTTGATTGCGTTACTTGCCATATATGGATGTGATTCGGGTTTGAAGGGTAATTTGAATCAAAATTTACCTCCTACGACCGGCATGGCAGCCAAAGAGATCAACAGATCCGACAGTTCGCGTTTTTCCAGTCAGATCGAGATCTCGTGGTGGGGAGACGATCCGGATGGATACGTCATTGGGTATGAATATTCGATTAACGACACGACTGCTTTTCCATGGAAGTTCACCACCAAAAATGACAGCATCTTCATTCTTCCCATACCGTCCGGAGAGAAATATGCAAATGTGAAAGTGATGGTCCGGGCAGTTGATAATGATCATGCGCACGATCCCAAAGGAGCAAGCCTGGTCTATCCCATCAAGAATACCCCGCCTGTGGTAAAGATGAATAAGACCGAGATGCCGCCTGATACACTCTACGATATTTCCAGCTTCGGGTGGATCGCGACGGATCTGGACGGTGATGCGAACCTCTCTCATATCGAGGTGGCACTTAACGATACGACAAAATGGGTGAGTATGCCGACGGACATCACATTTATCAGCCTGAAGGCGCAAAAACCGGATCAAAACATTACCGATTGCGATGTTTTTCAGGGTCGGAGCTATAACAAAACAAGTTATATCATTTCCGGTTTGCACATGAACGGACACAACAAATTTTACGTGCGTGCAGTCGATAATGCGGGCGCTTACAGTAAGTCCGATACCGTCAGCTGGTATACCAAAAGAAGGACATCCGATATTCTGTTTTTGAATGATTACTCGGGACCGTATTCGGCAACAAACGCCCAATTTCACCTTAATGCTCTGGCCCAGGCAGGGATTACAGCAGTGGATACCTGGAACATATCAGACGGCAGTACTGCGGGCGGGCAAAAAGTTACGTTGTCAACGGCTTTCCCGGCAGTGATTGATCCGACTCTGATAAAAACACTGGCCCTCTGGAAACATATTTATTGGATGTCTAATGATATGAATCGGAACATCACATACGCTGAAGAGATAACCCGTGACTTTTTTGCAAATAGTGGGACGATGTTCATTACGATGCCCAGCAGCAGCCTGGAGGATAATGATCCACTGTTCAATTTCCTTCCTCTCGATGGGGTAACACCGCTCCCCCAAAATGCTACCGACTTTTTGATTTCAAGCCGCGCCAGTGCCGTTCCGATCGCCCCCTTCACAGGCCCTGATCTTGGCGTAGTAAGTACCATGAGTTCGGTTTTTCCATTAAGACCAAGTTCGGGCAGTACGGCATTGTACTCAGCTGATTTTTTGATCCGAACATTAACCGGATATGAGGATTATACGGGTAATGAGATTGTATCGGTGAAAAGCAAAGAGGGGAATATCATCTTATTTGGCTTGGATATGTCGGATCTCAATGAAAATAGTAACATCGGACAGCTTATTAAACGGATGTGTGTTGATGAATTGGGTTTTTAAAAAAATAAAAGGTCGTTTAATCGACTTGTCTCATATCATTTTTCTATCGGGATTTTTGCTCGTGCTTGTCCCGGTTTTGATTATGCCGGCAGATGTTTATGCACAGAGTGGCAACATTGATGGCGTGGTTAAAGACCGCCAAACAGGTGAGACACTCCCGGGTGTTAATGTGATTGTAAAAGGTACTTCCTTTGGATCTTCAACTGATGCCGAAGGTCGCTACGAGATCCGTAATATCCGTCCTGGTACGTATAACCTGGAGTTTCGCTATATCGGGTATGAGACGGTACTCCTGACCGGCATCGCAGTCAAATCGGGAGAAACGACTAGCAAGAATGTGGACATTGGACAGAAAGTTCTCACAAGCGATCAGGATGTGGTTGTCATTGGCGAGAAGCCCATTTTTGATGTTGAGAAGTCGAATTCATCAGTCACTGTTAACAAATCGGTGATTGATGCGGCACCCGTGCAAAAGGTGCAGGACGTTGTGGGTATGCAGGCAGGCGTAACCCAGGATCCAAGTGGCATCTATATCAAGGGCGGACGTTCTTACGAAACGGGGTATGTGGTTGATGGGGTCTCTGCTCAGGATCCATTGTCGGGCACTGGCTTTGGTCTGGATATAGGAGCCAATGCCTTGTCGAGTGTCGAGGTCATCACGGGTGGCGTAGGCGCTGAATATGGCGATGTTACGTCCGGGGTTGTGAATGTGAGGACGCGTGAGGGCGGCGACACTTACGCCGGTTCTATCACCCATAAACGAGACAACTTCGGATCAATGACGGGTCGTTCTTCCAACTTCTTCTCCGATCTTTACGATGTCAACCTCGGCGGACCATCGGTTATCTTTGAAAGGATATTACCTGCCCTGGGGATCGATATACCCGGCAAGGTCACATTCTTCATATCTGGACAGGCAAATATACAGGATGGGTTTACGCGATTTGCCGCATCCAAACTCCATAGTTCACTGATAAAATCAGGTTTCTGGACACCCAGGGAAAATAACCAGTGGTCTGGTCTGGCGAAGATAACCTACCGGATCAAACCGACGATGACTCTTCAGGCTTCTTATCAACGCTCGCTGACCATTAACCAGAACTCCAATATGCTCCGGATAACGGGGAATGATGTCCAGTTTCAGCCAGGCTATCAATTTTTCTTCCAAAATAACCTGGATAATGCCAACACGTATGCGCACGAGAGCGTCCTGTCATACATAAAATGGACCCAAACCCTAAACGGAACTACTTTCTACAACGTCCAGCTTAGTCGTCTTTTTACAAGGCTTCGTGCCGATGTCAACGGGCGTTACTGGCGGCCTGATTCGGTGAATGGCGAATTCGATGCATCGAGCATAGTTACTTATCCGGTCACGGAATTCCCGACAGGCAAGGATTTTCAGTATGTGCTTCCCGGGCCGGGACTATCAAACAACGGCGGGCTTGCCTCTTTGTGGCACGATCACTTTGCCGAAGAAATCACACTAAAATCGTCTCTTACAAAATATTTTGCCGAGAAACAGGACCGCCTGGATATCGGGATGGAGTTCAAGTTCCAGGATTATCAGTGGATCGACATACAGCGACCCTGGATTGGCGCTCCGATACGAATTAATGATTCCCTGACATCCGAATCATCGCGACTGGGAGGGAGTTCCGATATCTGGCGTGTGAAGCCGAAACGCGGTGCCTTTTATGCCAGCGATCAGATTCGTTACAAGGGATTGATTGCAAATATTGGCGCCCGACTCGAGTACTGGTACCCGGGACATTATGTGGATGCATTTGTTGATGATCCAAGGTCACCAATTCCTGATGCCGTCCGTGAATCTTACAAGAAAAACACCTATAAGCTCTTCGGTGGCCGGTTCAAGATGTGGCTCTTGCCGAAGCTGAATGTCTCATTTCCTGTACGTGAGAACCAGGTCCTGTTTTTCAACTATACCCATTCGGCAAGAGTGCCTCATCCCAGCTATATCTATGCAGGGTTGAACCCGTTCTACCAGGATCGGTCATTCTTATCGCAACTGGGGAATCCCGATCTGAATCCGGAGGTAGATATTTCATATGAACTTGGTTTGAGAAATCAGCTATCTGAAAATGATGCGTTGAATATCTCTGCATTCTGGCATGATAAATACGATTTCATTACCACGCAGTCCATCATCATCCCGGATGCAACGGGTCAGGAGACACAGCGAGCCTTCCGCATAAACGGAGATTATGCCCGGGTTCGTGGAATAGAAGTCACGTATATCAAGCGATACCAGGATTGGTTCCTGGGTAACATCTCCGCCAGCTATTCCAAAGCGGAAGGGTTGAGCTCTTCGAGCAATGAGGCGTTGCAGAACCTGCTTGTTGGTGGTCAGAATGTAGGCAATAACATAGAAACACCACTAGCCTGGGATCGGCCGTGGGATGTTAAATGGCAGTTCATCTTCACATACGACCGGAGAAACAATCCTCTGTTCGGACTCAAGCCCATGAACCAGATGAAACTTTTTCTCTCCGGGTACTGGCGAAGTGGTCTGCGGTATACACCGTACATATTCAAGGGATTCAGCACCAACCCCATTACGGGCAGAAACGATTGGAGGCCTATTTATGAACCGGATCCGGATCCAGCTAAAAGATTCAGCAAGGTTGGATCATTCTGGTATACTATCGATCTGAATTTCCAAAAGTGGTTCCGTATAAGCAAAAGTACGAGACTCTCCTTCTTTTTTGAGGTGACCAACCTGCTTAACACTAAGAATTCAGCCATCATCAACCCGGTTACCGGCAAGGGATATCTCTCAAATTATCCTGCAACGCAGCAGGAGCTGATTCGACTGCGGGATAACCGGGCATATGACGTGCCAAGCGGAGTTCGTGATCCCCGATATCTGGATCCCCGGGACAATAACACACCAACATACCTGAATCCAGCCGATTATTTGGCTCAACGACACTATGTTTTTGGAGCTTCCTTCAATTTTTAAGTGATAAGCAAGCCGATGCGCAACAAATTCAACAAATATTTTTTCTGTCTCCTGCTATTGGGATGCGTCGGGCTACTACCCTGTTCGAATACGAATGCCCAATCCATTCTTCCCAGCTTCGGAAAGTCACGTTCCGGTACCTCGGGATTTCAGTTTGTCAAAATAACCGTCGACCCCCGCGCCGCGGCCATGGGTAACTCGGTGGTCGCCGATGCAACGGACGGCTCATCGCTTTACTGGAATCCGGCCCTGGCTGTGCAATCCGGTCATTCGGAGGTTCAGTTCTCACATTCCATATATTTCATGGACATCACCAAGGAATACGTGAGTTATGTGCAACATTTAAAAACCATAGCCGTCGGCGTTTCCCTGCAGTATCTGAACTCGGGAGATATCAATGAGACAACCGAATTTCAACCGCTGGGCACGGGTCTGACCTTCCGAACCATTCATTACTCGCTGGGTCTGACGGTCTCGCAAAAATTAACCGAGCTGTTCAGCTATGGACTGACGGTTCATTTTCTCGATGAACGAATTGAGGAAATCCAGACCAAAACCGAATCAGTAGATCTCGGCTTCTTTTATCGTGTCGGCGATACGGGACTCCGGTTTGCGATTGGGTTGAATAATTTCGGCCCCGATGCAAAGCCAACAGGCGACACCCAGCGCATCACCCTGGATGGCAGTCAGACTGAAAAGAATTTTCAGAAGGTGTCATTGCCTACAACATTTATCATTGGCGCGGCATACGATGCTTATAAGGGCGAGCACTCGAGTCTTATGATTTCCGGCCAGCTGACAAATCCGAGTGACAACGCGGAGCGTGTCAGTGTTGGGGTCGAGTATGGATTCATGCACCGGTTTTATCTGCGCGGCGGGTACCAGTTCGGTGTTGATGAGGTGAAATATCCAAGTGGTGGGATTGGGGTGGCTTTTCCTGCAGGGAAGCACTCCTTTAATTTTGATTATTCGTTTTCGCCTTACGAGCGGCTTGGAAATATTCATCGTTTGGCGTTAAAAATCAGTATTTAAGGAAGCAAAAAGATGAAAAAATGTTTTTTAGTTTGGGTTGCTTTAGGGATGGTACTGGTCTCCATGTCAGGTTGTAGTGAGATATTCGGTACAAAGCACCTGGCGGTTACAAATGATGTTTTCAAAGCAGGAAAGAAGGATCCTGCGACGGCAACAGACGCCATTGGATATGCGGCTCTCATACCGTTCTGGGAAGGCTTTGATCATCCGACTGATGTATGTATCGGATTTGACGAACTCGTTTATGTGACCGATGCCAAAGGATTGCATGTGCTCGACCGGGCTGGTCGTGAATATCGCACGATACCTTTTGAAGGAGCAACGTCGGTCGTAGAGGATCGCATGTTGAACATTTATGTGGCGGCACGTATCGATACCGTTATCAAGGATGTGGATCCAAATGTCAGCTGGAATCTGGCAGCTATATTTAAAATACACAATGCAAATGGGTCAAATAGTGGGGATATTGTCTACATGGATACGTTGACACAGCCATTTGCCGATGCCAGCCGCAGTACGTTTGCCTCTCAAACCTCCCGTTTGAAGAAAAATGATCCCCAAAGTGAGGAACTGGTACAGTTTACAGGGCTCACGATACTTGGTGACAACACATTGTACGTAACACGAAGAGGCCCGGTTAATCCAACAAATGAGGTAGCCGCTCCGGATAATATCGTTCTTGAATTTCAGCCGGTTATGGTGAATGGACAGCAAACGGATAAAATGAGGAATGTGCGCCAAATAAGATCCCTGAGTCCAACCGTTCCATCACTGATCAGCGGCATCGGGATGTCGAATATTATAAGTTTTGTTGCTCCCCCACAAAGAGAGAGTTTTACGACGGACAGAAGTTTCATCATTGCCCAGGCGGATCAATCTATGAATATCCCCTACCGGGTGCTTTGGATTAACGCTGTTGAAACTACCGACGGGCTGGTTTTTCAGCCGAACACGAGCTTGTTGCAACAGGACACTTCAAAGGCAAACGGGTTTCTGTATGAGTTGAATAAGTTCAAAGAGCCGACCGGTCTGGCATATGCGGCTGACGGGACTAATTATATCTTTGTTACAGATGCAGGAACGGACAGCCTCTATATCTTTCAATCAAACGGGTACGAAGGAGTAACCCCGCCGGTGGGCTCCGATGCCAAAAAACCGGTAATTGTTTCGTTCGGCGGCATAGGCAACGGACCCAAAAACCTGGATGATCCGTCAGGAGTTGCCTATTTCGACAAGGTGGTCTATGTGGCTGATAAGAACAATAACAGGATTACCCGATACAAGCTGACAACCGATTTTGAATGAGTCTGCAGAAAGCATACCAGCTACTTGCGGATTATTGCCTAACGAACGTTATAAGCTCTCATTTAGTTAATTAAACAGGTGTTATTACTCATTCTTATCTGTGTGTATGAGGTTTTTAACATGTGTTAACAAGAGGTCTGGTTTTGGTAAACGAAATCCTCATTAATTTTTTTTAAATTAATCTCACTTTTTGCCGAACGAATCCTGTTATCAATTATAATCTTTTGTTTTATCTAAGAACGTTTATTAAAAACCTGCGAAAAACGGGTGCTATTGCGCCGAGCTCGAAATATTTGGCTCGCGATTTTACTAAGGTATTATCCCGTAATTTAGAAGAAGAAGAGGAAACCCCTGTTCGGGTATTGGAGATTGGTCCGGGTACCGGTTCCCTGACCAAATTGATTGTACCAGCCTTACGGCCTCAGGATCATTTGGATATCGTTGAACTTAACAGGGATTTTTACAGGATGATCAGTTGGAAGTACCGGCATTTCGGCAATGTTCATACCTATCATGCAAACATATTGGATTTCAATCCTGAGAAACCATACGATTTCATCTTTTCAAGCTTGCCGTACGAGGGTATTCCACGGGATGTAAGTAAGGAGATCTGGGAAAAAAAGTTGCAGATGTGTAAGCCCGGGAGTTACATCACTTATTACAAGTACATCAACATAAAGCGCTTCCGCTGCAAATTTGAGAAGGAAGTGGTATCTAAGTTTTGCTGCAAAGAAAAATTGGTATTACGCAACCTTCCTCCCGCCTATCTTTATACGCTCCGCATTGAGGAACAATATGTTGAACAACTACAGCCTGTTAAGCTGGAACCTGCTCTCGTAGGATAACCGCGGCTTATTTTATTGTCACAGATCCGGCTGACGTGTGCGCGGTTATCGTCGGACTGGAGCCGCCATTCAAAGATCCGTTAATATGGCTTGAATTGAAGCTGCCGGATACAGTCCAGCTTGATGGAATCGATACTCTCATACCTTCGATATCTAATCCTGCTTTTGTTGATTCCGGCAGATCCAGGTTAATATTACCCGCAGCCGTTTTTAGCGTTAGATTATGTGTCAGAGCCGTAAAGTGAGCATCGATATTACCACCGGCAGTTTCCGCGTCAATCGATCCGCCCCCCATATTATCCATAGAAATATTGCCGCCGGCCGTCTTTATATCCATGCTTCCCGTTGTGTTTCCGGCAATAATGTTGCCACCCATCGATTTCAAATCAGCATTACCATTCAGGTTATGTGCTTCGATATTTCCTCCCAGGGTCTTTGCCTGAATGCTGCCCTGTATATCGTTCAAGGAGAGCTTCCCTCCCAGTGTTTTTATGTCAATGCCGTTCTTTAGATTCCGGCAACTAACAGTGCCACCCTTTGACTCCGCATAAAGTGCCAGGTTCCTGGGCATTTCGACTATGATATTTCCCGGCTTGTCATTGCTACCGGTCAGCCAGCTGAAAAGGGACCAGCCTGAGTTATGTCGATCGACGTTAACTTGTAGTACGCCCCCATCAGTGGACATAGAAACGTTGAATTTCTTGTTGAAATCCTGTTTGGAGACGCCCTTTTTACTCGTAATGAATACATGAATGATATCACCATCTCCTCCAACAGCCTGAATTCGTCCTCCCAGCGTATTCAATGCCACTTTATTCAGCCCTTTTGCGGAAAAATTTCTGGATTCAATAAGGGTTTCGGATGATGGCACGGCGTTGAATGAGCTGCTGGTCATAGTTAGGACATGATTGGCTAGTTTTGCTATCACGTCTGCGTGTTGTGCCAGGGAATCCCTTGGAATGCTCTTGAGCGTAGAATCAAGTTTCGCATGGATTGCGGAATCGGTGTTAATATTCTCAACTCTCAGGCTATCAGGAACTTCAATCGTCTTTTTTAAAAATCCCAGATCGAGAACGATCTTTTTCACATCTGTTCCCTTATGCAGCTTATCAAGCTTGTCAAGTTCATCTAACTGGCTGAGTGAGTTCAGATTATGCAGGTCGATAACAATCGTATGGGTTGAATCTTCTTCGGTGACAAATTGATGTGTTACCGGGGATTTGGAATCGTTAGAATGCGTAGACTTAGTCACGTATATGGCAATTCCAGTCAGAAACAAACCAGCAATAATGATTTCCCACGATACAGTGCGGATTTTCATAATACGTTCACCATGTTAATCGGAAATAGTACTCAGGGATTTTACAAGTCACTAAAAATATACGTCTTCGTAAGGATTGAGTTACACTTTGTGGATAAAAAAGTACCTCTTTTGTCAAATATCAGAAAAGATGAGCGATTCGTGTTCCCGAATCCAGGCACGGGCTTCCTCGAGCCTGGAATAATGTGAGCTCACAAGTTCCCAGAATTCGACACTGTGGTTCATATGAACGGTATGGCATAACTCATGGACAAAAAGATAGTCCCATATCCAGTGTGGACATTTTATCAGCCTCCAGTTGAACGAGACGTTTCCTTTGGATGAGCAGGTGCCCCAGCGTGTTTTTTGCGACCGGATAAAGAGGCGGTTGTATTTAAAAGGAAGCGATTGTGCCAGCATGTGAAACCGGTCCCGGACCTCTGAATCGGCCAGAGAGCGGTAGAAGGCGAGTTTTACTTCTTTGTCGGGATATGTATTTAAATTTTTTGGGGGGTGAAACAGAACGATGTCATTGTGTTCTGTAAAACGCCAGTTACCATTTCTGTTTTTATGGAATTTATCCGCAAAGAAACCATTCGCAGGTTGCAAATCTTTCCAGACACCTCGAAGCAACATCTGGTTTTCATGATCTTTAATTACGGCTTCGAGTTTTTCCTCACGTTTTCTGAGTCTGATGAGTGATGTGGATATATGATCCTTCTGGGCATGAACGAAATGTTCCATCTCTTTAACAGAGCAATAGGTCGGTCCAGATATGGTAATGCGGTCTGGATAGACTCTAAGTCTCAGATAACGCTGATTTTTTCTGCGTGTAAAAGTGACATCCGGCCACTCTTCCGGCCACGATTTAGCGAATCTTTTCCCTCTCATACTCAATTATGGATGCTCTCTAAGTTTCTTGAGACGTTCCTTTGCCCTTTCAATATACGGTGAATCTGATTTTAAACGTGCCGTCTCTTCGTAGTATTCTTTTGCTTTTGGCGTATTGCCGATATCCTCATACGACTGTCCAATCAGGAAACCACACAGAGCATAGTTGAACCTGTTTTTACTCATCGGGCTTAGCCGGCTATATTTTCTGCTTTCCTGGCAATTGCTAATGGTCCTTATGAAATCACCCATATCATAATCAACCATTGCACGCACGGCAAACAAATGTTCAAGAATTGCGGAACCAAACGGTTTCTTCGAAATTTCTGATTCTTCAGGAAGCATCCTCTGTGTATAAATCAGTACTTCAGGGAGATGCCCTTCACGGAAAAGTGCGTAAGCGTACAGTATCTGATAATACAAGTTTTGAGGATATAATTTGGTCAGCCTGTTAAAATAATAGAGAGCGCTGTCGGGTTTCTGCTCCGCTTCCAGATATACTCTGCCAAGCGTATAGATAGCTTCGGGTTTAACAAGAACACTACTGTCGGCCGCTGAACGTAACATGTGCAATCCTTTGCTCTTGTCTCCTTTGGGTAAAAGCCACGTAAGGCTTTTGAGGATCGGATATTGTTGCGGCAACCACGCCGAATAAAAGTTATACGCACCGAGTCCGAACCCGAGATCAGAGAAGCCGGGGTCGGCATCTTTTAGGGCAAAGACGGTATTTATGGATGTCTTCCCATACTGAAATGCCTTTAGCCAGTTATCCCTGTTTGCATAAAAACGAGCAAGAAATGCATCTGAAGCTGACTTTAGCAAAAGTGCATCCAGGTTATCAGGATCTTTGTTCAGTACCAGAGAACACTGATAATTGGTTTGTGAAAAATCATAGATCAGCTTTTTATCATACTGTTTGTCCTCGAGATCGGGCAGAATCAGCCACCACGTTTGTAACCCTTGCCAGAAACTCCATATGGGATGATCGGGATATTTCTGGCGCCAGGGGGCGAGGATACGCACAGATGCTGCATAATCCATGTTATATACTGAATCGATGGCTTTTTGTACATCACGTACAAACGCCTCGTTTTTCATCAGTTCAGGACTATCCTGAGCTGACGACGGCATCGGGAGGGAGAGAAAAAGAACAGTAAAAACGAGAACGTACCAAACAGTCCGCAGGTGCCGCGATGGGAAGGTGGCAAAATTAAATGGACTGGTTTTGTTCATAAAGATGCGCAGGGCGCGCTCATTCTACAGTCATAAATTGGTTGTAAACCAGTTGATGGTCTGGTCCACAACCTCCCGAAACGGCTCGGGCAGGACATCAGCTTCGAAAGGATGGGACCCGCCAAAGGTGTGCCCGGTGTTTGGTATAAGAATCCGTTTCTTTTCCGTACTCGGACAGTTTTCGTACAACAGGTTTACATCCGTATACGGAACAGATTCGTCTTCTTTAGCATGAATGAAACAAACAGGAATATAAAGATCGTTGACACGGCGTAAAGCAATTATGCGATCAGCATTTTCGACAGAGTCCTCGAGTACCGATTTGTTCAGGCGCATATACTGTGATGTCCGGGTATTCAGAATTTCAGTATAGCCTTTTTCATGCCACTCATCGAGCATGACCTGATCCCAGTGTTTATTGTAATCTGCCACAGCCGACCAGGTTACCAGGCAGGTGATATCTTCATACTCGGCAGCTGCAACGATTGCGGAATGTCCGCCTCTGGAGTGACCGACAATACCAATCCTGGATGTTTCAAATGGATACTTGCCTGTGGAAATGTCTCCCGACTTGATCGCGTCGAGTACGCTGTGAATATCCTCTAGCTCCTGGGATAATGTGTTGTCAGCAAACAGGTCGAGCCGGCTGAATGTTTCCTGGTCCTCTCCGGTACCGTTCCTGGACGTATTCACTGCAACGACGGCAAATCCGTTTTCGGCCAGTTCGATACAGGCATCCGGAAACGGACCCCAGTCCTTGAATCCCTTGAATCCGTGCAAAAAAATGACAACCGGAACGGCTTCGTCATTAGAAAGCGGATAATAGAGGGAGTAACGGATCGGCAAACCCTCTGTTGAAGTGATTTGCCCGTCTTGCTTGCTGATCGTATACGTCATGATTTCTGAATGTTTCTCAGTTCTTTCAGTTTAACCATTTTCCTGATTTGATCGACCTCATCTTTTTTAAGATAACGCCAACGTCCGGACCGCAAGCCTTTTAGCGTCAGGTTTGCGTATCGGATGCGTTTCAAGGCAACGGCCTGTGTGCCTACTGCCTCCATCATCCGCCGAACCATATGGTATCGACCTTCATGAACACCAATTTGAATAATATCACTCCGATCAGGGCGTCGTCGGACAGAGTATGCTTTGGCAGGACCGTCTTCGAGCTGAACACCGGCCTTCAGAGATTTTAAATCTTCATCTGACAATGGTTGTTCTGTCTGCACCTCATAAATTTTACCAATCCGGTAGGATGGGTGCATCAGACGATGCGCGAGTTCTCCGTCATTGGTCAGAAGCAAGGCGCCGGTAGTATTGCGGTCGAGCCTGCCAACGGGATATATACGTTTGCCGACAACATCTTCCACTAGATCGACGACCGTATTTCTGCCCTTTTCGTCGCTTGTTGTTGTAATCGTATCGTGCTGCTTATGGAGCAGCAGGTAGACGAATGGCTCCGGCTTGATTTCAAACCCGCTAACCTCAATCTTAGCCGATGGATCGACTTTGTAACCCAGCTCCGTAATCGTCTGATCGTTGACTTTTACCTTGCCTTCAGAGATGAGTGTATCCGCTTCACGGCGGGAGCAGATGCCAGAATGCGCAATGTACTTGTTGAGACGCATCGGCCCTTTAGAGTCCTTACGGGGTTCCCCGATGGTCTTTTTTGATGGTTTCCGTTCGCTGTTTTTCTTACGATTTCTCCCCTGGTCTGCTCTGCTTCGCGAACGGTTCGATTTGCCTGGTCTCATTAATTAATTGCTCCGTTCATCTAATGATGATGTACCATTTCCATTTGTAATTGACAAGTCCGGATGGTTATGGTTCGCCAGTTCTGCCTTCAATTCAAGCATCAGCTGGCGGTGTTCAGCCATATCGTCGTCCCGCAGTATGTCATCGATCTCGCGCGGCCGTGGAAGCTCATCAATAGAATTAATGCCAAAATGTTTCAGGAAATTGGAGGTCGTTCTGTATAGAAGCGGGCGGCCCGGACGATCGCTTCGTCCTGCTACTTTAACGAGTTCCTTCTCCAGGAGTTGCCTGACAAGATAGCCGGAATCCACACCACGAATGTGATCGACTTCAGGTTTTGTTACCGGTTGTTTGTAGGCAATGATAGCCAACACATCAACAGACGACGGTGTTAGTTTACGCGAGATATTTTCGTGCTGAAATTTCTGTAACCACTTATGATATTCCTTCTTTGTGGCAAAGGTGTACCCACCACCCTGATGAATAATCAAAAACGATCGTCCATACTTCAGGTAATCCTGATTCAGTGATCCGATCGCCTGCTCGATATCCGCAGGATACAACTCCAGCCCATCTTCGGTTTCCATAATGAGCCGGCATAGTTCTTCCGTGCTGACCGGATCCGGACTTGCAAATACGAGGGCCTCGACGATTGATGCAAAGTCGAGATCTTCCAAAGAGGTATTGTTATTACCGTTCATAGAATGATTCCTGATTGTTACACAAATATATCCGATCCGTGGAGAAATTAAAATGATCAAGGCAATTTGGGCGATAAAAAGTGTTTGGTCTGGAAGTGATCGCAGCTTTCTTACTGTCATCCCTGGTAAAAGTTATCCCGCCGCGGCGGAAATTGGAAGATCCTGATGGCATTCTATAGTGGTTATTGGAAATGAAGTAAGAAAACAACTGTTTTCACATTACATCAACATTCACAGTAATCCGTACCAGACTTGCCCGTTCCGGTTTCCGGTTCCGATATAATAAAAACGCCTTGTCTAACATTTTTTCAATGCTTGCGGCACCGTTGGTCGGATCGATCTTAATCATACATTCCCAGCGAAACTGCCCCTGCATGCGGAATATGGCAGACGGCGATGGACCAAGAATAGGGGCGTTGCCGGCGGCCTCACTAAGGCACTTAGCGAATATCTCAGCGACTTTTTGTACAAGGGTCCCGTCCATCGATTTGAAATAGATGCCAATCAAACGTGAATACGGTGGATAAAATAGCTGCTCTCTGTACTCAAGCTCTTGTTTTATGAATTTTTGATAGTTGTGATCCCGGGCACAAATCACCGCAATGTGTTCCGGCTGCCAGGTCTGCAGATATACCGATCCTTTTTTCTCCGACCTGCCGGATCGTCCTGCTACCTGGCTGAGCAACTGGAACATGCGTTCGGATGACCGGTAGGATGGAAAGGCTAACTCTGTATCCGAATTGATAACGCCAACCATGGTCACATTGGGGAAATCGAGTCCCTTGGCAACCAATTGGGTACCTACAAGAATATCCGCTTCGCCGGCTCCAAAAGCGTTAAGGATGCGTGCATGGGCATCTTTGCCAGTTGTTGTATCCTGGTCCATTCGTAACAAGCGGGCTTCCGGAAAGAGCTGTCCGATTTCTTCTTCAATCTGCTGGGTACCCGCACCATGAACCTCCAAAGCAGTTTCCCCGCATTTTGGGCAATGACTCCGCTTCAGCTCGGCATGACCACAGTAATGACATCGAAGATGATTTTTTGCCTTGTGATAGGTGAGACTCACCGAACAGTTCGGACATTCCATGATATGGCCACAGGCTTCGCACTGGATATAGGATGCAAACCCGCGACGGTTATACAATAAGATGATCTGTTCATTTCGCCCAATCACTTCCTCGATCGTGATGTAAAGGGGCACGGCAAGCGGACCCTGCATGGCCTTACGATACTGCTTCAGATCGACGATTTTAACATCGGGCAGGCGGGCCTGGGCGTGACGTTCAGGCAGATGCAGTAAGCTGCTTTTCCCTGTCTGGGTGGCATGATAGCTGACAGCGCTGGGTGTCGCTGATCCCAGAACAACAACGCTCTTCGTCAGATATCCGCGCATGATCGCCACTTCGCGGGCATTATACCTGGGCGCAGGATCTTCCTGTTTGTACGATTGATCGTGCTCCTCATCGACAATGATGATCCCGAGGTTTTGAATAGGAGCGAACACGGCAGATCGTGCCCCGACTGCGACGGTTCGTTTTCCTCTTCGAAGGTCGAGCCATGCTTCATACCGTTCGCGATCATTCAGGCGGCTGTGAAGAACGGCGATGGTATTCCCGAATATCTGGTAAAAACGTCGTACCGTTTGCGGGGTCAGTGCTATTTCGGGCACCAGGATCAAACCGCCCTTCCCCATCTCCAACACTTTTTTAAGTGCGTGAATATAAACTTCGGTCTTGCCGCTGCCAGTCACGCCGTAGATCAGGAACTGGTGAAAATCACCCGAATCGATAGCTGACGATATTTCACGAAAGGCCGCTTCCTGGGAGGTGTTGAGTTTTTTGATCTTTTCCGGGTTGTACTCCAGTTCCGGTTCAGGAAGCCCGACCGGAACCTCATCACTATGGATCAATTTCTCTTTCTGAATGCGGCCCATCGAGTAATTGTCGAGAAGCGGCTCGTCATCGAGCTCGTGTTGGCGCAACGGGAGGCCGCGTTCTTCGAGCCTTCGCAGGGCTTGTACCCATTTCGGTTCCTTCTTACCGTCGTACTTCTCGTAAACCTGAACAAGGTCGCCTTCATCAACTCCATCCTTCCACAACCAGCGCTTCTCGGTCTTTGATTCTACCCGTGTCCGCGGTTCTTCCCATATTTCCAGGAGCCCGTAGCCCACTAATTGTTTGATAAGTTCCTCACCGCGCGGTTTCCACTGGTCCTCTACATATTTGAGAGGGACCGATCCCTTCTCGTGTATCTCCTTCAGCACAGTTTCTTCCCGCGGAGAAAGAATTAGCGCTACCTCTTCGACCGGTCCGGGTTTAAGGACCTTTTCCGAGATGAAGTTGAGTCCGACAGGCAACGCCGCCTGGATGGTCTCGCCCCTGCTTGCGTAGTAGAAACTATGCACCCAGTGGGTCAGCCGCAGGATTTCATCTGACATGACCGGCTCGTCATCCAGCACCTTCCGAATGGGCCGCGTTTCAAACTCCGGCTTGCGGTCGTGCACCTCCACGACCATGCCGATCGCCATATGCGACTGCAAAGGTACCCAGACACGCATTCCCGGTAAGGCATTATCTGCCAGGGAACCTGGAATATGATACGTAAAGACCTCCCGAACGGCCGTTGGAAGTGCGATGTCAGCGTATTGTGGCATCAGAAATTAGTTATGATCTGAAAACCGAAATATACGAATGATGGCGGAGAAAGAAGTCGGGTGTCAGAATTCAGGAGTCAGGAGACAGAATGAAGATTGCAGTCTCGTTGATTATAACTCTTGCATTGTGACCACGCCTGTTAATCCTCTTCCAATTCAAAATTCAGAATTCAACATTCAACATTCTTCAACCAAGCCATCCTGACCGGTCCAGGCTGCGGTACTGAATAGCTTCAGCGATGTGGGCCGTTTGAATGGTTTCGGAGTGCGCCAGGTCGGCGATGGATCTTGAGACTTTCAGGATGCGGTCGTAAGCCCGCGCAGAGAGACCAAGACGGTTGATGGCCTTCTTCAGCAGTTGTGATCCTGCTTCATCAATCTTGCAGATGCGGCGCACCATCCGGGTAGTCATCTGGGCATTGCAATAGACGCCATCGATTCCCATGAATCGGTTATGTTGCGTATTACGGGCATCGATCACGCGTTCCCGGACTTTATCCGATGGTTCCCCGGCCGACTTGCTGTTCAACTCTTCAAAACTGACTTTATTCACTTCGATATGAAGATCGATTCTATCGAGCAACGGTCCGCTGATTTTGCCCAGGTAGCGCTGCATCTGTGCCGGCGAAGTTCCCGCGGAATCTGATGGATCATACCAATCTCCGGACGGAGAAGGATTCATCGAGGCCACCAGCATGATTTTACTGGGGTAATTGACACTCATTCGTGCACGTGAAATGCTTACTTTGCCGTCTTCAAGCGGCTGTCTCAGTACCTCCAAAGCACTTCGCTTGAATTCCGGTAACTCATCCAGGAAAAGAATCCCGTTGTGTGCCAGAGAAATTTCGCCGGGCATCGGGATACTCCCACCACCAACAAGGGCGACATCAGAAACCGTATGGTGCGGCGATCGAAACGGTCGATGGGTGATTAATCCTTTGCCGGGTGGGAGGAGTCCGGACACCGAGTGGATCTTGGTAGTCTCGAGTGCTTCATGCAGGTTCATAGGGGGCAGGATGGTAGGCAGACGCCGGGCCAGCATCGTCTTTCCGGAACCCGGCGGGCCGACCATGATAATATTGTGCCCGCCGGCGGCCGCCACCTCCAGCGCACGCTTCACATTCTCCTGGCCGCGGACATCCATAAAATCCACCATATCATGACTCTGACCATTGGTAAACAGTTTGTTCATATCTATTGAAACCGGATCATACTCATTTTCATCGTTCATCCATTGTATGACATCCCCAACATGCCGGAGGCCGTATACATCCAGTCCGTCGACAACTCCTGCCTCGTGTGCATTGTCAACAGGGACGATCATATTTTTCAAACCGGCTCTTTGGGAGGCCACGGCGATAGGTAGTACTCCTTTCACCGGTCGCAATTTGCCATCGAGTGCCAGTTCTCCCAGGATAAGTGTGTCTTCCAGTTTCTTTGGCTTGATTTGATGAGATACCGCCAATAAACCCACGGCTATTGGCAGGTCGAACGCGCTGCCTTCCTTAGGAAGGTCGGCAGGTGCCAGGTTGATGGTTATGCGTCCCCTTGGAACATGATAACCGGTGTTTTTCAGGGCGGCGTCGATGCGGGCATACGATTCGTTGATCGCCCTGTCGGGCAAGCCAACCAGGTTATATTTTGGAAATGCAGAAGTCATATTGACTTCCACATCGATAAGATGGGCGTCTACCCCAAATGTTGATGCGCAATGAACGTGAGCTAGCATAATCGTGTATCTTTTTTAGCGTCTCTACGTAATAAGAACATAGAGGAACACAAACCTTACACGAGATTATGAATAAATTAACGCCAGTTGCCATGACTACTACTACCAGAACAATTATCGAAGACATTCGTGTGACCGGTGCTGAACTGATCGACCGGATACGCGAGCTTATCCATGAAGGCAACGTTAAACGCATCAGTGTGCGCAACACAAAGGGGGATGTCCTGGTTGATGTTCCGGTTAGTGTTGGCGTGGCCGGATTAGGTGCAACATTTTTAGCCATGGGTCCGCTGATCACCTCTCTCGGCTTCTTTGCCCTGTTTATGAACGATTACAGCATCTATGTCGAACGCGAAGAACCGGTAGACGAGCACGAGGTGGACGCTCAGTTCATCGAGGTTGAAGATGAGGACGATGATGAGGATGAAGAAGACGAAGAGGATGAAGAAAAAAAGAGAAAGAAGAAAAAATAGTTCAGATCCAATATTCAAGATTGGATAACTAAGATCTTAAAAACAATGGATACCAAATAAAAAAAAGCCTCCGCGACGGGAGGCTTTTTCATAATTCTGTGATTAGAATCGAGGTCGTGGTGAATTTCCAGTAGAATCCCATATTCCGTACATGACGCGGTACGTATTGTCGTGGTTATGGGTTTCTACCAATAGTATATCCTATCCAACATACCTTATAGGGTACCAACTAATGTCCTGTTACAGTTCGCGACATACAACCCGTACGTAACCGGCAACACCATATTTCCTTAGGTCCTGCCCTATCCCTTAAACCGGTTTTTCAGCCACGGGCTCTTCCACTTCCTGCAGCCAGCGCTCTACGTCGATCGCGGCCATACAGCCGGATCCGGCTGCGGTAACTGCCTGGCGATACTTGCTGTCCTGGGCATCACCACAGGCGAAAATGCCGTCGACATTTGTATAGGATGATTTATTCTTGGTAATGATGTAACCGACATCATCCATGTCAACCACCCCTTTGAACAGGTCGGTGTTCGGTTTGTGCCCGATAGCCAGGAACAGGCCGGTCACATCGTCAAGCTTCGTAATTTCACCAGTCTTAACATTTTTGACCTTCAGACCGTCAACCAGCTTGTCTCCGAGCACCTCATCAACTACGCTATCCCAGATAAACTCAATCTTGGGATTGTTGAATGCTTTGTGTTGCATAGCTTTGGAAGCACGAAGCTCATCACGTCGATGGATGATTGAAACCTTGCTGGCGAATTTAGTCAGGAACGTAGCTTCCTCCATAGCCGTATCGCCGCCACCGACAACTGCAACGTGCTGATTACGGAAAAAAGCACCGTCGCAGGTTGCACAGGCAGATACACCATAGCCGCGTAAACGCTGCTCGCTGTCAATTCCCATCCACTTGGCCGATGCACCGGTTGATACCACAATAGCCTGGGAATAGATTTCCGTACTTTCGTCAATGGTCAGCTTGAACGGACGTTTGTCAAAATCGATATTAGTGACCATCCCATAACGGCAATCGGCACCGAAACGTTTAGCCTGCTCGCGGAACAGGTCCATCATTTTGGGTCCCATTACGCCCTCAGGGAAGCCGGGGAAATTTTCCACATCGGTCGTCGTCATCAGCTGACCACCCGGTTCGGGACCCTCAAAAATGATTGGTTTCAGGTCGGCACGAGCTGCATACAAGGCCGCCGTCAAACCGGCCGGACCACTGCCCACGATCACAACCTTAAACGTTTTTCCAGCGATATCTTCCATAATCAAAATTGGTTTGAGTGATAAAAATCCATTATAAAACTGTATAGTTATAAAGTTAACGAAGTTTGGACAAATTTGGTATCCTGATTTCGTCTCGGGCTAACTGAAAAATAACTATTAAAAAATCCAACTTCTCCCATATTGATGGGCTGGGGGAAGATAATCTTACCGGGAAATCAAATTTTGTTAAAAATAGAAGGGTTTTCAGCAAAATATGCATAGTCGAAACACTGGTCGGAACTATCACATCAATTCTGAATTACTTACATTTGCAACTGTTTGACTTTAAAACATTATAGTTGTCGATCATTTAACCATGATTCCAGTTGACTATTAGTGTACATATCATCGACTGAGGAGGTTACCTACTGTGATAATTGCCGTATTAAAAGAACAAGCCAAAGGCGAGAGTCGTGTGGCTTTGGTGCCGGAAAGTGTTAAGGCACTCACGAAACAAAATCTGGAAGTCTGGATTGAAAAAGGGGCTGGTGAAGCATCTTCTTTTACAGATCAGACTTACATCGATGCTGGTGCTAAAATAAAGGACAGCGCCACGGAAATTCTCTCATCGGCCAATATTTTGATTAAGGTGCAAAAACCGGAACCTGATGAGATTGGGCAAATGAAACCGGATACGGTTATCGTCTCCTTTTTAGGAGCGTTATTCAATAAAGATCTGGTTGAACAGCTCAAAAAGGCGAAAGTGACGGCTATCGGTCTCGATGCCGTGCCACGTATTACCCGTGCCCAGAAAATGGACGCGCTTTCTTCCATGAGTTCTATCGCAGGCTATAAGGCCGTTCTGATCGCAGCCGATTCACTGGGCAAGTATATGCCCATGATGATGACAGCTGCCGGAACCATTCCGCCTGCACGTGCTCTTGTGCTCGGAGCTGGTGTTGCCGGACTTCAGGCCATTGCCACTGCCCGTCGTCTGGGTGCTATTGTTGAGGCGTTTGATGTGCGTCCAGCTGTAAAAGAACAGGTGGAAAGTCTCGGAGCCAAGTTTGTGGAAGTAAAACTCGAAGAGGAGGAAACGGAAACCAAGGGCGGTTACGCCAAAGAACTTTCCGAAGAAAGTCAGAAGCGGCAGAAGCAGGCCATCCATAATCACGCCAAGCGTGCGGATATTGTGATTACAACAGCGCTGATCCCGGGCAAACCGGCCCCATTGCTGATTACAAAGGAAACCGTTGGAGAGATGGCGAATGGTTCGGTCATCATCGACCTGGCAGGAGAACAAGGCGGGAACTGTGAGCTTACAAAGCCGGGAGAAACCATTGTTGAAAACGGTGTTACGATTCACAGTCCGTTGAATATCACTTCATTGTTACCGGTACATGCCAGTCAGCTCTATTCCAAAAATATTTCAGCACTTATCGATCTGCTGATAAAGGACGGAGCATTGAATCTGGACTTTGAAGATGAAATCATTAAAAATGCGACGATAACCCACAAAGGGGAGATCGTGAGTCCTGCTATCCTAAAAGGCGAACTTTAGCAAAACAGTTTATCCAAACGGAGGAATACCATGATAATGAACTTGTTTGTATTCGTGTTGGCGAGTTTCGTGGGTTTTGAGGTTATCTCAAAGGTTCCCACAACGCTTCACACCCCATTGATGTCCGGTTCCAATGCCATTTCTGGTATCACCATTATTGGTGCCCTGGTAGTGGCCGGAGAAGCATCCAGTACCCTGACATCCTGGCTGGGGCTGATTGCCATCATCTTTGCAACAATCAACGTGGTAGGTGGTTACGCAGTCACCGACCGCATGCTTCAAATGTTTAAGAAAAAGGGTAGCCAACGATGAGTAGATTTTTTCCACATTCACTTCAGGTGATGGTACCTGATTTCACACAGTTAGTCTATTTGGTCGCTATTATCCTGTTTATTATCGGCCTGAAACGGATGAGCTCGCCTGCTACGGCACGGTCCGGAAATATATGGTCGGCAGTGGGCATGTTGATGGGTATTATTGTTACCCTGCTCGATTACCATATTGTGACTTTTGAGATGATCATTATTGGGATCATCGTCGGTAGCCTTATAGGGATCGTTTCCGCCTATAAGGTTGAAATGACGAGCATGCCTGAAATGGTCGGCCTGTTCAATGGATTTGGTGGCGGCGCATCGGTACTGGTTGCCGTAGGTGACTTCTACCGCACAGCTCCAATGACTCACGGCAACAGTGAACTGATTACCGTTGCCCTGAGTATCCTGATCGGTTCGGTCACGTTTTCGGGTAGTTTCATTGCTTTCGGAAAATTGAGAGGTATCGTGAGCGGAAATCCGATCACGTACAGTGGTCAAAAGATTGTCAACAGTATCCTCGCTTTGGTCATGTTTGCCTCTGGCGTACTGTTTGTTATCAACCCGGCCGAAAACTGGTACTTATTGGTGCTCCTGATTATTTCGTTAGTCCTGGGAGTGACGCTTGTCATTCCGATCGGTGGTGCTGACATGCCTGTTGTAATCTGTCTGTTGAACTCTTATTCGGGTCTTGCAGCAGCAGCCACGGGTTTTGTGCTGAACAATAATCTGCTGATCGTAAGTGGTGCCCTGGTAGGTGCATCCGGTATCATTCTTACCTATATCATGTGTCAGGCTATGAACCGATCACTGAATAATGTATTGTTCGGTGCATTCGGCTCAGACATCAAAGCGGCCGGCACTATGGATACTGGTGATGAGAACAAAACCATCCGTCGTGCGGAAGCCGATGACGTTGCCGTGATGACCGCTTATGCGCAAAACGTGATCATCGTTCCGGGTTACGGTCTGGCCGTTGCCCAGGCACAACATGCCATCCGCGACGTGGCCAACCTGCTCGAAGAGCATGGTGTTAATGTGAAATACGGTATTCACCCGGTTGCCGGACGTATGCCGGGTCATATGAACGTGTTGCTGGCAGAGGCAAATGTACCGTACGATCAGCTATATGATATGGATGAGATCAATCCCGAGTTCGAACATACGGACGTAGTACTCGTCATTGGTGCTAACGACGTAGTAAATCCGTCAGCCCGCTCCAATCCGGGAAGTCCGATTTACGGAATGCCCATCCTGAATGTGGATCAGGCCCGTACCGTTGTGGTCTTCAAACGTTCATTGAATCCTGGTTTTGCAGGTATCGATAACGAGCTGTTCTATCAGGAAAACACCTACATGTTCTTCGGTGATGCAAAGAAGTCACTGATGGCACTGTCGGCCGCTTTGAAAGAAGTGGAGGACTAGGGATAATTTTGAATTATGAATTTTGAATTATGAATTGGAGCGTGTGAATACACTCTATTTTTTGAAAGGTGCCTGCCGAAAGGTTGGCGCCTTTTTTTATACCCTGATTTCTCACACAACCTCGTTGCACCGGCTCTGCCGTGTATCGTCGTTACTATTTTTAATTGCCCCACCAAAATTTCCTATTCTCACATATCACTATCGTACGCTTTGATAATGCCGGGTAGTTCCTTTTTTTGAAAGGACAATCTGCCAGAGCTGGTTCTTTCGGGCGCGGAAGGAAGCGGCAGAAACGAGTAGATAGTAGGTCCACATCCGGTAGAAACGGGAGTCATAGCGATCTTGGAGTTTGTCCCAGTTGCTTGTGAAGTTATGGTACCAGGCCATCAGTGTGTTATCATAAAAGGGACCGAAATTGTGCCAATCCTCAACTATGAAGAGCCCCTCGGCCGCTCTGGTTATCTGTTGAGCCGACGGTATCATACCGTTCCGGAAGATGTATTTGTTAATCCACGGATCCGTCATATTTACCGATATGTTGCTTCCAATACAGTGCAACAATTGCAGGCCATCCTCTTTCAGGCATCTGTGCGCCACTTCCATGAATGTCCGATAGTTCTTTTTCCCGACGTGCTCAAACATGCCGATCGAAACAACACGGTCGAACGGTTCACTGATTTCGCGATAATCCTGCAGGCGAATCTCAACGGGTAATCCTTCGCACTTTTCCTGTGCCAATTCCGCCTGCCGTTTGGAGACGGTAAGTCCAACGACCCTTACGCCATAATTTTTGGCCGCGTATCTGGCAAAACTCCCCCAACCGCAACCAATATCCAGGACTTTCTGTCCCTCACGCAGGTGAAGCTTACGGCATACCAGATCCAGCTTGGCTTCCTGGGCATCATCCAGGTTTTTGGCTTCTCTCCAATACCCGCAGCTGTAAACCATACGCTTGTCCAACATCAGGCGAAACAACTCATTTCCGGTGTCATAATGCCTTTCACCAATTTGAAACGCACGTGCTGTACTTTGCAGGTTGCGCAAACTTGCAACCACGAAGTTCCACACCGTACTGGGAGTGTAATTAACCTTCTGATTGATTCCAGACTTTAATATACGGGTGAATGTCTCATCCAGAGATTCGGAATCCCACCAGCCATCCATATACGATTCACCGGCGGCCATCGATCCGCCAACCAGTATTCTCCGATATAATCTGGGGTTGTGTACCTGTATATCCCAGGGCCTGCCCCCATTAAAACAAACATCTGCAGTTTGTAGCCAATTTTGAAGTGTATCTTTTATCCTCACAACAGTAACATCTATTACAGGAGGCTTCGGAAAAACATCCTCGCGCATCAAATCCCGTCGGGAAAGCGAAAATTATAGAGTACAAAGCCTCCTGAAGGTTCACGCATTTTTGATATTTATGTAATTCAAACAGAAAAGGGACAAAAATAAATCCATCCTTTGATACGTGATCCCGTGGCAGTCAATCGGTTTGATCAGTTTGGCTGATACATAGATCATTCAAGATAGTATTCGATTGCTTCTTCAATATCGTCTAAATTTCTAACCTGTCTATTTGGGATTATAGTTTTTGGTCAGTTAATGGAAGGCCCCGGTTACCGACCTCAATAACAGGCCCGGTATGGTTACAAGTGGCCCACACTAACATAATTCATAACAAATTATTTGGCTGCGGTTTTGGGAAAGCACATATTGCTTCCGTAGAAATTACGGCTACTGCAGAGTGTTTCCGGGAGATGCGGCGGTTGGGTACCATCTAAGCTTATTTTGCAGCCGCGGAATTCCACGAATTTAATGCGTTATCTTTGCCCTCTTCATCGCAATGACCAGGCTTATCGTTGCCAACACTCCACAGGCTGCCAGCACAGTAAACAACGCAAGCGGAATGGCCATCGGACCCGAATAGACATGGTCGATCAGATAACCTGTAAGGGGTGGTCCAAAACCGAATCCAATGATGCTTATCGTAAACAGGTAGACACCGCCGGCAACGGCACGCATTCCGGATGGAACAAGATCCTGTACGATGGCCGGTGCTACGCCGTTGTACGATGAAGCAATACTGCTGCCCAAACCCACAAAGATCACGCCCATGATGGCATGGTGATTGAAGAGACCAATGGCAAAGAATGGGAGTCCACCCAGAGCAGCGACGATACCCATGATGAATCGGCGATGATCCCCTTTTTTAGCGAGCCTGTCTGCCAGTTTACCCGAGATTGTAATTGTGAGGCCTGTCAGGAACATAAACCATCCAAATTGCGGCAGAAGGCCTTGATATCCCTTGAAATGTCCGGACAGAAACTCACTGATGAAGGCCAGCAGGGCATACCCTGAAAAGGCCAGGAACGAAAACCCGATATGGTGCCAGATCAATGCAGGAGATCGCCGCAGATGGTGCATGGCATCTCTGAAGGAAAGTGCATCTTCCGTGAATCGGTTGTTTTTTTCTGGCGTTGACTTTTGCGGCAGGTCCCGGATCAAAGTGAAAGCGATAAGTGCCAGTAAAATTCCGGGCGCTCCCACTGCAAGAAAAGCCGTTCGCCAGCTATACCACTCACTGATGTAGCCTCCAGCCAGGAAGGCTAACCCGATACCAATAAAGATGCCCGAAGAATAAATGGATATGGCTGTAGCCCGATCCTCCGCCGGGAAATAATCCGACAATAGAGAGTAAGCAGCCGGACTGCAGGCCGCTTCGTTGATACCAACCAGGATTCGGGCAATAATGAGCATGCCAAGTCCGGTAGCAAGGCCACTCATCATGGTGGCCAGACTCCATATCAACAAACCGAGCGTGATCACCCACCTGCGTGACCAAACATCGGCCAGCCGGCCCATGGGGATGCCGAACACCGCATAGAAAAAGGAAAAGGCCGTTCCATACAGATACCCGATCTCCACATTGCTCAATCCTAGCTCCCGTCGGATGGGAGTGGCCAGTACAGCTACGATCTGCCGATCCACGAAATTCAGGACATAAATGACCGTGAGAACGGCAAGTACTCCCCAGGCATAACGTCTGCTAATGATGACAGGCTTATCTCCGGCTGCTTTCGAAATCATTACTCAATAGTAAAGCCATAGTGAAAAAACCGAAAGATAATCCAGTTAGCAATGAGTAGCGAGGAAAAAGCGGACAACCGTTATCAATAAACTGGAAACAGTATGTAAATACCCGACAATGATTAGAATTCCATCCTCGATCCAAATAAAAAAGGCAGGCTAAACCGCCTGCCTACCCGCCATTTATCACAACAAAATTATTTTTTCTTTTTCTTCTTTGGCTTCATCTTTAGCACGTTCAGGGGTTTTAACACTTCATCGAGGTAAAGGCTCTTCCTGACCTTCCCCACATAGGGATAATTTGTTGCCGTGACAAGGAAATCATTCTCATTGTCTTTGACCCCGGGTGTGAGGTGTATCTCACGTGTCTGTCCATCTTTAAGATGCAGGCGTATCGAATAAAGGGGATGAGTGAGGTCCGATGACTTCTTGTTGTAATCAAAGCTATCCACTTTAAGTTGGGCAATATGATCTAGCATCCCATCAACAATTCCGGGTTTCAGGGTATCCGTTCCGTAGAGCCAATGTTGAGAATCACTGCCTTTAACAAATGTGTAGGAACTATCCGCAGGATATATCATATCCACCTGGGTAATCTTAGAACGGGGATATTGCCATACCTGTTTCTGGCGCCACTCATCGAGATGGCGATCGAAAGAGTGTGTCAGAAATCCATTAATCATGTACACGGTATTTTGACTGGCTGGACGAACATAGGTACCTGCCGAACGTTGGTTTTGCATCTGGAAGCGGCCGAGATAGATGCTGGCAAGTTTCGTGTTGCCATTGTCAAAGTCGACTTTGGTACCCGTTGAATCCACGGCATAACGGGTGAATTGCCTGGGATTGTGGGTGACGATGCTTTGAGGTTTAACCCCATTCAGGCTGTTAATAACATCTTCAACGGTGTTGCCATCAGCAGGATAGCTCTCCCCGTTTCCCTGTTGAACAGACCATCTTCCTCCTTTTTTAGTCAGTTTCATGGCCTTACTTGTGGGCGTGTGGATAACCACTTTATTGACCTTTGCCGTGTCAATGGTGATCACATTACTTAATAACGCGCGGCTGGAGCTGCTGCTCTGAGAGAACTTCATAAATCCTGCAACTACAAGCAGGACAACAAAGAGAGCGGCCAGTGTTTTGGTAGCATTAGTCATGGTTCTCTATTCTCTTTGAGTTATTCGAATGAATCCCCTTTGGGCAGGCCTTTTCCCATCCATTGGCGGCGGCGTGACTTGTTGTGTTCGTACCGGTAGAAACCGTAGCCAAGTACCAACAGAATAGGTATGAAGACGTTAATGTATTTCAGCAGATTTCTGGAACTGTCGCTGATAAGCGTCAGCGGACGATTGGTTATGCCTTTGGTTCGGAGTGCAATCAAACCCGTGTCATCTGCCAGGTAATCGACGCTGTTGGCCATCAGGCTGATGTTGTCGTCGGGGAGACGCTGCTGGTGCTGCCCGGGTGGGCCGTTTTGTACAAAGTCGCCATCTCCAACAACAACGATGGACGTTTTAACACTTTTTTTGAGGCGAACCTTCATACTGTCATTATCTGCAAAGTGAGATTTAAACACACCGCTGACCAGGGCGGCAACAGGAATGTGGGATTCGGTAAAATCGCTGCGGTTCCAATTCTGGAATGGACTGATAGACATGAAATTGCTTGATTCACCAGATTTGTTGGACGATGAAGCCAGAACCGTGACCTTCTGCAGACTATCGACTTTGCTTGTATCGACAGATGAGACAAACTGAAAAACAACGGATTCCAAACCCTTACTGATGGGATTATTCCCGAAAGTCGTGATGACAGGGATGTAGGGATAGCGAATCTGCCGTACAAATTGAAATCCACTCTGTTCCTGGCTTACCCCGATGGAACTGGCGTTGAGATCCCTAACCAGATCCGGCTCTATGGGGATATTATAGGATCTAAGCAGTGCATCAATACCGGTGTCTTCCGGCTGCGCATAGCCTCTTTGGATATTGGCTTGTACCTTATTGATGGCAAAAATAGCTTTGCCTCCTGCCATGATATACTGGTCAATAGATCTGAGCTGGTTAAGAGTAAAGGCCCTGGTTGGCGCGACGATCATCAGCACATTGATATCAGCCGGTACCCCCGTTGTATCGATATTCGATACCTTTTCAATCTGATACCGGTCTTTCAACTCCTGCATAAGCTGTGGCATCTCTTGTTCCGTAGGTTCTCCATTGCCTTGCAGGAGACCGATTTTGGGCTTCTTGGTTTCGGTCAGCTTTTTGATGGTGCTGGCAATGGTATATTCCAGTCCATCTCCGGGTTGTATAACAGGTACCACCTGGCTTTTGCCTTCGTATTGAAAAACGGCACCAAGATATGCCCTCTTTTGTGAGACCTGGTCGCGTTCCCGGACATTGACCAGAACCGGTTGAATGCCGGCTTGCTGGGCCGTGCGTTCAGACTTCTGATCCTTGTTGGGATCTACAAAGTTATATTCGAGATTATCGCCGGAGTAAGCGCGAAATTCATCCAAAAAATCCTTGAACTGACTCTTTATACGGTGCAACTGTGGCGGCAGTTTACTTGAAAAGTAGGCCGTAACGGTAACGGGATCTTTCAGTGATTTAGCAATAACTTCACTCGGTTTCGACAGGGTATACTCGTGATTTTCCGTCATGTCGAACTGCAGGAAGATCTGGTTTGCAATGTAATTGGCAACGATGAGGATGCCTATTACCAGGACGATTTGAATGATCGCTTCTCTTTTTGTCTTAAAAAATCCACTAAACCAACTCATGACCAGGACCTCCGTGTTAATGAGGTCATAGCGAAAATCAGACCTAATATTGTAAGTGAGAGCATGTAGATAACATCATTCAGGCTTATAACTCCCCGCGCCATGCTGCTGAAATGAGTAGTCAGACTCAGATAGTCGGCTATATTTGCAAGAAGATTGGGCAGTACCGGTACCATCAGATTAAACAGTAGCTGAAAGAAGAAGGAAATGAATAAAGCAAGAATAAACGCCACAATCTGGTTGCTGGTGACGCTGGAAGCAAAAATTCCGATACTCACGTACACGGCAGAGATGAGCATCAGCGACAGGTAGCCGCCGACGACTGCCCCGGTGTCGACATTGCCCAGATTAGCTACGGTGATGTAATAGATGATGGTGGGCAGCAACATCATTAGCACCAGAAACCACGAGGCGAGCCATTTGCCGGTGACAATCTGAAAATCGGAGACCGGTTTTGTTGCAAGCAGTTCGAGGGTTCCGGAGTGTTTTTCTTCTGCCAGTGATCGCATGGTGATGGCCGGGATGAAGAAAAACAAGGTCCAGAAAGAAATTTGAAAGAAAGGTGTTAATGAAGCCTGGCCGCTGAAGAAAATGTCGGATCCGGAAAGCCAGGTAAAGAAGCCGCTGAGGCCCAGAAAAACGACGAGTATGATGTAAGCAATAAGCGAATTAAAAAAGGTATTCACTTCCCGCTTGCAGATCGTCCATATCGTATGCATGGCTTTTTGTGTTTACCCCTAGTTTACGGTTAGTTCGCGGAAAATATCTTCGAGACTGGTTTGCAAGGGTGTCATCTGCAGGATAACCCAGTTCTTTTCGACGCACAGCCGGAAAATGTCTTCGCGTGCATCCTTGCCGGCTGTCGAATCAATTTGCCAGATGCCGGATTCGCGGTCGGCAGGTTGAACCGCGGCTACGGTCGGCAGTTGGTTGATGGCATCACCGGCGGCACTGTTTCCGGCCTGAATCTGCAGGAGCAGACGGTTGCTGCCCGATGCGCGCCGGCCGAGTTCCTCGGTAGTGCCGTTGGCCACGAGCTTGCCCTTATTGATGATGAGAATACGATCGCAGGTCAGCTCCACTTCCTTGAGAATGTGCGAGCTCAGCATGACCGTCTTCTCATGCCCAATTTTTTTAATAAGGGATCGTATCTCGACAATCTGGTTCGGATCGAGACCGGTTGTCGGTTCATCGAGGATAAGCACATCAGGATCATGGATCAGAGCCTGCGCCAGGCCTACTCGCTGACGATAACCCTTGGACAATTCTCCGATATTTTTGTGCTTCTCTTTATCCAGCCCGCAGACATCAATCATTTCCATGATGCGGTCATCTATACGCTCAGGCTCAATTTTCTGGAGCTGAGCCGTATAATTCAGGTAATCGATGATGCTCATATCCAGGTAGAGCGGGTTGTTTTCGGGCAGGTAGCCAATGCGCCGGCGTACTTCCCGGGAATCGTCCTCGATGCTGTATCCATCGAGTGAAACATGGCCGTTGGTGGGTTTGAGGAAGCACGTGATGATCTTCATCGTTGTGCTTTTCCCGGCCCCGTTTGGACCAAGAAACCCGAGGATTTCACCGGTTTTTACTTCGAAAGAGATATCATCAACAGCTTTTTGCTGACCATATTCCTTGGTCAGATTTTGTACGGAAATAGCCATAGACCAATGATTTAAATATACATGGTTACATCTAACAGCTTATTGGGCAACGACATCAATAGTAATGAACAACCGCAGACAACGCGTCGAGTAACGAAAGGAGATATGACAAATTGTACGAATTATGGATTTTCCATGGAGTGATCCGGCACATACGAATTTTTTCAAGACCGTTAGAAAAACAAAAAACAGTAAGTTTGTAGAAATTTTTTGGGCCCGATAAAAATGTAGAAAAAATCGCTTTTCCCTAGGATTTGATCGAATTGCATAAAATCTTGTACGAATAATCACCTCATTTTTATTAATTGTTTCTAAACCATCTGCAGGGGTTTGTTACGGAAGGACTTGAAATAGGACTTAGTGGTACCTTTTGAATTTACACGGGCGTGTACTATCATCCGAGGTCACCTAATTTCAAAAAAGCATTACCATGGCAAAGGACGACAGCAACTTACCGAAGGTTCCCAAAAAACCGGACAAGGAAAAAGATCGTGCAATGGCTTTGTTGGGAAAGCTCTATGAAGAGTATCCCGGAGCACACTGCGCGCTGGATCACCAAAACCCGTTTGAACTGCTTATCGCAACGATATTAAGTGCTCAGTGCACGGATGAACGGGTCAATATGGTGACCCCGGAGCTGTTCAAACAATACCCGACACCAAAAGCCATGGCGGAAGCTCCGCTGCCGGATATTGAAGAGTTGATCAAATCAACCGGATTCTACCGAAACAAGGCGAAATCGCTTAAAGAAGCTTCGCAGGAAATTGTTGAAAAATTTGACGGTCATGTTCCGGATACCATGGATGAATTGCTGACGCTGCGTGGTGTGGCCCGCAAGACGGCCAACGTGGTGCTGGGTAATTCCTACAATAAGAATATGGGAGTGGTGGTCGACACTCATGTGAAGCGGCTTTCCAATCGGTTTGGTCTTACTAAAGAACAGAAAAACACCAGTAAGATTGAAAAAGACCTGATGGCATTATTCCCGAGAGAACATTGGACGATGTTGGGGCATTTGTTGATATCCCACGGTCGCCGGGTATGCAAGGCCCGTTTCAAAAATCCACCCGATGATCCTATCTGTAAAGAATTCGGTGTGAACTGCGAATGCCGGAAGATGCGGGAAAGAGGGTGAATGAGTTGGTTGATAGAAGAAGCCATTCATACATCCACTCCATTAAAACCTCATAACACGACCCTAGCCCGTGTAAAACTTTTCAAAAGTTCGAGACTTTTGGGAAGTTGATTGTGTTTGAGATTCCAGTAATAAAAGATATTGTACTCTTTTATCTATAAGGGCTTGCGCCGGTTATGATAACAGAGTATATTTCAAATACCAATATTCGAATTAGATTATCGGGAACAGGTTTATTTCACTACACATTAGTCTGATGCAGTTTTTATCACAAAGCGCTCAGTATGCTATATCTGCCCTGATTGTGTTGTCGCGCGAGGAACAGGGAAAGACGGTATCTGCTGCTGATTTAGCGCGTCCATTACACTGTCCGGCTGCGTATTTATCGCAGACACTGGCAAAGTTGATTCCTGCCGGTATCGTCGATTCACGCCGTGGATTGAATGGCGGGGTGTACCTGGTCAGAAAACCTGAGAAAATTACGCTCCTTGAAGTGGTGGATGCCATCGATGGTGGCGATTTCTGGGAACGTTGTTTTTTGGGTATTGCCGGTTGTGGTGAGATCGAACCCTGTCCTTTTCACAAAGTGTGGAAGGAACAACGCATGCAGATCAATGAATGGTTGGGCAGGACAACCTTTGCCGATATTAATCAATCAATGACAGAAGTCTGGTTTAATCTTCGTCTGAGGTTTACCAAACAGGGTGACGTAACAGGTTTTTAGGATTTATGGTGAATATCACACAGGAGTGATTTTTACAGATGAGTCAGACGGTCACAGAAGAGATATTATGCGCACATTGCGGACTAGAGTGTCCGAAGTCTGAAATATGGCAGGGAGATTTAACGTTCTGTTGCGAAGGTTGTAAAACTGTATACAATATTCTGAATACCAATGACTTGTGCGCGTATTACCAGATCGATGACCGTCCCGGCAATACAATGAAGAAGCCTATTCAATCCGGCCGGTTTGATTACCTGGATGATAAAACCATCATCAACAAGCTTCTCGATTTCACGGATGATCAGGTAAAGAAAGTCACTTTTTTT
>Ga0102953_1000345_pt1 | contig 33176 bp, 32 predicted proteins | sample SalPon2A_C_D2_MG_FD_78509 | JGI IMG/M metagenome (GOLD analysis project Ga0102953, IMG submission 78509) | Soil microbial communities from South San Francisco under conditions of wetland restoration - Salt Pond MetaG R2A_C_D2_MG | ecosystem: Environmental > Terrestrial > Soil > Wetlands | place... | reverse complement strand
TATTTTGCCCAGTTGCAGCAGAACCTGGTTACGGCCGCGAATAACGGTCAGATTCTTATCAGCCCGATCGGGGACGATAACCTTCAACCAGTATTATCCTGTGCCCCCAGATGTCTGGATACGCATTACCTCTTCAGGAGTTGATACGAAATATAACCTGACAGGTACAGGAAATATCAATTATTATAACCCATATAGAAAAGATTACAGTATAGTAAGTGTAGATCATGACCACGTTACATTTAAAATTCAATACTGGGACATTGAAGCTTATGACTACCAAGGAGATCCCACCCCCAACCCGTTCAACCCCACAACCGTATTGAACTACTCGGTGGCAGAACCGGCCCATGTCAAGCTGATGATCTATAACATCCCCGGCCGCAAAGTAGCCACGATTGTCGATGAGGATCAGGTCGCCGGGAAATACCGTAAGATGTTCAATGCCTCTCAACTGGCTACAGGTATATATATCGAACGTATGATCATAACCGACAAATCAGGTAAGGTTACCCAACTGACCAAGAAGCTACTGTTGATGAAATAAAACATAATTGGGAGGTTAACTCTCCAAAAGTTTCGAACTTTTGGAGAGTTTTTACCCCGGCAAACTTGCAGTTAACCGTTAGCATTATCACTTTATAGAACATGAAAGCCCTTATGAACATCCTGACGTTACTTATCCTGTCGCTGGTTCTTTCCTGCCAGCATACCCCGGTCACCCCCAAGCCACCGGTACCGGAACCCTATTTCAAATCCGGAGAATACGGCGGTGATGCCATGCCGGGCACCGAGTGGATTACCGCTGCCTTTCCCAGCCCGGACGGACAAAAAATAATTCTGGTCCGCAACTGGACCCCCGGCAGGATAGGGACAGACCCCATGAGCCAGCTCTGGATTGTGAACAAAGACGGGAGTGATCCTAAATTGATTGCCACTGGAAGTGGGGCTGTGAGTTGGTCTTCGGATGACAGCAAAATTGCTCTTACTTATGCAATAGATCTTGATACATATTTATTTACTATTGACTTGCAAACAATGGAAGCCAAACAGTTAACTGGGAGAAAAGACCAATATTTCGACAAGTCGACAGTTTCCCAACCTATATGGTTTCAGGATGGAAACCGACTATTAGTCTCAGTGTGGGGTAAAGCCTATCAGCAGTCCTTTGAGCGCGGCTTATATATTATGAACCTGAAAACGGACAGTATTCGGGGACCGTTAGTCTCAATTACAGATAGGGGGGGGTTGGCGATAATGGAAAATATATAACCGGTCGAAAGTGGACTGCCCAGACTGATACCATGAATGCCAATTACATCCGGTATGATTTTACCACCCAACAGTGGCACTGGATTACCCATATAACCGATGAAACAGTCAAACGTTATCCAATCCTTTTGTTTCCCAGTCCCACTTCGACTACTGTTGTGTATTCCAGTATGGTGGATAATGCTCCCCAAATTTTTGACACCGATTCGAGTGGCACATGTGTGAGACAGCTTACAAAGTTGGGTGGTGAATTACCATCTTGGAGCCCCGACGGCAGCTACTTCACCTTCAGCCGGGACATCCACAAAGGTGCCGGGGCCCACTATATCATGATGAAGTGTACAGTCCCGGATTTCAAGATCACCCCGCTCTGGCCGGACCTGCCCGACTCGGTGCCGAAATTCCCGGCCCTGTCCACCCAGCACCCGATCGACCTATATTCGATTGTGCAGCAGAACAAGTGAGGAGGGAGCCTATTTCCCCCCCCCTAAAAAAAGTGAAGATGGTTGTCTAAAAGCGTAACAAGGCAACCTATGTCGGGCACGAGATTACGATAAATAACATATCGGACAGCTTTTGAAAACAAGAGCATCCCTCCTTAAGCAGCCGGCGGGATGCCTTAACGATTCACGAGTGATATCTTTTTCAATTACGGCATAATGACAAATTGAACAGGAGTCAAACAACGGACACGGACAGGTGTACCGTCTATCAATCCAGGATTGAATTTGGCATGCTGTATGGCTTTTGTAACCTCTTGGTCGCAGTGGATATGTAACGAATTGTGAACCCGGATATCTGATGTACTTCCATCCGGTTCTACTATATAAGAAACCACAACATAGCCTTCAACACCAGTCGCGAGCGCTTTTTTGGGAAAATTGATGGATACCTCCAACCTGTTTTTCCCATCTTTATAAGTGACAGGCTGATCAAGGCTACGGAAATCATTAATATATTTACCAGAGGGATCCACTACACTCAGCATAACCGGTGAGTTTTCCAGACTATTCACCCAATTTGCATATGTACGCGCGGCGTTTAATGTACTCCAATTCTCGTGTGCATCAGTTACTTTTTGGGATTGGGCACACAGTGTATTGGCACCCATTGAGAGAAACATTATGCCGATCAACGAGAAGAATGCAATAAACGCTTTATATGCAGAAATGAAGGTTCTCATAATTCCTCCCTGCATCCTATATATTTGTATAATATTTGTAAATAAGTATAATATTACCTGTCTTGTAATATTATCTCTCTCAATATGCGCTACCGGTTACAAACCTATAGCATATGTTGTAAGCTGGGTTCTTACTTTTCTTTTCGTAAAGAGAAGGTAATGTACCTTTTATTTAAAGGGTTATTTATATTATATAAAAAACAATATCTTGCGAATATATAGTTCCCGCCCTTCTTACAGCTTGATTACCATATAAATACCGAAATTGGCCACCTGTTATCTGTGTATCACCGATTTCTTACCATCTGCCAGGTGATAAAACAGGTAATTCATTAAGACAAAACGTTTTCCTTGCATATGGAAACAATTTTATGTCAAAGCAATTAGTTATTTAAAGGTGAATTGATTTTTGTGTACGAAGGTTAATTACACTAGCTGATTCCATTACCAAGAATTTAATTATCATGTCTGATTGCAAATGGTTTTATCCTAAAAAAAAAGGAGTATCGACGAAGTGGTTGGTTATTGCGTTGCTTCCTGTTTTCCTTTTCTCATGCTCCAGGACTAAAAGCGGTTCTACAGTAATAGCCGGGAATGCCCGGTTTGAATTCCTGACTCCCTCACTGGTGCGAATGGAATACTCCCCATCCGGACAATTCCTGGATGCACCAACGGCTGTAATTCAGAAAAGGAAATGGCCGGCTGTTAAGGTCGAGTCAACAAAAAAAAGTGGGTGGTTGACGGCAATAACAGGACAAATGAGATTACGTTATAAACTGAATTCCGGATCATTCAAAGCAGATAATCTAACGATTACGTGGCATGATACCACGGGCTCGCACTCCTGGCATCCCGGGGAAAAAGACAGTCTTAATTTAGGTGGGGTTTATCCCGATCTGGGTGGTATTCATAAAGGAGATCTTCCAAAACCAGAACCCGGTCTGCTGAGTCGCAGTGGGTACGCCTTCCTAAATGACAGTCACACGCCGGTATGGAATGAACAGAATCAGTGGATTGAAGCCCGTAAGCAAAAAAATAATCAGGATTGGTATCTTTTTACTTACGGGCGTGATTACATGAAGGTGCTGAACGAATATGCGGAACTGTCAGGATACATCCCCATGATTCCAAGGTATACACTCGGACCTTGGATCACAGATATGAATTTCGAATATTTCCCCAATTCGTATCAATCCCAGCAACCAGATTTTAAGAAGTACAACGAGCAGCATCTTAAAAACGAGATCCTGAAATTCCGGCATAATAATATACCTCTGGATATCCTGGTCATGGATTTTGGCTGGCACAATTACGGTTGGCAGGGGGGATATGATTGGAGCCCGTTAATCCCAAAACCCAAACAATTTTTGAGTTGGCTCCATGATCATGGTATAAAAGTGTCTCTTAATGACCATCCCGGTTATGCCGGTACCAAAGAGAGCATTTTATCCTACAAGGACAGCCATGCGCCTGAAGTGTTGAAGGATCTCGGCCGTACAATGCCTCCCAAACCGACATTCAATATGGATCTCTCCAGCGGCTGGAAATTCGCAGTAGATCCGCATGATCGCGGTGTCAGCCAGGATTGGTTCTCATCCAATTATAGCGATAGCCATTGGAAGACGATCAAAGTCGGGAGATCGTGGGAAAACGCCGGATATAAGAATTATAATGGTATCGCATGGTACAGGAAATCGGTTCACTTGCCCTCCGAACTATCGGATTCGTTATATCTCTATTTGGGCAAGGTGAATAACTCGTTTCAGGTTTATGTCAACGGCCGTAAAGTCAGTCACAGTTCGGCAACCTATTTCCGTCCCACAACCTATGCGAATATCACTCCTTACATTAAGGCAGGTGACAGAAATGAATTGGCAATCCGGGTTACCGATGAACACGGTAATGGCGGGATAACAAGGACCCCGGTTGCTATCAGGGATACGAAACCGCCCAAACGAATTCACTTTGACCTCTCAAACAAAAAGCAGGCAGAAGTCTTTATGAATGATTTGCATAAGCCGCTGATAAAGGAGGGTGTGAATTTTTGGTGGATAGATGGCGGAAATGGAGCCGTGAGTATGCCCGGTCTGAATAAGCAGATGTGGACAAACCGTGTCTATTACGATTATACCCAAAAAGAAACCGGAAAACGATCGTTTATATTCAGCCGTTATGGTGGCTGGGGAAGCCAGCGCTATCCTGCGTTCTTCACTGGGGATACGCACTCGCAATGGGCGGTTCTTGCGTATGAGGTCCCCTTTACTGCTCGTGGCGGCAACGTGTTATCACCCTATATCACTCACGATATCGGAGGCTTCCATGGTGCAAAAATTCCTTTTGACTTGTATGCACGCTGGGTCGAGTTCGGCACATTCAGTCCGATTTTGCGTATGCACAGCGCTCATGAAAATCCCTATGAAGGGAATGTCCGTATGCCCTGGACGTACGGTAAAAAGGGGATAGACCTGGACAAGAAGTACTTTACGCTTCGAATCCAAATGATTCCATATATCTATACTTATACGCGGCTGGCCTACGAACGGTCTGTACCAATATTGCGTCCACTATATTTGCAGTATCCGGATTTGAATGAAGCATACAAACATCCCCATGAATACTTTTTCGGTAAGGAGATGCTGGTGGCCCCGGTTGTAGACTCAACGAACAGCCGAGCCATATATCTGCCACCGGGAAAATGGATTAACTTTTTTACCGGAAAGAAGTATGATGGCGACCATTCATTTACCGCAAAATATGGTGCGGATGAAACCCCCGTGTTTGTTCGTGAAGGTTCAATCATCCCGGAACAGCCCGATATGGCTTATTCCAACGAAAAACCTTTGAACAAAGTGATTCTGAAGATTTATGGTTCCGGAAAAGGAAGCTTCAATCTTTATGAAGATGACGGTGTTTCACTGAAATACAAAAATGGCAAGTATGCATGGACCCCAATGACTTATTTCACAAATAGCGATGGATCTCATCATCTGGTTATTGGTCCAACCCAGGGGGCATTTGACGGTCAGGTGCAAAAACGGTCTTATGTGGCCGATATCATCAGCATTCAAAAGCCATCATCCGTATCAGTAAACGGCAAGACGTACAAAGATTGGAGCTGGAATACCGGGAAATCGACCATTGAAATTAAACTTCCCGAGCAAAGTATACGTGATAAGGTCACTGTGGATTTGAAATGATATAACGCTATATCGAGATATTATAACAAAGGTTACCCTGAGGTGGTTTTTTTGCCTTTTCTCCTTAATCCCTGATTGATTCCATGGGGATTAAGGGGAATCACTCACTCAATAAAACCCTTATAACGGCTTCTATGAGTGCATAAACCAACCTTGATGTGCTGTAGTCAAATAGTTTGATCCCCCCAACCTCTCTAAGCGCCATTCGGCAAGCTCCCTCGATTAAAAGAAATTGCCAATAGATAAAAACCGGTGAGTTTTGAGCAAATTAATTTAAGATATTTATATCCTAAATAATTATTGTTTAGTTAGTTTATTGTTAAGTAAGAATGTGTTATAAAACCATATGAATGAATAGTTAAATAAGGGAATATTTAGGATTAATTAATCTTAAATAAGATTTAAAAAAATATCATGTAGAGCGTAATATAGTAATTAACGTCTGGAGCTACGATATGACGAAACTGGAAACAGGCAACCGGGTCATCATTCAGGCGGGGGATCTGGGGCGTCTTTTGGAGGAATTAAAACGCCAATCTTATAAAACGATCGGACCCACTATTCAGGAGAGTGCAATCGTTTATGATGAAATTCACGATGTAAATGATCTGCCTGCCGGCTGGACCGAAGAACAAGAAAAGGGGCACTATCGTCTGAAGAGAAGAAAGGACAAAGCCCTCTTTGGTTTCAACGTCGGACCACATAGCTGGAAGAAATTTTTGAGTCCGCCTGAAGTTCGTCTGTGGAGTGCGAAACGCTCGCAAAATGGCTTTGATCTTTCGGACGAAAATCAAGAAGTACCCAGGTATGCATTCATAGGGGTGAGATCGTGTGATCTGAATGCAATACAGATCCTGGATAAAGTGTTCCTGACGGGTGATTATCAGGATAAAATCTACGGCGAACGACGTCGGGATAACTTCATCATCGCCGTTAACTGTACCGAAGCCGGGGGGACATGTTTCTGCTCGTCGATGGGTACGGGTCCCAAAAGTCAACAAGGATTCGATCTCGCTCTTACCGAAGTGATTACCGGTGACAGCCACTATTTCGTCACTGAAATCGGCTCGGAAGAAGGAAGTGATTTGATGAATGCAATGCACTGGGAAATAGCAGGTCCCGATACGATACACGTTGCTGACGAACTGGTCGAGAAAGCGGCTCTCTCAATGGGACGCAAACTCGATACCGATCGCCTGCGTGACCTGTTATTCTCAAATTATAAACATCACGAATGGGAAGAAGTGGCCGATCGATGCCTGAGTTGTGCTAACTGCACGATGGTTTGTCCCACGTGTTTCTGTCATACGGTAGAGGAGGCCACAGACCTGGATGGAGATCATGCCGAAAGGTGGAGGATTTGGGATTCCTGCTTTACACTTGGTTTTTCGTATATCCACGGCGGAAGCGTACGAAAGACGACGCTCTCACGGTATCGCCAGTGGATGACCCATAAGCTGGCCTCGTGGCAGGACCAGTTCGGAACCTTCGGATGTGTAGGGTGCGGCCGGTGCATCACCTGGTGCCCGGTTGGTATAGACATAACAGAAATAGCAGATGCTATTCGAAGTGACAGTGAACTCCCTGAGAATACAGTCCCGATGCCTCGGGATAACTAAAACAAGGAATACCATGGAAAATCTTGAAAAGATCTTATCAGATCATCCCTTTTTCAAGGATATGGAGAGTGAGTATCTGAACTTGATTGTCGGATGCGCGTCAAATGTCAGGTTTCATGAGGATGAAGTCATTTTCAGTGAAGGTGAAGAAGCGAACAAATTCTATGTCATCCGTGAAGGATCCGTAGCCCTTGATATTCACGATCCGGGCAGCGGAAAAATTACCATAGACACGCTGGAAGATGGCGAGGTTTTGGGATGGTCGTGGCTGGTACCGCCTTATTACTGGCGGTTCGACGCTCGCGCTATCATGAAAACCCGGGCAATCGCTCTGGATGGAAAATGCCTGAGGAACAAGTGTGAGGCAGATCATAATTTGGGATATGAACTGTTAAAGCGGTTCACCCCTATCATCGACCAACGTTTACAAGCAACACGCTTGCAGTTATTAGATGTATATGGAACACGAGTTTAAGAAGGAGGATAGGAAGTTAGGAAGATGAGTGGATCTTGAAGTTGATTCGTAGAATTGTGAGGGATATTTGGGCTGAAAGCAAAATTTATCCGCGTTCTTTTCCATTGAATTCAACATCGCCAGATTTTTTTCTCATTCAGAATCCAATTCATTAAAAATTCTTTGATCTATATATCCACATGCAAATGAGAATTCAAGCCAACACTGGGTCTCCAAAGCTTCTTGCATCGAATCAGTCAACTTATTGCGAAAAACAGCTTGATATTTTCTTTCTCTCCATGCTTCAGAGATAGTTGAACATACCGATCTGGATGCTCTCCTAATTTGATCTGTTAGAGAGAATTTTTCTTCAGATGGAAAAGTTTTGGTGATCTCGAAAATTCTCATAGCTGCCTTAAATCCAAATTGGTAAGCTTCTAAATCTCTATAATGCTTTATATCCTTTTCCCTTCCCATCTTCTTTCTAATCAGTTTGATACTACAATAATCCTATGATTGAAACAAAAGCAATTACTGAACCAATGCAGGACCCCATGCTTCCACGACGGTTTAAAATTAATAAGGTGACATGGGAGACGCATGAAACATTTACCCACGAACTAATTCCGATTGACGGTGATCCATCATTTTCCTTCAAACCGGGACAGTTCAACATGATTTATATGTTCGGAGTGGGGGAAATTGCGATATCCATCAGCGGAGATCCTGGTAAACCGAAACGCTTGTATCACACGACACGGGTAGTCGGCTCTGTTACCGAGCGTGTGCAGAATTTTAAGGCTGGTGATATACTGGGAATCCGCGGTCCGTTTGGCAACGGCTGGCCGGTGGAAGAGGCCGTAGGTAAAAATGTGTTAATCGTAGCCGGAGGTATTGGATTGGCGCCACTCCGCCCTGTGATCTACCATCTGATGAATAATCGTGACAAGTACGAAAACATCACGTTGCTTTATGGTACGAGGAGTCCGGACAAGATTCTCTATTTCGATGAACTGAAGAAGTGGATTTCAAGGTTTGATCTGCTCAATGTAAATGTGACGGTGGACAGCGCCACAAATAACTGGAGGGGGCATGTTGGAGTGGTGACCAAGTTGCTGTATCGAACCATGATTGATCCGGAAAATACCATAGCCTTTGTATGTGGGCCGGAAATTATGATGCGATTTATTGCCATTGACTTGTTGAAATACCGAATGCCCGAAGACCAGATTTACCTGTCGATGGAACGAAACGTCAAATGCGGACTCGGGTTCTGCGGACATTGCCAGCTCGGTTCCTACTTCATTTGTAAAGACGGACCTGTATTTCCGCTCGATAAGATTAAATCCTATTTGTCGCTAAAAGAGGTGTGATCATGGAAAATGGTAAGAAACCCAAGTTGGCTGTATGGAAATTTGCCAGTTGCGACGGTTGCCAGCTTACGTTGCTTAATTGTGAAGATGAATTGTTATCGATAGCCGATAAAATCCAGATTGCCTATTTCCCCGAAGCAACACGAGCTGAAGTAGAGGGGCCCTATGATCTTTCACTTGTGGAAGGCTCTGTTACAACTCCACATGACGAAAAACGAATAAAAAAAATACGTGAAGAGTCCGAAGTTTTAATAACTATCGGAGCCTGCGCTACGGCGGGGGGGATTCAGGCGTTGCGCAACTTCAAGGATGTGGACGAATTTACTTCGATCGTATACGCATCGCCGGAATACATCAACACCCTGGAAACATCGACTCCGATATCGGATCATGTGAAGGTTGATTTTGAATTGCGGGGATGTCCGATCAGCGCTCAACAACTGCTAGAGGTCATTAATGCATTTCTGTTCGACCGTAGGCCCCACATTCCTTCATATAGCGTCTGTCTCGAATGCAAGCTTCGTGGAACACCGTGTGTCATGGTGTCGAAAGGTATCCCGTGTATGGGTCCGGTGACACAGGCCGGTTGTGGAGCCCTTTGCCCATTTTACAACCGGGGATGTTATAGCTGTTACGGTCCTAAAGAGACTCCCAATCCACGATCGCTGAGTAATCAGTTTGCAGAGATGGGATACGACAGCGATCAGCTGGTCAGAGCGTATCGAACCTTTAACGCACAAGCCGAACCATTCAGAAACGAAAGTGAATACCATGAAAAGAAAGATCATTAATGTAAATTATATGGCTCGTGTGGAGGGGGAGGGGGCCCTGCATGTGGACATCCGAAACAACCGGGTAGAGGATGTCAAACTCAATATTTTCGAACCACCCCGGTATTTTGAAGCATTGTTGCGTGGACGTGATTTCAAGGAGACTCCAGACATCACAGCCCGTATTTGCGGCATTTGCCCCGTAGCCTACCAGATGAGTTCCTGTCACGCCATGGAAAGTATTATGGGAGTGAAAATTGGCGGAGCCCTACGTGAACTCCGGCGCTTGCTGTATTGCGGTGAATGGATCGAAAGTCACGCACTGCACGTATTCATGTTGCATGCCCCGGATTTCCTGGGTTATCAGGATGCTCTGCAGATGGCAAAAGACTACCCCGAACAGGTCAAAATGGCACTGAAACTCAAGAAAATCGGGAATGAACTGATGTCGCTGCTGGGTGGCCGATCTGTGCATCCTATTAATGTGAGGGTCGGTGGGTTTTACAAAGTGCCTGAACGGAAGGATCTCGACGCCATGGTGGAACAACTGGAATGGGCCAGGGATGCAAGCCTTGAAGCGGTTAAGTGGGTATCGACACTGCCGTTTCCGGATTTCGAACCTGATTATGAGTTTGTGGCGTTGCGCCATCCGGATGAATACCCGTTTAACGAGGGACGTATTGTTTCGAATAAAGGAGTGGATATCCCTCTCAGCGAATATGAAAATAAGTTTGAAGAGATACACGTGGAGCACTCGACGGCTTTGCAGGGGCAGCGGAAAGGAGGCGGCGCATACTTGGTAGGACCACTGGCACGGTACAACCTGAATTATGATAAGCTTACCCCGACAGTCCATAATGCTGCTGAAGAAGCAGGAATCCCGGAAACCTGCAATAACCCGTACAAGAGTATCATTGTCCGGAGTCTCGAACTGGTCTATTCCTGCGAGGAAGCGCTCAGAATCATCAAAAATTATAAAAAACCGGATCAGCCCTTTGTCGATATGAAACCGAAAGCCGGTCGGGGTTATGGCTGTACGGAAGCACCGAGAGGTATCCTGTATCATCGGTATGACATCGATGAGGACGGGAAAATCCTGGATGGCATCATTGTCCCGCCAACCTCGCAAAACCAGAAAATGATTGAAAACGATCTGCACGACTACGTAGAGCAGCATATCGATGCAAAAGATGACGAATTGCAATGGAAATGCGAACAAATCGTGCGGAATTACGATCCGTGTATTTCCTGCTCGGTTCACTTCCTGAATCTGAAGGTGGATCGGAAATAAAAATTCCAGACACCAAGATGTCATCCTAATGCTGTTTTGCTTGCAAAACAGCATTAGGATCTCGTTAGCTTCGGCAACGATTCCTTCACATGAAACGATCGCTGCACATTGCAAAACGAGATCCTACTTTATCCGCCGCGGCGGATAAAATCAGGATGACATCGTTGTGTTTGGTTTCTGTTCTATATGTGGAGACTGTTTAATTTTTCATTTTATCTGTCCACTCGTCTATTGGATTTCAAATTGATCCCAAATGGCAGCAGAGCCAACTACCGACATATTAGTAATAGGCATCGGAAATCCTCATAGATCCGATGATGGTGTGGGATGCTTTGTTATCGACCAGTTGCAGGATATGGGTATTAAAGATGCCACGTTTCTAAAGTTGAATCCGGATGGCTATGCCCTTATTGAAGCGTGGAAAGACCGGGAATGGGTCATCATTGTAGATGCAGCTAAATCCGGTGAGCCTGCAGGAACTGTAAAACGATTTGATGCCCTTACAGAGCAGCTTCCGCGCGATATCTCTCCCGTTTCCAGCCATTCGATCAACCTGGCAGAGACCGTATCCCTCGGCCTGACGCTCGATCAGTTGCCCGGACATTTGGTTGTCTTCGCTATTGAAGCCAATAATTTGGGATATGGATCGGAGTTATCACCGGAGGTCAGGGAAGCGGGCGTAAAGGTGGTGCAGGAAATCGGGAGTTTTATTGGAGAAAAGGGAATAGGGGAATAAGAAAATTTGGGGTTATAAGTGGAAGCAGAGCATGGGAACGAGGTAAAACGAGGGTAAACGACCGTTATTCAATACATTCGAGATTGCCACGTCACTCGCTCCGCATCGTTCCTCGCAAAGACATCCCTTTTTGACATTCGTTCGATTAAGCTACGGCAAAGAAGTGACCCAATTCAAAATTCAACATTCAACATTTAAAATTATCACATCCCTCCAACTTCCTCTTTCGCCACCTCAATCTCATCGTACTTTCTGATCTTATAAATGATAGTTGACGCTATCCAGCTGACCAGGAAGATCACGATGATGAAATAGCCCATCATGGTAAAATCGCCGGTTAGTTTTCCGATGGTATTCCAGAACCATCCTCTCAGTTGCAACTTATCGCCAATGATATTGAAGACCTCGATACCACCCACCAACAGAGCGACCAGGACCGACACAAGCGTAATCGAAATGTTGTAGTAGAGTTTTCTGAGTGGTTTTACATAAGCCCAGCCGTATGCGGCGAGCATCAAAACACCGTCGGTAGTGTCGACTAAAGACATGCCGGCTGCGAACAGTGCCGGGAAAATCATTATCGACCATACAGGAAGTCCTTTGGTGGCCTCGACTGCCGTGATACCGAGTAGTCCGATTTCCGTTGCCGTATCGAATCCAAGTCCAAAGAGGAACCCGAGTGGATACATATGCCAGCTTCGGTTGATCAGCTTGTAAATCGGACGGAAAATCCTGGAGATCAGTCCCCGTTGCCCCAGCAGGTTGTCGAGAGTTTCCTCATCATAAGTTCCCCCATTCTTCACTCTACGGAATGCCCTGAAGACATCGCGAAGCACGAACATATTCAAAAGGGCGATGAGAAACAGGAATCCGGCTGACACAAGGGTGCCTGTAATACTGCCCAGATGTTGAAGTTGTGGAAAATTTTCTTGAATAGAAGTGGCCGTAACGGCAATGACAACCGAAGCGAGAACGACTACGGTGGAATGCCCCAGCGAGAAATAAAAACCAACAGGTACCGGCATTCTTCCATCCTGCATCAGCTTGCGGGTTACGTTATCTATCGCTGCAATATGGTCGGCATCGACCGCGTGACGGAGTCCGAAACTGTAGGCGATCACAGAGGTACCTATCAGGAGTGGAAATCCACTGAATACGGTTAGTGCCGCCGCCCAAACAATGAGGTTGACCAGTATCAAAAACAGATAAAGCCCAGTGACTTTCTTCCGAACTGCAGATGAGTTGCTTCCAAGTAGTTCCGTCATATGAGATAGCATATACAAATCCTTTCAGTAATGAAGTTTGGAGTCTTAGAGTTTATAGGATCCAGAACTTTAGTCACTCCAAACTTTAACAAATCCGGGGCAATTGCTCGCCTGTTAACATATCTACAACCCTTGTTCCTCCTATCCGGCTTTTGAGTACCACCATACCGGGATGATCATCCACTACTTCTCCAATTATTTCTGCGTCCTTCCCCATTGGATGCTCTCGCATCGCTTCGAGTACGTACTTCGAATCTTCATTACTGACAAAAGCAATGAGTTTTCCTTCATTGGCTACATATAGGGGATCCAGTCCTAATATCTCACAAGCGGCCCGGACCTGTTCCTGTATAGGAATCGGCTCTTCGTGTAACACGAAACCCAGTCCGGATGCATCGGCAAGTTCATTTAACGCACTGGAAACGCCGCCACGAGTCGGGTCGCGTAAGGCATGAATCTTTCCAGCATACCGCATCGTGTTGACCAGGTCGTGCAGGGAGGCTGAATCACTTTCTATCGTGGATTCGAATTCAAGCCCTTCGCGTACCGACATGATAGCTATTCCGTGACGGGCAATATCACCGCTTACAATAATGTGATCCCCGGGTTGTATTTGATCCGCCCCGATCGTCATATCCGGCCAGGCGGCTCCAATCCCAGTGGTGTTGATGAAAATGCGATCACACTTTCCTTTGTCAACGACTTTCGTGTCACCGGTGACAATCTGCACACCGGCCTCTATTGCAGCTTCTTCCATTGAAAGAATAATCTGCCACAATTCGTCCAAAGGGAATCCCTCTTCAATAATGAAACCGACCGACAGATACAGAGGTTCGGCACCGCACATGGCGAGGTCATTAACCGTACCGTGAACCGAAAGGGAGCCGATGTTTCCTCCCGGGAAAAAGACCGGGTTAACTACAAATGAGTCGGTAGACACGGCGAGACGCCGGCCATCCATCGATGGTAATACCGCTCCATCACCGAGTGTTTCCAAATGCTTGTTATGGAACTGCGGCAGAAACATCTTGCGGATCAGATCATTGGTCAGTTTCCCCCCGCTGCCATGCGCAAGCAGAATGTTTTTGTAATCGGTAATAGGGATTGGACAGCTAAAGGTAGCGTTTATTGATTGATCTTTCATTTTATTGATATATCAAATTTATGAGCAGATTGTTACCAGTTAAATTTTGCCGTCAGCGGTCAGCTTGTTCATTTTCCTGACTTCCAGATTACCATAGTGATAATAAGCGGCACAGGCTCCTTCTGATGAAACCATCGGCGCGCCGAGCGGGTGCTCTGGTGTGCATTTTGTTCCAAATACGGGGCAATCAACGGGTTTCTTTCTGCCCTGAAGAATGATTCCGGCGATACATTCCGAATGTGATACCGGTTCTACAACAGGAACCGCAAATTTCTTTTCAGCATCATAAGCGGCATATTCGGGGCGCAGGCCGAGTCCGCTGGCCGGTATCATTCCCATACCACGCCAGTTGCGGTCTGTTATCTGAAAGATCTTACGGATTAAACTCTGGGATGGAATGTTGCCTTCGCGTCTTACAGCCCGGGCATATTGATTTTCTACCTCACAGCGGCCCTCCTCGAGCTGTTTCAGCGTCATATATGTTCCCTGCAGAATGTCCAGCGGTTCAAATCCGGTGACAACGATTGGAACCTTATAGCGCGGAGCAAGCGGGATATATTCATTGTAACCCATGACGGTGCAGACATGCCCGGCGGCCAGAAAACCCTGTACCTGGTTGCCCGGGGCTGAAAGTATAGCTTCCATGGCCGGCGGCACCAGAACGTGTGAAGACAGAATTGAAAAATTACGAATCCCGGACGTATGGGCCTGGTAGACCGCCATGGCATTTGCGGGGGCCGTAGTCTCGAACCCGACAGCAAAAAAGACGACCTCCTTGTCCGGGTGTTTCACCGCCAGCTTAACAGCATCGAGTGGGGAATAGACCATGCGCACATCGCCGCCTTCCGACTTCACCATCAACAAATCTTTATGCGATCCCGGAACACGCATCATGTCTCCAAAGGAGGTGAAAATGACGTTTGGTTCCTGCGCGATGGCAATCGCCTTATCAATCATTTCCTGGGGTGTTACACACACAGGGCAACCCGGACCATGCACAAAATTCAGTGTTTCCGGCAAAAGATGGTCGATGCCGTATTTTACGATGGCATGCGTTTGCCCGCCGCAGATTTCCATAATCGTCCATTCCCTGGTGATGACCTGGTGAATCAGATCGATATATTTTTGAGCCGCATCGGGATCGCGGTACTCATCCAGGTACTTCATAATGATTCGTCTCCTTTATCAGTGCTTCGGTATTGCATAAGGCATAGTAGAGTTGGCCTGCGGCTATCCCGCCGTCATTAGGAGGAATTTGTTGATTCCAGTATGGACGAAATCCATTTTGTGTGAGTTTCGAAATGGTTTGCTCAGTCAAATACACATTTTGGAAACAACCACCCGATATGACCACTTCTTTTTCACCGATTCGTGTGGCGACATCGATGATGATATCGGATAGAGTGTTATGAAACATCATTGATATTCTTCCCGGCTCACTTTTGGGTAAATCCTCAAGAATCTGTTGGATCATTGGTTCCCAGTCGATTATCAAAAGATCTTGTTTGAAAGTAAGCTCATACGGATAAGTCTCCTCCGTCTTAATTTGTGGGATAAGATGCTCCATGGCTATCGCAGCTTGTCCTTCGTAAGTGATTTTATGCCGCATATCCAGGAGAGAAGCAATCGCATCGAAGATACGACCCGCACTCGTGGTAACAGGAGCATTGATCCCATGTTTTAGCATTTCTTTGATAACCCTGATCTCTGTCTCTGAAAATGACCTTAGGGTTGGCAAATCGGACTTTCGAAATGCCTGATCTCGCAGCATTTCATACAACATCCCCAACGCCGATCTGCGTGGTTCGTGCATTGCTTTGTCACCGCCGGGAAGTCGAAAGCTTCGGAAGGTGGCTACTCGTCTCCAGGATTTCTGGTCACAGAGGATAAATTCGCCACCCCATATCGTTCCGTCGGATCCATACCCTGTCCCATCCCAACTAACACCGAGCAGTGGCCCTTCGAGCTGATGTTCTGCCATACATGAAAGGATATGAGCGTAGTGGTGCTGCACCGCATACGTTGGCAGATGCCGATTCATCGCATCCTTACTGGTATAATACTCGTGGTGCAGATCGTGTACAATCAGATCAGGACTAAGGTCATATAAACGTGGCAAGTCGTTGGCAACTTTGTGATATGCTTTCGTGGCTTCATAGGTGTTGAGATTCCCAATATGTTGGCTCACAAACATGTTGGTCCCCTTGTTGACCGCGATACTGTTTTTAAGGTGGCCGCCGAGTGCAAGGACCGTTGGTACATTATCCCGTCTTTCTGACCTCCTATTAACATCCTCTTCGGTTTTAACGGATACAGGAAATGGAGCATACCCCCGAGCACGACGCAATACGGTTGGTTTACCCGCTATCATTCGAACTACCGAATCATCAAGGTGCCTTTCGATGGGACGGTCGTGAACCAGAAACAGATCGGCGATTCCACGCAGCCGTTCCAGCGCTTCAAATTCGTCCGTGCAAATGGGTTCGTCGCTTATATTACCACTCGTGGCAACGACCGGGGCGCCCAAAAGACGCATCAGGATATGATGTAGCGGAGTGTAGGGAAGCATGATGCCGAGCGTCGGATGCCCGGGTGCTACGGAAGATGCAAGCGGCACTTTCGGGTCGTTTTTCCGATTCAGAATGACGATGGGAGCTTGGGGCGAGGTTAAGAGTGTCCCTTCTTTTTTGGAAATGGAACATAATTTATGGGCTTGTGCTAAAGAAGTGACCATCAAGGCAAACGGCTTTTCTTCCCGGTTTTTGCGCTTCCGGAGTTGTTCGACAGATGATTGATTTGTGGCAATCGCAAGAAGCTGAAAGCCTCCAAGACCTTTTAATGCAACGATCTGTCCTTGTTTGATCGCGTCAGCTGCTCGTTTCATTGCAATATGCCGGCGGGCAAGTACCTGCCCACTGGCATCCCAAAGTTCCATTTGGGGCCCGCAATCGGGACAGGCATTGGGCTGAGCGTGAAAACGCCGGTTTCCCGGATCCTCATATTCCTGCCGGCACCGATCGCACATCATGAATTTGGTCATTGTAGTCTGCCGGCGGTCGTATGGCAGACCGGTAATTATTGAAAAACGGGGTCCGCAATGTGTACAGTTGGTAAAAGGGTAGAGGTAGCGTCGGTTATTCGGATCAAAAATTTCCTTCAAACATTCCGGACATGTAGCGATATCGGGCAGCATCAATACCTGCTTGCTGCCGTTATTCTCGCTTTCACGAATTTCGAATTGATGATACCCGGCGGGCTCGAGATATTGGATATCAAAATCTTCGTAATAGGCATGCGGTGGTTTATCATGTTGCAAAGCATGCAGCATCTGGTCCAGGGAAGCTTGAGGTCCTTCGGCTTCGATGGTCACTCCCCTGGTGTCGTTGATCACCCACCCGGTCAGGTTACAGGTATTGGCCTGCCGGTAAACAAAAGGCCGGAAACCGACGCCCTGAACCATGCCGTGAATTGTTATCCGGACACGTTTTGCCATGTTCGCTCCTTCACCTGTCGGGCCAGCCAGTCGCACCATTGATCGATGCCATCACCATTTACACATGATGTCTCAAAAATAGTGAGGGACGGATTAATACGAAGGGCGTTCTCCCGGAGCTGATCCATATTGCAGTTAACGTAGGGGAGAAGATCCGTTTTATTGATAACCAGCACCTTTGCATTGCGAAACATGGCCGGGTATTTGAGTGGTTTATCATCTCCCTCAGTAGTACTGGCTATGACTACCTTCATAGCCTCCCCGAGATCGAATCCTGCCGGACAGACCAGGTTGCCAACGTTTTCGATGAATAACAGCTCGGTCTGATCCGGTTGGATATCTGTCAGTGCATCCCGGACCAGCATGGCTTCCAGGTGACAAGCTCCGTTGGTGACGAGCTGGATGACCGGTATATCGAAAGACTGTAGCCGTTCGGCATCCAGGCTAGTCTGGACATCGCCAATGACGACAGCTGGTTTGATAGCCCGTGATTCCAGATTTTTCAGCGTCTGTTCAAGTAGGCTGGTTTTCCCGGAGCCGGGTGAACTTACAAGATTAAGCGCAAAAATCCCTTTTCTTTCAAAAAATGAGCGATTTTCACCGGCAACCTCATCATTTTTTTGCAGAACTTTTCGTTCAATTGTTTTAATACTCATAGGTAAAAAGCTGATTTAGTTTTCGGAAATTTCCAGATTTACGACGGTCAATTCATCGCCTGCAATAATCTCAATATCGGTTGAGGAACAAAGGGGACAGGCAAAATCAACCGGTTCTATTTCACTTTCATATCCACAGATATTACACTTTATTCGAAGAGGTACGACCATGATTTCCAATCTGGCAGTACTCATCGGAGTGCCGTCTTTAGCTGCTTCGAAACCGGACTGTAGCAACTCGGGAACAATCGTGGAGAACGCGCCTATCCGAACCCGGATGATTTGCAGCCGTGGTTCCTGATCCGGGGTCAGATGCCCCCTTGCAATCCGGATAATATTTTGGGCAACGGATAATTCGTGCACGGCAACCGTCTCCAGAATGGTGTTTAGTTGTTTTAAATTTAAACCTATTGTGCGTGGTTTTTGATTGGCAACAGGCAGTCAGAAGCCGGCAAATTGCCATTAATCAGAGTTCGACTTTATCTCTTCTGTTTCACCCATTTGTTCCAGGTAATCAAATACCCGTCGGGCTTCATCGTCATCTATTTTGTTAAGTGCAAAACCTACATGTACAATTACATAATCACCGATTTTTGCATCGGGTACATATGAAAGGCAAACCTCTTTTTCGAGTCCCCCAAAACTGACCTTTCCCATTATCATCTCATCCTCCCGAGGCCCGATATCAACGATTTTTCCAGGTATGGCCAGGCACATAGCTATTAATTTAAGAGTTAAATGTCTTTTATTCATAAGATATGTAAAGACCTGACAATTTCAACAGTTTTCTATAAGAGAAGACAACCTATTTTGCTCTTGGTTAATTAAGTACGGATGCAATGTGAGTCACCGTACATATGCAGTAATTGTATGAAAGGTGAAGATGCTGATATAAGAGCTCACAACTGTCTGGTATCTGATAAATTGCAATCAGTCCTACACTGTGACGGACATTAAAAATCATGCAGCCTGAGAATAAAAAAGCTTCACAACGGTCATTGTGAAGCTTTTAAGTAGCCGAATATAAATAAAAACATCCCGCCCGATCATAGGCAGGATGTTAAATTATCATCTACAGACGGCTATTACCCCATTTGCTATAACTAAAGTAACAGAAGCAAGTATATGAGGCAATAATTTGCGCCGATTATTTCCAATAAATTTTTTTAATATTAGCTACTTACGTATATCGGTGCAAATAGAAAGACCAAGTTTTTAAGCTCCAATGAAACCATTTTCTACTGCATAACGCACTAGTCCAGCGGTATTTTTAATATCCAGCTTTTGCAGAAGATTTGCCCTGTGAGTCTCAACGGTACGTGGTGAAATGTAGAGTGATTCTGCTATTTCCTGGCTTGTCAGTCCATCAGCAATCAGATTGAGAATTTCCTTTTCACGTTTTGTAAGGTGAATACTTCCGCTTCGCGGCTGCGGTTTCTCCTGTTGGACATCTGTAACAGAGTTGATGTAATGTTCTGTCATTAGCATGGAAATTGTGCCGCTGAATACTTTATCGCCTTTGGCAATCGAACGTATGCCATTGACCAGTTCCTGCTTATCACAGTTTTTGAGCAAATATCCTTTGGCACCAGCTTTTAAGGCCTGGTTCAGGTATTCCTCATCCATGTGCATGGTCAGTATAAGGATTCTTGCATCAGGATAAGATTCGAGGATGGCACGTGTGGTTTCAATACCGTTCATGCCTGGCATTGTAATATCAACAATGGCAACATCCGGGGTAAACTGTTTGTATAACTCAATAGTACCTCTGCCATCAGAAGCTTCTCCAATAAGTTCTATATCATCTGCTGTCCGAATGACACTTGCTATGCCAAAGCGAACGATATCGTGATCATCGGCAAGGATTACCTTAATTCTCTTCATAACTCTTGTCTTGTAACTCTTTTGAATAATCGTTTAGTGGGAATTGGATGATCAGATCAGTTCCATTTGTAGTTTGCAGGTCCATGTGAAAGTCGCCATTGTGAAGATTAGTTTGTTCCTTTATTCCGGAGAAATAGTCTTCGATGCCTGCTTTTTCACGTAAACTCCACTGATCTTTGTGATTAAATAAATCCTCATCATGTATGTGCAGCAATACAGACGTCTCACGTTGGAAGAGTTGCACATTGATAACAGAGGCTTTGGTATAACTAATAATGTATTCCAGTGCTTCCTGACAGATTCTGAAGACGGTAATTTGGTAAAACTCCGGAATTTCACTGTCAACCTGGAATGCATAAAAATGGATCTTTTTATCCGAAGTTCTGGATAGGTTATTGCACAAAACCTTCAAAGCTGTAGTCAGTCCAAAATCGTCAATGATTGAAGGGCGAAGTTGTTGGGAAATGCTTCTTATATCAGAAATGGTTTGATTCAGCAGAGATCGCGCCTTTTGTAGTGCGGCTTCCTGATCGCCCAAATCATTGGATTGACCGACCAATTCCAAATTCAATAAAGCGGCCGAGAGGGATTGGCCAAGCTCATCATGAAGTCTTTTGGCAAGGATTTTCCTTTCTTTTTCAATAGAAATGAATTTACTTAATAAATGTGTTTTTTCCCCATCCTCCGGCAAATTATTTCTATGCAAAACCTCACTCAACACGATAATGCCCTTTATTTCCCCTAGTTTAGTCCGCCACGGAATCATTGACCAATTTAATGGGGTATCCTGATTATACGGTGGCAGCCAATGTCCCTTTACGGTTTCTCCGCCAAGAGCACGGTTCCATTCAGGACTCCACTTCTCCGCGATGGTTGAGGTGGAAATCAGAGAATTTTTTCCGTCAAAAAAACGAGACCAGCGTCTGCTCGACATAATCATATCGCCATCCGTTGAAAACACGGCAAACGCTAATTCATCATTTGACCCTAGCGCTTCAAGGATATCTGAACCGAGACCCTGTGAAGGTGAAAAAATCAGGGGCTGCAACTTGGTTAGAATTGAGAGTATAAACTCTGAAACTGTTTTTGCATCCTCTACTAAATCTTCCATGGAACGGCCTGATAAAGTTGGATTGTCATATCCCAAAACCAGCCATTCCGTAAATTCAGCATCTAAAATAATAGGACATATAACAAGCAAATCCCAAGGTGCAGGCATTTCTTGCAATTCATGACGGGAAATCGTCTTTATCTGTTTGGATTGTGTGTTCCTATGTTCTGTAAGGATGAAATCAACAAATTCCCGGAATTTGTCGGAACTTTGATGATCATCATAGCTGATGAATTGATGCCACGTGGTATGTTCATCCGTATAGTTACGTATGGGTAGATTCAAGTATAATCCTGCAATCGGAGCACCGGATAGCCGACTTGCAGCCTCACACAACCATGTACCGTCAAAATCAGATAACTCCTTATCCATAGGACAGTGATACAAGCGTCTGTTACCGTTTGAGAAATGTTGGGTATCCACGAAAGTCTGATTCAAAGCCACACCTGCAACAGAAAGTTGGTAAATTTACGGAACCTACCAAGAGACTGTATGCCAATTCAGTGTTCATTATCCGTATTTTTTACGAAACATTCCAATCCAGAATAACCATAAGTATTAAAAAAGCGTAATATTTGTGGTGGAATCATTAAGTCGCTTGTATACAATTTAAAAAAAAGGTGTAACTCATTATGATCACCAGACGAGCGATTGGTTATGAGATTGTTTATTTTTGCCGACTTGTATGGCAATTCATTTATAACAGGTAATTCGCGAATATTTCAATTATGCAACTAAAACGAACTCACAACAGCGGCGAACTTCGCAAAAGTGATACTGGTAACGAAGTCATATTAAATGGTTGGGTCGATACCCGTCGAGATCTTGGTGGCGTCATTTTTATTGACTTAAGAGATCGGTATGGCATTACTCAGATTGTTTTTTCACCTCAGGATAATGCAGATGCACATTCTCTTGCTGATTCGCTTCGGAGTGAGTATGTTGTTGCCGTTAAAGGAGTTGTAAAGCTCAGAGATGAAATCAATATCAACCCGAATCTCCCAACCGGAGAAATAGAAGTGCGGGTTCACGAACTTGAGATTTTATCAAAATCCGATACGCCGCCATTTGAAATTGCAAACGACCTTAAAACAAATGAAGATCTGCGTCTTCGCTACCGATATCTGGATTTGCGCCGACCCGTCATGCAAAGGAATATGATGTTGCGGTCAGAGGCCTATCATTTGGTCCGTTCATATTTTCATGAGAATAATTTTGCTGAAATCGAGACACCTATTTTAATGCGCAGCACCCCCGAAGGGGCCCGCGACTATCTGGTGCCAAGCCGAGTAAATCCGGGTAAGTTTTTTGCTCTTCCGCAAAGTCCGCAGACGTATAAGCAAATCCTGATGGTTTCAGGTATGGACCGTTATTTCCAGATCGCAAAATGCTTTCGTGACGAGGACCTGCGGGCCGACCGTCAGCCTGAATTCACACAAATTGACGTCGAGATGTCTTTTATAGATGAAGAAGATATCTACAAAATGACCGAAGGACTCATAAAAGGAGTGATTGAAGGACTGCTCAATGAGGAAGTAAAGACCCCGTTCCCACGAATGACCTATCAGGAAGCCATCGAAACCTACGGATCGGATAAACCTGATACCCGTTTCGATCTGAAGTTTGTGGATCTGTCTGATTTGGTGAAAGATTCTGAATTTCGTGTGTTTTCAAGCACAGTCCAGAAAGGGGGAAAAGTGGTTGGATTTGTGGCACCAGGACTAGGTTCCCTTGGCAGAGGAGTTATGGATCGCCTGACTCAGCGTGTGAAAGATGAGGTTGGGGCCGGCGGGCTCATTTACATGAAGAATAATGAAGATGAGCTCTATTCAAGTGTGAGCAAATTTGTAAGCCAAGATGAAAGTCGGGCTATGGCTGAACGTGCCAAGGCGGGTATCGGTGATCTGATCCTAATTCTGGCAGGCCGCGCTCCGGAAGTGTACGAACAACTCGGCCAGCTTCGACTGATGATTGCCCGTGATTATAACCTGATTGATGAGAATCGTCGTGATCTTCTTTGGGTGACAGATTTCCCATTGCTGGAATGGGAACCGGAAGAAGGACGTTTCTATGCCATGCACCACCCGTTTACTTCACCTAAAATTGATGATCTTGGCAAGATGGAAGGTGAACCTGAAAACATACGTGCCAGGGCATACGACCTGGTGATGAATGGAAATGAGATCGGTGGGGGATCGATTCGTATTCATCAGCGCGATGTGCAGCAAAAGATGTTTCATCTATTGGGAATTGGTGAAGAAGAAGCCCAGGAAAAATTCGGGTTTCTTATGGATGCGTTCCGTTTTGGTCCGCCGCCACACGGGGGAATCGCACTTGGGCTGGACCGGATTATTATGCTGTTGACGAAAGCAGGAAGCATTCGCGATGTCATCGCATTTCCTAAGAATCAAAAAGCCCAAAGCTTAATGGATAACTGCCCGGATGTGGTGGATTCTCGTCAGCTTGATGAGCTTCATATTCAGTTAAAACCTGGTATCAAAGTTTAAACGAATTAGATTAGATGAGTAAAACCGACAGAATACAAAATGATTCTGTATGGGAAGAAGAATTTCGGGTAAGGACTTATGAGATCGACATCAACGGTGTCACTAATCTCGCTTCCCTTTGTAACTATCTTCAAGAGGCTGCCGGCAATCATGCTGAGAAATTGCATGTCTCGATTGATGATCTGGGTAAGAATAACAAAACCTGGGTCCTGTCGCGGTTACGTTTGAATATCACAAAACCACCGGGGCTTGGACAGACGATAACTGTAAGAACCTGGCCTTCCGGTACGGATCGCCTCTTTACAACGCGTGATTTTGAGATTTTGGATAATGGCGGCCAGTCCCTGGTTAAAGCCACAAGCGTCTGGCTGGTTATAGACCGGACCACCCGGCGTCCATACCGTTTGCCGGAGTCGGTTGTTAACCTCATTCGCCCGGATACTCCCCGGGCACTAACTATTGATCTGCACCAGCAACTACCGGAACCCGACCAGACCGTTCGTTCGGCGGAGCTTATTGCAAGGCGTAGTGACCTCGATGTGAATGGGCACGTCAATAATGTGCATTACATTGAATGGGCGCTTGAACCGATGGATGACGCCTTCCTGAAAAAGTATCGACCTGTTGAACTGACAGTTCAGTTTCTGGCTGAATCCAGGCAGGGGACCAATGTGATTAGTAATCTGAGTGAACTGGATAACGCAAATTCAAAACTTTTGCGGCATCAGTTAATCAAGAAGACCGAAGAGACGCCCCTTGCACGCCTTGAAACCCGGTGGGTCACCGAGGATAAGTAGTATAGTTGACAGTTGGTTGTTGATAGAATAAACGTTTGGCAGGGAGACGGTAGGCATTCTGCCAGGCTTCAAGCTTTGTGCTCGGCAAATCTCTTCCTGGATATCAGATAAAGTTTAATGCTTTCAGGAAATCGGCGGTTCGTATCACGTCTGCCTGTCGCGGGAAAACTTTTTCTGTGAGTACGTGGTGGACCTCCTCATCATGATCAGCACAGGCATCGGCAATGACTGTCAATTTGTAATCCATATCTGCGGCCCATCGTACTGTTGACAGGACTACACCGCTCGTTGCAATTCCAAACAGAACCAGATGCGAAATACCCTGGGATCTGAGAACGACATCGAGATCCGTGGTTGAAAAGGCTCCAACACGTCGCTTGGTCACCACAACATCACCATCTTGAGGGGCTACCTGGCTGTGAATTTCAGCACCGGCAGTACCTTCAATGAGCCGGTTTGCCTCTTTTAGACTACTGAAGCTCTTATTCTTCGGACTAACTTCAGGATACCCCTTCCGAAACCGGACCGCTATATAAATAACAGGCAACCCATTCTCGCGTGCCTGGCTAAGAACCGCTTCGGCATGTTCCAGGAGAGATTGCCGGTGTGACTCCGGAAGCATATTCATAATTTCATTCTGATAGTCCATGATGAGAACTGCCGTCTGATCTTTGTCGAAGGTAATTGCATCTGACATGAGAATTTTTGTTTGGTATAAACGCGATTAATGGTTTTGCAACCGGCAATCGAAAGGAACTGGAAATGGTTCCTTGATGAGGATCGATTGAATGTCCGTGTGATGCGGGTTGATCAGATAATTGTATTCCAGGGGAACAACAACACTGGGAACGCGAAGTACAAGTGATTTTTGTCTCTTCAGCCATTGATCTCCAATCCTTTGTGATACATGTGAATACGGGATTGTATCCCATGCGGTCGGCAGTTCTTCCTGTTTGTAAGTTTTGAGATGTTTATCATCAATTTCCGCGGGAATGCATACTTGTCGCATGAGTCGTTTGACCGCATTAGCCTGTACGAGCATCTCAAGTAGTGCGAGAGACAGGGATCCGGAGGTGTACACGATAGCATTACCCGGACTGTTGAAGCGGCCACCGAATTTTTCAGCTCCAATTCCGGAGAAGGCAGTATCTGCAAATTCAGGTAAACAGATACGCCAAACGGTTCGTGTTGCCATTTTTAAACTGTAATGCCGTGTTCTATCTGCCTGAGGATACGCTCGACAAGTTGCGCGCCGGGTTCCGTACGTATAAGATCAAGGGGCCTTTGATTGCCAAGAGCAAAATTGTGTTCCTTCATCCAACCCTGTGCTTCTTCTTTACTGCCCAGAATATCGGCGGCAATTTCAATGAGGCGCGCCACACGGTAGGCACGTTCGGACTCGTCGGAAGGAAGACGGACTTCCTTTTTTCTGCGAGCCAGCGTGCGTGGTGAAATGGAGACTACATGTGCCAGCTCGGCATTTGAGAGTTGCAAATCGCGGCGTATGACTTCGAGGATGTAGGTGGATAACCCTTCGGATATTCGGGCTGCAGCCATTGCTAAATCCCAAAAAGCAAAGGGATTTTCTACCTGGACCCTATAAAGGGCTAGTGGCTCTTCAGCTTTTCCTGATGAATCTTTTTTGTTCATAATATACCCACTTAATTATTTTATGCCTTATGGCATTAAATATATGTCATTTGGCTTTATTTTTCAAGGGCATTATTATATTTTGAAAAGAATTTTACACAGTTATGGCGATAGTAAAAGGGTAAAAAGGGAATATGACTATCAGGGAATGCTACACCTTATTAATTGCCACAGAAGCATAGAGGAAATATTCTGGGATAGCCCGTGTTTCCGTAGCCTTTTTGAATGCGGCAACTGAAATTATATGGAATTGTATTGATTCCGGATAGTCCTTAAAAGTATCATCCTGTTCTTATAGAAATTTGATGCATACCGGATCGGGGATATCAATCGACTTCCCGGCGGGTGTTATTTTTCCGCTGTTCTGGTCACGGTTGAATACGACGACATTGTTCGTATGCTCGTTCGCAGCGATCAGGTATTTTTCCGTGGGATCCAGGATAAAATGGCGAGGGAATTTACCAAGGGTAGATTGGTACTGAACAGGTGTGATTTCGCCACTTTTCTGATTGATGGAATACACGACAATAGAATCGGCTCCACGATTTGAGCCATACAGAAAACGTCCGTCTGAGGATATTTGCAGCTCCGCAGCGTCGGTTGTTCCGTGAAAATCGGATGGCAGCGTAGAGATCAATTGTTTCTGTTTTAAATGACCATTTTCCGGATTATAATCAAATACCAGCATGGTATTGCCCATCTCGCAAATCACATATACAATCCGGCCGCTTGGGTGAAATTTTACATGCCGTGGGCCCAGGCCTGGTTTCACTTTTGCAAATGGTTGTGATGCTGTAATGAGTTTGCCATGTTCATGATCAAACTTGTAGATCATCACTTTATCGGTTCCCAAATCACAGGAAAGGGCAAACTTATTTGCCGGATCCAGTACAATGGAGTGAGCGTGCGGACCTTCCTGACGTTCAGGATTGACGCCCGAACCATGATGTTGAACAAGATCAGTTATTCTCCCAAGACTTCCGTCTTTAGCAACGGGAAAAACAGCCAGGTTCCCACTGTTATAGTTTGCCACCATCACATAACGGCCATCGTTACTGGTAATAATGAAACAGGGAGCTGCCCCGTGCGAGGGTCTTTTGTTCAAATGCTCCAGTCCGCCTGTACCAGTATCGATTTTATAAGCATCCACGGAGCCGCTGGTTTCGCCTTCGTATTTATCCGTTTCACTCACTGCATAGAGATACTTATTGTCTGGAGCGATGGTTAGAAAAGAGGGATTCACGATTCCCTCGGTAAAACCTTCCATGCTAATATTGCCCGTCGACGGACTGAAAGTACACCGATAGATTCCTTTACTTTTGCCAGTGGTATACGTTCCTACATAAAACATCACTTCATCGGATTGCAGGTGGCTGAGTGTTGATGCCATGGTTTTCTTGGTTGTGGCGGCTGTCACCACGCCGAGGCCCATCAGTTTCAGAAAACTTTTACGATTCATTTCAGAAGTCATGGTTAATTCCGTGTTATGGCAGTTTCAACCGCCGCATTAAAAATTGAGTAACTGGTTGGCAGTAATGTAGGTAAAACAAATCAAAGATCAAGAGGTGAAATTATTCGATTATGGCGAGACAGCTGTAAAACAAGGGGGAAGGGAAGCTTGATGAATGGATAAAAAAAACCCGGTCGTTGTAACCGGGCTGTCTGTCATTTAATATGTTATTCAAGTTGTTACTGCAGGCGTCGTACTTCTTGTGCACTCAAACCTTTATCTGTCTCCTCAACAGAAAATTCAACTTCTTCCCCGTCCCGGAGTCCTTCCTGAAATCCCAGATTCTCTACGTTGTTACGGTGAACAAAGACATCTTTACTTCCGTCTTCGGGTTCGATAAAGCCGTATCCTTTTTTAGCATCGAACCATTTTACTTTACCATATTGCATTACTTATACTATTTAGCTCACCAAAAAACGTAACTACACTCACTCGAAACGAAGTGTTCCTTCAAGTGTTAATTACGCATCGGCGATTTTACTGTGTTACTATTAATAAGCTGATGAATTTAGCCTGCTGTTTCGAAGATGCGTAACCAGTGAATAATACATCACAAGCACCCAAAAAAGAGCAGATTATTTATCAACTGCGGCTAAAGTTATGGATTATTTTCGACTTATGCTTGGATATTGAAAATCGTTCAAATAATCCCAATACTTCAGGAGTAGCCGGACTAGAACTCTGGCCTGATTTTAAGAGCCATTCTGCATCCAGACTGGAAGAGTTACAGGTGTATGTTGTTTACCAAGTATTTCTCTATATAATTCAGGTCTCCGGGAATTTCTATATCGATACCCGCCGGCTAGTTTAAGTTTTTCGGGGGTTACGGTGACTGTGCAAATTTCATTTTCAAAGCTCTTAATCTCTGTTAAGATCTCACCATAAGGATCCAGGATCATAGAATTACCATTCTTCAGATGCTCTCCATCGTAACCAATTGGATTCGTAAACACATAATAAACACCATTATCATAAGCCCGGGCAGGCAGCCATCTCATAAGCCATTGTCTGCCTTTAGGACCATCAAACTCCATTCTCAGTGGAACCGGATCCGTTTTTCTATTTTGCCAAAAGTGATCATCAACATATCCTCTCCCCGGCATAGGTGAGGGAGTACACATAGTTACGTGTGGAGCAAAAACAATATTGGCACCAAGCAATGTAGTAGCCCGAACATTTTCAATGACATTATTATCATAACATATAAGGATACCACATTTCCATCCCATCAAGTCGAAGACAGTGTAGTGGTTCCCCGGTGATAAATGCGGGCTGATAAAGGGGTGCAGTTTCCTGTGTTTAGCAATTAGCCCGGTAGAATCCACACAAATATACGTGTTGTATACACTTTCATCCTCAATTTCCACTAAGCCGGCCATAATCGTAATCTCATACGTCGTTGCCAGCTCTTTGAGCTTCCTCGTACTTTCTCCTTCCGGGACTCTTTCGGCAAGTTTCCTGATCTGGGCCTTGTCCAGATCTTTCAGGAAGGTATAAGCGGTAATCGAAAGTTCATGGAAACTTATAATATCTGCTCCCAATTCAGCTGCCTTGGCAGTGAGTTCTTCTATAATTGCCAGATTATATTTCTTGTCTGCATCTCTGGGTTCGAATTGAGCGGCCGCTATGGTAATATTTTTCATGTTTCACCCACTTATATTAACGATACAATTTTTACACAATCACATCTTCGTGGTTGAGAGTAGCCTCATAAAAACCTGCCTTTTCTTCAAGTATGACGGGATAATTGTAAACATTGCTGAGTTTATCGGATGTTAGAACTTCCCGTTTGGGTCCATCGAAAGCAACTGTTCCTTTCTGCAGCAAAATGACCCGGCCGATTTCCGGAATTATTTCCTCAATATGATGTGTGATCAATATCACTGTCGTGCCTTCCCTGGCAATCTTACGCATGATAGAAATACATTTATGTCTGGCTACAAGGTCAAGACCCGTGGTGGGTTCATCAAATACCAGTACTTCTGGATCGTGCACCAACGCACGCGCGATCAAAACACGTTGCACTTCTCCGGTTGACATCTCATCGAGCATTTTTTGTGAGAGATAACCGGCCCCAATACGGTCCAGAGCTTCTGAAGCCTTGGTGACCATATTGCCGGTTACTTTATGATGTGAGAATAGACGAAGACTTGAAAAGAATCCGGATATCACAACGTCTTGTCCGCTTATATGTCCCCGACGGGTATTATGGATGAAATCTTCCTGAAGATCAGACGACACGATACCCAAGTGAGTCCGCATCTTGAAAATATCCCAGCTGGACTTCCCAAATATCTTAACAGGGGCCGTGTTGTCGTGATGGGCAAGCGGATGAAGCTGGGAAGTTAATAGTTTAATAAGTGTAGATTTACCTGACCCGTTCGGGCCGACGATAGCCGTGTTCTCGTCTCTTTTGATCGACAGAGAAAAACGGTCCAGTATCCGGCTGTGACTTCGTATTACGGTGGCCTCGTTCAGTTCCAGGATGGGGTAATCGCTTGCCATAATGAATCAAATTCCTTTTAGGGTGTCAGAAGTCCTAATGATAGGAACTCAAACTGAAAAATAGTACCGAGACTATGGCTGAAAGGAACAAATCGCTATTAGTTATTACTGATTGCTGTCACTATGACCGAAATGCTTTTCTGGAGCAATTTTATCGCGAACCAGCTGTTTCAGCTCCTTTGATTCCGGAAATCGTCCATGTTCCTTTCTGGAAAAGATAAGTTCCTCATCGAGTCGTACTTCAAAGATGCCACCGGTACCCTGAATCAAGGCAACTTCACCAAGTTTAAATGAGAAGGTCGTGAGTAGTTCCTGGGCAATCCAGGCGGCTCGCAACAGTCAGGTGCACTGTGTACAATATTCGATTTCCAGGCGTGGACGCATCAATTAGAAAATTCCGTAGCGTTAATACAGCTGCAGATCCGCCTCGACCCGTATGTACAAGCCTATCTCATTTTGCGAATCCGGACCTGTATCTCGTGATCTTCCTTGAGTAGGTTAACCAGTTTTTGGGGATCAGTATTTCCATAATGATAGGGATACAGAATCTTTGGTTTGAGTATCCTGGCCGCATCGGCAACCATCTGAGGAGTCATGGTATAAGGAAGATTCATCGGCAGAAAAGCAATATCGATTTTCCCAAACGCCTTCATTTCCGGGATATTTTCGGTATCGCCGGCCACATAAACCCGTTTGTTGCCAAAGGTAAGGATGTATCCATTCCCTCTGCCTTTAGGATGATATGGCTCCCCGTTGGGGCGTTTATGAACAATGTTGTATGCGGGAACAGCCTCAATTTTTATTCTATTTATTGTCCGGATATCTCCATTGCCCATTACGGTTCTGCCCGGAATCACTTTCGCACAGGTCTTGGTAAGAACAAGAATAGTCGTTTGTTTCAGAATTTCAGAAATCGCAGTGGGATCAAAATGATCCGGATGCTCGTGGGTTACCAGGATAATATCGGCTTTGGGCATCTTCGAATAATCGGCCTCTCTGGAAACAGGATCGACATCGATGACATGGCCCCCATAACGGAACATCAGTGAGGCATGCCCGATAAAAGTGATCTCCAGGTTGCCATTATCTGTTGCAATAGTATCCGTTTTGAATGACTGCTGGGCAAAAGATGCTGTTGTAATCAAACAGACAGAAAGAAAAGTCAAAACTGAATTTACCATGATTCTGAATAATTGAGGATGTATAACTGGCCGCGGTCGATCCGTACCTATAGCTATATCCGTTACCATTCATCGTATTGTCGGATAGAAATTCGAAGAAATCAACCGGGAAGGTCCCAATTTTTTCCAGAATGATGATCCTTTTCAATACCTGAATGATCAATCACTTGCACGGCAGAGACTTGACTAGCTTCTTACAGCCACAACCTCCACGTAGTCCAGCGGCAGAATCAGGGTCTCATCACCTGATCTGTTGTACAGCTGGACAATATTGAGCAGATCTCTCGTCAGTTGTTCCCTCTTATCGTGATGCTGCGACTCAAAAGCCAGCAGGTATGGTCCATAGGTATTGCGGAAACATTCCTGCCAGGATTCTACAGATTTGAACCTGTAAACAAACGTTCTTGGTATGATTTTTAATTTGGTGACAGCGTCACCGAAGAAATCAGTTAAAGATCCTTTTTCGCCCCATAAGTAAGGCGATGCCACGGCTGGCAAATGTGCATAGGTGTTCAGGATCTCGTTGAATTCTTCCATAAACCCGGTGGCAGTCCAGTTAACTAATCCTATCTTGCCACCATGCCGGCATACCCGGATCAGTTCTCTGGCAGCTTTCTTCTGGTTGGCAGTGAACTGAACACCGAATGATGACAATACATAGTCAAAATGTTCATCGGGATAGGGGATGTGTTCGGCATCTCCTTCATGAAAATCGATCTCGAGCCCTTCAGCCTCTGCTCGTTCTCGCCCGATGTCCATTAGTGAATGGACCGTATCGATAGCTGTGACGACGCAATCACGTCTTGCAGCTGCCAATGCCGTATTACCGGGACCAGTGGCTACATCCAGTACTTCTCTGCCACCATGGAGATCGACACTTTCGCAGAGTTGTTCGGCAACGATTATCTGTTTTGATCCGGTCCTGGAATAATTGCCACAGTTCCATACCCTCTTTTGAGCCTCTTTAATCTTATCGTAGCCAGATGCAGGTATCTCTTGTGTAAGCATGGCTTCCTCCTGTTTTTTAAGCTCATACTCAATATGTATACCATAATTTAAATCATAGCAACCAGAGATGTCATTAAGAATAATCTTTTTTCTGACATTAATGTACTGTAGATGTTACAATCATAGCAGCAGTCTGAATTGCCTCAATAGCAGCGGATGTAGCTTTTTCGATGATCTTGCCATTCACAAGTTTCTCGATACATTTATTGCGTTTCTTCAGTTCCTTCTTATCAAAAATGATAGGTAGCAAATCACTTTTATAGGCAAGGGACACTAAAATGATTGTTCGGGGATTTGTCACTTCAGGCCGGTAATAAAATCTCTTCGGGCAGATAAAATCCTGTTTGTTGATTCCTGATGATATTAGTTTCGATTCAATGAAGAACGTAATTATACCAGACGGATAAATAATCGTAATAGGTTTTGTACGAAGAATTGATGAGGAAGGTTCCGGACAGGAACAAGCTGAATAACGTAAAATTTTGAATCACTGTAATTCATCGATGAATAAAATAAGTATCAGTGTTTGCTTTGTGTTATCCAAAGAAGTATTATCGATAAGAAGATAAT
>Ga0102953_1000344_pt1 | contig 33184 bp, 39 predicted proteins | sample SalPon2A_C_D2_MG_FD_78509 | JGI IMG/M metagenome (GOLD analysis project Ga0102953, IMG submission 78509) | Soil microbial communities from South San Francisco under conditions of wetland restoration - Salt Pond MetaG R2A_C_D2_MG | ecosystem: Environmental > Terrestrial > Soil > Wetlands | place... | reverse complement strand
GTCAGAACCAATGAGGTGGACGGGTATTACGCCCTTCAGCTTGGTTTCGATGACAAGGCAGAAAAACGTGCTAAAAAGGCCGAGGCTGGTCATTTTAAAAAGGCAGGTACTTCTCCCAAGAAAAAGGTCGTTGAATTCAAGTATTTTGAAGAAGGGTACAAATTGGGAGACACCCTGGGTGTCGATCTTTTCAAGGAAGGTGAATACGTGGACGTTTCGGCCACCTCCAAGGGAAAAGGGTTCCAGGGCGTCGTGAAACGCCATGGATTCGGAGGGGTAGGCCAGGCCACCCACGGGCAGCACAACCGCTTGCGGGCCCCGGGTTCTATCGGGCAGTCCTCCACGCCTTCAAAGGTTTATAAAGGAATGCGGATGGCCGGGAGAATGGGGGGCCAGCGGGTCACCATTCAGAACCTGGTGGTCATGAAAGTGGTCCCGGAGAAAAACCTCCTGGTCCTCAAAGGATGCGTTCCCGGTCATAAGAATGCGCACGTAACGATCGAGAAATAATGAAGGTAGCAGTATTAGATATCAAAGGAAAGGAAACGGGCAGGAAGGCAGACCTTTCTGACGCCATTTTCAAGATAGAGCCCAATGACCATGCTATTTACCTGGATGTAAAACAGTACATGGCCCATCAACGGCAGGGTACTCACCAGAGTAAAGAGCGCGGCGCAATCGCCGGAAGCACCCGGAAGATCAAGAAACAAAAGGGAACCGGTACGGCCCGGGCCGGGAGCATCAAGTCGCCCATCTTCAGGGGCGGGGGCCGCGTATTCGGTCCGCGTTCCAAGGATTACGGCCAAAAACTGAACAAGAATGTCAAGCGTTTGGCCCGCAAGTCGGCCCTGAGCATCAAGGCCCGGGAAAACGCCCTGATGGTGGTAGAGGATTTTACCTTCGAAGCACCGAAAACCAAGGAGTTTGTCCAGGTGCTGAAGTCCCTCGGGCTGGCAGACAAAAAGTCTCTCTTCGTATTGGGCGATTCAAATAATAACGTATATTTGTCGTCGCGTAATTTGGGCGGATCTGAAGTTGTAACAAACTCAGAATTAAGTACTTATAAGATTCTGAATGCTCAGAATATTGTGCTGCTTGAGGGCAGCCTGGAAGGAATCGAATCGAATTTAAGCAAATAGGAAATCATGAGTGTATTGATTAAGCCGATCATAACCGAGAAAATGACCTCAGACAGTGAGTTGTACAACCGGTATGGTTTTATCGTGCATCCAGGGGCCAATAAGCTACAGATCAAGGACGCGGTGGAAGCCACTTACGGGGTTTCCGTGATCAAGGTCCGTACTATGAATTATGGCCCTTCCCGAAAAACGCGCTACACCAAGAGCGGGGTGCAGCACGGAAAGTCCAATGCCTTCAAGAAGGCCATTGTTCATGTAGAGGACGGGGATATCATCGATTTTTACAGTAATCTATAAAGACACCAAATGTCAGTTAGGAAATTAAAACCCATCACTCCGGGACAACGGTTCAAAGTCGTGAACGGCTTTGATGCCGTTACCACGGATACCCCCGAGAAAAGCCTGCTGGTGGCCCTGAAGAAATCGGGCGGCCGCAACAGCCGTGGCAAAATGACCATGCGCAACCGGGGCGGGGGGCACAAGCGCCGGTATCGCCTGATCGATTTCAAGAGAGACAAGCAGGGAATGGCGGCGGAAGTGAAGTCTATAGAATACGACCCAAACCGGTCTGCCTTCATAGCGCTGGTAGAGTACCAGGATGCTGAGAAGCGATACATTGTAGCCCAGAACGGGCTGCAGGTAGGCCAAAAGGTCTTTTCGGGGCCGCAATCGGCTCCGGAAATCGGCAATGCCCTGCCTTTGAGTGAAATCCCGCTGGGAACCATCGTTTCCTGTATCGAATTGCGACCGGGACAGGGAGCCATCCTGGCCCGCAGCGCCGGTACCTTTGCCCAGCTTATGGCGCGGGAAGGCAAATTTGCCACAGTGAAGCTGCCTTCAGGGGAAACCCGGTTGATCCTGGCAAATTGCCTGGCTACCGTTGGGGCTGTGTCCAATTCTGACCACCAGCTGATCATTTCCGGGAAAGCCGGGAGGAGCAGGTGGCTTGGCAGGCGGCCCAGGACCCGTCCTGTGGCCATGAACCCTGTAGACCACCCTATGGGAGGTGGGGAAGGAAGGGCTTCCGGCGGCCATCCGAGATCCAGGAAAGGTATTCCTGCCAAAGGGTACAGGACCCGATCCAGGACCAAGGATACCAACAGATATATCATAGAACGCAGAAAGAAATAAAAGGATAGGAAATGGCACGTTCACTAAAAAAAGGACCCTATGTTCATCTGAGCCTGGAAAAGAAGATCCAGCAAAATGTGGATTCGGGCAAGAAAACAGTCATCAAAACCTGGTCAAGGGCCTCGATGATCACGCCCGATTTTGTAGGCCAGACGATCGCCGTACACAACGGGCGGCAATTTGTGCCTGTGTATGTTACCGAGAACATGGTAGGCCATAAACTGGGGGAATTTTCTCCCACCCGTTCTTTCCGGGGGCATGCCGGAGCCAGGAATAAAGGTAAAAAATAAGCTATGGGAGTTCGAAAAAGACAGATGGCAGAACGAATTAAGGCGGAAAAGGAGCAGTTGGCCTTTGCCAAGTTGAATAATTGCCCTACCTCGCCCCGCAAGATGAGACTGGTGGCCGATCAGGTCCGGGGTGCGGGTGTTGAAAAGGCGTTGGCTATTTTGAGGTTCAGCCCTAAAGAAGCTTCCCGCCGCCTGGAAAAACTTCTGCTCTCGGCCATTGCCAACTGGCAGGCCAAGAACGAGGAAGCGAGTATAGAAGACGCCGACCTCTTTATTAAGGAGATCACTGTAGACAGTGGTCGGATGCTAAAGCGTTTACGGCCGGCTCCACAGGGAAGGGCACACCGAATCAGAAAACGTTCCAACCACGTAACCGTGGTCCTTGGATCTAACAATAACACACAAAGCTAGCGCAGGCAGTATGGGACAAAAAACAAATCCGATCGGAAATCGTCTGGGGATCATCAGGGGCTGGGAGTCTAACTGGTACGGCGGGAATGATTACGGCGATAAGCTTGCCGAAGATGATAAGATACGAAAATATGTTCATGCGAGGCTGGCAAAGGCCAGTGTATCTCGGGTGATCATTGAACGGACCCTCAAGCTGATCACGGTTACGATCACCACGGCCAGGCCTGGGATCATCATCGGGAAAGGAGGCCAGGAAGTGGATAAACTCAAGGAGGAGCTCAAAAAGATCACCGACAAGGAAGTGCAGATCAATATTTTCGAGATCAAAAGGCCCGAACTGGACGCCAACCTGGTAGCTGCCAGTGTTGCCCGCCAGATCGAGAACAGGATCTCATACAGGAGGGCGATCAAAATGGCGATCGCTGCGGCCATGCGGATGAATGCAGAAGGGATAAAGATAATGATCTCAGGCCGTTTGAACGGTGCCGAGATGGCGCGCTCCGAGTCGTACAAGGATGGGAGGATCCCCCTGTCTACCTTCAGGGCCGATATAGACTACGCCCTGCATGAGGCCCATACGACCTATGGCCGATTAGGGATCAAGGTCTGGATCATGAAAGGAGAAGTTTTTGGGAAGCGAGACCTGTCCCCTCTCGTGGGCATGTCCAAGGGCCAGAGCAAAGGAGGAAAACAAGACGGTGCCAAGAAGCGCCGCAGAAAGTAATTAAAAGCAGCAGGAAACCATGTTACAGCCAAAGAGAAGCAAATTCCGGAAAGCCCAAAAGGGCCGAATGAAGGGAAATTCTGGAAGGGGCACCCAGTTGTCTAACGGGATGTTCGGGATCAAGTCAATGGATTCCGAGTTTATCACCGCCCGTCAGATCGAGGCTGCCCGTATAGCGGCAACCCGGTATATGAAAAGGCAGGGACAACTGTGGATCAAAATTTTTCCGGATAAACCCATTACTAAGAAACCTCTTGAAGTAAGGATGGGGAAAGGAAAGGGAGCTCCCGAGTACTGGGTAGCTGTGGTAAAACCTGGCCGGATCCTCTTTGAGGTTGCCGGGGTGCCCCTGGATATAGCCCAGGAAGCCCTCCGCCTTGCGGCCCAGAAATTACCCGTAAAAACAAAATTTGTGGTAGCCCGGGATTACGAGGCCGCCTAATCTGAAGTAGCGCAACATCATGAAACAAGCTGAGATAAAAGAATTATCCGATATCGAATTACAGGAAAAAATCGCCGCCTTCAGGAAGCAGGAGGCCGATCTGAAACTGGCCCACGCCGTAACGCCCCTGGAAAACCCTCTGCAGATTCGAAAAGTGCGCAGAACGGTAGCCCGGCTGGCCACAGAAATAACAAAAAGGGAAAACCAATAATTGGTTCTGCTTTATGGAAAAAAGAAATTTAAGAAAAGAACGAGTAGGCGTTGTAACCAGCAACAAAATGGAGAAATCCATAGTGGTTTCCGAGGTAAAACGGGTAAAGCACCCCATGTATGGGAAATTCGTATTGCGGACAAAAAAATATGTTGCACATGACGAGACCAACGATTGCAACATCGGCGACACAGTGAAGATCATGGAGACGCGTCCCCTGAGCAAAACCAAGTGTTGGAGGTTGGTTGAAATTTTAGAAAGAGCCAAATAACTATGTTACAGCAAGAATCCAAACTCAAGGTGGCGGACAATACGGGAGCCAAAGAAGTGCTTACCATCCGCGTTCTCGGAGGCACTAAGCGCCGATATGCATCGGTTGGTGACAAAATCGTGGTCACCGTCAAGGAGGCCACCCCCAACGGAGGTATTAAGAAAGGGGCGGTATCCACTGCGGTGGTGGTTCGTACCAAAAAGGAGGTACGCAGGCCGGATGGCTCCTACATCCGATTTGACGACAATGCCTGTGTGTTGCTGAACCCCACCGGGGAAATGCGCGGAACCCGCGTGTTTGGTCCGGTAGCCAGGGAGCTCAGGGACAAGCAGTTTATGAAAATCGTATCGCTCGCACCCGAGGTGCTATAAAAAGAAATTAAAATGAAACTAAGGATAAAGGCAGGAGATACTGTACGGGTCATCGCCGGAGATCACAAGAACAGCGAGGGCAAGGTACGCCAGGTTGACCGTGTGAAGAACAAGGCCATTGTTGAAGACGTCAACATGGTCTCCAAACATGAGAAGCCGAGTGCCAAGAACCCGCAGGGCGGTATCGTCAAAAAAGAGGCGCCTATTCATATCTCGAACCTGGCGCTAATCGACCCAAAAAGCGGGGAAACCACCCGGGTAGGTTATGAAATACGGGATGGCAAGAAGGTAAGGTATTCCAAGAAATCCAACGAAGTACTATAGTTATGGCTTACGTTCCAAGATTGAAGAAAGAATATAGGGCGCGGGTGATCAAGGCGCTGAAGGATGAGTTTGGCTACAAGAATGTGATGGAAGTGCCGAAGCTGCAGAAAATTGTTGTGAGCAGAGGTGTGGGTGCGGCTGTGGCCGACAAAAAACTCATAGATCACGCGGTGGATGAATTAACACGGATCACCGGACAGAAAGCTGTTTCCACCATTTCCAAAAAAGACGTGGCCGCATTTAAATTGCGTAAGGGCATGCCTATAGGTGCCAAAGTGACCCTGAGGGGCGAACGCATGTACGAATTCCTGGACCGGCTGGTAACCACTGCGCTACCCAGGGTACGGGATTTCCAGGGTATCCGGGCTACCGGTTTCGACGGCCGGGGCAATTACAGCCTGGGGATCACAGAACAGATCATTTTTCCGGAGATCAACATTGACAAGATCAACAGGATCAACGGAATGGACATAACTTTCGTGACCAGTGCGCAGACCGATAAGGAAGCAAAATCATTGTTAAGCGAAATGGGATTACCCTTTAAAAAGAAACAGAATGGCTAAAGAATCCATGAAAGCCCGTGAAAGGAAAAGGGCAAAAACGGTAGCGAAATATGCAGAAAAACGCAAGGCCCTCAAGGAAGCCGGCGATTATGAAGCCTTGCAAAAGCTTCCCAGGGATGCGTCGCCCGTGCGTATGCACAACCGTTGCAAGTTAACGGGCCGCCCCAAGGGGTACATGCGCACATTCGGACTTTCCAGGGTGATGTTCCGGGAAATGGCTAACCAGGGTTTGATCCCGGGGGTAAAGAAGGCAAGTTGGTAACAAAATATCAGTCAAGAAGATGATTACAGATCCTATATCAGATTATCTGACCAGAATCAGGAACGCCAGCAGGGCGGGCCACAGGGTAGTTGAAATCCCGGCTTCCAACCTGAAAAGGGAAATCACCAAGATCCTCTTTGACCAGGGGTATATCCTGAGTTATAAGTTTGAGGAGGACAAGGTGCAGGGAACTATTAAAATTGCCCTGAAATATGACCGGCTTACCAAAGAGCCCGTGATCAAGAAGATACAGCGAATCAGCAAGCCCGGACTCAGAAAATATGCCGGATCCACGGATTTGCCAAGAATCCTGAACGGCCTTGGAATAGCTATCGTTTCCACCTCGCACGGGGTGATGACCAGCAAGCAGGCCAAACAGGAGAATGTAGGTGGCGAAGTGCTTTGCTATGTCTATTAAGAATTAAAGAAGAGAGAAATGTCAAGAATTGGGAACAATCCGGTAAAGATTACCGAGGGGACCACAGTAGAGGTCGCCGATAACGTGGTGACCGTCAAAGGAAAACTGGGGGAGCTTCAACAGGAGTTCTCTGAAGTCACCATCACCGTAGACAACGGAGAGGTAACCGTTGAGAGGCCTTCTGATTCCAAGGAGCATAAAGCCAAACACGGCCTGTACCGGTCTTTGATCAACAATATGATTAAAGGCGTGAGCAAGGGATGGACCAAGGAGCTGGAACTGGTGGGTGTTGGATACCGCGCCAGTAACCAGGGCCAGAAACTGGATCTCGCATTGGGATTTTCCCATAATATAATTTTGGAACTGGCCCCAGAAGTAAAAGTGCAGACCACTTCAGAGAAGGGAAAGAACCCTACCATTAAGCTAACGTCTCACGACAAGCAGCTGGTCGGGCAGATTGCGGCCAAGATCCGATCCTTCCGGAAACCGGAACCTTACAAAGGCAAAGGAATCCGCTTTGTAGGGGAGCAACTGAGAAGAAAAGCAGGTAAATCAGCTTAATAAAGGAAAGTATGGGATTATCAAAAACCGATAGAAGGGGACGCATCCGCAAAAGGATCCGCAAGATATCCTTTGGAACCGCAGAAAGGCCCAGGATGTCTGTTTTCAGAAGCAACAAGGAAATCTATGCCCAGTTGATAGACGATCGCAAGGGGGTTACCCTGGTGGCTGCATCGTCCAAGGATAAGGAATTAAGCAAAGCCAAAGGCACCAAAAGCGAAATTGCGGCGCAGGTGGGCAAGGCTGTAGCCGAAAAAGCTCTTAAAGAGGGTATCGAAAGCGTGGCTTTTGACCGCGGGGGCTATTTGTATCACGGCAGGGTCAAGGCTTTGGCTGATGGTGCCCGGGAAGGGGGATTAAAATTTTAAAATAGAATATGTACGGGAAATACAAGAATGTTGAAACGGTAAAACCGGGAGGACTCGAATTAAAAGACCGCCTGGTGGGTGTGCAACGGGTTACCAAGGTAACCAAAGGGGGAAGGGCTTTCGGCTTTTCGGCCATTGTTGTGGTAGGTGATGAAAACGGAGTGGTTGGCCATGGCCTGGGGAAATCCAAGGAAGTAGCCACTGCCATTGCGAAAGCCATTGAAGATGCCAAGAAGAACCTGGTACGCATCCCGATCAACAAAGGAACCATACCCCATGAACAAAAGGGGAAATACGGCGGGGCCCGGGTGTATATCCAACCGGCCTCCCACGGTACCGGGGTTATTGCCGGAGGCGCCGTAAGGGCGGTATTGGAGGCTGTGGGCGTTCACGACGTATTATCGAAGTCACAGGGTTCTTCAAACCCGCATAACGTGGTAAAAGCTACCTTTGACGCGCTCCTGCAACTAAGGGATGCGAGTAGTGTGGCCAGCCAGCGCGGAATTTCCCTTGAAAAAGTATTTAAAGGTTAATCAGGAAGTCAATGGCAAAGATCAAGGTAAAGCAGGTAAAAAGCGGCATCAAACGGCCCAGGAATCAGAAACGTACCCTGGAAGCATTGGGATTGCATAAGATCGGGCAGGTCGTTGAACATGAGGATACCCCGAATATTCTGGGGATGATCGAAAAAGTAAAACACCTGGTTTCCACCGAGGAGGCCTAAAATAGCAGTGTAATGGATTTAAGTAGTTTGAAACCCGCCAAGGGTTCTGTACACAAGAGTGGTAAGATCATAGGCCGTGGCCAGGGTTCTGGCAAAGGAGGGACTGCCACGCGAGGACACAAAGGTGCCAAATCCAGATCCGGGTATTCGAAGAAGATCGGATTTGAAGGAGGGCAGATGCCCTTGCAGCGCCGGGTCCCGAAATTTGGTTTCACCAACATCAACCGTGTGGAATACCGCGGGATCAACCTGAAGGACCTGCAGGCCCTGGTAGACAAAAAGGCGGTGAAAAAGACAGTAGGCCTGGAAGACCTGGTGGCCAACAGGCTTGCAGGGAAAAACGATCTGGTGAAAATCCTCGGGAACGGTGAACTGAAAGAGCCCCTGAAGGTATCTGCCCATAAATTTAGTGCCAGTGCCCGGGCTGCCATTGAAGCTGCCGGAGGGGAGGCAATAAGTTTATAAGGAACAACAGAGACTATGAAGAAATTTATAGAGGTCATATCAAATATCTGGAAGATCGATGAACTGAGAGGGCGCATTATCCTGACCCTCGGGTTGTTGCTGGTATACCGTTTCGGGTGCCAGGTGGTTCTTCCCGGTATTGATACCTCTCAACTGGCCGGACTGACTTCCAATACGGAACAGGGGATCCTCGGAATCCTGAACGCATTTACAGGCGGGGCGTTCGCAAGGGCTTCAGTGTTTGCCCTGGGGATCATGCCCTATATCTCAGCCTCTATCGTGGTGCAGTTGATGGGGATTGCCGTCCCGTACCTTCAGAAACTGGACAAAGAGGGCGAGAGCGGGCGGAAGACCAAAAACCAGATCACCCGGTGGCTGACCATCGGGATCTGTATCGTCCAGGCCCCGGCCTATCTGTACAGCCTGGGGGCCCTGGGCGTACCAGACAGCGCCTTTGTGCTTGGGAAAGGGTTGAATTTTATTATCCCTTCGGTCATCATCCTGGTAACCGGCTGTGTTTTTGCCATGTGGTTGGGTGAAAAGATCACGGATAAGGGGATCGGGAATGGGATCTCTCTGCTGATTATGATCGGGATCATCGCAAGGATGCCCCGGGCGTTCGTACAGGAATTCGTTTCAAGGACAACGAACAATACGGGAGGCCTGATGTTTATGCTGATTGAGCTCATCCTTTGGTGTGTGGTCATCCTGGCAGCAGTCTTGCTGGTAATGGCGACCCGGAGGATCCCGGTGCAATATGCGCGTCGGACAGCCTCCGGAGGCTACGAAAAAAATATTATGGGTTCCCGGCAGTATATCCCGCTGAAGTTAAACGCTTCCGGGGTAATGCCTATCATTTTCGCCCAGGCTATTATGTTCGCACCCGGATTGTTGGGGCGAACTTTTAACAGTACGGCGGTGGGCCAGTGGATGGAAGTTCAGTTCCAGGATATTTTCGGCCTGGCGTACAACCTGTTATTTGGGTTCCTGATCGTTGTATTCACCTATTTCTATACGGCTATCACGGTACCAACCAACAAGATGGCCGACGACCTGAAACGCAGTGGCGGGTTTATCCCGGGGATTCGTCCCGGGAAGGAAACCGCAGATTATCTGGACAGGATCATGTCGCTGATCACCTTACCGGGATCGGTATTCCTGGCCTTTTTAGCCGTATTACCGGCCATGGTGGTAAAACTGATGGACCTGCAGCCGGGATGGGCCTTGTTTTTCGGGGGTACCTCCCTCCTGATCATGGTGGGGGTTGCCATCGATACGGTACAACAAGTAAATTCTTACCTGCTGAACAGGCATTATGATGGCCTGATGAAGACGGGCAAAAACAGAAAAGTAGCATAATTTATGGCCAAACAAGCACCCATAGAACAAGACGGGACCATTATAGAGGCATTGTCCAATGCCATGTTCCGGGTTGAACTGGAGAACGGTCATGTGGTTACGGCTCATATCTCCGGAAAAATGCGAATGCATTATATAAAATTGCTGCCCGGGGACAAGGTGAAGCTCGAAATGAGCCCGTACGATTTAACCAAGGCAAGAATTACATACAGATATTAAGAAATCAGATCAATGAAAGTAAGAGCATCCATAAAGAAACGAAGTGCTGATTGCAAGATTGTCCGCAGAAAGGGAACGCTATACGTGATCAACAAAAAGAATCCTAGGTTTAAACAAAGACAAGGGTAATTATGGCTAGAATAGCAGGTGTAGACATACCAAATCAGAAGCGGGGCGCTATCGCCCTCACCTATATTTACGGTATTGGCAAGAGCCGGGCACAGGAAATCCTGGAGAAGGCCGACGTAAATGAAGACACCAGGGTATCCGACTGGACCGATGATGAAATCGGAAGGATCCGGGATGCGGTGTCCTCTTTCAAGATTGAAGGGGAATTGCGATCCGAGACCCAACTTAACATTAAGCGTTTGATGGATATTGGTTGTTATCGCGGAATCCGCCACCGATCCGGGCTTCCCTTGCGCGGACAGCGAACCAAGAACAATTCGAGGACCCGTAAGGGGAAAAGGAAAACGGTTGCCAACAAGAAGAAGGCCACCAAGTAAAAGTTACGGTCGGCAATCCAGCCGGACCGGGTATTACATCTGGTCGGGGACTGTCGCCTAAATGAATCAAACAGAAGAGAAACAGGAATGGCAAAGACAAGTACCAAGTCGGGAAAAACGACCAAATCCACTAAGAAGCGCAAAGTAAATATTGAGTCTTCGGGAGAAGCGCATATCGCCGCTTCTTTCAACAATATCATCATAACCCTGACCAATAAGAAAGGGGATGTGATCTCGTGGGCTTCAGCCGGAAAAATGGGTTTCAGGGGTTCCAAGAAGAACACCCCCTATGCTGCTCAGGTCGCTGCTGAGGAATGTACCAAAACTGCACATGAAGCCGGTTTGCGCAAGGTGAAGGTGTATGTGAAAGGACCCGGGAACGGCCGTGAATCGGCAATACGGGCCATCCACAATTCGGGGATAGAGGTGACGGAGATCATCGATGTGACCCCTTTGCCACACAATGGCTGCCGGCCTCCGAAAAGACGACGCGTTTAATTAATCATTTAATCAAAATTACCTGAAACAGGAATTTTCAATGGAAATGAAACATGATTATCGAAGGACAAGCCTTAATTCATAATCTCATTTCCCAATTTAAAGAAGATGGCAAGATACACAGGACCAAAAACTAAGATCGCCCGGAAATTCGGGGAACCGATCTTCGGAGACGACAAGTCTTTTGAGAAGAAAAACTATCCTCCGGGGCAGCATGGAAACAACCGCCGCCGCGGAAAGAAATCGGAATATGCAATCCAGCTGATGGAGAAGCAGAAGGCCAAATACACCTATGGCATTTTGGAAAGGCAGTTCCGGAACATTTTTACCCGTGCGAACAGGAGCAAAGGGGTTACCGGGGAGGTATTGCTCCAGCTCTGCGAAGCCAGGCTGGACAATGTGGTTTACCGGTTTGGGATTGCCAACTCCAGAAGGGGGGCCCGGCAATTGGTCTCCCACCGGCATATTACGGTAAATGGCGAGGTGGTGAACGTGCCGTCCTATACCCTGAACCCGGGAGATGTGGTTGGCGTACGGGAAAAATCCAAATCCCTTCAGAGCATCCAGGATTCCCTGGGTGCCAGCAGCAGTGTTTACGAGTGGCTTAGCTGGAATTCGGATAAAATGGAAGGAGCTTTCGTCTCCGTACCGGAACGAATCCAGATTCCGGAGAATATAAAAGAACAATTGATTGTCGAGTTATACTCTAAATAAACAACACACATCCGAAATATGGCATTATTTAATTTTCAGAAACCCGATAAAGTTATAATGATTGATTCCTCCGATTTCGAAGGGAAATTTGAATTTCGCCCTTTGGAACCGGGATACGGTCTGACAGTCGGGAACGCCCTGAGAAGGGTACTGCTTTCATCCCTGGAAGGGTTTGCGATCACCTCTGTGCGAATCGACAAGGTGGAGCATGAATTTTCGGTGATCGAAGGAGTTGTTGAAGATGTAACCGAAATAATCCTTAACCTGAAACAGGTACGGTTTAAACGGCAGATCGATGACGTAAACGAGGAAACGGTCTCCGTTTCCGTAAGCGGCAAGCAACAGCTGACTGCCGGGGATTTCCAGAAGTTTATTTCCGGGTATCAGGTACTGAACCCGGACCTGGTGATCTGCAATATGGATCCCAAGGTGAGCATCAATATGGAACTGATCATTGAAAAGGGTCGCGGCTACGTACCGGCTGAGGAGAACAAAAAATCGAACGCCCCGCTGGGAAGCATTGCCGTGGATTCGATCTTTACCCCGGTAAAAAATGTGAAATACAGCATTGAGAACTTCAGGGTGGAGCAGAAAACCGACTATGAAAAGCTGGTTTTTGAGATCGTTACGGATGGATCTATCCATCCCAAAGATGCCCTGACCGAAGCGGCGAAGGTACTTATCCACCATTTCATGTTGTTTTCCGATGAGCGGATTACACTGGAAGCGGATGAAATTGCACAGACGGAGACCTATGATGAGGAATCCCTGCATATGCGGCAGTTGCTGAAAACCAAACTGGTAGACATGGACTTGTCCGTGCGGGCGTTGAACTGCCTGAAAGCCGCGGAAGTGGATACGCTGGGGGATCTTGTGTCCTTCAACAAGAACGATTTGATGAAATTCAGGAATTTTGGCAAAAAGTCCCTGACCGAACTGGAAGAGCTGGTTATCAACAAGGGGTTGAACTTCGGCATGGATCTTTCAAAATATAAATTGGATAAGGATTAATTTTCAGGTCGTGTAGCCCAAAGGGCAGCAGGACGAGCATATAAAGAAGAACGATGAGACACGGTAAGAAAGTCAATCATTTAGGACGGAAAGCAGCCCACCGAAGGGCCATGCTGGCCAATATGGCCTGTTCCCTGATTGAGCATAAGCGCATCAACACCACGGTGGCCAAGGCAAAAGCGCTGAAGCAGTTTGTAGAACCCCTGATCACCAAATCCAAAGCCGAAAACAACGTGTCGGCCGATAAGGGTACCCACAACAGGCGGATTGTATTTAAGAACCTTCGCGACAAGTCGGCAGTAACGGAATTGTTCAGTACAGTGGCCGAAAAAGTGGGGGATCGTCCCGGCGGGTATACCCGGATCATTAAATTGGGTAACCGGATGGGGGACAATGCCGAAATGGCCATGATTGAGCTTGTGGATTTCAATGAGCTTTACAATGCCGGCAAGCCCAAGAAGAAAAAATCCACCCGAAGGGGAGGAGGCAAGAAAGGCGGAGATGCTTCGGAAAAGGCAACTGAAGCCAAGAAAGAAGAGAAGGCCGCTTCCAAGGCAGAAGCCAAGGCCAAAGCCGAAGACAAAGCCAAGGCCAAGACTGAGGACAAAGCCGCGGCTAAAGCGGAAGTAAAAACAGAAGAAAAGCCTGAAAAAAAGGCGGAAGCACCTGCGGAGGATCAAAAGGAGGAGAAACCTGAAGTGGCAGCCGATTCCCAGGCTGAACCCGAAGCCAAGGCAGAGGAGGATTCAGAAGCGGATACAAAAAAAACTTCCGAGGATGACGATGCGGCCAAATAGGGCAGGGTTTCGATTTTACAATTCAGAAAGGGATAGGCTTCGCGGTTTATCCTTTTTTTATGTTTCTTTGCAATGTTAACAAAAGTGACCGCAAAATAATATGAAGTATCAATCCAGGAAGAAAGCACTGATATTGCTTGCGGATGGCACCATATTCTACGGAAAGGCCGTAGGAAACCAGGATGGCACCGCATTCGGAGAGGTTTGTTTTAACACCGGGATGACCGGATACCAGGAGATATTTACGGATCCGTCCTATTTCGGGCAACTGATGGTGACCACCAATGCCCACATAGGGAATTATGGTACCCGGGAAGATGAGGTGGAATCGGAAGGGATCAAGATCGCGGGACTTATCTGCAAGAATTTCAGCTATGAGTTCTCCAGGCCGAATGCGAGCAGCCTGCAACACTTTTTAGGTAAGAACGGGCTCTTTGCGATTTCCGACGTGGATACCAGGGCCCTGGTAGCTTATATTCGGGATAACGGGGCGATGAACGCGGTTATTTCCACCCGGGTCCATGAGCTGGAGGCCCTTAAGAAAGAGCTTCAGGAGGTGCCTGCGATGGAAGGGCTGGAACTCGCTTCCAGTGTTTCCACCAAAGACCCGTACCTGGTAGGGGACCCCTCGGCTACGTATAAGATCGCCGCCCTTGACATTGGCATAAAGAAGAACATCCTGCGTAACCTGGCGAGGCGGGACGCCTACATAAAGGTTTTTCCGTATAATGCCACCTATGAGGAAATGAGCGCCTGGGAACCGGACGGATATTTCATCTCCAACGGCCCTGGCGACCCCCAACCCCTGAAAGAAGCCATAGAAATGGCAAAAAAAGTGATCGCCGCGGAAAAGCCACTTTTCGGGATATGCCTGGGCCACCAGGTAATTGCCCTTGCCAATGGCGTATCCACCTTTAAAATGCACCATGGGCACAGGGGGATCAACCACCCGGTCATCAACCTGCTCACGGGAAAGGGAGAAATTACCTCCCAGAACCATGGTTTTGCCGTAAACCGGGAAGAAACGGAGGCCCACCCTGGCCTGGAGATCACACATTTGCATCTCAACGACCAGACCCTGGCCGGATTCCGCATGAAGAAGAAGCCCGTATTTTCGGTGCAATACCACCCTGAAGCCAGTCCCGGCCCGCATGACGCGAATTACCTTTTCGACCAGTTCTTTGAACTGATCCGGGTGCATTCGAAGAAGAACGTACCGGTTTAATTGCGGACTTCTTTATTCTTAGCCATTATGGGGTTTCCCGGCCATATTAATCTGACTGGCACTCGCCGGTTTTTTTGGCCGCTCTGTCGCGGGGGTTGTTGGCTAAGCGTCAGTTTCTCTATGGTTACGTGATAGAGGGGCTTATTAATGGGGTTTCCAACCCCGCCCCGTTTCAAGTTATACCCTCTTGGCGAAAAAAGCTTGCAATTTTCCGAACCACGTCTTATTCTTTTGTTACCCATCAGATGCTTTTCGCCGAGGGTAGGGGTTTGCCAACCCCGCCCCGCTTTAAGTTATCCCCTGGAAGTGTAAAATGCTTGCAGTATCCGGATCCTGTCTTCTGTTTTTTTGTAGGCATCACATGTTTCCGGCCAATCCCCCGGGGGTTTCCCACCCCGCCCCGTTTCAAGTTATACCCTCTTGGCGAAAAAAGCTTGCAGTTCCGGGACCCAATCCTGAATTTAATAATTGACCATTGCATATTTTCGGCCAATCCCCCGGGGTTTGCCAACCACGCCCCGCTACAAAATTATGCCCTCCTGCTGTAAAAAACGTGCATCAAAAGAAGTCTTTCTATTAACCACTAATCAATGCGCCCTGCCGTTGCCTAAAAGGAGGCGGGATTTACGAAGTGTCCTGCCCGGCGGCCCCGATCTTCTCTCATTAATTCGGGGAAGTACCCTCCCCGGACCTTCCCTGAACCTGCTGCCTTATGCCCGGATAATTTTACCCGGGGGTTTCCCACCCCGCCCCGCTTCAAGTTATGCCCTCTTGGCGAAAAAAGCTTGCAGTTTCCGGATCCTTTCTTTTGTCTATTGTAGCCATGATATATTTCGGGCCAATCCCCTGGGGTTTCCAACCCCGCCCCGCTTCAAAATTATGCCTTCCTGCTGTAAAAAACTTGCGGCAAGGGAACCTGTTTCTGGTCCCTTCGGAAGCCTTCCATATCCCTGACACTATCCCGGGGCTTGCAATTATTTGCAGTATGCGGCGGCAACGGGCCGGTGTGGCGCCTGGCCAGAAAGGGCAGCCCGGTGAATCTCATTGAAATATAAGGCATCGCATTCCTCCGTGCTGCTGTACCCGTTCGGCGATTATCACACGGCTCTAATTAAATGTTATTTTAAGGCGGATTCCGGGCAGATCAATAGGGCCTTAAGCACCTGCTTTCGTATATTTGTTTTCTACAATCAATCCATCAAAATATAGCACCCATGAGTATCATCCTAGACATACACGCAAGACAAATCTTTGATTCCCGCGGCAACCCCACCGTTGAGGTAGATGTTATTACTGAAAACGGAGCCCTCGGAAGGGCAGCTGTACCTTCCGGCGCTTCCACAGGGGAACATGAGGCGGTTGAGCTCCGGGATGGGGGTAAGGCCTATATGGGCAAAGGGGTGCTGCAGGCCGTTAAAAATGTCAACGAGATCCTGGCGGAACAGATCCGGGGGATGCTGGTGTTCGAACAAAACGAGATCGACCAGAAAATGATAGCCCTGGACGGCACCCCGAATAAATCCAAGATCGGAGCCAATGCCATTCTGGGTGTTTCGCTGGCCGTAGCAAAGGCGGCCGCCAATGAATTGGGGATATCCCTCTACCGCTACGTCGGCGGGGTGAGTGCTCATACGCTGCCTGTGCCCATGATGAATATCATCAACGGCGGATCCCATTCCGATGCCCCCATCGCATTCCAGGAATTCATGATCATGCCGGTAAAGGCAAAGACCTTCACGCATGCGATGCAAATGGGGACCGAGATCTTCCACCATCTCAAAAAGGTTTTACACGATCGCGGGCTGAGTACAGCCGTAGGGGACGAAGGTGGTTTTGCGCCTACCCTTGAGGGGACGGAGGACGCCCTGGATACTATCGGCGAGGCCGTGGCCAATGCGGGCTACAAACTGGGCGATACGGTCATGATCGCCCTGGATTGTGCTTCCGCCGAATTTTATGTGAACGGGAAGTATGATTATAGCAAATTCGAAGGAGATAAGGGTGCGGTGCGAAGTTCCCGGGAACAGGCGGAATATTTGGCTGAACTGTGTGCCAAATACCCCATAGTGTCCGTAGAGGACGGCATGGATGAGAACGATTGGGAAGGCTGGAAACTGCTGACGGAAAAATTAGGCAAGAAGGTGCAGTTGGTGGGGGACGACCTTTTTGTGACCAACGTGGAACGCCTGTCCAGGGGCATTGAAGAAGGGATCGCGAATTCCATCCTTATAAAAGTAAACCAGATCGGGACACTTACAGAGACCATCGCGGCGGTGAATATGGCCAAAAATGCCGGTTACACCACGGTGATGTCCCATCGATCCGGTGAAACCGAAGACAATACGATAGCCGACCTGGCGGTGGCCCTCAACACGGGTCAGATCAAAACCGGTTCTGCTTCCCGCAGCGACCGGATGGCCAAATACAACCAATTGCTCCGGATTGAAGAGGAATTGGGCACCACGGCCTTCTATCCCGGGGAGAAGGCATTTAAGATTTCAGGCTGATCCCGAAAGGCGAAACCGGGGTCCCGGAGGCTATCGGCTATTGGTTCTTACCCGGCCACTAAACAGGCTTGCCCTTATCCTGGGAATGCCTGCCCGCTTACCCCGGGATGTACCTATTCCGAATTTCCTGAGCCCTTCTAACTAAAATTGCAGATTGCATGAATACCTTTCTTTTTGTAGCTGCCGAAAATGACGCTATCGCCGACTGTAAGGCAGGAGGAATGGGGGATGTGGTACGGGATGTCCCCAGACAGATATCCGCCCGGGGCGACAAGGCCCACGTAGTAGTGCCTTCCTATTCCAGACTCCATAAAAACGGGGTTTTTATCTCGCATTTAAACTTTAAGCTCAGGGGGATTCCCTATCAGGCCGAACTGTATGAAATAGCCCCGAAGAAAGACTTTCCCCATCTAACCCATTATGTGATCCACCACCCGGAAATCCAGGCTGGGGATATTGCACATATGTACCATAATGACCCTGAGGAACCTTTTTACACGGATGCGATCAAGTTTTTTATTTTTTGCACGGCTGTGGCCGAAGCGGCGAAACAAGGTGAATTCGGGCAAATAGATATAATACATCTGCACGACTGGCACACCAGCCTGTTGCTTTTCCTCAGGAAATACCATCCGCGATACAGTTTCCTGAATAAAATGCGTGTGGTGTATACCATCCACAACCTGGCTATCCAGGGGATCAGGCCGATAGAGGCGAATTATTCCTCCCTTGCCAACTGGTTCCCGGGGCTGACCTATGACCCAAAGGACCTGGTTGATTACCGCTACCCGGATTGTTTTAACCTGATGGCTATAGGCATCCGCCTGGCCGATGCCGTACACACGGTCTCGCCGTCGTACAAGGAGGACGTGATACAGCCCAGTTCCCCTCCCGAATTCATCGGTGGGGAGGCCCTGGAATCCGACCTGATAGCGGCCGACAGTGAAGGCCGCCTTCACGGGATCCTCAATGGGGCCAATTATCTGAACATACGGAAAGCCGCGCCTGATGCCCTGTTCCAAAACACGATACGTGCGATATTCGGGTGGCTACAGGAAGAATCCAAGAAATACAAAGCTGATTTTTTAGCTCATACGGGGGAAAAGGTTGTCGGCCTGTTATCCAACCGCCCCGCCTTTATATGTTCGAGTGTAGCCCGACTCACCGAACAGAAATTTTATTTTTTCAAGAGGAGCCCCGAAGTGCTCAGGGAGATCCTGCGGCGGCTGGAAAAGGTAAACGGCATCTTCATACTCCTCGGTACCGGGGCTCCGGATTATGAACGCCTTTTCCGGGAGATCAGCTATAGCCACCGGAACTTTATTTTTACCAACGGCCAGTCCGAAGAAGTAATTGATTCCCTCTATCAGGAAACCGACCTTTATTTTATGCCCAGTCAGTTTGAACCCTGCGGGATCAGCCAGATGCTTGCGATGCGCAATGGCACCCCCTGCCTGGTGCACCATACCGGCGGACTGAAGGATACCGTCCTGCACGGGGTTACAGGTTTTTCGTTTGACGGGGCCAGTTACGAAGAAAAGATCGGGAATATGCTGCGGGTCTTTGACGAGGCTATGAACCTGTTTTTTGAAGACCCGGAGGCCTGGAAGGATATCCAGGAGAGGGCCCGGGCCAAGCGCTTTACCTGGGAAAAATCGGTCGCGGAATATTACCGGAAACTCTACGCTTTACCGGTCAATTGAGCAGCTCTGTTAATAAACCCATAAATCCAATTGGTGAATTGTTAAGATCCTTCGATTTTTCTTAAATTTATGGATTCACTAACAGATACCAAAAACGCCTATATGTCTGAGAAAGCTATACTTGAATACGAAGGAAAGAAATACGAATTCCCGGTTGTAAAGGGAACGGAGAATGAACTGGGGATCGACATAAATACGCTTCGTTCGGTTAGCGGTATGATTACCCTGGACCCGGGTTTTAAAAATACCGGCTCCTGTGAAAGTGCCATAACTTTTCTCGATGGCGAAAAAGGAATCCTGAGGTATAGGGGCTATTCCATAGAAGAGCTGGCCGCCGAGGCCGATTTTCTGGAAGTGTCCTACCTCCTTATTTTCGGGGAATTACCGAATAATGAGCAGCTTGAGAAATTCCACAAAGACATCAAAGCCGAGTCCCATGTGGATGAGGAAATGAAGAAAATCCTGGATGGGTTCCCGAAATCGGCCCATCCGATGGGCGTATTAACCTCCCTTACCAGCGCCCTCATCGCCTTCAACCCGTCTTCGGTAAATGTTTCTTCCGAAAAGGATATGTACCATGCCATCATCCGGATCCTGGCCAAATTTCCTGTGCTGGTGGCCTGGACCTTGCGCAAACGAAAAGGGCTGCCGCTGGATTACGGCGACAATTCCCTGGGGTATGTGGAGAATATCCATAAGATGATGTTTAAGAAACCAAACGAGGAGTACAGGAAAAACCCGGTACGGATTGAAGCACTGGACAAGTTATTGATCCTCCATGCAGATCACGAACAGAATTGTTCCACCTCCACGGTACGCATCGTAGGTTCCTCCCATGCCGGACTTTTTGCCTCCCTATCCGCGGGAATCGCCGCCCTCTGGGGCCCGTTGCACGGGGGGGCCAACCAGGCGGTACTGGAAATGCTGGAAGCCATAGATGCCGATGGGGGTGACACCGAAAAATATATGGCCAAGGCCAAAGACAAGGACGACCCGTTCCGCCTGATGGGCTTCGGGCACCGGGTGTACAAGAATTTCGACCCCCGGGCGAAAATTATCAAGAAAGCGGCTGATGAAGTATTAGGAGACCTTGGAATTGAAGACCCTATCCTGGAGGTCGCGAAAGGGCTTGAAAAAGTGGCTCTGGAGGATTCCTATTTCGTTGAACGGAAGCTTTATCCCAATGTCGATTTCTACTCTGGTATCATCTACCGGGCCCTGGGGATCCCCACTGAGATGTTCACCGTCATGTTCGCCCTTGGCCGCTTGCCCGGCTGGATCGCCCAGTGGAGGGAAATGCGCCTGCGAGGCGAGCCTATAGGCAGGCCCAGGCAGATTTATGTCGGCGCGAACAGCAGGCCATTCGTCCCGCTTAAGACAAGGAAATAACTGCAGGCACAGCCCATGCTTCACCTGAATATTCAGAATGAGACTGCCCCCCTCAAGGCGGTGCTGCTCGGTACTGCCGAAAGTTGCGGGCCGGTACCCAGCCCTGAGGCAGCCTACGACCCCAAATCCCTCGAACACATCCTGGCCGGCACCTACCCGCTGGAAGCGGACATGGTCCGGGAAATGGATGCTTTTGAAAAAGTACTCAGGAAACATGGGGTGGAGGTGTACCGGCCTGAGGTACTCAAAGATTGCAACCAAATTTTCTCCCGGGACATCGCCTTCGTGATCGGGGATAAATTGATCAAGGCCAATATCCTGCCGGAACGGGAGAAAGAAGTGGAGGCGATCCTTCACGTACTGGACGACATCGCCCCGGAAAATGTCCTGACCCCCCCGGTGGAGGTCCACGTGGAAGGAGGCGATGTCATGCCCTGGAATGAGTATATTTTCGTGGGCACCTATACCGCACCCGATTATCCGCAATACATCACCGCCCGGACAAACAAGGCCGCAGTGGACTACCTTCAAAAGATGTTTCCGCAAAAAAAAGTGAAAGCCTTTGAGTTGCGGAAATCCAACACCAATGCCTTCGAAAACGCCCTGCACCTCGACTGTTGTTTCCAGCCAGTAGGTACGGACAAAGCCATCCTCCATAAAAACGGGTTCCTGGTGGAAGAGGAGTACCAGTGGTTGGTGAATTATTTTGGTAGGGATGCCATCTTCGAGATCAGCAAGGAGGAGATGTACATGATGTTCAGTAACATTTTTTCCATCTCCCCCACAGTGATCGTATCCGAAAAGCACTTCACCAGGCTTAACGACTGGCTTCGCGCACAGGGATTTACGGTTGAGGAGATTCCCTATGCCGAGATCTCCAAACAGGAAGGGTTGCTGCGCTGCAGCACCCTGCCTCTTATCAGGGAATAGGCCGGGTTACAGGAATAATGCCGTAAGGATGTCGGTCTGTATATTTTCAGCTTTTTTGCGGATTGGCGAATCCATCATGGTGTTGAAATTGGTTGCCATGAAGACATATGAATCCAATTCCGGAAGGTACATCAGCACACAACCGGCACCGATCCCTCCTCCCGAATGCCCGATCCCGTAGGTGACATCCAGATTGTAATAGGTAAGCCCGAAGCCATATCTCGGCTCTCCGGCTTCATTTTTAACCCATTGTTCCATCAATTTAAGGCTGCCCGGCTGCACCAATTTACCCTCCATCAGTCCTTTCAAAAAGAATAGGGCATCTTTGGTTGAGGCCACAAGGCCGTCGTCTCCCTTCATGGACGCTACGTTTGCCCTTTGGAGTTTGGAAACGTCTGCCGGCAGGCCTTCAAGCAAGACATCCCAGTACGAGTCTACCAGCTTCATGTCATTCTGGTAATTAGCCCTGGTCAGGTAAAAGGTGGATGTCAGGTGCAGTTTCTCCAGGATCTCCTTATTAACGAATGCGACATGGTCTCCCGTAACCGCATCGGCCACCAGTGAAAGTACCTCATAATTGGTATTTCGGTACCGGTACTTACTTCCCGGCTCAAACTCAAGCGGTTTCCCCCCGATATACGAAAGTAATTCTCGAACGCTCAGGACGGTAAGCGGGTCCTGGATTATCCTGGAAACGAGGAGGGGATCCGTATTATATTCGGCAAGGCCCGAAGTATGATTCAGCAGCATCCGGAGCGTAATTTTGTCGCTGCCCGCAATGGAGGTCAGCCAGGGCTCCTTTACATAATTGGTAACCGGATCATCAAGATCCAGTTTCCCGCGTTCATATAGCATCATAATAACAACTGCCATATAGGTCTTGCTCACGCTTTGAAGGTAATGAAGGTGCTCATTGGTCAGGGGGATCTGCTTTTCTACGTTGGCATAGCCTTCCGAATGCGCCCAAAATCCTGTTTTTGGCGAGTAAACGGCCACGGCAGTGCCCGGAAGTCCCATGGCCACGTATTTTTTAAGGACCTTAACTATCGCCTCTTTGCGCTCCTGTGGGAAGGAATCGGTTTCCTGGGATAGCGCCTGCATCCCGGTCAGGCACAGCAATACCATGGATATAAAATATTTCTTCATCTGATTTGATTTTAGATTTGATCGCAAATATCGGGGGACACCTTCTATCCATTGACGCATGGAAAGGCTTAATTCTGTGAACTGTACCGATTTCCATGCTGGAATGTCGTGTATGCATATCACGAAGGCTGAACTGCAGCCCGGAACCAGGTTTTGAACCCGGGTGCACTGAGCCTGCTCACCGTGATGGTTTCGTGGACCATCAGGTCATCTGCCAGGCGTACCTGCAACTTGCCGTTAGCCCCTTTCCGATAGCCCCTGATGGCATTTCGATGGGCAATAAACCGGCGGTTAAGCCTGAAGAAGTCTTCTTCGGGGAGTCCGGGGACCAATTTGTTCAGGGAACGGTCCAGAATAAAAGATTTGTTATCCGAAGTTCTGAGATTGGTCACCCCCTCATCTACAAAAATCAGCAGGATCTCCTCAAATGGCACTTTCCGGATGGTATGGCCCAATTGCACTTCAAATCCCTGGGATCTGAGCGACCGGTCTTTCTGACGGAGCTGCTGTGTCAGGGTCCATTGATGGTGGAGGTACATGGAAATATAAATGCCATTGATCACAAGGATCCAGATAAAGAAGATAAAAAGGTTATAGGTATAAAAGTTAGAAGGGAGGGGTTTATCGCCGAATAAAGCATTTATGCCTTCTGTGGCGAGGATGATAAAGCCCTGGACTACCAGGTTGGTGAGGATCAGCTGTACGGCGATCCTCTGGGCAAATGCCTTTTGGTACGGCATTTTCCTGTCGAGCCATAGGACGATTTCCCGTAAGAGCCACCAGGATATATACCCCTGGGCGGTATCTATGAGATAAGTGGTCCTGGTATACCAGTCCCATCGGATATGGGAGTAGGTAAGATGGTAGTTGATGCTGTTGATCAGGGGGATTAATATCAGCCCCAGGAGGACATCCCTGTATTTACCAAGGTACCGCAACCGCATGGCATGGAATTTTTATTAAAGATACCTTATGATCCGATTTGTTGCAAAATGACACTTGAAATAGCTAATTTTGCCCTCCTATGGAGCAAGGAAAAAGGCAGATCACAAATACGATCCTCATGGTTCGGCCAGTGCGTTTCCGAATGAACGAGCAAACGGCGGTCAATAATTTCTTCCAGGAAGACCTGGCCCTGAAGAACCAGGAGATCAACGCCATGGCCCAGAAAGAATTCGATGCTTTTGTGGACGTTTTGAGGGGCCGCGGGGTGCATGTGATCGTGGTAAACGATACTCCCGAGTCTGATACGCCTGACTCCATTTTCCCAAATAACTGGAATTCCTTCCATCAAGATGGTACCGTGGCGCTCTACCCCATGTTTGCAGAGAACCGGAGGAAGGAAAGGCGGGAAGATATCCTGGAAGTCCTTGAAAAGGAAGGCTTTGTCATCGAATCCATAATGGACTATACCAGTGCGGAAGCAGACGGCCATTTCCTGGAAGGGACCGGCAGCATCGTAATGGACCGGGTGAACCGGCTGGCCTACTGCTCCCTGTCTGACCGTGCCGATGAAGGCCTCTTTATTGAATTTTGCGAGGATTTTGAATACACGCCGGTGATCTTCACGGCCTACCAGTCTGTTGACGGGCAAAGAAAACCCATTTACCACACCAACGTGGTGATGTGCCTGGGAGAACAGCTTGCCGTCATCTGCCTCGACGCCATTGACGACCGAAAGGAGCGGAAAAACGTGGTTCAGCACCTCATGCGCAGCGGGAAGGAGATCGTGGCCATCACCGAAGGGCAGTTGCATCACTTTGCAGGGAACATGCTGCAGGTTATTGGCACAGATGGCAGCCGCTTCATGGTTATGAGTTCCGCCGCCTTTAACTCATTGACCGATTCCCAGATAAAAACCATCCGAAAGTATGGAGACATCCTCCACAGCCCGCTGGATACCATTGAATCCTGCGGGGGTGGCAGCGCCCGCTGTATGATGGCAGAAATCTTCCTCCCGGGGGCATAGCCTGAACAATAACATTTCACCCTTCCCGTATCTTCCTGTGGATCACATCCCTTAAAAACACACCCGCCATAACCACCATAAAAAAAGAAAATGGCAGGGAAGTAATGATCAGCAATTTCTGGGCGGCTACGAGCACGTCGATCTCAGGATTGACATTGGCCAGGACGAGCAGCGCCAGGGTTGCGACGAATATCAAAACCGACCAGATGAGGCGGTGGCGCTTGCTGGGATCCTTCCTGCCACCATCGGTAAACATACTCAGCACAAAAATGGCCGAATCCACCGAGGTGACTAAAAACCCGATGAGCAATACCAGGCTGAGCCCATTCAGGAGGCTCGCCGGGGGGTATTGTCCAAGGAAAACGAAGAGGGAGGAGAATACATTGCCGAACTGCCCCTGGTAACTCCCCCATGAACGGATCATCGCGAAAGCGGAACTCCCGAAGACCGAAAACCAGAAAAACGTTCCCAGCGAAGGAATGATGAGCACCCCCAGGAGCAACTGCCTCAGCGTCCTTCCCCTGGAAATACGGGCGATAAAAATGCCTGTAAAAGGGGCCCATGCCAGCCAGAAAGCCCAGTAGTAGAAGGTCCAGTCAGTAAGGAAGGCAATCCCGGGGTTAAAGGGCTCCATGGCCAGGCTCATGGGCACAAAATCCAGGAGGTAATGGCCGAAGGCACTCAACAGGTTGCCGAAAACAGGCCCTATATCCCCCAGGAGGAATACATACCCCAACAACAGCAGGGTCAGCACAATGTTGTACTTTGACAGGATCTTGATCCCCTTGTCGACCCCCTGCCAGGCCGAAACAAAAGCCATTCCCGAAATAATGAAGGCCAGGAGCAGGGAAACCCAGAAGCCGAGTTTTATGTCCGCCAGGTGGTTGATTCCCCCATGTATTTGGGCCGTTCCCAGGCCAATGGCGGCGACCAGCCCGAATACCGTGGTGAGGATGGTTAGGCAATCTATTCCGTTCCTGGCCAGTTTGCTCTTAATGGTGCTTTCTACGGATGCACTGACTTTCACCTTCCGCCGGTTCACGAACAGCGCATGCCCGACCACCATGGCAAACAAAGCATAAAAGGCCCAGGCGGTAAACCCCCACTGATAGAAGGTATATTCCAGGGCGAGGACTTCCGGTTGCAGGGAAGAAGGGTAAGGGGGATGTTGCAGCATATATACCGGTTCCTGTACGGCGCGCAGCAGGATCCCGGCACCCATCCCGGCGCTGTAGAGCATGGCCGTCCAGGCCCAGAGCGAATGTTCGGGTTTTTTGTCATTTCCGAGACGGATACTCCCGACTGGGGAGAAGGCCAGGCCCAGCAGCAGGATCACACATCCCAAACCGAGGTAGAGGTAAAAATAGCCGAAATGGTTGCGAACCCAGAGGGAAGCCGTTTCAATAGCCTGGTAACTTGGTCCTGTGGCGAAAATTACGATGATGGAAAATAGAAACAGGATCCCAACGGAGAGAAAGAGCAGGTTATTCTTGCGTAAAAGTTCAGGCGTTTTGATAGGCTTTGGGTTTTGTGCGGGCAATCCGGCGGATCATTCCTTCAAATATAAAATAATGAAAGGGCCACATGCTGTACCAGTAGAGCCGGCCACGGAGCCCTTTGGGCCTGAAGGTGGCCGTTTGGTGCAGCGTTTTGTTCTCGTCCAGCCTGAATTCCAGCCAGGCTTCCCCGGGGAGCCTCATTTCCGCAAATAAGAGCAGCCTTTTCCGTTTCTTGTCGGCCAGGAGTACCCGCCAGAAATCCAGGGCATCGCCTGCAAAGATCTTGTTTGGGTGGGTGCGCCCCCTGCGCAGGCCTACCCCGCCGTTGAGCTTGTCGAGGAACCCGCGGATCTTCCATAGCCAATTCCCGTAATACCAGCCATTAGAGCCGCCAATCTGCCAAATATTGTGGAGGACTTCTTCTTCGTTGGCAACGGCAATTTGCTTTTTATCGGTCAGGACCCCGTATTTCGGGACCTGAATGTATTTTTCAAGGTTTTTTTGAAATCGGCCGCTCACCATACTGTCTTTCCAGGAGCTGAGGACGAGGTTTTGTTCGATTTTTTTAAATGCCATTTCAATAGCTTCCTCGTAAGTATGGGTCTCTATACCTAATAAATCCTGCAACCGGCTGTCCCTTGCAACGACTTCCATTTTCATGCTGTCTACCAGGTTGACGGCCAGTTTATAGGAAGTAGAGGTAACAAAATAAAGCCAATACGAGGAAAGTTTGGGGGTCATAACCGGCACGGTCAGGATCCAGTTTCGAAAGCCCCGTACCCGTGCGTAGCCCTTGAGCATGTCCCGGTAAGTTAAGATATCCGGCCCGCCGATATCAAAGGATTCGTTATGGGTATCTTTAACTCCGATCACCCCGGTCAGAAATTGGATTACATCCCGGATGGCGATCGGTTGTGTCCGGGTACGTACCCAGCGCGGCGTGATCATTACCGGCAGTTTTTCACAAAGGTCGCGGATGATTTCAAAAGAAGAACTTCCCGAGCCCACGATGATCCCTGCCCGGAGGACCGTTACATTATACCCCCCGCTATACAGGATCTCTTCTACGTTTTTCCGGGACCGGAGGTGTTTGGAGAGGGTATCCGAATTGACCATGCCACTGAGGTAGATCACCTGCCGGACCCGGGTCTCCTTCATATACCTGTTGAAATTATGGGCGGATCGTGCTTCCATCTGGTCGAACTCCCCGGTGGAGGCACTCATGGAGTGGATCAGGTAAAAGGCCACGTCGATATCCACGGGAAGCAGCTGATGCTCCGGTTCCTGTAGAAAATCGATTTCCACAACCTCAAGTCTTTCGCGGGTTTCGTGATCCACGGACAGGCGCTTCCGGTCGCGTACGGCACAAACCACCTCATGGCCCTCATCGAGCAAATGCGGCAACAACCTTAATCCGATGTATCCGTTCGCGCCGGTCAGCAGGATTTTCATAGGTCTTCAATGGACGTTGGGGCATTATCCGCCCGGTAATCAAGCAACTTCCTGAAAAATTTCCGGATTGGCTGCCGGTCTGTTCGCACTTTGATATAATGGTGGTCCACATAGATAGAATAAACAGAGGCCTCCCCTTTATGAATTTGCAGTTTGTAATAGGGGATCACCAGGGCGAAAGTTTCCAGGAGGGAGCGGAATCTGACGATGATGCCCGAAGGGCGAAGTTCCACATTGCAGCAATCAACATTGTTATCGAGGATAAGCAAGTTTCGGATTTCGATGCTGGTTTCCGTGATAAACAGTTTGGGTGACCCTATTCCGCCCATCGCCCACCGTTCCTTTAGGGAAAAGGGCTTCCCAACGGCCTCGTCTACCTTCCTGGTAATGTCCCGGTTGTTATAGGATACGTTTACGAGCATGTGCTATCGGTACTATCGATTCATTCCCCTAAGGTAACGAAATCGACACGGACCATGAAACCCGGAACTGCTTATGCGGATCGCATGAAAAATGCTTAGTTTTGCTCCTTCAATTAAACGGTATTATGAACCTGCAGGAATTGCTCAAGGAGAAAGTGGAGGCAGCGGTGAAGGCAGAATTTGGCCAGACCCTTCCTTCCCTGGAATTTCAGCCCACCCGCAAGGATTTTGAAGGGGATATCACTCTGGTGCTTTTTCCCATGTTGCGATATATCAAGGCGAAACCGGAACAGATCGGGCAACAGATCGGCAGTTACCTGGAACGGGAAGTGGACGCGATAGCAGGCTTCAATGTCATCAAGGGCTTCCTGAACCTGGTGGTGAGCGATTCCTATTACCTGGATTTTTTTAAAGCCGTCCGAACCCGTCGGGATTATGGAAGGGTAGCTGAAACTTCCGGGGAGGCCATAATGGTTGAATATTCCTCTCCCAATACCAACAAACCCCTACACCTGGGGCATATCCGCAACAACCTGCTGGGCTATTCCGTGGCCGAGATCCTGAAGGCTTCCGGGAAAAAAGTGTACAAGACCCAGATCATAAACGACCGGGGGATCCATATCTGCAAAAGCATGCTGGCCTGGCTAAAATTCGGGAACGGGGAGACCCCCGAAAGCGCAGGGATGAAAGGGGATGCCCTGGTTGGGAAGTACTACGTGGCTTTTGACAAGGTTTTAAAAGAACAAATTTCCCAGCGTGTGGAGCTGGGGATAGGGAAGGAAGAGGCAGAACGGGAAGCCCCCATCCTGCTGGAAGCACAGGAGATGCTCAGGAAATGGGAATCCGGGGATGCGGAAACCGTCGCTTTGTGGGAAAAGATGAATAGCTGGGTATACGAGGGGTTTAACGAGACCTACCGCAAGCTGGGGGTTGATTTTGACAAACTCTACTACGAAAGTGACACATACCTGCTTGGGAAGGATGTGGTGGCGGAAGGCCTTAAAAAGGGAATCTTTTACCGCAAAGAAGATGGCAGCGTCTGGATCGACCTCAGGGATGAGGGGTTAGACGAGAAGATCGTTCTCCGTTCGGATGGCACGGCGGTATATATGACACAGGATATAGGCACTGCTATCCAGCGCGTAGCAGACTTCCCGGATATCACCGGGATGGTATACACGGTAGGCAACGAACAGGATTACCATTTCAAGGTCCTTTTCCTTATCCTCAAAAAACTCGGGTATTCCTGGGCCGAAAACCTGTACCACCTGAGCTATGGCATGGTAGACCTCCCAGGGGGTAGAATGAAGAGCCGGGAGGGTACGGTGGTGGACGCGGATGACCTGATGGATGAAATGACACAGACGGCCAGGGCGATCTCCCAGGAACTTGGGAAGCTGGAAGATTTCGACGATAGCCAGAAGGAAAACCTGTACCGCCTCATCGGACTGGGGGCCCTCAAATACTTTATCCTGAAGGTAGACCCCAGGAAGAAGATGCTGTTCGACCCCGAAGAATCGGTGGATTTCCAGGGCAATACCGGGCCATTTATTCAATACACCTACGCGCGGATCCAGTCGATACTAAGAAAGGCACCACAGGAAAGTATACAAGGCGAAATCCCCGCCAAGCTCGTTCTGCATGCCAAGGAAAAGGAATTGTTGAAGTACCTGGAGCTTTACCCGGAGACGGTTCAGCTTGCTGCAGAAAATTACAGTCCGGCCCTGATCGCGAATTATGTATATGAGCTCGTCAGGGAATTCAATTCCTTTTATCAGCAGGTGCCCATCCTGGGCGAGCCGGAAACCGGGGTCACGGCATTCAGGGTTCAGCTTTCCGCCAAGGTGGGGGAGGTGATACAGTCTGCTTTTGCCCTGCTCGGTATAGAAGTGCCGGATCGTATGTAGCTAGAATTGTATCCTGAAGCTTAGGTTGGGCGTCAGGCCCAGGGAAACGCTTTCAACCGTTTCAATTTCATTCTGGTCATTCAGCCGGTAATAGGTATTCAGGAGGTTACGCTTGTTGAATATATTGAGGACCGATGCGCCCACGGTGGCATCGATGGTACGGCTCAGGGGAAAGTCGTAGTTAGCGGAGGCATCGGCCCGCAGGTAATCGGGAAGCCGGCTGCTATTGGGCTCCCGGTAGTTGATGGTATTCGGGAATACGGTCGTATCGATCGCATTGGGCGGATCCAAAGGTCTGGTAAACGGCTTGCCAGACCGGTAATTAAAGCCGGCCCCAATCTTGAAGCGGTTGTAGGTGTAGGTCCCGGCCAGTGTAAGCGTATGCCGTATGTCCAGGTTGTTGGGGAAGGCGGAGGGCGTTATGGCCTCGAAGGTGTATTCGTTCAGATTATAGGTATAGCTCAACCAGGTACTGAAGCGATCGGTTTTATGGTTTACCAGGAATTCCAGTCCCCTGACGTCGTATTTTCCAATCTCGCCGTTGAACTGGTCCTCATTCTGGAATCCCTGGGTGGAGGTACTGATCCCGTCCACCGTCTTGTAGAATCCCTCCAGGCTCAGAAACCAGCTGCCGTCATCGAAGTTGAACCCCAGGGAACCCTGCTTGCTTCTTACAATGGGCAATGCCTGTTCATTAGGGTTCCCATTGAGCAGGGTGTCCGTTTTCGTATTGGATAGAATCCACCTCCGCTTCTCGATCCCGAGAAAATTTTGTTCCAGGTCCACTACCTGGTTGGTGGTCTGGTCTTTGAATTCTCCCTGCACTTCCATTCGGAAGTGGCCTCCGAGGGATAGGTTCAGGTTGAGCCGTGGTTCCACGATAAATGCGCGGAAGGTATTCAGGTTTTCTATGGCATTAAAGCGGGAACCTGCGCTTAGGTAAAGCTTGTTGGCGGGCGAGACGTACCGTATCTCCGTATAGGGGGCATGGGTTCGGATGACGCCTTTGATATTGCTGTTGAATGGCGGCTGGGTGACATCGGTGGCATTGGTGATCCCTACTTCGGAAAACTGATAGCCGTTATCCCAGGACCAGGCATCGCTGAGGGCATAACGCGAGTGCAATTTCATGGAAGTTTCAAAGACCTCGTTCTCCTGTCTCAGTTGTTGTTGTCCCGTACCGGTACTATTTTTTGCATCCAGGTCATAGCGGGTGTAGTATCCGCTGATTTCAGACGAAAATCGGTCTGTCCACCGGCTTTCCAGGCTCCCGCCGAAGGAAACATTTGTCTGCTCCAGGGTGCTTTGGTTGCTGCGACCCGTATTTTTGGCTGTTTCCACGTAATCCAAAGTATTGTTGATGTTGATAAAACTCAGGCGGATCTTTTGGTTTTCATTGAGGTCATAGAGGACTTTGGTCGTGAAATCATAAAAATAAAAATCCGCGTTTTGATCGAGGCCGGTATCGGTACCCGGGTTATTATTTTCCTTTATTTCGGTATCCTGGAAGGCTCGTTCAAAGAACTGGTTATAGGTAGGGGTATTCAGGAAATCGGTCACCGAACGCCTTGCCGAGAACTGTACGGCCAGGGATTTACTGAGGGGGAGGTGGCCGTACAGGTCGCCACTGATCAGGTTCACCCCGGCGCCCCCGAAGAAACGGTCATGGATCTCATTTTTGGTCTTCATGGAGATGATGCCGCTTACCCCGTCACCGTAACGGGCGCTGGTACCATTCTTGATGATATCGACCTTGTCTGTAAGATAGGGGTTGAAAGCGGAGATCAACCCGAAGAAATGGCCGGACTGATACATTTTGATCCCGTCCCAAAGGAGCAGGTTCTGATCGTTGGTGCCGCCCCGGATGTTGATGTCGGAAACCGTTTCGTCTATGCTTCGGATCCCGGGCAAAGCCTGTACCGTTTGCAGCACATCCGGTTCGATCAACCCGGGAAGGATGCCAAAGTCTTCAGAACTCATCTGTATGCTGCCATCCCATTGTTTGCTAATTCCGGTGGTCAGGATTTGGGAAACGACCACCTCATCGAGTTCCTGGTAAAACAAACTCAACAATATACGGGCACAATTTTGGCCTGATCGTAATTCCCGGGCCGGAACATAGCGGCTCTTATAGCCGAGATGGCGGATGCGAACGGTGGCATCCCCGGGCACATTTTCAAGATAAAAACGCCCCTCCGTATCGGTCACGGCAGACAAATCGGTACCCAGCACTTCAACCGTGGCCCCCTGGGTGGTATTTTCGCCGAAATTATCGAGTACCAGGGCGCAAACCGTCAGGGTTTCGGGCCTGGCAAGAGTATAATAACGCCCGCTCAGTTTCTCAATGGAAAGTTCGGTCTGCCGGCCCAGATTGCTAAGGATCCCTTCCAGGTCTTTTTGTTCAGGGATTTTGATCTGCACATCCTGCAAGTCCTCGTCCACATAGGAGAATTTAATGTTGAATTCCCTTTCCAGCCGCTGCAGGTAGGGGATCAGGGCCTCGGTGCTGTCCTGAACCTGCTGGGCCCGGCCGCAAAAGCACGCGGTTCCGGCTAATACAAAGAGTATGAAGGTACGGTTAAGGAGTCTCCCCGGCATAGAAAAGCACTTTGTTCCCCTCTAATTTAAATGAAATTTGAAAGGGGGTACTGATACTTTGTAACGCCAAATTCATATTTGTGTTGCTGAAGCTGCCGGTGTAAAGTTGGTCCAGATCGATATCACGGGTGGTCACCTTCACATCGTACTGCCGCTCAAACTCGTGCAATACATAGGCCAGCGGGGTACTTTGGAAACTACTTTCATTATGGATCCAGGAAGGGACGTCGGATTCGGGGCCCTGGGCATCCAGGATTCTGCCCCCGATAGCCAGGAAGGAAGTCCCGGCAGGAAGTTCCCGCATTTCTCCTTTGTATGTCACCCGGACCAGGCCTTCGTAACAGACCACTTCAAAATAGTCGTCCCGGTTCTCCACGTTGAAATGGGTACCCAGCACCGTCACCTCCCCGCCCGGGGTGGCCACGGTAAAGGTACGGCCTTTGGCTACCTCAAAGTAGGCTTCCCCTTTCAGGCTGATCCTGCGTTCGCTGTCCCAGTTCCCTTTGTCATAGCTGATCTCGGAGCCGGCATTCAGCCATACTTCCGAGGCATCCGGGAGTAAAACCTCCCTCCGCTGGGCATATTCCGTACGCACCGTTTCGTCCAGGGTATTGAGGTACAGGAAGGAAATGGAAAAGATCAGGGCAAGGACAGCTGC
>Ga0102953_1000343_pt1 | contig 33214 bp, 33 predicted proteins | sample SalPon2A_C_D2_MG_FD_78509 | JGI IMG/M metagenome (GOLD analysis project Ga0102953, IMG submission 78509) | Soil microbial communities from South San Francisco under conditions of wetland restoration - Salt Pond MetaG R2A_C_D2_MG | ecosystem: Environmental > Terrestrial > Soil > Wetlands | place... | reverse complement strand
CGTCGACCGAGGGGGGGATGGAGATCGAGGAGGTCGCGGCCAACACCCCCGAGAAGATCCTCCGCGAGGCGATCGATCCGGCGGTGTCGCTGGCCGACTACCAGGCCCGGCGCGTCGCCTACGGTCTGGGGCTGGAGGGCGACGCCTTCAAGAACGGCGTGACGTTCCTCAAGTCCCTGGCCGCCGCGGCCGAGAGCCTCGACACCGACCTGGTCGAGATCAACCCGCTGGTCGTCACCAAGCAGGGCTCCGTGATGGCGCTGGACGGCAAGATGAGCTTCGACAACAACGCGCTGTTCCGTCACGCCGACGTGGTGGCGATGCGCGACCTCAGCGAGGAGAACGCCGCCGAGGTCGAGGCGAGCAACTACGGACTGAGCTTCATCAAGCTCGACGGCAGCGTCGGCTGCCTGGTCAACGGCGCCGGCCTCGCCATGGCCACCATGGACACCATCAAGCAGGTCGGAGGCGAGCCCGCCAACTTCCTGGACGTCGGCGGCGGCGCCACCGAGGAGAACGTGGCAGCGGCGTTCACGATCATCACGCGCGACCCCAACGTCAAGGGGATCTTCGTCAACATCTTCGGCGGCATCATGAAGTGCGACACCATCGCCAACGGCGTCATCGCGGCCGTCAAGCAGGTGGGGCTGAAGGTGCCGCTGGTGGTACGGCTGGAGGGCACCAACGTCGAGCTCGGCAGGAAGATCCTCTCGGAATCGGACCTCAACCTCATCGCGGCCGACGACATGAAGGACGGCGCGCGCAAGATCGTGGAGCTGGCACGATGAGCATCCTCGTCGACGAGAACACCAAGGTGCTGGTACAGGGGCTCGGCAGCGCCGGCCGCTTCCACACCGACAAGGCCATCGCCTACGGCACCCACATGGTCGCCGGCGTCCACCCCGGGCGCGGGGGCGACAGGGAGCTCTTCGAGGGCGAGACCGACGCCAGCGGCGTCCCCGGCCGCGAAGACCGCTACCGCCTCGACCTGCCCATCTTCAACACCGTGCGCGAGGCGGTCTCGGCCACGGGCGCCAACGCCAGCGCGGTGTTCGTGCCGCCGCCGTTCGCGGCGGACGCCATCCTGGAGGCCGCGGACGCCGGGATCGAGCTGGTCGTCGCCATCACCGAGGGCATCCCCATCATGGACATGGTGAGGGTCAAGCGCGTGCTGGAGGGCTCCGCCACCCGCTTGGTGGGTCCCAACTGCCCGGGGGTGATCACCCCGCACGAATGCAAGATCGGCATCATGCCCGGCTACATCCACCAGGGGGGGCGCATCGGCGTGGTCAGCCGTTCCGGCACGCTCACCTACGAGGCCGTCAAACAGCTCACCGACGCCGGCCTGGGTCAGACCAGCGCCGTGGGCATCGGCGGCGACCCGGTGAACGGCACCAACTTCGTGGACGTGCTCGAGCTCTACAACGACGACCCGGCGACCGAGGGCGTGATCATGATCGGCGAGATCGGCGGCTCCGCCGAGGAGGAAGCGGCCGCGTGGATCGAGGCCAACATGCGCAAGCCGGTGGCCGCCTTCATCGCCGGCACCACGGCACCTGCGGGCAAGCGGATGGGGCACGCCGGCGCCATCATCTCGGGCGGCCGCGGCACCGCCAAGGACAAGATCGAGGCACTGCAGTCCGCCGGCGTGGTGATCGCGCAGACGCCCAGCGACATGGGCTCGGCCATGCTCGAGGCCATGGCCAGGGCCGGCAAGGCCTGAACGGCGGACGGCGCCGGCCCGGGCGGCCCCGCCCCGGCCGGCGCCTCCCCCGCCCGCCATGAACGCCGCATCCCCCGGCGCGCACGGGTCCGCCTACCGCGGGCGCTATGCGCCCTCACCGAGCGGCTGGCTCCATCTCGGGAACGCCCGCACGGCGCTGGTTGCGTGGCTACGCGCGCGGAGCGCCGGCGGCACGCTGGTCTTGCGTGTCGACGACCTCGACACGCCACGTACCGTGGAGCAGGCGGTGGAGGGCAACCTGGAGGAGCTCCGCTGGCTCGGGCTGACCTGGGACGAGGGCCCCGACGTCGGCGGCCCGCACCGACCGTACCGCCAGAGCGAGCGCGAAGCGCGCTACGGCCGGGCGTTGGAGCGCCTGCGCGCCACGGGTCGGCTGTTCGAGTGCTACCTGTCGCGCAAGGAGCTGCAGCAGATCGCCAGCGCCCCGCACGGTGGAGGCCCCGTCTACGCAGAGGCCGAACGCCGCGCCAACGCCGCGGCGGCGGCACGCAAGCGCGCTCAGGGGCGTACACCCAGCCTGCGCCTGCGCGTCGAGCCGGGCGAGGTGCGCTTCGCCGACGCGCTGGCCGGTCCGCAACGGTTCAGGGCCGGCGACGACTTCGGCGACATCGTGGTGCGGCGCTCCGACGGGCTCTGGTCCTACCAGCTCGCGACCGTCGTGGACGACGCGGACATGCGCGTGACCGAGGTGGTGCGCGGCGACGACCTGCTGCCGTCGACGGCGGTACAGCTGATCCTCTACCGGTCGCTGGGGCTGCCCGCCCCCGGCTTCCTGCACGTGCCACTGCTCCTCGACGAGAGCGGTCGGCGCCTCGCCAAGCGCACCGGCGCCGGCACGCTGCACGCCCTGCGCGCGGCCGGCGTGCCTCCCGAGCGTGTGGTGGGCCTGCTGGCCCACGGCCTCGGGCTGCTACCGGAGCCGCGGGCGGTGAGCGCTGCCGAGCTCCTCGCGGGCTTCGACGCGGCTGCTCTCGCCCGTGCGCCCGCGCGGCTCGACCCCGCCGCCCTCGCCTGGCTGGCTCCCTGAAGGGAACCCTCCGCGGTCCGGGCGCTTGCCACCGGGAGGGGGCGGGCATACACTGACGCATGCGGCCGCGGGTCCGGGTACGCACGCCACGCAGCTTCAAGTGGCGCCACCAGCGCTGGTGGCGTCCGGCGTACGCCTGAGCCCGCCCACCCCCGCACGCCCCATTCACAACCCAGGAGGCTCCATGTTCCCCCTCCCCGACGTACGCGGGCGCTTCGGCGCCTACGGCGGCCGCTACGTTCCCGAGACCCTCGTCCCCGCCCTCGAGGAGCTGACGGAGGCCTACCGCGCCGCGCGCGCCGACACGGCCTTCACGAGCGAGCTCTCCGCCTGCCTGCGCGACTACGTCGGCAGGCCCAGCCGGCTCTACCGCGCCGACGGCCTCGCTCGCGCCGTCGGCGGCGGCCGCGTCTATCTGAAGCGCGAAGACCTCAACCATACCGGCGCGCACAAGATCAACAACACCGTCGGGCAAGCGCTCCTCGCTCGGCGCATGGGCAAGGAGCGGGTGGTGGCCGAGACCGGTGCCGGCCAGCACGGCGTCGCTGCCGCCACCGCCGCGGCCCTGTTCGGGCTGGAGTGCGTGGTCTACATGGGCGAAGAGGACGTGCGCCGTCAGGAGATGAACGTCTTCCGGATGCGCCTCCTGGGCGCCGAGGTGCGCCCCGTGAGCAGCGGCACCCGCACCCTCAAGGACGCCACCAACGAGGCCATCCGGGACTGGGTGACGAACGTACGCGATACCTTCTACATCCTGGGCTCGGTCGTCGGCCCGCACCCCTACCCGATGCTGGTGCGCGACCTCCAGAGCGTCATCGGCCGCGAGACCATGGAGCAGCTCGAAGCAGCGGAAGGGCGCCGCGTCCCCGACGTGCTGCTGGCGTGCGTGGGGGGCGGCAGCAACGCCATCGGCCTGTTCGCCCCCTACGCCTACCTGCCCGCCCAGCAACGGCCCCGCATGATCGGCGTGGAGGCCGCCGGTCGGGGCCTGCGCAGCGGCGCCCACGCCGCCAGCATCTCGGCGCACAAGCGGGGCGTGCTCCACGGCTCGTTGATGTACTTGCTGTCGGACGAGGACGGGCAGATCGCTCCCGCCCACTCGGTGTCGGCCGGGCTCGACTACCCGGGGGTGGGGCCCGAGCACAGCTACTTCGCCGACGAGGGGATCGCCGAGTACGTCGCCGTCGAGGACGGCGAGGCGTTGGCGGCCTTCGAGCTGCTCGCCCGCAGCGAGGGCATCGTGCCGGCGCTGGAGAGCGCCCACGCCGTCGCTTACCTGCGCACGCTCGCGCCGACGCTGCCCGAGGACGCCGTGGTGGTAGTGAACCTCTCGGGCCGCGGCGACAAGGACGTGGCGGAGGTGATGCGCCTGAAGCGCCAGGGAGCGGCACAGGGCGAAGGCACGGCGGCAACGGACGGGAGGGCGTGAGCGTGGGACGCATCCAGCAGGCCTTCGCGGCCGCGCGCGCCGAGGGCCGAGCAGCGTTCGTGCCCTTCATCACCGCCGGATTCCCCGACAAGGAGCGGTTCGCCGAGTACGCCGAGGCGCTGCTCGCGCACGCCGACGTGCTCGAGGTGGGCCTGCCCTTCTCCGACCCGCTCGGGGACGGGCCCACCATCCAGCGGGCCAGCGAGACGGCGCTGCGCGCCGGCATGGACACCGAGGGCACCCTCGCCCTGGTCGCCGAGCTCCGCCGCCGGACCGACACCGCCATCGCGGTGATGACCTACTACAACCCCGTGTTCTGCTACCGCCACGGCGGCGAGCGCGGCTTCGTGCAGGCGCTGAGGCAGGCGGGCGCCGACGCGGTCATCCTCCCGGACCTGCCGCCGGACGAGGCGGGCGAGCTCGTCCCAGCCGCACGCGAGGTCGACCTCGACACCGTGTTCCTGGTGGCGCCCACCTCCACCGAGAAGCGAATCGCCACCGTCGCGGAAGCCTGCCGTGGCTTCGTCTACGCCGTCTCCGTGACGGGCGTGACGGGCGAGCGCAGCTCGCTTCCGGACGACGTGGCGGGCCTCGTCGCGCGGGCGCGCGCCGCCTCCGGGCTGCCGGTCGCCGTGGGCTTCGGCGTCGGCTCGCGGCGGAGCGCCGAGCAGGTGGCGGCGGTGGCCGACGGGGTGGTCGTCGGCTCGGCGCTCATCCGCGCCATGCAGGCCGAGGCCGACGCAGGCCACCCGGCGGGGGCCGCGGCGCGCGTCGGCGCGCTCGCCGGGGATCTCGCCGCCGGCTGTCGCCGCCACGGGTCGGGCTGAAGGGCTCTTCTCAGCGGTCCTGCAGGTGGGCCTGAGCGCCGATGAGGTCGTAGAGGTCGCTGGCGACCAGCACGTCGGCGCCGCTCTCGGGCGGCACATCGGTGCCCACCACGCGCACCACCACGGGGTTGGCGCCGTTGCGCCTGGAGAGCAGCAGCAGCTGGCCCACCTTGTGGAAGCGGGACAGGACCTGGTATCCGCTAAGCTTGGCGTCCACGCCGAGGCGGACCACCCCGTCCGGCAGGGACAGCGGTTCGAGGCGCACACGCGCCACGCCCATGCGGACCATGCCGATGGCCTTGGCCGCGCCTTCGGAGAGGTCGATGATGCGGTTGGGCTTGAACGGCCCGCGGTCGTTGATGCGCACCACCACGCTCTCGCCGTTGACGAGGTTCGTGACCTTGACGAGCGTCCCGAACGGCAAGGTGCGGTGGGCGGCGGTGAGTTTGCTGGGGTCGAAGATCTCGCCGTTGGAGGTGAGCCGCCCCGCGAAGTTGGGGCCGTACCAGGAGGCGTTGCCCTCCTGCACTCCTGCGATGGCGCCCGGAGAGGGCGCCGGCGGGTCCGTCGGGGCCGCGGCGGCGTCGCCCAGCAGCTGGGGGGACGGGGGAGCGTCCGGCGACGGCGCCGCGCCCGCGTCCGCGAGGATCAGCGGCTCTTCGGCGGCGGCCGAGGAGCCGTCGTGCGTCGAGACGGGGGCGGCGCTCCCGGTGCCGCTGCCCCCCGCGCCGCCACCGCCGGCGGTGCCGGCGGCGGGCGAGGCACTGAGCGCCGGCGCGCATGCCGCCAGCAGCAGCGCCAGCGCCACCGCCGGCGCCGCGCCCTGCAGCGGCCGCGGCGGGCGGTCCCCGAGACGCCTCCTCGCGACCCGGAGCGACGTCATCACACGAAACAACGCGCGTGCCAGCACGGTCCATGCTAAGCACGCGCGCGAGACCACGGGTGTGAAAGGCTTCCGGTGGCCGCCCGAAGGCGTCAGGCCCAGGTCCGCCTGGCGAGCTCCTTCTGGCACAACACGAAGGCTTCGAAATCCTCGATCTCGGCGCTGCCGTCGGCGATGGCACTCTCGCATCTCGCGATGATATCGGACAGCTCCTCGTTGCTGAGGGTGCGCAGGCTGTGCGCGCCCGTAGTCTGTGCTTGAACCACCTTGGCTCCTCGCTCTCTGGACATGCCCCGGTCTCCCATGTCGATGGGAGTCTAGCAGCGGCGCTCTTACGGGATTCTCACACTCGTTCATCTCGGATGCCGTCCAGAGCGCGGCTGTTGCCGTCCGCTCCCAACGCTCGCCGACCGAGAGGCGCGACCGCCGCGGCGTCCCGGGGCCGGTATGGTGGCTCCATGATCGACAGTCACTGCCACCTGGACGGCCTCGAAGACCCCGTCGCCGCCATCGACCCGGGCCTGCGGGCCATCGTGAGCGTCGGCACGACCGTGGCGAGCGACCGCGCCACCGTGCGTCTCGCGCGCGACCACGGCACCGTGTGGGCGGTCCTGGGCATCCACCCCAACAACGCGTCCGAAGCGGACGACGACGAGGTCCGGGAGGAGGTCGCGCGCCTTGCCGAGGACCCCCGGGTGGTGGGCGTCGGCGAGACCGGCTTCGACACCCACTGGCACGACGAGACGCTCGAGACGCAGCGAAGGGCCTTCGACTGGCACGCGCGGCTCGCCGCCCGGCTGGACAAGGCGCTGGTGCTGCACGTCCGCGACGCCCAGGGCCGTGAGGACGCGTCGCGGGCGGCGGCGACCGCCATCGGCGAAGCGGGGCACCGGCGCGGGATCCTCCACTGCTTCAACGCTCACCGCGCCTTGCTCGAGGCCGGCCTGGCGCTGGGGTGGATGGTGTCGTTCGCCGGCAACCTCACGTTCAAGAACGCGCAGGGGCTGCGCGACGCCGCCCTCGAGGTCCCACCGGACCGTCTCCTGGTCGAGACGGACAGCCCCTACCTCAGCCCCGAGCCGAAGCGTGGCAAGCGCAACACGCCGGCCAACGTGCGTCTCACGGCCGCGGTGCTGGCCCGCGTCCGGGGTGTGGAGCTCGAGGAGCTGGAGGCGACCCTCGACGCCAACGCCGCGCGCGTCTACGGTCTGCCGGCCGCCTGAAAGGCGGGCGCGGCGCGCCGGGCGGCCCCGTTCCCGTGGGCGCGGGGCGCGGCGCCGCCGGGGGTCACGCTTCCGCGGCGACGGCGCCGAGGCTGCGGACCTCGCGGGTCGCGCCCGCCAGCGCCGTCGCGGCCACCGTGAGGACCGCCGCGCCGAGGTAGAGCGGGGCGAAACCGTAGCCGATGACCGCCCCGGCGACCACCAGCGACAGAGGCGCCAGACCCACCGACGCGAACATCACCAGGCTCATCACGCGGCCGCGGTAGCCCGGCTCGGTCTCGCCCTGCAGCCAGGCGATCGCCCGAACGTTGAGCGCGCCCGCGGCCAGCCCCATCGCCGCCAGCGCCGTGACGGCCGCGGGGAGGCTGGTCGCGAAACCGACGCCGGCCAACGCAGCGGCGAAGATCAGGGGCGCCAGGACCATCAGCCGCCCGAGGCGCACGCGCTTGAGCACGCTGCCCGCCAGCAGGGCGCCCACCAGGGTGCTCCCTCCGAAGGCGGACATCATCAGCCCGAAGGCGGCCGCCCCGCCGAAGCGCTGCTCCGCCAGCAACGGCAGGCCGACGCTGGCCGGGCCGGTGATCGCCAGGTTGAGCAGGGCTACCGATATCAGCATCACCCGCATGGCGGGCTCGCGGAAGGCGTACCGCATGCCGCTCCCGATCTGCTCCAGGACGTTCTCTCCGACCCCCGCCGGGGCCCGCTTCCCAACGCGCATGGCGAGCAGCGTGGTGACCGTGAACAGGAAGGTCAGGACGTCCACGCCGAAGGCGGGCGTGAGGCCGGCCGCCGCGATCACGACGCCGGCGACGGCGGGTCCCACCAGCATGCTGAGCTGCTCGCTCCCCTGCACCAGGGCGTTGGCGCTCTCGAGGCGGTCGCGGGACACCAGTGAGGGCACGATGGCCATCAGCGACGGGTGGTAGAAGGCGTCGACGGTCCCGAAGACGGCGGCGAGCAGGTAGATGTGGGTGAGCCGGATGGCGCCGCTGGCGACCAGGAAGGTGAGGACCCCGACGGCGAGCGCGCGCAGCACGTTGGAGACGAGCATGACCGCACGGGGCGAGAGGCGGTCGCTGATCGCTCCACCGAGCAACATGAACAGGGCGCGCGGCACGGCCGCGGTCATCAGCACCGCGCCGAGCGTGAAGCCGTCTCCCCCGACGCGCAGCGTGAGCCAGGGGAGGCCGATGAGGTAGAACTGGTCGCCGAGCAGCGACACCGTCTCGCCGAGCCATAACAGGCGGAAGTTCCGGACCGCGAGCGGCCGGGGCCCGGAGGTAGCGGAAGCGTTCATGCCGTCAGGCTAGAGGGTAGCCTAGTCGACATGGAACGCACGGATTCGACTAGCGCCACGGCGGTGATCGACGACCCGGCGGCCGCCGCGGTGCTCCTCGAGGCGGAGCGCCTGCGCTACCTGCGCCCGTTCATGCTGCGCGAGAGCAGCACGGCGGAGGCGGCCGCGGAGCTGGGCGTCTCGGTCAAGGACATGGCCTACCGCGTCCGCAGGATGGAGGAGCTCGGCCTGCTGGAAGCCACCCGCGAGCGCCCCCGCAAGGGCCGGCCCGTGCGCCTGTACCGCGCCCCCGGCGCGTTCTTCGTTCCGTTCGCGGCCGTGCCCGCCGTGGACATGGAGGCGATGGTCGAACGGCTGCTCGAGATGCCGCGGCGGCGCCTGGTGGAGGGGCTCGTCGGCGCGCTCGGGGAGGTCGCGCACGACGTTCACCGCTGGGGTTGGCGGCTCGAGCTCGACCGGGAGCAGCGGATCTCGATCGGCCCCGCCGCGGACCCCGCCCGCCCCCTGCCCTTGATGCGCTCGCTGCTCGACCAGGACAAGCCCGCGCTCTACATGGCCAACATCCCCTTGCAGCTCGATCACGCCGCCGCCAAGGAGCTCCAGCGCGAGCTCGCCGGCCTGGTCGAACGCTACGACGGGCGCGCCGGGCCGGACACCTACATGCTCACCTTGGGCCTGGCCCCGGAGCGTACCGGCTGAAGCCGCCCGCGGGCGCGCTCCGGCCGAGGCGGCCGGTCAGCGCCCGCTGGCCGGCCCCACGACCCGGCTCCGCGGCTCGTCTCGGTCGTAACGGAGCGCTTCGGCGAGGCGCGCCCGGGAAGGCACGCGGTGCGGATCGTGGGGGATGAAGGCGGTGACGACATCCACCCAGCGGTGCGTGCGGTACTCCAGGACGACGTGCAGGGGGATCTTCACGCTCGCGCTGACCGGCAGGTACCCGAGCACCAGCAGGCGCTCGTCCTCCCAGTAGCGCATCAGCTCGCGCCCGTAGAGAACCGTCTGCACGATGTCGCTCTCGGTGAAGCCTTCGCAGGTGGCGTGCTTGGCCGCGTGGTTGCCGATGCGGTAGCGACCCTGCTTCACCCAGGGGCGCAGCTCCGATAGCGTCCGCCGCCTCGGCGGCCGCGCTCGCGAGCGGGGGCGGGCGGGAGCGCGCGCACCGGGCGCCGTGCCCGATCGGCGGGAACCGAAACCGTGCTCGGCCATGACGCCACCTCCGGGAGGGTCTGGCGGTGCCAGACGGGCAGCAAAGCGAGAGCGGCGCGGACCACCCGGGTCCGGCGCCGCTCATCAGCCGTGCATGGGTCATGCTAGCACGGCCCCCCTGGCGCGCCGATGGGAGCCTCGCCACATTCGCGGCCGGCCGACGCCGGAGATCCGCGCTTCGCTCGCCCCGTCGCCTACACTGGGGCATGAGTGACACGCCGACGCGGACACGCTTCTTCGAACTCCAGGGCCCCGAGGCCCTGCCCCGGCTGCGCCGGCTCGCGGGCGCCCTGAGGCGGGACGGGGCCCGCGTGAGCTTGCTCGCCAGCCGGGACCAGCCGGAGCTGTACCTGCTGGTATCGGAATCGGACGGCGAGGCTGCGGCGGGCGCCGCGCCGCCCGAAGGCTGCCGCGTCTGGACCTTCGAGCCGGTGCGCGCGTGAGCCGCGAGTGGCACCGGTGACGGAGCCGGCGCCCTTCCTGGACAGGCCGCTCAACATCGAGCGCGCCGATGCGGACCTCTACGTGGAGCAGGTGGGGCCGGAGGATGCGCCCGTCGTCTACTACCTGCACGGCGGGCCGGGTTACAGCAGCTTCTCCTTCCGGGATCTGATGGGCGACGAGCTGGAGGCCTTCCAACTGCTCTACGCCGATCAGCGCGGCGGCGGGCGCAGCTACAGCGAGGTCGGCTTCGATGTCGACCTTCTGGCCGACGACGTGCGCGCCGTCCTGGACGCCCTGGAAGTCGGCCGCGCCAGCCTCCTCGCCCACGGCTTCGGGGCGCAGGTGGCCGTGCGGGCCGCGTTGGGGGCGCCGGATCGGTTCGAGCGGCTGGTGCTCGTCAACCCCTGGTTGTCCATGCCCATGCTGGCGCGGGAGCTGCAACGCCGCGCGGCACAGGAGGCGGGACGCCCCGAGGAGGCTCTGCCGCCCGAAGGCGCCCTGGCCGAGCCGGAAGCGCTCGAGCCCGGCAACCTCGTCGACCAGGCCTTCTCGTTGGCGAGCGCGAAGGCGCTCTTCGACCTGATGGAGTTCCCCGACCCCTCCAGCAGGCTGCGCCTCGAGCACAGCGACACCACGGCGCTGTTCGGCCCGCAAGAGGCGTCCGAGCCCGAGGGGGTGTGGCAGCTCGACGCGCTGCCGCTCCTGGCAGGCCTGGATCTGCCCACCGTGCTGCTGGTCGGCACCCACGACGCGACGGTCTACCCTGCCCAGGCGGAGGCGGGCCTGGAGCGGCTGCCTGACGCGCTCGTCAGCCTGCTCGACGCCGGGCACTACCCCTGGGTCGACGACCCCGAGACCTTCGTTCCGTTGCTCCACGACGCGTTGCGCGTAAGAACCTCGTAAGGTCCGCTCCCGTAGACTCCGGCGCGATGCGGTCTCCACCCATGCGCGTACCACTCATGCGTGCCGGCCGCTCCACCGCTCCGCGGTTCGACCGTCGTCCCCCGGCCGCCCGGCGAAAGCCCGGAAATAGCGGCTCCAACGTGAATACTTCCGCTCGCGGGGAGCGAACGGCATGCTACACTTCGCTGATGTTGCGTCCCCACCTGATGGTGGACTCGCTCCACCAGGTGAACGCCGGGCTCCTGCGGGAGCTCGGCGTGCGAGGCGTGCTCGTCGATCTCGACGACACACTGCTTCCGGCCGGGGCGAGTGCCCTGGACCCCGCCAGTGAAGCATGGCTCGCCGGCCTCCGGCCTGCGGGCTTCCCTGTCGCCATCCTCTCCAACGGCGAGCGGGAGCGCGTCGGGGCCCTGGCGACGCGCTTGGGCTGTCAGGCGCTGGCGCTGTCGGGCAAGCCCTTCGCCCCCGCCTTCCGGCGGGCGCTCCGACTGCTGGGCACGCGCCCGTCGGAGACGGCGATGATCGGCGATCAGCTGTTCACCGACGTGCTCGGCGCCAACCTGGCCGGCATGGTGTCGATCTTGGTGCGTCCCCTGTCCCCGGGTAAGCTTCCTCATACCCGGATGCTCAGACACCTTGAAAGAATGATCCTGCGAGGAGGTGAGCGTGGCGGTCCTGTCCATCGGTGACAAGCGCTTGGGCGCAGTGCTGCTCGAGCGCGGCTACGTGAACGACGAGTCGCTGCAGCAGGCGATCAGTCGTCACGCGGAGGTGGGCGGTCGCCTGGCGGACATCCTCGTCAACATAGGCGTCATCTCGGAACAACGCATCGCACGGGCCATCGAGGAGTCCATCGGCATCCCGCTGGTGGTGCTCCCGCGCGTGGACGTGATGCCCGAGGCGCTCAGCAAGATCCCCGCCGACGTCGCCTTCGAGGTCGGCGCCATGCCCTTCGCGATCGACGGCGACCGTCTGCGCGTCGCCTTCGAGGACCCGCTCGACGCCCTCGCCATCGAGGAGGTGGAGGACGCCTCGGGTTGCCTGGTCGAGCCGTACCAGGCGCTCCAGAAGGAGTTGCAGTGGGCGATCGCCACCTACTATCCGGAGCTGGCACTCGAGCCTCCGCCTGACTTCGAGGTGGACATCAGCCAGCGTCTCGGCTCGCTGGCGGTCGAGCGCGGGTTCATCACCGAGGACGCGCTCCAGGGCGGCGTCGAGGAGCAGCACCGCACCGGCGGCCTGCTCGGCCGCATCCTGATCCGGCAGGGAGCGCTCGACGAGGACAAGCTCGCCCGGCTGCTGGCCGAACAGATGGGGATCCCGTTCGAGCCCTCGCTCGAGGAGGAGCCCGTCACCGAACGACTGGCCTCCACCCTGCTGCGCCTCGACGCCGTGCAGTTCAGCGCCGTCCCCTACCGCTTGGACGAGGACGCGCTGGTGGTCGCCATGTCCGATCCGAGGCGCATGCCCGACATCGAGGCCATCGCCCAGCGACCGGTGACGTTCGTGGCGGCGCCCGAGCGCGAGGTGATGAAGCGCATCGAGGTGATGTACGCCGACAACAAGGGGCGCCTCGGCGAGACGCTCCTCATGAACAAGAAGCTCAAGCGCGAGCAGCTCCGCAAGGCGCTCGAGGAGCAGGCCAAGCTGGGCCGCGTCAAGCCCCTCGGCGAGATCCTCGTCGACCTCGGCTACGTCACCCAGACCGACGTCGACGAGGCGCTCAACAAGCAGCGCGCGGGCGGCGGGCGGCTCGAGGACACGCTCGTGCAGTCGGGCAAGATCAGCCCGGAGATGCTGGCCCGCAGCCTGGCCATGCAGCTGGGCTACGAGTTCATCGACGAAGGCGTCAAGGTCGACCCGTACGCGGTCAGCCTCGTGCCCGAGCAGACCGCGCGGCGCTACCAGGCGATGCCCATCCGGCTCGAAGGCAACATCCTGGTGGTGGCCATGAAGGATCCGCGCCACGTCTTCGCCCTCGACGACATCCGGCTGATCACCGGCAAGGAGATCCAGCCCGCCGTCGCCACCGAGGACACGCTGGCGCGCACCATCAACCGCTTCTACCACGACGGCACCGACATGGACGAGCTGGCCAAGGCCCTCGTCGAGGAGGTCGGCGGCGGGCACGTGGAGCAGGAAGAGGACACCAGCGCCATCGACGACAACGCGCTGGTGAAGGTGGTCAACAACATCATCCGGGAATCGATCATCGGCGACATGTCCGACATCCACATCGAGCCGCGGCCCACGAACGTGGTCGTGCGCGTCCGTAAGGACGGCACGCTGCGCGAGTACATGACGATGCCGAAGTCGACGGCCAGCGCCATGGCGGCCCGTATCAAGATCATGGGCGGCCTCAACATCGCCGAGCGGCGCGTGCCGCAAGACGGCCGCGTGCGCTTCCGCGACAAGTCGGCCGAGGTCGACCTGCGCCTCTCGACCCTTCCGACGGTGTACGGCGAGAAGGCCGTGATGCGCCTCCTGAAGCGCGCCACCGACATCCCCGAGATCGAGCAGCTCGGCTTCGCGGACTACAACTTCCAGAGCTTCAGCGACGTCATCCAGAAGCCCTACGGCATGTTCCTGATCACCGGCCCCACGGGCTCGGGCAAGTCGTTCACGACCTTCAGCATCCTCAAGCGCGTCGCCACGCCCGAGGTGAACGTCACGACCATCGAGGACCCGGTCGAGTACGAGATCCCGGGCATCAACCAGACGCAGGTGAACATGAAGGCGGGGTTGGATTTCGCCCGCGCCCTGAGGGCGTTCCTGCGGCAGGACCCGGACATCATCATGGTCGGCGAGATCCGTGACCACGAGACCGCCAAGATCTCCATGGAGGCCGCGCTCACCGGCCACCTCCTGATCGCCACGCTGCACACCAACGATTCCGCCGGGGCGATCACCCGCCTCACCGAGATGGGCATCGAGCCGTTCAACGTCTCGGCCTCCCTCATCGGCGTGCTGGCGCAGAGGCTCGTACGCAAGGTGTGCAAGGACTGCAAGGTCGAGTACACGCCGGAGCCCGACGTCCTGCGACGCCTGGGCATGACCGAGGACGAGATCAAGGGGAAGAAGCTCTTCCGCGGCGTCGGCTGCGAGAAGTGCGGCGGCAGCGGTTACAACGGCCGCCACGCCATCCACGAGCTCCTGGTGGTGGACGACGACATCGAGAAGGCCATCGTCAAGGAGGTCTCGAGCTTCGACATCCGCGAGATCGCCATGCACAACGGCATGCACACGCTCCGGCAGGACGGCATCCACAAGGCCTTCCAAGGCATCACCACGCTGGAAGAGGTCCTCGCCCGCACCGCGGAGTGACCCGCGGGCCGCGGAGGACCGGAAGGACACCAATGGCTGACCAGATCCGCTCCACCCAGATCCAGGCCGATATCGTCGACCTGCTCAAGATGGCGATCGAGAGGCGCGCCTCGGACCTGCTGCTGACGGTGGGGCTGCCGCCGATGCTGAAGATCGACGGCGACTGGGGGCCGACGGACTATGACCCGCTCACGCCCAACCTCACGCGCCGGCTGATGTACGCGTTGATGGACGAGAAGAAGCAACGCAACTTCGAGGAGCGCAAGGACCTCGACTTCTCGTTCAGCCTCTCCGGCCACGGGCGCTTCCGCGTCAACGTGTTCCAGCAGCGCGGCTCGGTCGGAGGCGTGATGCGCACCATCTCCGAGGAGGTCATGAGCTTCGGCGAGCTCGGGCTGCCCGAGGAGGTGGCGGCCACGGCGCGCCTGCCCCGCGGCCTCGTGCTGGTCACCGGCCCGACCGGTTCGGGCAAGTCGACCACGCTGGCGACGATGATCGACCTGATCAACGAGAATTTCGCCAGGCACATCGTCACCGTCGAGGATCCCATCGAGTTCTTCCACCAGCACAAGACGTCGATCGTCAACCAGCGGGAGGTGGGCGAGGACACGCGCGACTTCCACGCCGCCCTGCGCAGCGTGCTCAGGCAGGCGCCGGACGTAATCCTGGTGGGCGAGATGCGCGACTTCGAGACGATCGGGGCGGCCGTCACCGCTGCCGAGACCGGCCACCTCGTCCTCGGGACGCTCCACACCAACACCGCGGCCGAGGCCATCGACCGCATCATCGACGTCTTCCCCGATGCCCAGCAGGAGCAGGTACGGGTGCAGCTCGCCAACAACCTGCAGGCCATCCTGACCCAGCAGCTCGTGCCCAAGCCGAGCGGCGACGGTCGGGTGCTGGCCTACGAGTTCCTCATCGCCACGCCCGCCATCCGCAACCTCATCCGCGAGGGGAAGACCCACCAGATCCCCGCGCAGATCCAGATGGGCGGCTCGCTCGGCATGGTCACCATGGACGCCAACCTGGCCGAGCTCCACCTCAAGCGGCTGATCAGCTTCGAGACGGGGCTGTCGCGCTCGGTCGATTCCAAGGAGTTCGAGCGCCTGGTCGGCACCGGCGGCCTCAGCGCCGACGGCGGAGCCCAGACGCGCGGCGCGGCCGCGAACGGCCGGAGCGCCGGCCCGCAGACCCGCGGTGCCGGCGGCGGCACGAGCGGACGGGGCGCCACGCCGGCCCCGGGGCGGGGCGGTCGGTCGGGGCACTGAGCGCCGGCCGCGGCCGATCCGGGCCGCTCAGCGCGGCGCGGCCGCGGCGATGGTCACCCGGCTGTGCGCACCCTGGCGAACGACGACGAGCCGCAGCGCCTCGTCTCCCTGGCGCGCCTGGTACACGGTGATGTTCCCCGTTACGACCTCAGCGTCCACGGTGTAGCCGAGCGCGCGGAGCCGGCGCAAGTAGAGGCCCGCGACCGCCGCGGCGCTGCGGCGGTAGGACAGCGTGATGCGGCTGTACGAGGTCGACGCGTGCTCCAGCCGGAGCACCCCGGCGAAGGCGCCGCCCGCCCACGGCCGGCTGCCGTAGAGGCGGGCGAGCGCCTTCCCGTCCAGATCGGGGATGAGGTTGCGCACCGTGATGGTCGACACCGACCCCGCCACCCGATCGGGAGTGAGCACCACCCGCAGGCCGCTCGCGTCGCGCTCCAGCAGCACGTAGACGACCTTCAGACCGGGGTCGGTGAAGTCGATGCGGCTCTCGTCGAAGCCCAGCGCCTGGCCCACTGCGGCAAGGCAGACGACACCGACCAGCAGCAGGTACCTCCGAAGACGCCCCACGACGTTCCTCCCGACAGGAAGCGGCACCCGTGTCCCGGATGCCGGCACCACCTTCTTCTGCTCGACCCATCCTACGTCTTCGGCGTCGCGGACGAGCGGTGCTCGAGCGGCGCTCATCGAACCGCCCCGCCCGCGACCGGGAAGGCGGGGGCGCCGGCGACCAGGCGGTAGCCCACGCCGCGCACGGTCTGCACCTGCCCGCCGGCGCCCGCCAGCGCCAGCTTGCGGCGGAGGCTGCAGACGTGCGCGTCCACGGTCCGCTCCAACGCGTCGCTCTCGGGCGCCGCCCCCTCGATCAGCTCGGAGCGGCTGAAGGCGCGGCCCGGAGCCCCGGCCAGCACCACCAGCAGCCGGTACTCGACGGGCGTGAGGTGGAGCTCGCGTCCGGCTACGCTGGCGCCGTTGCTGTAGAGGTCGACCTCGAGCTCTCCCAGCCGCCTGACCGTGGGCTGGCCGCGGGCTCCGGCGCGCCGAACCAGGCGCGTCACGCGCGCGGCCACCACGCGCGGCGAGACCGGCAACCACACCACGTCGTCGGCGCCCAGCCGGAAGTACCGCAGCTCCTCCGACATGCCGCGCGCGCGCAGGATCACCAACACGGGCGTGTCGGACCACGCCCGGACGGCGCGCAGCACCCCGGCCGGCGCCCCACGCCCGTCACGATCGACCAGCACCACGGCATCCGGCCGAAGCCGCATCACCAGCGCAGCACACGACTCCCACTCCCCGACCCTCTCCGGACGAAGACGCTGCCGCCGGAGGACCGCCTCCAGCGCCCCGAGAAAGCGGAGATCAGGGTCGGCGAGTAGAACCAACGCGCCGCCGTCGGCCTGTTCCACACTCGCCGCCACCTTCCGAACGAGGCGAGTGTAGGGGCTCACCGGCGCTCCGGCTAGGGTCCCCTGTCCCGCGCCCGAGCGGCTTCCGAGCTCCCGGCAGCCATCGCCGGAGCCGAGGGCCACGACAGCCGGTAACCGACGCGGCGCACCGTCTGCAGGGCACCACCCATGCCCTCGCGGACCAGCTTCCGGCGGATGTTGGCCACGTGCACGTCGACGGTGCGTTCGTGCGTGCCGGCCTCTGCGCCGCTCGCCCCGAGCAGCCGTTGGCGGCTCAACACGCTCCCCGACACGCTCATCAGGGCCTCCAGTAGCCGGATCTCGGCCAGCGTCAGGCCCAGCTCGCGGCCGTTGACGGTGGCCCGGAGCTGAAGGGTGTCGAGCTCGAGCGGCCCCAGGCGGAGAAGTGTACGGGGCCCCGCCGGACGAGCCCGCCGGAGGAGTACCTTGACGCGGGCCACGAACAGCCTGGGTGGCACCTCGCGCGACAGGAAGTCGTCGGCCCCCAGCGCCAGGCCCACCTCCTCCTCCACCGCCGCCGCGTCCTCGGAGAGCAGCACCAGAGGCACCTCCGACTCCTGCCGGAGGCGGCGTACGACGTCCAAGCCGTCCTCGTTCGGTAGGGCGAGATCGACGGCGACCACGTCCGCGGCGCTGCCGCGCACCATCGCCGCGACCTCACCGATGCCGCCGGCCCGCACCGTGTTGATTCGTTCCCGCCGGCACTGCGCCGCCAGCCGAGCCGTCAGCGCTTCGTCCTCGGACACGATCACCACGGAAGCTCTCGGGGTGCTGACCATCCTTCGTCCCTCCGGAAGGGGGCGGGGTCGTGCCAGGGGCCGACCCCGCCCTCGATCGATGCAGATGCGCGTCCGGGCTCTCGCCGGGCACACCCCGCGACGCGGGCCGCCGCGCTCAGGCCGGCGCCAGCGTCACCGTGGTGCTGTTGTGCCCGCGCGTGATCACCATCCGGACAGACTCACTGCCCTGGGTCGCGGTGTAGATGGCGATGTTGCCGGAGCCGGAGGCCTCCTCGGTCACCGCGTAGCCCAGCTCGCCCAGGCGGGCGAGGTACGAGGCCGTGACGGTGCGCATGGGCGCATCGAGCGTGAAGCGGATCGTCGTGAACCAGTCGGACAGGTTCAGCGAGGCGTGCTTCAACGTGACCAGCTCGGGGAACGCCTTGGCCGCCCAGCAGTGGTTGCCGAGGTACTTGACGATGTCGCCTTCAAGGTAGCGGTTGCCGAACGAGCTGAACCAGTCGTTGTCGTACGCGGTGAGCTTGCCGTCGACGTTGATGTACCCGACGGAGCCGGCCGTCTGCGTCTCGGACAGGCTCACGAGCAGCCCCTGGCCGGAGTGGCTGAGGCCGACGTACAACTTCGTCATGTCCTGGTTGGAGTAGTCGACCGCGTCCTCGTTGAACCCGAGGGCCAGGCTCATCGCCAGGGCCATCACCGTCGCGACCGCCAGTAGGATCTTCGCCAGCTTCCTCATCGTCCTCCTCCTTGCCTGCACCGGGCAGATCCGCCCGGTCACTCGGGCACCCGACGGGACACGCCGCCGACTCCATGCTCGCGGCACTTCGTTAAGCAACCGTTCCGGCATCGTGAACGTTGTGTGAACGCCGCCGCCCCCACCAGATCGCGTCAGCGCGTGGGGCCTGGTACCCGGCGCACCGACTACACACGTACGCCGGCGGCCGGGGGGCGGGTATCGTGAGGCCGGACATCGCGTTCATCCCACAAGGAGGTCAGTGTGAAACGCTCGTTGCTTGTTCTGACCCTACTCGCCGCAACCGTCTTCGGATCGGCCGTCGCACAGAACGTCCAGATCGTCATCGGAACCGGCGGGACCGGCGGCGTGTACTTCTACTACGGCACGCAGGTGGCCCAGATGCTCTCGAAGTACGCCGGCATCAGCGCCACCGCCATCCAGACCGCCGCCTCGATCGACAACAACCTTCTCCTCAGGGACAAGACCGATACCAACCGTGGCGTCTACTACTGCGAGCTGTCGCTCCCCGACTCCGCGCTGGTGGCATACAACGGCACCCACGAGAAGTTCAAGGGCGACCCGGCCCCCTCCCGCATCCTCTGGGTCACCTACCCGAACTACCTGCAGATCGTCACCACCGCCGACTCGGGCATCAGCAGCCTCGCCGACCTGGCGGGCAAGCGGGTGTCCACCGGGGCGCCCAGCTCCGGCACCGAGTACACCAGCCTGCTGGTGCTCGACGCGGCCGGCGTGAAGACCGACAGCTTCTCCAAGTGGTCGCGCCTGGGCGCAGCCGAGTCCGCCGACGGCCTCGCCAACGGCACGCTCGATGCCTACTTCTGGTCCGGCGGCATCCCCACCGGCTCCATCAGCGAGCTCGCCACGACGCTTCAGCGCAAGGGGAAGAAGGTCGATCTGGTCAGCCTCGATCCCAACGGTACGGCGGTCAAGACGTTCATGCAGCGCTTCCCCGGCCTGGGCGTGATGGGCACCATCCCCGCGTCGACGTACAGCATGGCCGGTGACGCCCAGACGCTGGCGTTCTGGAACCGCTTCGCTTGCCCGGCCTCGCTGCCCGACGACGTCGCCTACACCATCACGAAGACGGTCTTCGAGCACATCCAGGACCTGCACGATGCCATCAAGCCGTCGGCGGACACGACCGTGGCCAACACGGCGAAGTTCATCGGCAACACCACCATCCCCTTCCACCCGGGCGCCGTGAAGTACTTCAAGGAAGTCGGTGCCGTTCAGTAGCGCATGCCGCGCTGGTTGATCTGGACCCCCGTCCTCGTGATGGGGGTCCTGATTCTGGCGCTGGCGAGGCCCGTGAGGCTGCACTCGGACGCCTGGGGCGGGGGCGGCGCCGGAGGCGTCGACGCGAACGCCGGAGGTGACCGGCTGGTGTGGCTGTGGGCGTGGCAGCACGGCGACGTGCGTTTCACCAACTCGGTGACCGGCGGGCCGGTCGACATCGGCTTCGGCCTGGCGACGGGGTTCGACCGGTTCCACATGGCGACCGATGAGAAGACCGAGAACTATTACACCAGCGGCACCTACCGCATCAACGACCGCCTGCGCCCACAGCGCACGCGCACGCAGCGCTACTGCACGGTCGTGGGCATGACCGTGACGCTCGGCTCCCGCCGCTACCGGCTGGCGGACGACTGCCTGGAGATGGATCTGCTGTGGCCGCCCTTCTGAAGCGCATCACCTTCGGCGTCCTGCTGGTCGCGACGCTCTACCACCTCTATCTCGTCGTCCACCCCTACATGCCCTGGTCGCGCGGGGAGATCCCGCTGCTCGATCTCACCCAGGTCGAGCGGGCGGCGCACGTGTTCCTGCTGGTGCTGGCGGGCTACCTGACGATCGTGGCGCGCAAGCCTGCCAGGGCGGGCATCGGGGCCTGGATCTTCGCTGCGCTGTCGTTCGTGCCGTTGTGGGCGTTCTGGCACCTGGGCATGCCGCTGGCGGTCGAGCTCGTCACCACGCTGTTCTGGGTCGTGGCGGTGGTGCCCGGCATCGTGCCGCGGACCGCGCGGGCGCTCGACCTGCTGGCCGCACTCCTCGCGTTCGCACCGTTCCTGTATCTGCTGCTGCAGTTCAACGATCTGGTCAACCGCGCCATGCTCCCCACGCCGTGGGACCTGGCGATGTCCTTCGGCCTCACCTTCCTGGTGCTGGGGCTGGTGTATCGCATGCTCGGGCCGGTGCTGCCCAGCCTGGTGCTGATCTTCCTGCTCTACAACCTCTACGGCTATCTCGTGCCCGGCGTGCTGCGGGCCCCGGGCTTCCCTCTGGACATGCTGCTCGGCAAGCTCTACGCCGAGACGGAGGCGGGGCTGTTCGGCATCATCACCGGGGTATCGCTCAAGTATCTGGTCTACTTCACGATCCTCGGGGCGGTGATCTCGGGACTCGGCTACGGCGAGATCATCGCCAACATCGCCTTCCTGCTGGTCGGCAAGAGCCCGGCGGCCCCGGGCCGCGCGACCAGCGTGATGGCGGTCATGATGGGCTGGTTCTCGGGCTCCGGCGCCGCGGACACGCTGTTCGTGTCCACGCTCAACGAGCCGCTGTTCCAGCGCGCGGGGTACAACCGCCTGATCGCGGCGGGACTCTCCTCCACCGTCGGCACCATCGCCTACATCACCCCGCCGATCATGGGCTCGATCGCGTTCGTGATGGTCGAGCTGCTGGCCATCCCCTACATGAACATCATCGTCATGGCGATCGGTCCCATGGTCCTTCTCTTCATCGCCGTGTGGGCCTTCAACGAGTTCTACGTCCGCAAGGCGAAGCTGGCGCCCGTCGAGCCCGTCGCCGGCATCGACCGGCGCTACGTGCTGCGCTACGGCTACGTGTTCCTGCCGGTGCTGCTGATCCTGGTGATGATCTACCGCGGGTACTCGGTGAACCTGACCGTGACCATGGCGATCGTGGCCTTCATCGTGCTCGCCTACATCGACCCCACCGTGCGGCCGCCTCTGGGCAAGCTCTTCCAGGGCCTGGCGAACGGCTTCGCCCACCTCATCCCCATCGGCGGGGCGGTGGTGGCCGCCAACATGATCATGACGATGATGGTGCTGACCGGCCTGGCGTCCAAGGTGTCGCAGGTGCTGCTGGCCATCTCGGGCGAGTCGCTCGCCATCGCGACGGTGCTGGCCGCGCTGTTCAGCCTGGTGCTGGGCATGGGCGTTCCGCCCATCGCCACCTACGTGCTGACCTCGGCCCTGGTGGCGCCCGCCATCCAGAAGCTGGCGGTCGCCAACGGCGTCCCCAGCGACGCCGCGATGTTGGCCACCCAGATGTTCCTGTTCTACTACGCCGTGCTGGCGGACATCACCCCGCCGGTCGGGCTGTCGGCGTACGCGGCCGCCTCGGTGTTCAAGACCAATCCTATCCAGACAGGTCTATACGCAGCCCTGGTAGCGCTCCCGAAGTACCTCATCGGCTTCACCTTCCTGCTGTCCTACACAGGAACGGCGCTCCTCATCGTGCCCGTGATGGAAGGCATGTCCACCGGCCACGCGCTGCTCGTGATCGTACCCAGGTTCGTGTTCGCGCTCGCGGGCATCGTGCTGCTCGCCGCAGCCGGCGCGGGGTACATGACACACAAGCTCGACAACTGGGAACGCTGGCTGATGGGCGCCGTCGGCCTGGTGCTGCTCTATCCCGCCACCGTGCTGAACGTGGTCGCGCTCGTGGCCGCCGGCCTGCTGGCGCTCCGCGACCGCCTCAGGATCGTGCCCGCGAGCCCCTGAGTCCGTCGCGGGCAGGGGGTCGCCGCCCGCTTCAGGGCGGCGACCCCCTGCCCGCTCCGCCGCGCCGGACCAAGCGCCGCTCGGCGCGCCACAGTGCCGCCAGCAGCGGGACCTCCAGCAGCAGCAGCCCCGCCACGCCGAGGTAGGTGGGCGTGAAGCCGAGGCCGGTGACCAGCTCGACGCCCACGATCGGCCCCAGGCTGCCACCGATGTCGCCGAAGAACTGGTAGTACCCCACGACGTGGCCGCGGCGTCCCTCCGGCGTGAGGTCGCCCAACAGGGTCAGCAACGGGATGGACGTGCCGCCCATGCCCAGGCCCAGGAACACCACCGCGAGCACCGCCAGCCATGGGCTGCGCGTCAGGGCCAGGAGCACGAAACCCAGCGCGCCGGATACCACGCCCGGGAGTGCCAGGCCGGTCCGCGAGGGGATGCGATCGAGCGCGCCGCCGAGGTACAGCGTCACGCCGGCCGACGCGAGCATCATCACCGCCAGCAAGGCTCCGGCCATGGGCTGCTCGGCCAGCCCCGCGATCTGGATGCCGCGCGCGTGCACGAGCAGCACCAGCGTGGCGAGAAGCGTGCCCTGGACGGAGAAGAACACCAGCATGTTGGCGAGCCACACCGCCTGCACACGCCGGTCGGCATGCACCACGGTCGCGACGGCGTCACGAAGGCGTACGCCGGGCGGCCGCCGGTCGCGCTCGCTCCCGCGCGCACCCGCGCCCCGCCCCCGCTCCGCCCGGCCGCGCACCCTGGGCACGCTCCACCACGCGAGCGCGGCGGCCAGCAGGGTGACGGCGGTGGCGAAGAGGAAGGCGGCGTCGTCCGACACGAACCCCGCCACCAGGCCGCCCGCGAGCAGCCCCGCCGGCATACCCAGGCTGAGCGCCAGCCGGACGGCGGCCGTGCTGCGACCGCGGTTCTCCTGGTCGGAGGCGTCCAGCGCGATGGTGACGCCGCCTACGATGATGGCCGCCGACCCCAATCCCCAGATGCCCCGGCCGAGCAGCAGCAACGACCCGGGGACCGAAGTGTGCAGCGCGATACTGTAGGTGCCGGTGGCGGCAGCCTCGACGAGCAGCCCGATGGTGAGCGGCCACTTCCCCCCGAAGCGGTCGATGAGCGCGCCCGCGGCGGGGTTGGCGAAGAGGCGGGTGACCCGGTTGGCCGACAGGATCCAGCCGACCAGGAAGGCCGGGAGCCCGAGCTCGACCCCCAGGATGGGGATGATGGGGAAGGCGATGCCGCCGCCGATGCCGCCCAGGAACACCACCAGCGCCACCGGCAGACTCTCCGGGGCCATGCCCAGGCGCCCCAGAAGCCCGCTCGCGCGTTGCGGGCGCACGCTCCTGTCGTCCGCTCTCCCGGCTTCCATCGGCCTCCTATGCGACGCGTCGCTCACGGCCGGCCGGGCGGCGGGGCCCGCTACGGCCGGAAGCGCACCCGGCCACCATAAGTCAGGAGCGAGGGAGCGCGGGTCGCGGCGTCGGCACGCCGGTACATCGTCGTGACACCGGCGGAACGCCTGGGGTTGATCGCCGCCGCCGTCCCCGCGCCCGAGCGTCCGGCCCGGTGGGCCGATCTCGGTGCCGGCGACGGCGCCTTCACGCTGGCCCTGGTCGAGCGGCTCGGCACGGGCTCGCACGTGCTCGCCGTCGACCGCGACGGCCGCGCGTTGGCCCGGCTGCGGCGCGCACGGCGCCGGCCCGCCCGAGGGGCGTCGGTCGACACCCTCACGGCCGATCTCACCGGGGACCTGCGCCTCGACGGCTTGGACGGCGTGCTCATGGCCAACGCCCTTCACTACGTGCCGCGACGGCGGCAAGCGCGGCTCCTGGCACGTCTCGCCGCCGCGCTCGCGCCCGGCGGTCGCATCGTGCTCGTGGAGTACGACCTGGAGCGCGGCAACCCGTGGGTGCCGCATCCGCTACCGGCCGGCGAGTTCCCGGCGCTGGCGCTCGAGGCCGGCCTCGAGCGAGCGGCCATCGTGGCGGACGCCCCCTCGCGGTACTGGGGGCGGGCCTACTGCGCGGTGGCGTTCCGCGGAGCGGCCGGCGGGGGATCGTGACGCGCCGGCGCAGACGCGCCGGGCCGGGTGGGTCTATGCTGGTCGCGACAGAGGACACGACGCCGGCCCAAGCGCGCGAGGAGGTGCAGGAATGGCCCCCACAGGGGAAGTGCTCACGCGCGTCCGGAAGCGCTCGGCGTTCACCCCGGACCGCAACCCGAGCGACGACCGGACGCCGCGCCACACGGTCGCGCCCAACCGCTGGCTGGGCGAGTGCGACAGCCTGATCGGCCCCTTCGCCAGCCGGCGGGCGGCCGAGTGGTTCGCCAACGCCATGGTGGACTTCGGCCAGTACGAGTGCCTGCGCGAGACGATCGTGGTCCATGCGGGGCTCTACTACGTGCAGGCGTGTGGCATGCAGGAAGCGCCGGTGCGCGTCTGCTGAAGCCTCACCGCCGGCAGGCCGGCAGGCCTCATCCGAACAACAGATGCGTGGCGAAGCCGGCGAGGGGCGGCAGCAGCAGCGTGGCGCTCACGCGGATGAGCGTGAAGCGCGGGCCGACCAGCGCCAGCTCGAAGCTCAGCAAGCCGAGGTTCCAAACCGCCCAGCCGGTGACCATCGCCACCGTTGCGGCGAGGCTCGCCCCGGCCTGGTGGATGGCGGCGATGATCGGGAACGACACGTACGGCCCGCCCGGGATGAGGCCACCCGCCACCGAGCCGATGACGACGTCGAGCACGCTCGAGGCTCCACCGAGGAAGCGATGCACGAGCTGCGTCGGAAGCGCCACGGCCAGCATGCCCGCCACGAAGAAGGCGGCCACCAGCAACGGCAGCATGCCCCGCAGCATCCTCAGCCCGGCGAGCGCGCCGCCCCGCGCCTTGGCGGGGTCCTGACGGTGGGCCGCGCCGGCCGCCACCACCGCCAGGACGACCAGCACCGCGGTGGCGATGATCACTCCGCCGCCTCCGGAAGGCCGTCCCGGACCCAGCGGCCACCCCCGCGGAAGAGCGCCTGGGCCAGCAGACCGGCGAGCGGCGGGAACGCCAGGGTGACCAGGTAGCGCACCCAGGTCACGTGCACGCCGAGGAGCGCCACCTCGATCGGGAGGCGGCTGACCGTCCACAGGTTCTTGGCGACCACGAAGGTGACGATGGTGCCGATGTTGGCGCCGCTCCGGAGGAAAGCCACGGCGATGGGGTAGTAGGCGTACGGCCCGCCCGGGATGAGGGCTCCGGCGACCCCGCCGATCAGCAGCCCGCGCCAGCCCGACCCCTCCCCCAGCCAGCGCGTCACCGTCTCGCGTGGGATCAGGACCTGGATCAGTCCCGCCAGCACGAAGGCCGCGGCGATGAGGACGGCGGTCTCGACCAGCAGCGAGCCCGTGCCGCGCAAGCCCGCACCCACCCTGGCCCACCCGCCCTCGAGGAACGCGACGACGCCGAGGGCCACGCCGGCAGCGAAGAGGATGACGGTCATGGTGCGTTGCATGGGCGGTTCCTTCCCAGGGCCTGTCGGACCCCTCCCCATGCCTAACCCGGCCGGCCCGAGGCGGGCGTCGCCCGCGAGCAGCCGCCCGGCCCACGGTCCTGCACGCCCGCCTCGGCCACACAGCCGGGGACGGCCTCACGCCGAGGATGCCGTCGCCGCAGCGTCCGCGCACGTGAGCACCGAGGGTATCCGCGCAAGCACGCCGCCCTCGGGGTCGCAGGCACGTTCGCCATGGGCACCGGAGCGAAGTCCGGTGTGGCCGAAGACACGGCTGAGCGTCCCCGGACCGCGGAGACGGCCGCTCGACATCCCGCACTCCCAGCACCTCGGGAGGTGCGTACGCCGTCGTGCTCACGGGGCACACGCGGTACATGGAGCTCGCGCCGCTCGAAGGGAGGGCATGGGACCGCGACGGACGAATCCTGGCGAGGTCGTATCTTCCCCCGAGGGGGTGTCGTTCGTTCCGCCGGCGAGGTGAACCGGATCTCTCCCCTGTCACCCGAGGCCGCGTCGCATCGTCGGGTTGAGGGAGAATGATGATGACCGAGCGGATTGGGAGGACCGAGTGATCGCCTGGGTGGAGTCGCTTCCCGTTCACTACCAGGAGCGTGGCAGAGGGACACCGATCTTGATGCTTCACGGTCGGAACGCGGACCATCGCCAGATGTTGGCGGACATGGAGCCCCTGTTCGCAGGCCGCCCGGGCTGGCGGCGCATCTACCCCGACCTGCCGGGGATGGGCCGAACGCCTGGCGCGGACTGGATCTCGCACCAGGACGACGTGCTCGAGGTGGTAACCCACTTCCTCGACATGGTCTCGCCGGGGCAGCGGTTCGTGGTCGCGGGCTCGTCGTACGGCGGCTACCTGGCCCTCGGTCTGGTTCACCGCTTGGGATCGAGGATCGACGGGCTCGCCGTGACGGTGCCGGCCATCGAGAGGGACAGAGCGAAGCGACGCCTGCCGCCGAAGCAAGTCCTCGTCGTGGACGCGGCCTTTCTCGGCGCCCTCGCGCCCGAGGAGTCACCGGTCCAGGACGCCTTCGTCGTGCAGAGCATGGAGGCCCTCGAGGCCTTCCGCGCGTACGTGGGCCCCGCCTTCGAGGCGGCGGATCACGCCTTCCTGGATCGACTCTTCGAGAGCAGGGCGTTCTCCTTCGACGTGCACGATCTCGATGGCGCATTCCCGGCTCCCGCGCTCGTGTTGGCGGCTCGGCAGGACGCCGTGGTCGGGTACCGGGACGCCTGGGGCATCCTCGAGGCCTTCCCGCGGGCCACGTTCGCGGTTCTGGATCGTGCGGGACACGCCCTTGCGATCGAGCAGCGAGGCCTGTTCCGGTCGCTGATGGGTGAATGGCTCGATCGCGTGCGAGAGCACATCGGAAGCGCCCCGACGGGGGTGCGGTAGCCACGTGGTCGACGCGCGCCGTGGCCCGGCGCCCGCGGCCGAGGCGGGACCCTGCCCGCGACAGCGGAGCGCTTCGCCGTGCGTCACGTTGACACCCCCAGGCACCCCCCGTATACTCTGCCCAATGCGTATCCGTCGGCGCCTTCGGGTCATCAATCTGTGGCAGAGCGTGCTGCTACGGGAGGGTGGGCCCGTCCGCGTCTAGACGTTCACGTCGCTAGACCGTGGTCGCGGCCCCTGGGCGGAGAAGCCCCGGGGCCGCGTTTCTGTTTTCGAGCCGGCCGGCCGTGGAGCCGGCGGAACCAACGAGAGGCAGTGCATGAGCGAACCGAGAAGCCTGTACCAGAAGGTGTGGCAGGACCACGCCGTGCGTACCCTCAGGAACGGCCAGACGCAGCTGTTCATCGACACCCACCTCATCCACGAGGTGACGAGCCCGCAGGCTTTCGGGATGCTGCGCGACCGCGGCATCGAGGTGCTGATGCCCGAGCGCACCTTCGCCACCGTCGACCACATCGTGCCCACGCACACGCGCGTGGAGCCTTTCGAGGACGCGCTGGCCGACGAGATGATCCGCGAGCTCCGCGCGAACTGCGCCCGGCACGGCATCCGCTTCTTCGACCTGGACAGCGGAAACCAGGGCATCGTGCACATGGTCGGGCCCGAGCAGGGCATCACCCAGCCCGGCACCACCATCGCGTGCGGCGACAGCCACACCTCCACGCACGGCGCCTTCGGCGCCATCGCCTTCGGCATCGGCACCAGCCAGGTGCGCGACGTGCTGGCCACCCAGACGCTGGCGATGAGCGAGCTGAAGGTGCGCCGCATCGAGGTGACGGGCCGGTTGCAGCCCGGGGTGTACGCCAAGGACGTCATCCTCCACATCATCCGCACGCTGGGCGTGAAGGGCGGGCTGGGGTACGCCTACGAGTACGGCGGCGACGTCTTCGAACGAATGAGCATGGAAGAGCGCATGACGGTGTGCAACATGACGATCGAGGGCGGGGCGCGCTGCGGCTACGTCAACCCCGACGCCACCACCTTCGCCTACCTGAAGGACCGTCCCTTCGCGCCGGAGGGGACGGCGTGGGACGAAGCGGTGGCGCGCTGGAAGGCGACGGCGTCCGACCCCGGCTGCCGCTACGACGACGTCGTCACCATCCGCGCCGAGGACATCCCGCCGACCGTCACCTGGGGCATCAATCCGGGCCAGGCGATCTCCATCGAGCAGGACGTGCCCACCGTGGAGGGATCTCCCGAGGGCGAGCGCGAGGCCGTCGCCGAGGCGTTGGCGCACATGAAGCTCACCCCGGGCGCCCCCATCCGGGGGACGAAGGTGGACGTGGCCTTCTTCGGCTCCTGCACCAACGGGCGCGTGTCGGACTTCATCGAGGCGGCCCGCTACCTCGAGGGGCGGCGCGTGCACCCCGACGTGAAGGCCATCGCCGTGCCCGGCAGCCAGCACGTCAAGGCCGAGTGCGAGAGCCGCGGCATCGACCGCGTGTTCAAGAGCGCCGGCTTCGAGTGGCGCGACGCCGGCTGCTCGATGTGCCTGGCGATGAACCCGGACAAGCTCGTCGGGGACCAGCTCTGCGCCAGCACCTCGAACCGCAACTTCAAGGGGCGGCAGGGCAGCGCCACGGGGCGCACGGTGCTGATGAGTCCCGTGATGGTTGCCGCTGCGGCGGTCACGGGCGAGGTCAGCGACGCGCGCGAGGTGTTCGGCGTGAGCAGAGAGGCGGTGGCGTGAGGATATGGCGCTGAAGAAGATCCGTGAGGTCCGGGGCCGCGGCGTGCCGCTGCCCGGCGACGACATCGATACCGACCGCATCATCCCCGCGCGTTACCTCAAGTGCGTCACCTTCGACGGCCTGGGCGAGGCGCTGTTCTACGACGAGCGCTTCGGCGAGGACGGCGCCTCCAAGGGGCACGTCATCGACGACCCGCGCTACGCCGGCGCCACCGTGCTGATCTCGGGCAGCAACTTCGGCTGCGGCTCGAGCCGCGAGCACGCCCCGCAGTCGATCGCCCGCGCCGGCTTCGAAGCGGTGGTGGCCGAGAGCTTCGCCGAGATCTTCTTCGGCAACGCCACCACGCTCGGCCTGGTGTGCGCCGCCGTCTCGCCCGAGGCGCGGCGCGCGCTCACGGCGGCCGTGCGCGAAGACCCCGGCCTCGAGATCGTCGTCGACGTCGCCGGCGGCCGGGTGCGCGCGGGCGAGCGCGCCTTCGAGGCGACGATCCCGCCCTCGGCCCGAGAGCCTCTCCTGGAGGGCACCTGGGACCCGCTGGGCGAGCTGCTGGAGGGCGTGGGCGAGGTGCGGGCCGTGGCCGCGCGCCTCGGCCGCCCCGGCGCGTCTTGAACGAGCGCGTGCCCGGCGAGCACGAGCCCGGCGGCGGCTGGGCGGAACGCGCCCCCGCCTACCTGGCGAGCGCGGTCCACGCCGACGGCCCCTCGTTGCCGAAGGTGCTGGCGCTGGCGCGGCCGGGACCGAGCGATCGCTGCCTCGACATCGGCACCGGCGCCGGCCACACCGCCGCACGGCTCGCCCCGCTCGCCGCGGAGGTGATCGCCCTCGACCCCGAGCCCGCCATGCTGGCGAGCGCGCGCGAACGCTACGGGAACCTCCCCAACCTGCGCTTCCTGCAGGCGCCGGGTCACGACACCGGCCTGGCGGACGGCAGCGTCGACGTGGTCACCGCGCGGCACACCCTGCACCACCACCGCGACCTCGAAGCCACCCTGCGCGAGGTGGCGCGCGTGCTCCGGCCCGGCGGCCGCTTCGTGCTGGTCGACGAGGCCACGCCCGACCCGGCGGTCGACGCCTGGTTCGACGCCCTGGAACGCGCTCGGGACGCCACCCACGTGCGGGCGTACACGCTCGCCGAGTGGCGGCGGATGCTGGCGGGCGCCGGGTTGCTGTGGATCGCCGGCGACGTATACACGCGCTACCGCCAGCGCGTGGAGGACTGGCTGGGGCTCATGAGGCTCGGCCCGTCGGGCGAGGCGGAGGTCCGCCGCCTGTTCCGCCGGGCCGGGAGCATGGAACGTAGACTGTTCGACATCGAGTTCGCGGACGGGGAGGCGGTGCGCTTCTCGCTGCCCATGGCGGTGGCGCTCGCCGTCCGCGCCGGGCACGGAGACACGGAGGGAGCTGGAGCATGAGCTACCGCATCGCGGTGCTGCCGGGAGACTTCATCGGGCCCGAGGTGATCGACGCAACGGTCACCGTGCTGGAGGCGATGGAGACGACGCACGAGGTGGCGTTCGCGTTCGAGCGCCTGCCTTTCGGAGGCGGCGCCATCGACAGTCACGGCGAGCCGCTGCCCCAGGTCACCAAGGACGCCTGCAGCCGCGCCGATGCCGTGCTGATGGGCTCCGCCGGCGGCCCCGTCGGCGACCACCCCTGGAACCGGCTGCCGCGCGAGAAGCGGGTGGAGTCGGGCATCCTCGGCCTCCGGCGCCACCTGGGCGCGTTCGCCAACCTCCGACCGGTGAAGGTCTTCCCCGGCCTGGAGCGCCTGTCGCCCCTGAAGGAGACGGTGGCGCGGGGCACCGACCTGCTCATATTGCGGGAGCTCACGGGCGGCATCTACTTCGGCAAGCCCTCCTACGCCCACCAGGACGAGGGCGCCTCGAACATGATCTACCAGCGCTACGAGGTGGAGCGCATCGCCCGGGTGGCGTTCGAGACCGCGCGCAAGCGCCGCAACAAGGTCACCAACGTCGACAAGGCGAACGTCCTGGACGTCTCGCAGTTCTGGCGCGACGTGGTCAACGGCGTCCACGACGCGGAGTTCCCCGATGTCGAGCTCGACCACCTGTACGTCGACAACGCCGCCATGCAGCTGGTGCGGGCCCCCACCGATTTCGACGTGGTGGTGACCGGCAACCTCTTCGGCGACATCCTCTCCGACCTGGCCGCGGTCATCCCCGGCTCCCTGGGGGTGCTGCCGTCGGCGAGCCTCGGCGGCGACGTCGGGCTCTACGAGCCGGTGCACGGCAGCGCCCCCGACATCGCCGGCAAGGGCATCGCGAACCCGGTCGGGACGCTGCTCTCGGCCGCGATGATGCTGCGCCACGGGCTGGGCGAGCCGGTCGCCGCCGGCGCCCTGGAGGCGGCGGTGCAGGCCGCGCTGGAGGACGACCCCACCGTCGACCTGGGCGGCAGCCGCGGCACCGCCGCCTTCACCGAGGCGGTGGTGCGCGCCCTGCAGGCCGCGCCGGCCGCGGCGTGAGCGTGCCGCCGCGGCCGCGGCGAGGAGCGCGGCCGCGCGGGGGCGCCCGCCGCCGTGTCGCGCCGTGCGGGCCGCGCGCGGGCGGGCCGCGCACCAGCCCTTAGAATGGCCGCGATGCCCCCGGAACCGACCCCTACCGCCACCGAGGTGAAGGCCGCCGCGCGCGTCGCCGCGTTCGAGGAGACCGTCTTCGCGACCTACTCGCGTCTCGCCAAGGAGCAGGGCGCCATCGACCTGGGGCAGGGCTTCCCCGATTTCGACCCGCCGGACTTCGTGCTGCAGGCGCTCCGGGAGAGCGCGGACGGCTTCCAGCAGTACGCCCCGCTCGGCGGGCTGCCCGAGCTGACGCGGGAGGTTGCCGCGGACCTGAGCGCCACGTTGGGGCGGGAGCTCGACCCCGCCGCCAACCTGCTCGTCACCGACGGCGCGACGGAGGGCTTGTTCGCCTGCATGCAGGCGCTCGTCGACCCCGGCGACGAGGTGCTGCTGCTCGAGCCCTTCTACGACGCCTACCCGGCGGACGTGACCATGGCCGGCGGCGTGCCGCGTTACGTCCCCCTGGAGCTCGACGGCGGCACGTGGCGCCTCGATCCGGAGCGGCTGCGCGCCGCGGTAGGGGAGCGCACCCGCGTCATCGTCGTGAACACCCCCCACAACCCCACCGGCAAGGTCTTCAGCGCTTCGGAGCTCGACCTGCTGGTCGCGGAGGCTTCCCGCGTCGGCGCGGTGCTGGTCAGCGACGAGGTCTACGAGCACATCGCCTTCGAGGGGCACGTCCCGCTCGCCAGCCGTCCGGGCGCCTGGGAGCGCACCCTCACCGTGGCCAGCATCGGCAAGACGTTCTCGGTGACGGGTTGGAAGGTCGGCTGGGTGAGCGGGCCGGAGCCGCTGGTGCGGGCGGTGCGCATGGCGCACCAGTGGATCCCCTTCACCGTCGCCACGCCCCTGCAGGCCGCCGGCGCCGCCATGCTGCGCCATGCCCGGTCGAGCGGCTACTACCGCGAGCTGCGCTCCGCCTACCGCATGCGCCGGGACGCCCTGCTGGGCGCCCTGGAGCCGACGCCGTTCCGGCCGTACGTCCCCGACGGCGGGTACTTCGTGCTGGCCGACGCCGCCGCCCTCGGCTACGAGGACGACGTGGCTCTGTGCCGCGACCTGCCCTCGCGGGCGGGCGTGGGGGCCATCCCGCCGAGCGCGTTCTACTCGGACGAGCACAGGCATCTCGCCCGGCACCTGGTGCGCTTCGCCTACTGCAAGGACGAGGCCCTCATCCGCACCGCCGGCGAGCGTCTGCGGACCCTGGGCTGAGCTCCTTGACGGGCGAGCGCGGCGCTGTGCCGCCGCCGCTGCTGATCCTGGTGGGGCTCACCGGCGTGGGCAAGAGCACCGCCGTGGAGGCGCTGCTGGCGAGCGTCCCGGGCGCGACGCTGCTGCCCAACCGGCGCGCCCTCGCCGACCGCATCGTCATCCCCGAAGCGCAGCGCCTGGACGGCCGCGAGCCGCATCCGGTCGGCGACCGCCTGGAGCGCTTCCGGCTCACGGCCCGCTACCGCGCCCGCTACCCCGGCGGGCTCGCGCACGCCCTCTGCAGGCACGTGCGCGCTGCCGCCCCTGCCGGCTCCGACCGGCTGCTCTTCGACAACCTGCGCGGCGAGAGCGAGGTCCGCTTCGCCCTGGACGCCTTCCCGGGCGCCCGTTTCGTCGTGCTGGAGGCGCCGGCGGACGTGCGGGTGCTGCGCCTGGCGGGCCGGCGCGACGACTTCGACCGGGTCGCCGGGCGGGACGTGAACGGGCCGGGCGTCCAGGGGCCGGGCGTCCAGGGGCCGGG